>Ga0075423_10007918_pt1 | contig 10062 bp, 9 predicted proteins | sample SoiMethybrSBSTD2_FD_80114 | JGI IMG/M metagenome (GOLD analysis project Ga0075423, IMG submission 80114) | Bulk soil microbial communities from a Populus tree surrounding site in Tennessee, USA - Soil MetaG P. TD hybrid SBSTD2 | ecosystem: Environmental > Terrestrial > Soil > Tree plantation...
AGTGGCCGCTGCTGGTGGTGCTCGCCCTCGCCTATGTGGCGATTGTCGGTTACACGATCAAGGGCAACCTCAACGTCATAGGGAACATCACTTCAACGGGTGGCGTGGTGACCTCGGACTCGGTGCGTATTGCCCAGGTGTTCCGGGCCAGCTATCCGGGCTATCTCCAGGCGGACGGCCCCACGACCCAGTATTACGCCAAGCTCGACGCCTTCCAGGGGCTCACGATGTCCATGCCTGGACTCGCTACCGTAAGAAACACTCAGGGAACACTACGACTGAACGGGGACGCTGTTGGCGTGGGCCGTTCGGGGCATCCGGATGACGTTTATATCGACGCGAACGGGAAATTCAGGACGGCCGGGGCCTGTTCCGTGGGCACAGATATGGCCATCCGAACTAAGAGCGTGATACACGACTCTCTGAGGGTGGACAAGGGCATACGCTCCAATTCCTGCATCATCTCGGACTCCAAGGTTCTGGCGGCGGACACCATGAGGACGAACACCGCTCTCGTGGTGGGCGGGCAAGCCGTGACCAAGATTCTACGTGGTTCGGCCACTCTCAACTTCGATCTCACATCGGTCGTCTCTCAGGATCTTACGATCACGGTTACGGGAGCGGCTCTCGGAAACGAAGTATTTCTGGGCGTGCCGAATGGTTCCGTGACCGCTGACACGATCTTCTTGGCCTGGGTTTCTGCGGCCAATACGGTAACAGTGCGAGCCGCGAGGCTGGCTGGCACTCCCAATCCTGCCTCGGGTACCTTCAACGCCACGGTGATCCAATGAAAGGGCTAGCTGTCGTTTTCTTGTTTCTTCTCCTGATCGTCGCCATAGCGAACGCTCAGTACATCGTCTCTCCGGACTCCATGAGGGCCAACAAGGGCATCTACATCGGCTCCGGGAAGATCACCATGGTCAAAAACGGCACCGTGGACATTGATCCGCCGAGCATTCTGGCTGGCGCGATGGCCGACGTATCGGTAACTGTCACCGGACTCGACGCGGCATCGCCGTGGATCATAGTTGTATCTCCCCAGGGCGCTCTCTCCAGCGGGCTAGGGGTGGCTTACGCCAGAGTTTCATCGGACGACCAGATCACGGTGAGATTCGATAATCCGACGCTGCTAGCCATTAACCAGGGCAATACGACCTTTTCCTATCTGGCGGTGAAATGAAAGGTGGTGATGCTGGTTTGGAGGAACGTGGGGGCCGTGGAGTCCTTGGCATGAGCCGGACGATTCGGGCGATTTCAATTTCATTGTTCCTGACAGTAGCTTTTAGCTTGGCTTTGAAGGGGGGTGACGCCTGGGGAGCGACGAATTACTACGTGGCAACAACCGGCAACGACGGGAACCCCGGAACGTCGGGATCACCGTGGCTCACCATCGGAAAGGCCGCCGCGACGATGGTTGCCGGAGACACGACGTTCGTGAAGGTGGGTACGTACCTTCAGACTCGCGTGGGGACGAGCCGCTACATCCCAGCGCTCAACCCAACGAACAGCGGGAGCGCCGGAAATCCCATCGTCTTCAAGAACTTTGGGTCCGATTCGGTCATCATTAAATACGACCCAGCGGAGACTGACGGCGGGCCTCTCATCGGTTCCAACGAGCACGCCTACATCGAGTGGAACGGGTTCATCGTTCAGGAAACGGTGGCGAACTATGCTTCGGACACTGGCCCCGTGGCGATCTTCGGGAACGCTGCTGGCGGCACGAACACCGATCACTGCTCGATCAAGAACTGCGACATTCGCGCGGTCAGGATAGTGACCACGGACAACCACTGCGCCGTCCGTATCGAGAACGCGAATTTCGCACGGCTCTACAACAACAAGATCCGAGGCATCACGGACGGATGGTTCTTCTTCAACGACGCCGGGATCATGACGTACCGGATGCGTAACAGTGTAATCGACCACAACGAGATTTCGGACTGCGGCGCTGGGATGTCCATCAAGGGCGTGGCCGGGAACGCCGACTACAACGACTTGGACACCCTCCAGTTCAATCTGGTGTATGGGTGTCAGTACGGGATCATCAATCTCGCTGCTTCTCGGCTCCGCATCGTGCAAAACGTCATTCGTAACGGGCATTCATACACCGGGGACAACACCGACGTCGTAGGGATTCAGGTGTGGGAGTCCTGTAACGGCACCACGGCTGGGACCTGCGCCAATGGCGGCACGGCAGACGACGACATCATCAACAACACGATCTACAGTTGCTACTACGGCGTGCTCATGGACGGGAAATCCGACCGACTCACTAGGGGTAGCCGAGACTGGCGGAACAACATCATCGTCAGCACGACGTACCCCCTGAAGACAGGACCAATCTATAACGGCGAAGATCTCCTCGCGCAGTTCGCCTCGGACTACAACGATTTCTTTACTTGGACACAATTTAGGGCTTTCCCAGGCGGCACAGCCACGAACTATCCGCCTCCGCTTTCCGGTTGGGTCGCTGCGGTCTCGAAGGATTCTCACTCCATAAGTTCTGATCCACTGTTCGTGGATGCGACGAACGGCAACTTCCGCCTACAGACAGGCTCACCCGCGCTGAATGCAGGGCCGGACTTCGGTGACCTGGACGGAGACGCGAACACTACCGAACTCGTGAATCTGGGTCCCTACCAATCGGTCGCCGATACGGTGGGGTTGGTGACGGCTGGCGGTGCGGTGGGTGGCGGTGGGACTCCGACGCAGACGGCTCCGCCAAGTTTCTCGCTCGTAGAGCCGAACCGTACAAAGAACGAGGGCGACGCCGTGAACTTCTCGGCCCAGGCCATCGATCCTGACGGGGGGCAGACGATCACCGTCACGCCGACCGGCGCGAATCTAGTCACGGCAGGGCTTTCGCTCAATAACGGCGTTGCGGTGGCTCCCACGACATCGACCGGGACGGTTACTGGGGTCCTCAACTTCACCGCTTCAACGAATAGTCCGTACACGATCACTTGGACGGCAACGGACGGTGCGGGCGGGTCCACGACGGCGACAACGATTCTTACGGTTCTGGATGTGTCGGCCCCAGGTCCGACTCCATGCACCCCTTTTTGATGTTCGATCTTCAGGGAAGAAGAGTGTCTGGGCGTTTGGTGCCGGGAATCTACTGGAGGGTGGATCACTGTAGGCACAAGAAGAAGGTGGTGGTGCTGGAATGAGCCCGTACGTATCGGACGCCCAGAGGCGCTTCTTCCACACCAACACGGCCAAGAAGAAGGGAATCACGGCGGCCCAGGTCAGCGAGTACGATCAGGCGTCCAAGGGCATGAAGCTACCAGAGCACGTCTCAGATCAAGAAGGACCTCAAGACCAGAAAGGGGTGAGCCTCGTGAAGCACATTGGATTCGGTGCGGGCGCTGAGAAGGCCGCCAAGGGGGCAGGCGTGTCCCTGGCGCGTGGGAAGGCCATCATCGCGGCCGGAGCCAGAAAGGCCAGCCCCGCTGCGGTCAGGAAGAATCCGCGCTTGAAGAAGGTCTCCGGCGTGGACGCCGGGACGGAGAAGTCTATCAAGGCGCAACTCAAGGGCCGCATGGGGCAGTGATGCGCCACGGCGACCACCGCTAATCTCATCACGTGGACCCGCGATGTCGTGGGTGTCGATACGGCGGGCTTCGTCACGGACACCCAGATCGTAGCCTGGCTTAATACCGCCCAGAGAGAGCTCTGCACTCAGGGGCGGATTCTCCTCTCACAGTGGACGGGGGCCACGGTCTCTGGGCAGTCGGACTACTCGGTGCCGTCCGACTATCTTGAGATCATGGCCTGTTTCCTCTATCGAACCACGGGGGACATGGCCAAGCGGCTCTTGCCGCTCCGTCCCATCGTGGAGCGAGACCCGGCCCATCCCACGGGAACCCCACAGAGAGCCTTCATCCACGGAGCGAACGTCTCAGGAAACAACTCCTTCATCGTGATCTTGGAGCCCATCCCAGACTTTAGCGGAACGGCCGACCTCGAAATCTGGGGGAAGCAGCTTCCGAAGACGATGGTTTCCGGGGCTCAGGACCCCGAGGTTGCTACTCAGTGGCAGGACGGAATGGTTCACTTCGCGGCATCCAGGTGCTACGAGCGGCTTTCCAATGCTGGCCCCCACTACGCGAGCCTGGCAGACCGAGAGTTTCAACTCTGGCTCAGGGTGTTGGCGCTGGCCAAGAAGTACCGCAACCCACTGGCCGCCTCCTTCGCTCAGGAGAAGATTCTGACCTACACGCCCGGGTACGACTACGACTGATGCCTGAGACCACGATCAGGGTCGAGAAGTTCACGGGCCTGAGCGAACTCCCAATCCATAACCAGACTCCGGGGAAACTCGTGGCCTGCCAGAACCTCAGGGTGACCCCAGACGGCATGCTGGAGGCCCGTGGAGGCTTGGAGCAGCTGAAGCCAAACGGAGGGACTTCGGCCGACCCGATTGTGGGCGGGATCTTCACTGGGGGCCACGAGCACATCTCACCAGTGGCATGGATATTCCGGTTCGATGGAGTCTCGACCTACACGAACAATCTCTCGCTCCAGGCGTACCTGAACTTCTTCTCAGGAACAGCTGTAGGGAACCGCTTCTACATCATCAGCCCCAAGAAGATAACGAACATCGTCTTCAACGTGGGGACTGCTGGAACAGGGGGCTACACGATCCTCTGGAAGTATCTGGACACGAGCGGGAACCCACAGACCTTGACCGGGGTGACCGAGGACTTCAAGACGGCTGGCATACGCACCGTGACGTTCAGTTCACCTTCGGACATCGGCCTAAAGACCGTGAACAACGTCCTGGGCTACGTCTACTACGCCGAGGTAGCTACGGCCGTTATTACCACCATGCCCACCCAGAAGGACCAGCGCATCCACATCAACTGGGAGGGCATGAAGGAAATCTACCTCGGGGCGAGCAACGGTCCCTCTGCGACGGCGAACGGCAGGGTGACTAGGTACGGCCAGAGTGGGACCACGGCCAACTGGACTCCCATCACCATCTCCCTGACCTCTACCGGAGATCCCAGGATCCGCTTCGCCTCGTGGCGTGGATATCTCTACTGGGTGAACGGCTACGAGCAGAAGCGATACAACCTGGACTCCTTGGCCGACATGGGCTTCTCGACTCCTACCGGGGCTCTTACCACGGCGGTTGGTGGCGGAACTGGGCTCACCGGGCTCTTTCACTATGCCGTGACCTATGGATACGGCGCAACCGGGGAGCTCGGGGAATCGAACGGGCTCCAGACGACGGCCACCGTGGCTCCGGTGAACCAGGATGTCACCGTGACTCTATCCGGGCTCACGAGCGTTCCCGCGAAGGGCACGGTGGACGTGATCTACATCTACCGTTCCGTGGACCTCTCGACAGCGGCCGCCATTTCGACTTCCTACGGGGCCTTCCCGTTCTACCGAGTGAAAACGGTCACCAGGGACGCGAACGGAAACTTTCCGGCCACGACGCAGGACAACTCGATGAAGGTGCCTCAGCCCATCGTGACCCTGAATCCTGTCTCGACTATCCCGCCCACGCGCTGCCAATTCATCTCGCCCCATCGCTCAAGGATGTTCATGGCAAAGAATCACATCTACCCCGGGCGCGTATGGTGGTCCAAGAACTTCGAGCCCGAATCATTCAACCAGGACGAGGACTTCGCGGACCTAACGGCTGGAACGGGCGGCGGGATTACGGGGATGCTGGAGTTCGCGGACCAGATGATCGTGTTCACCGAGGACACGACCTATGGGATCACGAACGTGGACCAGGACCAGCCCTACATCTACGTCATTGCCAAGGGGATTGGATGCATTGCGCCGGAGTCTCTGCGAGCCGGATATGGGTTCTTGTTCTGGCTGGCTCGTGGCGGGCTCTATATGTGGGATGGCAACTCCGCTCCGGAGCGGGTTTCAGACGAGCTACCGCTTTCCTTCTTCTCGCTGTCGGTCGAAAACCACGGTGGCTCAAGGGCGGTAATCTACAACAGGCTCTACGAGATCACCTTCGTCTCCCAGGCCGATGCCGTTACCTACGCCTACAACGGGAGCAAGTTCAGGTTCGACATCGCCACTAAGACATGGAGCACGTTGTCTATCGGCACGAGCGATCCCGACCTAGCGGCCATCCTCACGATTACGGCTCCCTTAGGACACGAAGACTACGGCGTCCGCCATCCCCTCTATGGGAGGGTTCAATACTCGGGTAGCCTTTTCCATGTCTACGTGGGGGACTTCAAGACGGTGGACGACATCACGAATGGCATCGCCTATCTGGCACAGGCTCCGATTGGCCCGGCTCATGGCATGGCCATGACGGCCACGAGGATGGTTGCGGTCTATCGAGTGGCCGGAACTCAGTGTTGGTCTATTCAGTCGCTTCGTGTCATCGGTGGCATCGGAGACGCGACGGCGAGCGGAAACGTCTTCTCCCAGACAGGTAACCAGTACAGTACGTCCATGGCCCAGATCACGACGAAGGGGGCCTACATGGCGGACTGCGTGATCGAGTTCCAGGCCTCTTCGCTCCCGGGTCCTACTGGCCCCATTGGCGTCGCGAACCGCCAGAATCTAGTGGGCCTCTATCTCGACGGAACGATCTTCCCCATGCCGCTGAGGACGAACTGATGGCCCAGCCGATTCTGGTCACCGCTCGGGACCTGGACACCGCCTCGGTCACCTACCAGAAGCGGGACCGGTACGATGTGGTCACCGGGAAGTCGAGGGAGGTCTACGCCTTCATCACCTTCGAGACGATGAACCAATTGAAGGCGGCACCGCATGCCTTGGGCCGGGTGCCTACGTCCTTCGTGGTTGTCGCCCGGGGGCGGAACGGTGGCTCCCCTGGGACGATTTACGTAGATGACTTGCGTGTTCCCTTCGACAAGTATTAGTTCGGCCTGAAGTGCACGACAGACAAGACCTGGGCCGTGGTGGCCCTGCGATGAGGAGAGTGATCTAGTTGGCGGCACCGTTTCCAGGGATCTCGGGTCCCGCTCCGGGCGGCGGTGGGTATCTCAATCCAGGTGGAGGCCGGAACATCGGGGGCGGGACCTACTCCATCCCAGCACAACTAAGGGTCCAGCCAGGAAGAAGCCCAAGACCGCTCCAGCCTCAGTTTCCACAGACCATCGACTACGGGCACCACTTCTGGAATCCCTACGGTTCCGTAGAGGGATTCGAGAACTACCATCATCCGCTCCTCAAGTGGGGTAGGGGAGACGTGTTCCCCGGTGGCCGCCCTGACCTAACCGGGTTCCCTTCGGTGCCCAGAGTCCAGGAGATAGCGGACGCCCAGAACGCGCTCCGGGGCCAAGGGATGTTCGCTCCCAGAGCCATGGGCAGGGGCCTCATGAGCCAGAACCCGGACATCCTCCAACTCCTACGGGAACGTCTCGGAATGGGGGCGATATAGATGCCAGCAGACTTCGGCCCGCTGAACGCTCACGACACTCAGCGGGTCTACGACCAGATCAACGCACTCTCTCAGCTGGGACTCTCGGACCGGCAGATCATGGAGTATCTGGGCCAGTCTCAAGCTCTCGGTAGGTCCGCTCTGGACGACTACATGAACGCGGCCGGGATGCAGATTGCCCAGAGCTTCCAGCCTCAGTTCGACCAGGCCCGTAGCTATCTTGGAGCGAATCCATTGCTGGCCGATTCGGGGTACGCGAATCGCCTGAACCGGCAGCTTCTCACGGACCTTGCCGCCAGGGAGTCGAGCGCATTCAACACGGCGGCAGCGGATCAGGCGAACAGACAGGTTGGATATCTCCAGAGCCTGAGGGGCCAGCAGGTGGGGCTGAGGGCGGGATTGGCTAACTCAGCCTACAACACCATCCTGAATCCGCCTCAGAAGCAATCCACTAGGCAGAAGATCCTGGGCGCGGCTGGCACGCTCGGCGGCGCGGTTATCGGTGGCCTCACAGGTGGAGTGAAGGGCGCGGCGGTTGGAGCCGGTGTCGGGAGTAGCGCACTCGGCGGAGGCCAGGTTCCTGGATATCAGGACTTCTCGAATACCTACTACGGTCAGCAGCAATCGCCCCTATTCCCCGGTGGGGTTCCGCAGGGCGGATATTCTGATCCTGCTCAAGGAATGACCATGATGAGAAGGACTCGATATCCATGGGGTTGAAATTCAACGTACAGAACTTCCTTGCCGGGCTAGCGGCCCCCAATCAACATGGCGGTCTCTTCGGAGGATTCCAGGCCGGACTCGGTGGCGCTCTGAATCAGAGGAATCTCCAACAGCAGCAGGCCCAGGCTCAGGCCAAGGCCCAGATAGAGCAGGACCTGGAACGGCGTAGGGTCGCGGCCTCAGAGCAATCGTCCGCAGCCGACATGCTGAGGGCGGGCCGAGTGGACCCGGGCTCCGCTGACGTGCAAGCCTTCAACCTACTCACCAAGCTCGGAATTGCCCAGCCGGAAGCGATTGACCGAGTGTGGCCGCAACATCGAGGAGAAGGTGGACCACAAGAGACGGGCGTTGCTCCCATGGGGTTCCTCGGCCCACTACCCCCAGGACAGATCCACCAAGAAGAGTTGCCTGCGGGCATTGGTCCGCAGGAGTATCCCGCTTACCGCAAGTCTATGGCGCAAGCGGCGGGATATGCCGCTGGGAAGGGTCCGGGGAAAGGCGACGAGGATTACACGAACGCTCCCTGGTACTTGGACCCGCGCTACCGAAACACCCCGGAAGCCAAGGCGGAACGGGCCAGGCTTGAGAAGAGCGGAGCCCCCGATATCAGTGAGAAGTTGGCTGAACGGGTTAGGCTAATCAATGCCATGGACCCGATGGACAAAGAGGACTTCGAGACTCTTCTTGGAATCGTGTCCAATCCGCCGTCTCCAGAGGAACAGGCGGCGGCACGCGGAAAACTCAAAAAGCGGATAGCTAAAATCTCTAGTCCGAGGTTTGCTACGCAACAGTGAGCGCCGCCAGCCAAGCATATAGGGCGGCGACCTCCCCCAAGAAGGCCTCTCAGGCATATAAGGAGCTTCTGAGTGCCGGGCCCCTGGACTTCCGCCCACAAGCAAAGAAAGCCCTAGCGGCTACTCCCGACTGGCTCAAGGACATCGTGGGGACGACACTCTCCGCTTTCGGTACCCCTGTATCCGCCATTGCTGAAGGCGTCGCTGGACCAGCTATCCGTCACGGAGTCAACCTCTTCACGGGCCGTGAGAACCTTGGAGATGTGGCGGCCGATATCCCGAATGCTTCGAAGCATGTGGCCGAAGCCCTCCGTTCCATGATCCCGCCTCCGGTCCCGGGCAAACTGAACCTCCTAGAACCGCTCCGTGGGGAGTTCACGGGCCCTCAGAACATAGCCCAGGAGCTCCGCCAGACGGGCTACGAGGGCATGTTGACCCCTGAGCAGGGTGAGGCTATCAACCGAGCCGCGTTCGGGCTTCCTGTAGGCTCTGCGGCCCGATTCGCCACGAGCCCTGAAGGCGTGGCTTTGATTCCTGAAGGAGCGATTGGCGGAGGCGCGGTCAATCGTATCGCGGGTCCTGCTCTCTCGACTGCTGGGCGCGGTGTGCTCAATGCCGAGATCCCGGCTGGTCGCCTTGGGACGCTACGAACGAGAGCCATCCCAGGAGTGAAGCAACTGATGGGTGGCGTGCGCCCAGGTTCAACCTTGCCTAACTCCATGCGGGACATATTCTACGATACCCTGAGGACCGAAGAGGGGAACGCCTCCTGGAAGGCATTTCTCAGGGAGCGATTGACTGACCCTGCCGTGAAGATGCCAGCAGCAGAAGCCCCCAAGTTCAGGACGGCCATCGAGACTGGGGACGTGGCCGCGCTACCGGCGGAACAACAGACGTTGGCCAACGGACTGATCGACGAATGGGCGTCCAGGGTGGCTGAGAACAAAGCCGTTGGGCTCAAGCCCTACGAGCGTCGCCCCGGAGTCGAGTACGCAGGCGGCCGAGTTGGAACCAAGAAAGCCCAGGCGTTGGCTTTCGGTGGAGTGCCAGGAAGAGGAAGATTCAGTAACGAGCCGAGGGGCCTGGGCACCGGAAGGATGGGCCAGATCGCCGAGGAGAACCTACCGCTCACTACAGAGGAAGTAGGGCAGA
>Ga0075423_10007919_pt1 | contig 10062 bp, 6 predicted proteins | sample SoiMethybrSBSTD2_FD_80114 | JGI IMG/M metagenome (GOLD analysis project Ga0075423, IMG submission 80114) | Bulk soil microbial communities from a Populus tree surrounding site in Tennessee, USA - Soil MetaG P. TD hybrid SBSTD2 | ecosystem: Environmental > Terrestrial > Soil > Tree plantation...
CTTTCCTGCGCGGTCTGGTGGATTCGCAAGGCCATCCTCGACGCCCTGGAAAACCGCGCGGCCCTGGTCCGCGTGCCGAGGCATCAGATCAGGAAGGTGAGGCAGGCGCACGCCCTGGGTGCCGAGCTGTCGACCCGACTGGGACGGCGGGCCAATCGCGACGAGGTCAGCCGTGCCTTGAAGGTGAATTTGCGAGACCTTGAGCAGACCCAGGCATACGTTCGGAGGGCGGTCTCCCTCGACGCGCCCATGGCGGAAGGCAACACGCGATGGCTGAGGGATCTGCTTCCGGACCTTCAGAACGACGATCCGGAGAGGGCGCTTTTCCGCGAGGAAAATCGTACGCGGGTGCGGCAGGCCATCCGCTGCCTCAATGCACGAGAGCACCAGGTGCTCTCGGAGCGCTTCGGGCTGGAAGGCCGCGGGAGCCTCACCCTGCAGGAAGTCGGGCGAAGGCTCGGGATTTCGAGGGAAATGGTCCGCCAGATCGAAGCCCGTGCCAGGGAAAAGCTGCTGCGCGCGCTGCGGCGGGAGGGTCTCCGGGGCGCGCCATTGTGCGACTACCCCAGCGCGGCCACCTTCTCCACCAGCTCCACCAGGCGCATGGCGTAGCCCCACTCGTTGTCGTACCAGGCCACCACTTTCACGAGGTCCTCCTGCGGGACCTGGGTGAGCTGGCTGTCGTAGATCGACGAGTGAGGGTTGCCGATGACGTCGGCGGAGACGATCGGGTCGTCGGTCACCTGCAGGATGCCTTTCATCGGCCCCTCGGCGGCCCGGCGCATCGCCTCGTGGATCTCTTCCACCGCCGGGCGCTTCTTGGTAATCACCGTCAGGTCCACCACCGAGCCGGAGGGCACCGGCACTCGGAACGCCAGGCCTTCCAGCTTGCCCTTCAGGTCCGGGATCACCAGCCCCAGCGCCTTGGCCGCCCCGGTGGAAGTCGGGACGATGTTCATGGGCGCCATGCGACCGCGTCGCGCATCCTTGTGGGGATGGTCGAACAGGCGCTGGTCGTTGGTGTAGGCGTGAACCGTGGTGAGGAACCCCTCCCGGATGCCGTAGAGATCGTTCAGCACCTTGGCCACCGGCGCGGCGCAGTTGGTGGTGCAGGATGAATTGGAGATGATGCGGTGGGACGGCTTGAGGATGTCGTCGTTGACTCCCAGCACCACGGTCGCCTCCAGCGGATCCTTGCTGGGAACGGTGAGCACCACCTTCTTCGCTCCCGCCGCCAGGTGCCGCTCGAGCTCGGCGATTCTGCGGAAGATTCCCGTGGCCTCCACCACGACATCCGCTCCCACGTCACCCCACGGAAACGGAAAGGGATCCCCCTCGCGCTTGTCCGTCACTGTGTAGGTCTCGATACGGTCGGTGTCGACCACCAGATCCTCGCCCTCCGCCTCCACCTTGCCGGGATAGGGGCCGTGGATGGAGTCGTAGCGCAGCAGCAGCGCCATCTGGCGGGTGTCGGCCAGATCGTTGATGGCCACGAAATTGAAGTCTTTGCCGGCGCTCTTCGCCGCCCGGAGAAAAAGCCGCCCAATCCTGCCAAACCCGTTGATCCCCACCCGAACCGGCATGCCGTCTCCTTCCTGCAAGCGCCGCCCCGGCTGGCGCCGGCGTAGCGCGTTGGCGTCGAAATCATCCCGGCGACACGCGTGCCGGGGCCTCGACGCCGAATTCTATCAGGAGGTTTCCTCGTGCGCCGCTTCCGGCGCCTCGGCCACGCTCCGGTTGCGATACTCCTTCAGCTTGTACTGAATGGTGCGCGGGCTGATCTTCAGGACCGCGGCCGCCCGTGAGGTGGATCCGCCCACCGATTCCAGGGTGCGCAGAATGGCCTCCCGCTCGATCTCCTCCATGGTGGCGCCGGGTGACACGGGCTTCTTCGCCATGCGGGACGGCTGGGCGGTTCGGGGCAGCGTGGGGAACAGCGAGAGATCCAGCTCGTCCCCCCGCGACAGGATCACCGCCCTTTCCAGGGCGTGCTCCAGCTCCCGCACGTTCCCCGGCCAGGCGTACGCCATGAGCGCCGACAGCACTTCATCGCTCACCGCCTTGATCTCCTTCCCGTTGGCCGCGGAGTACTTCTTCAGGAAGAAATCGGTCAGCAGCGGGATGTCCTGAAGTTTCGACCGCAACGGGGGCAGGGGAATCTCGATGACGTTCAGGCGATAATACAAGTCCTCGCGGAACTTCCCTTCCTTGATGAAGGCCTGTAAGTCCCGGTGCGTCGCGGTGATGACCCGCACATCCACCGTCAGGGTCTGGTTGCCTCCGACGCGCTCGAACTGGTGGTCCTGGAGGAACCGCAGCAGCTTGACCTGCATCCCCAGCGGGATGTCTCCCACCTCGTCGAGGAAAACGGTGCCACCGGCGGCGATTTCAAAGCGTCCGGCCCGCCGGGCGAGCGCGCCGGTGAAGGACCCCCGCTCGTGCCCGAACAGCTCGCTCTCCAGCAGCGTCTCCGGCAGCGCCGCGCAAGACACCTTGATGAAAGGGGCTTCGCGACGCTGCGAGCGCTGGTGGATGGCCTGCGCGATCAGCTCCTTGCCCGTGCCGCTCTCTCCGGTGATCAGCACCGACGCCTGGGTGGGCGCCACCTGCTCCACCAGCCGGAACACCTCCAGCATCTCAGGGCTATGACCGATGATGTTCTCGAAACGGTATTTCTCGTCCAGCCTCTCGCGCAGCAGCCGCGTCTCCGAAATGAGCTTGCGGCGCTTCAGGACCTGGTCCAGGAGATATTCCACCTCCTCCACGTCCACCGGCTTGGTGAGATAGTCCTCGGCGCCCTGGCGCAGCGCTTCGACGGCGCTGCGGATCGTCCCGTGGGCGGTCATGATCACCACCGCCACCTCGGGATAACCCTGCCGCACCCGGGAGAGCAGCTCCTGCCCGTCCATGCCCGGCATCTTGAGATCGGTCAGCAGGACGTCGGGCTGCTCCGCGGCCACCAGCCGCAGCGCTTCCTCGCCGTCCGCGGCCAGGGAGACCTGGTATCCGTCCTCACGGAGAATCTGACCGAGACTGATCCGGGCCGACTCCTCATCGTCCGCCACCACCACCGTTCCCCGGATTTCCATCACGGCGTCCACGTTGCACCCTCCTTCGAGGCCGGTCTCATTCCCGGCCCAGCCTGACTGAAAACACCGTACCCCGGCCCGGCCGGCTCTCGTAGGAGAGACTCCCCCCGTGGGCCTCCACGATACGCTTGGCGATGGGGAGACCGAGTCCCGTGCCCCCTTTTTTCGTGGTCACGAAAAAATCGAATACATCCTGCCCCGGCTGAATTCCGATGCCGGTGTCGCCGACCTGGATGAACAGAGTCCCTTCCTCCATCCGAGTGCTGACCGTCAGGGTCCCGCCATGGGGCATGGCTTCGATGGCGTTGCGAATCAGGTTGATCAGCACCTGCTTGATCTTCTCCCGATCGAGCCGGAGGGGTGGAAACGGCCCCTCCCGGTGCAGACTCACCGCAATGCCGTTCTGGTGGGCCGCAGGGGTCATCAGCTCCAGAGACTCCCGCACCACTTCCGACGGCTCCACCTCGGCCAGGGACACCCGATCCAGCGTCGAGAGGGAGAGGAATTCCTCGACCAGGTCGTTCAACCGGCTGATCTCCTTGCGCGCCGATTCGATGAACCCGGACATTTCCGTCCGCTTGCTGTCGTCCAGGTGCTCCAGGCGCCGTGACAGGAGGACCAGCTGGAGATTGATCGAGTTGAGCGGATTGCGCACCTCATGGGCCAGGCTGGAGGCCAGGGTTCCCACGGCCGCCAGGCGCTCGGCCCGCATCATGCCGTATTGGGCGCGCTGCAGACGAAGCAGCGCCTCCTGGGCCTCCTGGTACAGCCCCGCGTTCTCCATCGCCACCGCCGCGTGCCGGGCGAGCGCGTCGGCCAGCTCCACGTCGCCGGCGTCCCAGTTGGAAGGGACGGCTCGGGTGGCCAGCAAGAGCCCCAGGATTCGCTGATGGGCAATCAGGGGCACCACGAGGGCCGAGCTGATGTTCCAGCGCTTCGCAAGAACCGGATTGGTCCGCGGATCCTCCGCGGCGTTGCTCACCACCAGGGGCGCCCTGCCTCGGATTGCTTCGGGAAACGCCCGCGATTTCAGGACCTCGAAGTCGGCGTGCTTGCCCACCTCCAATCCTTCGAGCGGCGGGCCCGAAAGATAGGCGAGCGTCAATGCTGCCGGCGACTCCCCGAGGAAGATGGCGCAGCGCTCCACTCTCAGCAGCCCGCGAGCGTACTCCCCCACCGCCGCCAGCACGCGCTCCCGCTCCAGGCTCCCGCCGATGGCGCGGACCAGGGACCCCAGGGCCCGACTCTCGGCGTCGCGCCGGGCTTCAGCCCGGGCGGCGCGGGCCTTGTCGACCGCCAGGCAGACCTGGCCGCCCACCGTCTCGAGGAACTGCAGCTCCTGCGACGAGAAGACCTGGCCGGGACGGTTGGCGATGTTGAGCACTCCCTGGACTCCGCGCTCGAACTTCAGCGGGATGCAGGCGTGGCTGGTGCAGATCTCCGCCTTCAGGAGGTCGGGCAGCCGGGGGCACTCCAGGGTGTTCCGGGCGAGCCTGAGCTTCCCGGTGGTGAACACATCCTGGCAGAGGCACTTGCCGATCCCGGTTTTTCTCGCCTGCTCTACGAACGACTCGGAGATACCCTGACAGGCCGCCAGCTCCAGCTTTCCCTCCCTGGACTCGCCCCAGAAGATCCAGCCGGAGTGCAACCCAAGCTTCTCCAGCACCAGCTGCAGCGCGGCTTCGAGGATCTCGTGATCCTCGACTTTTTCCTGAATGCGGGCGCCGAGCTCGCGAAGCGTCTCCAGCTCGACGTTTCTGCGGGCCAGGAGCTCCCCCTGCATGCGGCTGTCGTCGAGCTTGCGGGCCGTGCAAAGGGCCGCGGAGAGCACCTTGGCCAGGCTGCGGGAGAATTGCTTCGCCGACTCATCCCATCTCTCCGGCCCTTCCAGCAGCAGCGCCCCGATGGCGCCCTCGGGACCGGGCAGGGGCAGCGCCACGCGAAAGATCTCCCCCGAGCGGCGCGCCTCCTTGAGATCCTCCGGAGCCGCCATGGCCGCTCTCGCGAGCGACTCCGGAATCTCCTTGGCGCTTCGCCCCCGCACGGCGACTCTGCGCAGCTCACCCGCGGAGCCATTTTCCAGGAACAAGGCCCCGCGGGCCGCCTTCAAGGCCCGCAGCGCCACCTGCAACCCCTGGTCGCAGATCTCGACCTCTCCGGCGGGAGGCACCGTCTGGCTGGTGAACTCACCCAGCAGCACGAGTGCGTCGGCTGGATCGAAAGCTGACAGAGGCATGGACTCCTAACTCCCGTCTTGCCGGGCGCGCACGACCTCGACACTGCAGGGCGCGTGGGTCACCAGTGCGTGACTGACGCTTCCGAGGAACAGTCGTTCCAGGCGGGTTCTGCCGTGCGATCCCACCACCACCAGATCGGCGGACCAGTTGCGGGCAGCTTCCAGAAGGGAATTCTTGACGGGTCCCTCCTTCAGCTCGTAACTGATCTGCAGATCCTCCCTCCCCTTGAACTTCAGCATCGCCTTCTGGATTCTCTGATTGGCGCCCTCCCTCAACGAGTTTTCCACACCCACCATGAGCGGGCCGTAAAACTCGAAGTTGGGGGGAGGCGTTCCCAGCGGCGGCTCGACCACGCTCACCAGGCGAACCTGGCTCCCCCTGGGCCAGGGGCGGGCCGCCACTTCTTCAACGGCCCGATCGGAATCGGGGGACGCATCGTAGGCAATCAGGATTTTCATGGTAGCTCCTTGCAAGAAAAGTTTTCGCCCGATCCGGCGGTCCCTGATTTCATGCCGCAATTATTTCGCATCTTATGGGAATTTCGCCTATCCTCAAGCTCTCGATCAGGCGCGGGCTTTCCCGGATGCAGGGACTCCATGCAAAGGGGCTGCCTTGCCATCCAGCAGCGGGAGGTAGGATTCCTCTTCCTGCGCGAAGTGAAGCCGCAGGATGGCATCGAGACCGTACAGAATCCTTCGAAAGTCGCTCAAATCCTCCCCCGTCGGCCCTTCCTGAGGCAGCTCTTCCAGGAGGCTTCCCAGCATCCGGACACGATGGGCGATCTCCAGGTGAGCGCGGCTCATGGTGGCGGTGGGGTCCTTGCCACCGATGATGCGGGCCACCACCGGATAAGCCGTGGCGTCTTCCGCTATCTCGTGAGGAAGCAGATCGTTGGAGAGGAAGTTGTAAACCCGGAGCAGCTCAGCGCGGATGGCGGCGAGATCCAGGGAATCCAGCCGGTCGGCCACCTCCCGGATGCGCCGAACTTCGGGAAGCAGCGTCCGATGCTCGGCCCTGAAGCGCGCCGCCACTTCCCGGTCTTCCTCGCTCTCCCCCTTACGGGAGAGGCCGTCCCCCAGGGCTCGCAGTGCGTTCAGGATGACGGCTGCATCGATTCCTTCCTGGAGCAGTGCTCCGGCCACTGGCGGGAGCCAGCCCACGGAGGCGAAGACCATGCCGACGAGCGAAAGCCCCATCCCCGCCAGGATGCTTTGCAGCGCGATGTTTCTGGAGCGCCGTGCGATCACAATCCCCTCCTCCAGGCGATCGAGGCGGTCCATCATCAGGACGACGTCGGCCGCCTCCGAGGAAGCGGTGGCGCCCCTCGCTCCCATGGCGACCCCTACATGGGCTGCAGCGAGAGCCGGGGCGTCGTTGATTCCGTCCCCCACCATGACCGTCACCCCTTCCGCTCGCGCCGAGAGGACTCCTTCCGTCTTTTCCGCGGGGGTGCGCTCCGCCAGAACTCGATCCACTCCCAACGCGGCGCCCACCAGCTCGGCCACTTCGATGTGATCCCCGGTGAGCAGCCAAATTCTGCGAAAGCCGATGCGTCGTAAATTGCGCAGGGTCCTGGGAGCGTCCGGCCGGATCAGATCCTCCAGGATGAGGGCGCCCGCCGGAATGTCATCCAGCGACACCAGCACGCTGGAAGTCCCCTCCAGCACGGCCCGTCGGCGCACCCTGCGGAGGGCCGCGGGAGGTGGACGGCGCTCCAGAACCCAGCCCGATTTTCCCAGCGCCACACGGCGCCCATCCACCAATCCACGTATTCCCTCTCCCATCACTTCCTTCGCTTCCGCAGGCTGGCTGAGAGGGAGCTTCCGGTCGCGCGCCTCTCTCAGGATGGGTTCCGCCAGCACGTGCATGGAGGCCTGCTCCAGGGAGGCCGCCAGGCGCAGAATCTCCGTCTCGCTCTCGCTTCCGAAACAGATCACGTCGGTGAGCACCGGCGCGCCGCCGGTGACCGTGCCGGTCTTGTCCAGAATCAGGATGTCGCCGCGGGCCAGAGTCTCCAGCGCTCCGCCACCCTTGACGATGATCCCTCGACGCGCGGCGCGGGAGATTCCGGAGACGAAGGCCACCGGAGCGGCCAGGATCAACGGGCAGGGAGTGGCCACGACCAGAACCGCCAGGGCGCGCACGGGATCTCCGGAGAAGGCCCAGGCGAGCGCAGCCATTCCCAGGGCGACGGGCAGGAAGATGAGAGCGTAGCGATCGGCCAGGCGAACCAGAGGCGCTTTGGAGGCTTGCGCCTGCTCCACCAGCCGCACGATCCCCGCGTAGGTGCTTTCCGAGGCGGTGGCGGCGGCGCGCAGCTGAAACGGCGAGCCCGCGGAGTTCAGCGTGCCGCTGCGCACCACCTCGCCGTCGTGTCGCTCCACCGGCAGCGCTTCGCCGGTGAGCGCCGATTCGTCGAGTACGGCCGTGGCGCCTTCCACCCTGCCGTAGACCGGGATAATCTCGCCCGCCCGGACTTGCAGAAGATCGCCGGGTCGCACTTCCTCCACGCCTCGCTCGGTGAGCTCCGTGCCTTCGTAACGGTGGACTCTGCGGGGACTCCGATCCAGAAGCGCCTTGAGCTCCCTCCGGGCCCGGCCTTCGGCGAATTTCTCGAGGGCCTGGCCCCCGGCGAGCATCAGGGCAATGACCGCTCCGGCCAGGTATTCCCCCAGCGCCAGGGCGCCCCCCATGGCCAGAAGCGCGATGACGTCCACTCCCGCGCTGCCGGAGAGGAGATCCCGCACCACAGAGAAAGTGAGTGGAATTAGCGCCGCCAGCGTCGTGGCCGCCCACACTCCTCCCGCCGCAGTGGGCTTCCCCGCCACCTGCAGAATCAGCCCAGCGCTGATGCCCCCGAGCACCAGGGCCAGCAATGCCCGATTTACCAGCTGTGATCGGTTTGCCATGGAGAGTCTTTCCGTGCTTTCATCCCGTTCCCGGCCCGGGCCGGGAGGTGCAACCATCGCGCCATCCCGATTTCGCGCCCCGGGCGCGAGACCTCAGAACGAAGACGCGAAGAATCTGCGCCCAATTGACCCCCGGTAAGCCATTCTCCCATAGGAATGAGGGGAGGGTCCCGGGTTTCTTCCGGCACGAAGGTTGCGAAGCCAATCAACCCAGGAGGGGTATCCATGAGATTCGTGAGCCGGCAGGGGCTACTCGCGGGCCTGATTCTGCTCGGGATGCTGTCGATTTCTCCCTCGCAGGGATCCGAAAACCCCTATACCTCGGCCGAGGAATGCGCTAAATGCCATGCCTCCATCTATCAGTACTGGTCCGAGTCGACCCACGCGAAGGCCGTCCAGGGACCCCTGTTTCCCGCGGTGCTGGGTCGGGCCCTGGAGATTTCCAAGGATCAGGCCAAAACCAAGAAGGAGTGCGTGGGCTGTCATTCACCCACCACCCTGCTGACGGGTGATTTCGAGCTGCAGCAGGCGGTTTCCCGCCAGGGCGTCAGCTGCGACTTCTGCCATACGGTCAAAGATGTGGATTTGGTGCATGGGTGGTCACCGTTCGTGGTCGACCCTGGCCCCATCAAGCGGGGGCCCTTCGCCTACACCAAGCCTTTCAAGGGGCACGAGGCGGAATACTCCGCATTGCACCGGGCCAAGCCGCTGCTCTGCGCCGGGTGCCACGAGTTCAAGAACAGCAACGGCTTCCTTGTGCTCTCAACTTACTCCGAATGGAAGCTGAGCCAATATGCCGGCCGGGGGATCTCCTGTCAGGATTGCCACATGGCGCTGGTTCCGGGATCGAAGGTCAAAGAAGGGCTCGAGCAGACCGCTTCCGGCGCCCGCGTGGTGAACCTGCATCGCCTGGTGGGCGGCACCTCCCTGGGCCAGCTCAATCGCGGCGTGGACCTGAAATTCGAATCGGTCGCCGTCAGCGGTACGTCCGCCAGCGTCCGGATTGCCGTCTCGAACTCGGGAGCGGGCCATCGGATTCCCGGAGGGCTTCCCACCAAGAGCCTGGTGCTGGTGGTTAGCGCGGTGGACGCGGCAGGAGCCGCCGGGGCGCCGCAGGAGCGGGTGTACCGGCGCGAGCTGAGAAACTCCAAGGGCTCGACGCTGAAGGACCTGGCGGAGATCTTCCTGAATGCGCAGTCGGAAGGGGAGGATACCCGCCTGAAGCCTTCGGAAACCCGGACGGAGCGCTTCACCGTGCCACTTTCCCAGGCATCCCGCGCCGTGGTGGCCCGGCTTGAATACCGCGATGCGTCGGCGGCCGGAACCCCGCCGAAGATCTCGACCATCACCGAAACCCGCTGGGAGCTGAAAAACCGCTGACCTGATCCGGATCATGGCGGAGCGGTCTCCCTGACGGCAGGTTTCCAGCATCAAGTTTTTTGCAGGTGCCCCAGGTGGAAAACGATATCCGGCGCAACCCCGCGCTACTGAAGCTGGACCTCTACTGCCGCGGCATGCGGCTGGACGACTCCTGCTTCCTGATGGAAGACGGCGGCCGGCAGATCCTCAGGACCCGGGCGGGACTGGGCTCGGGGCTCGAGCTGATCCTCCCCGGCGGGTTGTGGACCAACGTCCCGGTCACCGAGGGGTTCGCGGCGAGCTCACCCTACGTTCTCCACCGCGAGAACGGTCGCTATCTCCTGCGCCGTTACCTTGAGCGATCGCCGGGTTCCGGCGGCTCGCTTCAGGTGATTTCGCGCGGCGGCGATGCCGGAATTCCCGTCCGTCTCGCCCCTCGGCCCGGCTGGTACGAGCGCAGCACATCCA
>Ga0075423_10007920_pt1 | contig 10061 bp, 9 predicted proteins | sample SoiMethybrSBSTD2_FD_80114 | JGI IMG/M metagenome (GOLD analysis project Ga0075423, IMG submission 80114) | Bulk soil microbial communities from a Populus tree surrounding site in Tennessee, USA - Soil MetaG P. TD hybrid SBSTD2 | ecosystem: Environmental > Terrestrial > Soil > Tree plantation...
AGCTGCTAGCTGTCACGGCAACCGATCCCGGTACCGCTGGCTCATCGGCACCTGCGTTCCGTCAATCAGCAGGACCCGATATTCTCCCCCGCCCAGGCTGCGCAGCTCGCGCACCCGATCCAGCGAGACGATGGCCGAGCGATGCACCCGGGCGAACTTGCCGGGATCGAGCTCCTGCTCCAGGGTGGCAAGCGTGGTTCGAACGAGGTGGGTGCCTTTGCCGACATGGAGCTTGGCGTAGTTCCCGTAGGCCTCGATCCAATCCACGTCCTGAGCGGCCACGTAGCGGGTGAGCCGTCCAGCGGTAACCGCGAAGCGCTCCAGGTGTCGCGTCCCACCCCGTCGAGCAATGGCTGCGCGGGCTCGCTCCAGCGCGCGGGCCAGCCGCTCCTCGTCGAACGGCTTGAGCAGGTAGTCCACCGCCTCCGCATCGAACGCCTCGACCGCGTGCTCGGCGTATGCCGTCACGAAGATGATGTAGGGCGTCGGGGTGAGGTGGAGACCTTCAATCAGAGCGAACCCGTCCGCACCCGGCATGCGAATATCGAGGAGGATGAGATCAGGCCGCTCTGCCCGCACCAGCTCGCGCGCCTGCTCCACATGCTCGGCTTCGCCCACGATGGACACGTCGGCGTGATCGGCCAGCATCTGCCGAAGCCGCTGTCGAGCCAGCGGCTCGTCATCCACCAGCAGAACGCGCATGTCGTTCATGGCGCCGTGACCACCCCATCGGGCTGATACGGCATGCGGATCAACACGCGAGTACCCCCTTCGGGGCGTGGCTCGATCCGGAACTCGTGCTCGTCGGGATAGAGCGCCGCCAACCGTGCGCGAGTGTTGGACAGGCCGATGCCTTCCCGGGTGGGGCCGTCCGGCGAAATCCCGACTCCATCGTCCTCCACAGAGAGCCAGAGTCGCTCGCCCTCCCGCCAGGCGCGCAGACTCAGCGTTCCGGGGCCTGGTCGCCCACCGATGCCGTGGCTGAGCGCGTTCTCCACCAGCGGCTGCAGCAGCATCGCGGGTATCCTGGCGGTCTCCAGCTCAGTGGGAACCTCTCTTTGCACCGTTAGCCTGCTGCCGTGCCGCATCTGTTGCAGCCCGAGATACAGCTCCAGCTGCCGAAGCTCTTCGCTGAGCGGCAGCTGTCCCGCCTTGCCCGACTCGAGGGTGAGCCGAAGCAGATCGCTGAGGGTGACCACCATCCGCTCCGCCGTCTTGGGATCGGATCGCACCAGCGCCGCGATTCCGTTGAGCGTGTTGAAGAGGAAATGGGGTTGCAGCTCCAGCGACAGCGCGTGGAGCCTCGCCTCTCGAAGGGAGCGCTCGATTTCCCGGGCCTGGCCCCGTTCGTCGCGGCCGCGGTGAATCCACTGAAGGGCGAGATACGCCGTCACGCAAAGGCCGAAGTTCTCGGCGTCGTCCAGGGCCAGCTTGGTCAGGCGGAGCTCGGGCGCGGAGAGGACCTGAGGCGACACACCGAGGAGATTGGCGGCGAGGTGAATGAGCGGCCAGGAGAGGACCGCGTGTAAGGCGCCGAATACAAACGCGGCCCCGATCCAGCCGATGAGATGTTTGGGCCAGACTCGGCAACGCAACGGGAGCCGGTCCAACGTGGCGAAGGCCACCGGGAGCAGAACGGCCCATACCGCCCAGTCGATTGCCTGTCCGATCCGGAGGTCCTGCGCCGTGAGCGGCACGCCGCGCGCGGCCAACTGCCGGTGCAGCGGCTCTGCCGACGCGATGGCGAGCAGAAGCCAGCAAGACAGGACAACCGCCCACTCGAGTGGGGTCACCGACCCTGAGATCGGCGGAAGGGGCCCGCGTTTGGCTGCCATGGCTCAAAGGCTAGCGCGCGGCTCGCGGGGCCGCCACCGGCCCGAGTCCCTTCCGTCCCAAATTTTGCGGCCTTCGTCCCATCAGCTCTCCTCGCCCTCCGGTCGGGGCCCCTTTTTGGGATCAGTTCGATGCGGCAACCACCACGATCCGGAGGAATCGATGACCCGCTCTACCCTTCTCGCCGCCCTGACAGTCTCGCTGGCTGCCTGCGCTCCGAGCACTCATGCCACCGCCTTCCGGCAGGTGGCGCCCAAGTCGTCTCCCCAGGACGTCGAGGTGTTTACCGAGGCCAAGCCCGACCGGCCCTATGTGGAAATCGGCACCATCGAGATCACGGCGTCCGAGCTGAGCAACAGCAAGTACGGCGACCTGATCGAGCGCGCCCGGGTGCGGGCCGCCGAGATGGGAGCGGACGCTATCGTCGTCACTCGCGACCCGAAGACGCGAAGCACCGGCTTTGCCTACGTCCCGCCCCAGCGCAAGAAGACCGGCCAACTGGTGTCGGCCACGAGCCGGACGGAGGAGACTCCACGGATCCAGGTCGCGGCGATCGCCTGGAAATCCGACTCCTCGAATTAAGTGTGGCTTAAGACGGAGAGTGCCCGATGGACGCACTGATTGTGGACGATGAGCCGCTGGCCCGACTCCGGCTGCGCACCATGCTCGCCGAGCATGCCGATGTTCGGATCGTGGGTGAATGCGGAGATGCGATGGAGGCGGCCACGGCGATCGAGCGACGCCGGCCCGACGTGGTGTTTCTCGACGTGCAGATGCCGCGGACCGACGGCTTCGGCCTGCTGCGATCACTGCGTCCCGCGGCGGCACCCCACGTCATCTTCGTCACTGCCCATGCGGGGCATGCGGTGCAGGCGTTCGAGATCGACGCGGTGGACTACCTGCTCAAGCCCTACGATGACGCGCGGCTGGCGGTAACGGTGGGCCGCGCCCGGGCGCTGCTCAGCGGCAATTCTCGCGGCACGGGAGTGCTGACTTCCTCGTATCAGATGCTGGAATTGGTGGGCAGCGGCAGCATGGGGCAGGTCTACAAGGCCCACGACCAGCGGCTTCGGCGCACCGTTGCCATCAAGCTATTGGCCCCCGAGCTGAGCGGTGAGCAGGAGCTGGAGCGGCGCTTTCTCCAGGAGGCCAAGACCGCTGCTGTCCTCGACCATCCGAACGTCTGCACGCTTCTCGGCGCCGAACGGACCGACGACGGCCGGCCGTTTCTGGTGATGCCGTTCTACAGTGGCGAGACGGTGAAGGCGAAGATCGCCCGCGGTCCGCTCCCGATCGAGCAGGCACGGGACTATGCACTCCAGACCGCGGCCGGTTTGTCGCACGCTCATGCCGCCAACATCGTCCACCGCGACATCAAGCCGGCCAACCTGATGGTGACCGCGAGCGGGCTGGTGAAGATCCTCGACTTCGGGATCGCCAAGGTCGGCAGTGAGAAGCTCACCCAAGCCGGCGTGCTGCTGGGGACGCTGGCGTACATGAGCCCGGAACAGGCGGGGGGTGAGCCGGTGGACCACAAGACCGATCTCTGGGCCCTCGGCGCTGTGTTGTATGAGATGCTGACCGGCAATCCTCCGTTCGCCGAGTGCCTGGATGGCGATCTTCTGAGCCTCTTCTGCGCCATCCAGCTCCGGGATCCAGCCCCCATCAGGAGCCTGCGGCCCGAGGTGCCAAAGACGCTCGCGGCGATCGTGCATCAGCTGCTGGAGAAGGATCCAGGGAGACGGCCGCAAGACGCGGACACAGTGGAGACAATGCTTAAATGGTGAACATTGATTGGGGGATAAGCTGGGAGGGATGCACGCTCATCGCAGCTCTGGTACTCATGTGGGTTGGGCTGACGCGTCCGGCTCGAGCGCGGCGATCCCGCACGTGAGCGGGCTGGCTCAGCCGGGCGGCGGGCTGCTGCCGGCGCTCATGCGTGAGCTGGCGACCCTCATCGCGGCTCCGCTGATGATCCTGAGTCGCCGCTGGAAAGCTGCTCGCTGCGTCGGCGCCAAGTGAATCCCGGGCGGAACAGAACTGCGCCGTTGTTGTCCACGCTGAGCCCCAGAGAGAGCCGTAGGGAGGGAACGACGTACCTGGCGACACCGACGGAGGTCACGATTTCGCCGGAGGGTGCTTCTGGTGTGCTCGTCCCGGGCACCACGGGGCCGGTGGGCTCCGGCGCGGAGGACGAAGCGGTGTTGGCCAGAATCTCGCCGTAGAGCTTGCTCCGGGTCCCCAGACTCAGCTCCGAGGCGAGCGCAAAGTTGAAAATATTCTTCAGCTGGGCGCCCGAGGGCCGTCCCACGATCGTGTAGCCCAGGTTGGCGTGGGTATCGAGGCGCCCGAGCCGCTTGCTCGCGATGAGGTAGCCCGCCAGGTCCGTCTTCCCGGTACCGATCAGAGTGTTGCGGGCGGTGGGAAACTTTACTTCTCCCGCCAGCGCCACGGCTGGTGTTCCTCCGCTCTCCCGCCTCGCGAGATAGGTAACCGTCACCTCCATATCGCCGACGCCGGTGGCTCTGGTTCCCACGTTCGGCCGAATGGCCGTGTAGGCCACCGGCTCGAGCAGAAGCTCCCAGCGATCAGCAACGCCGTACTCTGCCGCGAGTGGAAGGGCGGTCTCGCTACCCTCGGAGGAGGTCTGGTACTCGAAGTTGGTGCCGAGCTCCCACGTTCCTCGTCCGAGCGGTCGCGCGGTTTCGGTCTCCAGGATTTGCGCGACGCACATGCCGGGCGCCGCCAGCGCCACCAGACCGGACATGAGAAACGTCTGCAGGTATCTCATGGGGTACTCTTTGGCAGATGGGAGAACGGCACGATGTATCTGCCCCTGCTGTCCGGCCTCACCGAGGTGAATACGGAAGTCCCTTGCTTGAGGAAGATCAGTTGATCGCCCACGCGAATTCGGACCCGCCGGAGGGTTCGCGGCAGGAGGATCAAATAGCTCGCTGCCGACTGTCGATTGGCGACGGTCACTCGTCTGCTGCCGGCGAGGTAAGCCACTGGCGCGGATGCGGTGATCGAGACCTTCGCTCCGACGTCCAACACCACATCGATCTCGCCTTGCTCTTGCCGCTCCGCGAACACGATTTCGGCATCTCCTCCTGGATCGAACGAGATGGCGCTGGCCGGAGCCTGGTCGGACATGATGACCGGTGAAGTGTCGCGCGGGGTGGCTTGCAGCCAGGGGCGCGGGCCTAGGAGCCAGTCGCCCACCTCCTGCCACACTCCGGTTCGGATCGTGGCACCGGCCGCGGCGGCGACCACGCAGAGAGCGACTACCGCGGCCGCGGTCAGCTGCCGGCGCACCGCTCCGTGGCCTGGCCGGCCCAGGACGTGAGCTACGCTTCGACTGGGCACTTCGCCATTGAGCTGGTCCAACAGCCCAGCTACGAACGCTCGCTCGCGCTCGACTGTCGCCGCCTTCTCCTGGCAGATCGGGCAGCCGTCCAGATGGGTTTCCAGCCTTCGCCGGGTCGGCGGATCACTCTCCCGGTCCAGGAACTCCCGCCACAGAGCGTCAGTCGGATGCATGAGGAAGCTCCCGGTATGCTTTTGAGAGGGCAGCGGTCGCGCGCGCTAGCAGGGTGCCGACGCTCGAAAGGGCGATGTCCAACGCCTCCGCGATCTCTCGATAGGAGAAGCCTTCGTGGCGCAGGATCAACAGGCGCTGATCCCGGATGCTCAGCGTCGTGAGCGCGCGTCGAACCGCCGTCTCCCGCTCCTCGGCCAACACTCGAGCATCGGAAGTGGGCGATCGCTGAGTCTGGTCTCCCAGCCAGTGCCAGCGGGCCAGCAGCCGTCGCCGCCGGCCTGTGGTGCGGCGCTCGTCACGCAGGAGGTTGTGCGCTACCGAGACCAGCCACGCCGCCGGGTCATTTGGCATCGAGGCCCGCGCGTGCAGGCGGACGAAGCTCTCCTGAGCCAGATCGTCTGCCAGGGCCGGATCGCCCGTCGTCCGGCTCAGGTAGCGGGAAAGCATGGAAAACCGCTCGCGAAATAGCGTGGCGAAGAGATCATCGAAGGTGTCGTTCACGGCGAGCGGTGGTCCGGTCCGACCGGTGGGCGACGGTTCAATCATGGTCTCGTTGGGCAACGGCAAGGCGCAGGCTCCACTTCAATTGCGGACAGCCAATGAGCGTGCGAGGGGATGGGTTTGTGACACCGGGCTGCCAGCCAGGGGCGGGGGCGCGGTCACTCCATCAGAAGCGCCAGCCCAACTGAAGGGCAAACGAGCGGAGGGGGAAGAGGAGGGCGCGGCGGGAGTTCAGGTCCGCAGCGGTGAAGTACCCCAGCACGTTGCGGCGATTGAACAGGTTGGTGACCGTCAGAGAGGTCGTCAGGACGCCGGTCCTCCCAGGGAAGTCCACCGGCCACTGCCGCATCAATCCCAGATCGGTCCGGGCATAGAGGGGCAGCCGCATGGCGTTCAGCGGCCCCAGCGTTTCCTCCGGGCTGCCTGACAGTTCGCCGCTGGCGGGCCAACCGCTGGGAGGCTGCCAGTCGAGGTCGCCACGCAGCACGCTGGCCGGCGCACCCGTTGCCAGCGTATTGGTCAAGCGAATAGATGCCAAGCCTCCAATCGGGCGAACCATCCCGAACTCCAGCCAGGCGCTACGCAGTGCGGTCGGCGAAAACTCCATGAGCCCTACGCTCCGTTGGGTCCCGGCTGTCCCCAGATTCGCCCGCACTTCCAACACGGGTCCCTGGTAGCGCCCGTCCAGTTCCATTCCCTCCGCATGGCCGGACCCCGCCTGAGGCACCGCGGATGCGAACGGCGCCGCCCCGGCCGCCGGCGGGATCAGCAAGCCGGCGAAATGGCGGGAATATCCGCTCAAGGTGAGTGTCACCGCTGGGCTGGGACGAGCTTGGAGCTCGCCGAAGAGCTGCTCGGACAATGCGGGCCGGAGACCGCCGGCACCAACCGTGACGGGAAGATCGGCTCCGAAGGCGCGATCGAGCAGGGACTCTTCGTTCCTCATCGATTGCACGTATTGGTGCAGACGAGCCGCGCCGAAGGACAGGCTGACGCGCGGGGACAACCGGTAGCGAACCCACAGCCGGGGCTCGAGCATGAGGCTGGCTCCGTTCACCGAGTTCGCCCGGATACCGGCCGATGCGATCCAGCGTTTACCCAGGCTGCGCCGCTCCTCGACGAACGCGCCGAGGAGCACGGGCGCGGAGTGCAGCCGCAGCGGCGCTGCGGTAGTCACGACGTAGTCGACATCCGTGCGCTGAAGGGAGAAGCCGATCCGGCGTCGGGACGAGCGCTTGACCATGGTCAATTCGGAGCTGAACCCGATTTCTCGCAGCTCACTTCGGACCTGGGTCAGATTTGTGTCGGCGGCCCAGTCGATTGCCGCCCGAGAGGACGCGCTCCACAGCCGCGTGCTCAGCGTCGCGCCAGCGGACCGGGATCGGGTCCAGACGGCTCCGGCGGTTTGACTGGACCAGTCGAATTGGTTGCCGCGGTCTTCGCTCGGTCTCAGGTTGTTCGGTAGGGATCCATCGGCCGTCGAGGGGAAATCGAGGCCGTCACCGCCGTGGAGAAAATAGAGCGCAAGGTGGTCTCCTGGGAGCGCGAGGGTAACTCGGGCGAGCAGGTCGTGAAAGCTGTTGCCCCATGAGCCATCCCCTGGCTGGGCGAAGACGCTCCGGTAGCTCCGCCTGCCACTGAGAAGGAACGAGCCAGCTCCCCCGGCCAGGGAGCCCTCGACCAGCTGGCGCACGGTGCTTTGATCCCATCCTCCCCTGAACCGCAGGTGTTCGGCGGTGGGCGGGCTCAGGTGCAGGTTGACCGTGCTGGAAAGCCGGCCGCCGTAGCTGGCCGGGGGGACCGCGGAGTGCAGGTCAACGCCTTCCACCGCGTCGGGATTGAAGAGGCTGGCAGCTCCGGCGATATGCATCGCTCCATATACCGGCAGGCCGTCGACCAGGATCAGATTCTGGTCGCTGGCTCCGCCGTGAACGTGCAACGAGGTCGGAAATCCGGCCTGCCCACTCGCGTCGGGTGCCGCCGCGGCGGCCACCAGAGGGTCATCGCCGAGCACCAGGGGGTCGCGCGCGAGCGCATTGGTTGCCAGGTGGCGGAAGCCGATCTCGGAGGAGTCGCGGCTGAGTGATTCGGCTCTCCCGGCGCTGGTGTCCGCATTCCCGGCGACTACGAGGGGCGGAAGTGGGAGGGGCTGAGGTTCAAGCTCTGCATCTATTTGAAGGGAAGTTCCAGGCCGGAGGGTGACGCTCAGAACCAGGGGGTCGTACCCCAGGCGTCGAAAGGTGAGCCAGTGAGTGCCGACCGAGCTGATGGCGATCGAGTATTCACCTGCCACCGAGCTGATGGTCGCCGGCCCTCCTCCAGCGACGACCCGCACTCCGGCCAGAGGAGCGCCACTCACGGCATCGCGCACGCTGCCGAAAATGGAGTCCCGTCTGATCGGAGCGAGGAGGGTCAGTGCGGCGAGAAGAGCGCCGCTCCACATAGGCTAATCTCGCTTCTGCTTACCGTACTCCTTGGCTTCGGCGGCATGCTCCTTGGCCTCAGCGGCCGCGGACTCATGCTTCTTCGAGATCACCTTTCCCGAGCTGGCATCGACCATTACTTCCTCAATACCAGTCTGCTTCGGGTCCACGATATCGAAGGAGTAGACCAGGCGACCGTGCTCCTTCTCCAGCTCGGCCTCTTTCATCTGGCCGCCAGGCACCTTCTCGAGCGCAGAGCGCAGCGCGGCCTCTCCGCTGATCTTGGCCTGGGCCCGGTAGCCGGGCTTCTCTTCCTTCACCTTGAGCGTGTCCTGCTGCACCGCTAGTGGGGCGACCGGGTATGGCTGCGGCGCAAGGCCGGATGGGACCAGGAGGAGGAAGAGAGGAATAGACGCTAACATTTTCGTAACCTCCAGAATAGCGACTGCTGTCCCCGCACGATCTCCAGCTGGGAGAACGCGGGGCAGGGAGAAGAGAACCTATCCGGGGTTCATGTCACCAAGATGACAACGGCTTGCCGGAGAGCTGCTTGCGGCCGATGAGGTGGCGAGGGTCCACTTGAATGGTCAGCTCTCCCTCGCCCGATGCGATCCCTCGCGCCAGCAGCGCCGATGGTGTGGCCGCGAGTCCGAGCATGCGCACCGTGCGGATCCTGCTGCTGAGATGCACGCCTTCGGCCAGGTCCCGATTCAGGTTCTTCTCCAGCAGCTCGCGTCCCTGTTCCAGCAGGGGTCCGAGCTTGATCCGGACCCTGGTTCGGAGCAGCCGCTCCAGGTCGCCACCTTTGAGCCAGGCGAGCGCGCCGCTCAACAAGTTGCGGGTACCGACATCGAGCTCCAGGTCCGGCATGTAGAGCTCGGCGGTGGTGGTGTCGTAGGCCGCATGCCCTACCGCGTACAACATCCCCTTTACCGGACCACGCACTGCCACCCCTACCGCGACCCTGCCGTCACCCACACCGATGAGTTGCAGGCTGTCGAGGTGGAGTTTGTGATTCTTTACCCGGATGACGGTCCCCCGAAGCTCTCTCGTCAGCACGCTGCTGCCCGCGTCGTAGGGCATCCGGCCCTCGCTCAGGATGTGGAGGCCCGGAGTTCCACGGGCGGAGTCGTCGGGTGGCGGCAATGGGTGCTTCGATGGGGGTGGCTTCGGGCCGGTCACCACTCTGGGATTGGCCGAGAGCGCCACTCTGGTGAGCAGGGTATCATGGCGCAAATCGAACTGGCCGATCCGGATCGCGGTAGGATTGATCAGGGCCCAAACGCTGTCGGTGAGCTTGATGGGCGAGGAGAGCACATTCCAGACCCGCCGCGCCTCATCCGGAAGGTCGAAGGCACGGAGACGCGCGTCGAATTCTGCCAGCTGCTTCTGGATGAGGCTCTGCGCCGCAGCCAACAACTGGTCCGTGGCGTCGAGGTTATCCAGCTCCGGCACGGTGCACCGGTCGCGGCTGGTGTGCGAAAGCGGCTGGACCGAGACGCGCGTCCGCGGTGCGAGAGACCAAACGTGCTCGAGTTGGATGGTACTCGCGATGGTGAGCCTCGCTCGGGGTGGGGGGCCTTCGATGCCGCAGGACGCGCTGATCTCAGACAGCAGCGGCGGGTCATACCACACCCGACCCTGGTATGTCACGTCAGCCTGCAGCGAGGCGGTCCGGCCTTCCAGTCCAACCCGGAAGGGACTCCGCTTGACCGCAAATGCATAGCGCAAGCTGGGCTTGCCGGGCACGGGCAGGCGTTGCC
>Ga0075423_10007921_pt1 | contig 10060 bp, 6 predicted proteins | sample SoiMethybrSBSTD2_FD_80114 | JGI IMG/M metagenome (GOLD analysis project Ga0075423, IMG submission 80114) | Bulk soil microbial communities from a Populus tree surrounding site in Tennessee, USA - Soil MetaG P. TD hybrid SBSTD2 | ecosystem: Environmental > Terrestrial > Soil > Tree plantation...
ACCCGGCGCTCTACATCTTTGGCCACCAGCTGGCGATCCAGGCGTGATGGCCACACGGGCGCGCGCGACCGGAGGCAAGCGGAGCCCGCAAGCCAACAAGACACGCACGCCCCGGCCCCGGCCGCGCGGATTGCTCGAACAGCTCGCCGAGGGTCCGGTCATCTGCGCCGAAGGGTACCTGTTCGAGTTCGAGCGTCGCGGCTATCTCCAGGCGGGGGCCTACGTGCCGGAGATCGTCCTCGAGCGGCCGGATCTGGTCGAAGGGCTCCACCGCGAGTTCGTCCACGCCGGATCGGACGTGGTCGAGGCATTCACCTACTACGCCCATCGCGCCAAGCTCAAGATGGTCGGCCGTGAGCGAGACCTCGCCACGATCAACCGCACAGCGCTCCGCATCGCCAGGAAGGTGGCTCGCAGCACCGGGACGCTGCTGGCCGGCGATATCTGCAATACCACCATCTACGATCCCGGCGACCCCAAGGCGCAGAAGCAGGTGCGCCGCATCTTCGACGAGCAGATCGGGTGGGCGGTCGAGGCCGGCGTCGATTTCATCGTGGCCGAGACCTACGCATTCGGGAGCGAGGCCCTGCTGGCGCTCGAGGCGATCAGGCGATCTGGCCGGTCGGCCGTTGTCACGCTCGCCATTCCCCGCGACGGCATCACGCGAGAGGGCTGGACCGCCACCGATGCGTGCCGGCGCCTGGAGGCCGCCGGCGCCGCCGTGGTTGGACTCAATTGCGCTCGGGGACCCGCCACGATGCTGCCCCTGCTCCGGGAGATTCGCGCCGCGGTCACGTGCCACGTGGCGGCGCTGCCCGTGCCGTACCGGACCACTCCGGCGGAGCCGGTGTTCCAGAGCCTCAGCGACGCGTCCCGTCCGCACGATCGCGCCTTTCCCACCGCGTTGGATCCGTTCCTCTGCAGTCGCTACGAGATCGCGGAGTTCGCGACCGAGGCCCGGGCGCTCGACGTGCGGTATCTCGGCGTCTGCTGCGGCGCGGGGCCGCATCACATCCGGAGTCTGGCCGAAGCGCTGGGCCGCCGGCCGCCGGCGAGCCGGTTCTCGCCTGATATGTCCAAACACATCTTGTTCGGGTCCGACAAGCGCCTCTGGCAGACAAATTTGGTGTACGGTCGGCAGACATACGGCGCGACCGGCTCCCCCTCACGGTAGCCGCGTTCGATGGCGCAACCGCGTGGCGCCGCGGTGGTCATCATCGGCGGGGGAGTCACCGGCCTCAGCGCGGGATGGTGGTTGGCGCGCTCGGGCGTCGATGTGCTCGTGCTGGAGAAGGGCATCGTGGGATGGGAGGCCTCCGGGCGCAACGGCGGCGGGGCCACCCACGTCTATAGCCCCTTCGGCCTCGAAGAGCAGCGCCTCTGGCCGCACATGGACGAGCTGCTCGGATATCCCACCGAACACCAGCCGGGCCGAATCGGCATCGCGCTGAGCGACGCGCAGCTCGCGCTGGCCCGGCGCTGGGCCGAGATCGGCGAGGCGCGGGGATTCCGCTGGGAGCGGCTCGATCGACAGCAGCTCAAGGAGCTCGTGCCGATCGCGGGCGACAACGCCATCGGGGGCACGTACTTGCACTTCGGCGGCCACGCCAATCCCCAACGCACGGTTCAAGGCTATGCCTGGGCGCTGCAGGACCACGGCGGCCAGATCCTTCAGCACACGACCGTCACCGCGCTCACGCGGCGCGGCGGCCGCATCTCCGCGGTCGAGACCACGCGCGGGTCGTTCGGGGCCGACACCGTGATCATCGCGGCGGGGCCGCAGACGGGACTCTTCGCGGACATGCTCGGCGTGGCGCTGCCGCTGGCCCCGGCGCGCGTCGAGATGATCGCGACGGAGCCCCTCCCGCTCATGCGTCACGGCGGCGTGGCGGGCAATGGCCTCTACGGCCGACAGACCCTGCGGGGCAATCTCGTCTACGGCGGCGGCCCGCACGAGTGGATCAACGTGCCCGACATGGCCACACCCGATCACCCGAATACGCCGCTGGTGAGAAACCTCGCCCGCCGGCTCGCCGAGCTGTTGCCCGGCGCCGCGCATCTCCGCGTGATTCGATCCTGGGGCGGCATCGTGGAAAACACGCCCGACGGGCTCCCCGTCATCGATCGGCTCGCCGCCCCCGACAACGCGATCCTCGCGACCATGTCCAGCGTCGGATTCGGCCTGTCCCCCGCGGTCGGCAAGGCCCTCAGCGAGCTGGTGCTGCACGGGCGCTGCCTCTTCGCTGATCTGTCGGCGCTGGCCCTGAGCCGCTTCGCCGACACGCCGCCCGACTGGCGCGAGCGGGTCGGATGGATCCCCGCGGGCCCCGCCGTCATCGAGGCGGCGGCCGGAGGATCGCGGTGACGCGCGGGATCGATGCGCGGTCCGTCGCCGACAAGGCGCCGCGGCCCGAGCGCCACGTCGCCGTGGTGGTGGTGGGAGCCGGCGCGGCCGGCGTCGCGGCGGCGATCGCGGCGGCCCGGGGGGGCGCGGAGGTGCTGCTCGTCGACGAGAATCCGATCGACCACGACCTGATGGCCATGGACGTGCCGCTCTATTTCGGCCAGCGCATGCAGCCGACGGTCCGGAACCGCACCCTGATGATGGAGCGCATGGTGCAGGCGAATCCCGCGCTGGCGGAGGCGCACGAGGCCGGGGTCGACGTCCAGCTCGCCACCTCGGTCTGGGGCGCCTTCGTCAACGGGCCGACCGTGCGCGAGCTTCAAGGGCCCATGCTTGGCCTCGCCGACGATCGCCGCTCCTGGCTCGTCGGCTATGACCGCCTGATCGTCGCCGCCGGCGCCCGCGATGTGGTCGTGGGCTTCCGCGGCTGGGAGCGGGCCGGCGCGATGGGAGCCAACGGGGCCTTCTCCCTCCTCACCCGCTATCGCGCGCTCGCCTCGCAGCGCATGGTCATCCTCGGATCGGGGAGCCTGGGCCTCGGCACGGCGGCGCTCGCGCTCCAGCACGGCGTCCAGGTCGCCGGCATCGTGGAGGTGGACGAGGCGGTGCGTGGCGAGGCCGAAGCCGCCGCGAGGCTCGCCGACCGCGGGGTGCCGATCTACACCTCCCATACCCTGCGGGAAGCGCGCGGCACGGTCGGCGAGGTCGAGTCCGTGGTCGTCGTCCGGGTGGACGCCACGCGCAAGCCCATCCCCGGCAGCGAGCGTGAGATCGGGTGCGACACCATCTGTCTCGCCCTTGGGCTCGCGCCGAATGTCGAGCTCCTCCACCAGGTCGGCGCCCGACTCGACTTGGTCTCGGCCCGCGGCGGATGGGTGCCCCAGCTCACCGAGGTGATGCAGACCAGCGTGCCGGCGGTGTTCGCGGCGGGCGACTGTGCGGGCGTGCACGACGCCATGCTCACGGACCCGGACATCGCGCGCGGGCAGGGACGCGCGGCCGGAATGGCCGCGGCCGAGTCCCTCCGCGTGCCTCGTGCCCCGGTTCCTCATGGACGGAGCGGGCCGAGGGAGGGGGCGGACGCCTACGCCTACTGGCACGCCTGGCTCCAGTCGCTGATCCACGCCGGGGGCTGGGAGATCAATATCTGCCAGTGCGAGGAAGTCACGAGACGCGAGCTGGTCGAGGTCAAGCCGCCGCGCTATCTCAAATGGGAGTCTCCGCAGATGGAGGCCCGGAGTCTCGACACCCTGCAGCGCGACGGCCCGATCAACCAGGACCAGATCAAGCGGCTCACCCGAGCCGGCATGGGACCCTGCCAGGGTCGCCGGTGCCGCGAGCAAGTCGCCCTGCTCCTGGCCCATGCCGCGGGTCTCGCCGTCGATCGGATCCCGCTGCCGAGCTTCCGTCCGCCGCTCCGACCTCTCCCCTTGAATGTGCTCTGGCCGGCGGACGAGCCGGCGGCGATGCGCGAGCAATGGGTGAGCTGGTTCGGGATCCCGACCCAATTCAGCCCGCACTGGGAGGCGGGCATGGCCATCGCCGAGCCCACGGCGCAGACGCCCCTCATCCTGAGTGACGAGTGAGAATCCCGGCGCGCTGGAGCTCCCTGAGCTCCTCGGCCGGAATGTGGCAGACGATCCGATGGCCGCTCGAGACCTGCCGTGTGGGCGGCGGCGTGTCGTCACAGATCGCCCCGATCCGGCGGGGACAGCGGCCGGTGAACGGACAGCCGCGCGGGATCTCGGTGGCGCTCGGAAGGGACCCCTCGAGGACGATACGGTCGCCCTGGGCGTCGGGGTCGGGCACGGGGACGGCCGACAGAAGCGCTTCCGTGTAGGGGTGAAACGGCGGCGCGAAGACGTCGGCGGCCTGACCCGCCTCGACGATGGTGCCCAGATACATCACCGCGACCTGATCGGCGAGGTAGCGCACCACGGAAAGATCGTGGGAAATGAAGAGCAGCGTGGCGCCACGCTCGGCCTGGATGTCGTTCAGCAGGTTGAGGATGGACGCCTGCACGGACACGTCCAGGGCGGAGACGGGTTCGTCGGCCACGATCACGTCGGGATCGCCGGCGAGCGCGCGGGCAAGGGCCACCCGCTGCTTCTGGCCGCCCGAGAGCCGCTCCGGCCGGCGGCCCGCGAGATCGGCCCGCAGATTGACCATCTCGAGGAGACGCGTGACTTCGCGTGCCACCGCACCGCCTGCCGTCCGCCGCAGGCGCCGGACCGCCCGCCCGATCGCATAGCCCGCGCTGTGGCTCGGGTTCAATGTGCTGTCGGGGTTCTGGAACACCATCTGGATGGTGCGTCGGAGCGTGCGCGACCGTGACTCGACGCGCACCGAAGCGACCTCGATCCCGCCGATCTCGACGCGACCGGCGCTCGCCGTCTCGAGCCCGGTGAGCACCTTCGCCAGCGTCGACTTGCCGCAGCCGGACTCACCGACGATGGCCAGGGTCTCGCCCTTCGTGACGAGGAGATCGATACCGTTCAGCGCGCGAACCGGTGCGCGCCCCGATCCAAAGAGACCGCGCGGCGGGCGGTAGACCTTCTCGAGACCGTCGACTCTCACCGCGACCTCGCCGGAGCGCCGCTCGGCCATGGCACCCGCCACGCCCCGCCGCCGCTCCCACGGTGGAAGCTCGGCGGCGCGCACGCATTGCGCCGCGTGTCCGGGCTCGCCGGCCACCGGCCGGACGGGAATCGCCTGAGACGTACACCGGCCGGGCTCGACATGGGCGCAGCGCGCGGCAAAGCCACAGCCGATGGGGCGCACGAGCGCGGAAGCCACCTGCCCGGGAATCGGCACGAGCGGCGTCTGCCGCTTGTCGCGTCCGAGCGATGGAAGACACGCCAGCAGTCCGCGGGTGTAGGGGTGACGCGGATTCGCGAAGACGTGTCGGATCGACCCTTCCTCGACGAGCTCGCCCGCGTACATGACCCCGATCCGATCGCACACCCGCACGACCGTGCCGAGGTTGTGGCTGATGAAGAGCACGGACGTGCCGTGGCGCTGACGCAGCTCGCGGACCAGGTCGAGCACCGCGGCCTCCACCGTCACGTCGAGGCCGGTGGTGGGCTCATCCATGATCAAGAGCGCCGGCTCGGCCATGAGGGCCATAGCGATCACGATGCGTTGCTGCTGGCCGCCCGAGAGCTGATGCGGGTAGCGCGCCAGCATGCTCTGGCCGTCGAGCAGCTTGACCTCCGCGAGCATGGCGAGGGCCCGCGCGCGGGCCGCCCCTGCATCGAGGCCCTCGTGGAGCATCGGCACTTCCATGAGCTGGCGCCCTACGGTCATCACCGGGTTGAGGCTCGCCATCGGGTCCTGGTACACCATCGCGACGCGGTGGCCCCGCAGGGCCCGGAGCTCGTCGGGGGTCAAGCCGGCGACGTCGCGTCCCTCGAAGAGGATTCGACCGCTCACGATCCGGCCGGCTCGGCCCAGATAGCGGACGATGGCGAGCGCCACCGTCGACTTGCCGCAGCCGGACTCGCCGACCAACCCCAGCGCCTCCCCTGGCGCGAGCGCGAAGGTCAGGTCGGGGATCACATTCACCTCGCCGGCGCGGGTGAAGTACGAGATGCGCGCCCGGTCCAGCGCGAGAATGGGCGGGTCAGTCACGGAGCCCGATCTCACGGAGGCCGACGGCCAGCAGGTTGAAGCCGATCACGAGTGAGGAGATCGCCGCGCACGGGAAGAGCGCCATGTGGGGCCAGACCGACATCATGCCGTAGGTGTCCTTGACCATGCCGCCCCAGTCGGGATCGGGCGGCGGCAGGCCGATCCCCAGAAAGCCGAGGGCGCCGATGATCACGACGTTGTATCCGGTGCGCAGGCACATGTCCACGATCAGGGGGCCGCGCGCATTGGGCAGGATCTCCACCAGCATGATGTAGAGCGGCGACTCACCGCGCATCTTCGCCGCCGCGACGTACTCCCGCTCGCGCAGCTCGATGGTGAGGCCACGGACGATGCGCGTGATGATCGGGGCCTTGGTCAGCGTGAGCACGGCGATGATGTTCAACGCCGAGGAGCCGAAGTGGGCGAGGATGATCATGTAGAGAATGATTACCGGGAACGACAGCACGATGTCGCACGCCCGGACGATCACGAGATCGATCCAGCCGCGGGAGTAGCCGGCGGTGAGCCCGAGGAGTGAGCCCAGAATGGCCGCGCCCAGCACCGCCAGGGGCGCCACTGTCAGCACCGTCCGCGCGCCCCACAGGATGCGGGAGAGAATATCCCGGCCGAGATGATCGGTTCCGAGCCAGTGGGTCGCCGACGGCGTCGGATGCGCCACCGCGGCCAGATGGTTGGCATTGGGCGGATACGGCGCGACCACCGGCGCCAGCACGGCCGCCAGCGCCCAGAAGAGGACGATGCCGGTGCCGACGAGAGCCGGCTTCGACTCGACGAGGAGGCCGAGGCGGCGCGCCCACGCCCGCGCGAGCCCGAAGCGCACGGGCGTGGAAACCGCGGGAAGGCGGCCGGCCGTGGTCGGAAGCGTCATCCCGGCCTCACGTCCGGATGCGCGGGTCGAGCAGCCGGTAGGCGAGATCGCCCGCGATCTGGGTCAGGACCGCGACGCCCACCGCGACGAGCGCCCCCACCTCCACGAGGGCGATGTCCTTGAAGAGTGCCGCCTCGAGCATCATCCGGCCGAAGCCCGGATACGCGAAGACCGTCTCGACGACCACCACGCCCGAGATCAGGTAGTTGATCTGCAGCAGGATGACGGTGATGGGGTTGATCATCGCGTTTCGCAGGGCGTGGCGGACCACCACCCCGCGAAAGGTCAGACCCTTCAGGATCGCGGTACGGATGTACGGACGCTGCATTACCTCGATCATCGACGCGCGGATCATGCTGACGACATACCCGGCGTCGAACAGCACGATCACGGCAACGGGCAAGACGAGTTGCGAGGCCACGGACCAGCTGCCGCCCGCCACCAGCGTCGCCGTGCCCGGCAGCCAGCCCAGCGCCACCACGAAGACGCTCGCCAGGAAGACGCCGAGCGCGAACTCGGGAACCGAGGCGACGATGGTGCTGAACATCAGAATCGCGCGGTCGAGGGCCGACGATTCGCGCATGCCGGCCACGATGCCGAGGAGCATCGACAGCGGCACGATGCAGGCGAAGGCAAGTGCGGCGAGAAAGGCGGTATTGGCGAGCCGGCTCCAGATGATGTCTTTGACGGGCACCTTGAAACGAGTCGACGTGCCGAGATCGCCCGCGGCGAGCCGGCCAAGGAATTCGACGTACCGAACCAGGACCGGCCGGTTCAGTCCCATCTCGCGCGTGAGGATGTCGACCTGCTCCTGGGTCGCGTAGGCCCCCAGGACCTTCCGGGCCACGTCACCGGGAGAGAATTCGTTGAGCGTGAAGACCAGAAAGGACACCACGAGGAGCGTGAGCAGCAGGAACGCGCCATGCTTGAGGAGAAATCGTGCCACGGTGAGCGTCACCCTACCCCGGGCCGCAAGCGGCGTCAACGCAGCCGCTCGCCCAATCTACTGCTTGCCAGGAGCGACGACCAGCGCGTTCGGCACCCCCCATCCGCCGGGGAGCGACAGCGCCAGTGCGGGGAGCTTCACCACGAGCTGAGTCGACGGGCCTCCATCGAGATTGAGGGCATCCCAGCACCCGAGCCCACCCTGGTCAGGCGGATCGGCAAGGAAGCGCGCGAAGGCGGTGGCGTCGGCCCTCGTCGAAACGACGAGCACGACGATATTTCCCCCGGCGCACACCGCGGTCCGCTCGGCGATCTGGGGCTTCAGCTGCTGGACCTTTCCCCCGACGATAAGACGGGGGATACCCTGGACGATGAGGCGATGCCCAAGAGGGTCCTGGATGTCGGCGCCGAGCATGATCTGCCCCTGCTTGCCATCGATCACGAGAGCGCCCCAGGTCCGCCGGTTGCTCGAGGCCATGACTCGTCCTTCGTCGATCGCGAGGCCCATCGCCCGGCCCTCCGTGTCGAAGAAGCTGGCATTGGAAGCAACGACAACGGGGTAGGGCGCAACGATCTGCTCTACGGTGCGCCGCAGCGGAGGCTCTCCGGCGGGGATCAGACGGAGCTCCGCCACGGCGAGATCGATCTTGAAGGCGTGGCCTGAGAACGGCTCCGCGTCTGCCGGCCGGACCTTGAAGACCGCGTGGGCGATGCCCAGGGCCACGACCGAGAATCTCGGCGGCTCCGCTCTCACCGGGCTCATCACGGCGCCAGCCACCGCCAGGAGCACCGCCAAGGCGCCGAGCACGAGGATGAACCGGTACCGTAGGCACACAGTGAGCTAGGGTACAACAAGCTTGCTGCGCAGGATCCGGCTCCGCGGTAGGATTCAGGCGTCACGCTCTCAAAATGGAATGAGAGGAGAGGGACCATGCACAGGCCCGTACGGTTTGCCGATGACATCGAGCCGGTGGTGCAGTTCATCGAGGAGACCGACCCCAGCCGGATCCTCGAGGCCACCCTCGACAAGCTGCGCGCTGGCATGTCGGTCAAGAAGCTCCTGACCGCATCGGCGCTCGCAGTCACTCGTTCATCGGACTTGCCGCCCGGCCATCATGGCGGGCCGCTGCACCCGCTCGTGGGCCTTCATGCGCTCCACCACACGGTGGAGCGCGTGTCGGGCGAACAGCGGTTCCTGCCCATCCTTCAGCACGTCGCGCTGTCGAACAAGCACATCAATCACCCCGGCATGGGCCCGTACATCCTGGCGGATGCCCAGCCGGTGGACTCGGGTGGCGTCGAAGGCACGAAGAAGGCGTTTTTCGCCGCGGTGGATCGCGGCCTGTACAACGCCGCGGATCACGCCTTCCTCTGGCTCTGGGACAACATCCCGCACGCCGAGGCGCTGGACCTGCTGCTGACGGTGGCGATCCCGAAGAACACGCTCGACGATCACTACTTCATTTTCCCGATGTTCACGTGGCGCGCCCTCGACTGGCTGGGACGCGAACACACCCCGTTCCTGATGCGCCCCGCCGTCCGGTACGTCAGCCGGTTCCCCACGCCGCCTTCTCTGCGCGACATCGAGCCGCTGCTCGAGGAGTACGAACTCCTGACGCGCCCGCTCGGGTTCCACACGAGCCCGGAGGAAACACCGGCGATCGGCCTCCTGGGCGAGGCGATCACCGGGTGCGATACCTATGCGGAGATCCCGCGGATGCTCGCGAAGGCCCTCGCGGACGGCCTGTCGCTCCAGGGCACGGGCGAAGCCTTGTCGATCGGGGCCGCCGGCCTGTTCATGCGATCGCTCACCGGCAATCCGATGGACGTGCACCTGCACACGGGCGCGAACCTGCGCCGGTATCTCTTGAGTCTCCCCGGGGTGAGCCTGCGCAACAAGCTGCTGGCGCTCCTGACATGGCACACCGGCCCCGAGGTGCGCTCGACGCAGAATCGCATGGAGCCACCGCCCCAGCCGAGTCCGGAGGCCGTCGCGGCGCTGCCCCGACGCACCCAGGCCGCGTTGCTCGATGCGCTCGAGGAGAGCATCTACACCCAGCCGCCGACCGACTGGTCGAGGGTGACCAACCTCGGGCTGATGCGCGCGGTGCCCGAGGTGAAGAACACCGTGAACCTGGCGCAGCAGTATGCCGACCTCGGGTACGACCCGGATGCGCTCATCAGCCGTCTGG
>Ga0075423_10007922_pt1 | contig 10060 bp, 10 predicted proteins | sample SoiMethybrSBSTD2_FD_80114 | JGI IMG/M metagenome (GOLD analysis project Ga0075423, IMG submission 80114) | Bulk soil microbial communities from a Populus tree surrounding site in Tennessee, USA - Soil MetaG P. TD hybrid SBSTD2 | ecosystem: Environmental > Terrestrial > Soil > Tree plantation...
GATCTCGCGGATCTTGCGCTCGGTCTCGCCGACATACTTGTTGAGGAGCTCGGGGCCCTTGATGTTGAGGAAGAAGCCCTTGATCTTCTCGCCGCGCTTCTCGGAGATCTTCTCGGCGAGGTTATTGGCCACGGCCTTGGCGATCATGGTCTTGCCGCAGCCGGGAGGGCCGTAGAGCAACACGCCCTTGGGCGGCGTGAGCTTGTGTTCCTTGTAGTAGTCCGCGTAGAGATACGGCAGCTCGACGGCATCCTTGATCGCTTCGATCTGCTCGCCGAGACCACCGATGTGGTCGTAGCCGATGTCCGGCACTTCCTCGAGCGTGAGGTCTTCGACCTCGCTCTTCGGCAGCTTCTCGAGGAGGTACCCGCTCTTGGCGTCCAGCAGGAGATGATCGCCCGTCTTGAGCCGCAACGTGCGCAGCGGCTCGGCGATGATGCCGACCTTTTCCTCGTCGGCGCGCAAGGTGACGAGCGCACGCTCGTCGTCGAGCTGCTCCTTGAGGATGACGACCTCGCCCTGGATCTCGTAGCCGGCGGCCTCGATGACGTTGAGGCCCTCGTTCAGGATGAGCTCCTGACCGGGCTTGAGCATCTCGGGCTTGATCGAGGGATGCAGGTTGACCTTCACCTTGCGCCCCTGCGAGAGGATCGTGACGGTGTTGTCCTCGTTGGCGGCGAGATACACGCCATACGTCGAGGGCGGCGCGCAAAGCTTGTCGACCTCTTCCTTGAGCGCCGTGATCTGCTCGCGCGCCTCGTAGAGCGCGTTCACGAGCTTCTCGTTCTGGTTGAACGCCTGGACGAGCTGACGGTTCGCCTCGCGCAGCTTGTTCTCGAGGACCATGAAGTCTTTCGGCGTATCCTCGAGCTTCTTGCGGAGGTGGACGGTCTCGGCTTCCAGCGATCGGATATACGCCTGAAGGTCTTGCACTTGGATTTCGTACTCCGTGAGACGCCGACGTGTGCTCGAATCCGACATAGAGGCGGGAAGGAACTTCGAGAAGCCCTCTCTAGCGCCCGGGCTACTCTTCTTGTCGAACTCCTTCATAGCCCATCCCTTCTCACTTGACCCCCTGTGCGCCGCTCATGCACACACATTCGTCGTGTGCTCGAAGTATAGGCGGCTGGAAAAAAGAAAGTCAAGGTTGGCAGGTAACTTACCGCCGGTTGACATGTTGAATTTTCTGTGTTTTTCGCCATTGCTGTGGCTCCTCCGCCACGCTGGCATTTCACCCACGCCCTGACTCGATGACCGGAGCAAGTTCTGTACCCGCTTTTCGTGGTTGTTCCCGCTCTCGAAACGAGTGGCGGGAATAGTGGGTTCCACGTATAAAGACGATAATGCCCGCGCCGATGTTCGGTCGCGTCGCTGCCTTTCTGGCTCCGCTCGTGACGTTCCTTGTGACGTTCTTGGTCGCCTCGCCGCTTCTGATCTCGCCGGTGCGCGCTCAGAACACCGCGCCAGCCCAGGTCGTGCGCCGCGAGCTGCGCATCGGCGCGCCCGGCGTTCCCTCTGCGGTCGATCCGGGCGCCGCCCTCGAGGGCACCAGCCCGCTCATCGCGCGGCAGGTTTTCGACACGCTCGTGGCCTGGCGTGAGGGTGGCACCGAGATCGAGCCCGCACTGGCCACCCGGTGGAACGTCTCGCGCGATGGGCTCGTCTGGTCGTTTTCTCTCCGCGAGGGTGTCAAATTCCACGACGGTAGCCCGCTGACCGCGACCGAAGTGGCCGCCAGCTTCGAGCGTCAGCTACGGCCCGAGGCCCAGGGCACGAACAAGGCGTGGGCGGCGCTGCTGCGCGGTGTCCCCGGCGTCGTGAAAGAGGTTCGCGCCGCCAGCTCGCGGACCGTCGAAATCGTGCTGACTCAGCCCTATGCTCCGCTGCTGACGGTCCTGGCGCACCCCGGACTCGCCATCGCGAAGCCCTCGCAAGCGGCCGACGCACCGGGGCGCCTGATCGGCACGGGACCGTACCGGATCGTCGACGCCTCGGTCGGTCGCCTGGCGCTCGAAGCGATGCCGGGATACTGGGGCGGGCCCGCGAGGTCCGAGCGGATGGTGGTCCTCGACGTGAGCGCCGACGATCAGGCCGAGTCCGAGCTCGACGCCCGGTCGCTCGACATCTGGTTTCCGGCGGGGCCGCCACGGCGGGCCGACGGAGCGCTCTCGACTCCGGGACTTAGGATCGGCTATCTCGCGTTCCAGACCGAGAAGGAGCCCTTTTCGCGCCGGACACTCCGTCAGGCCGTCGCGGCGGCGATCGATCCGGCCATTCTCGGCCAGTCGCTCGAGCGAGCAGCGGTCCCCCTCCAATCGTTCCTTCCTCCCGGCGTGTGGGGACGCCGCGAAGGTTCGCCAATTCTCGGCGGAAGTCGCACGACGGTGAAGGCGCTGATCAAGGAGAGCAAGTGGCCGAAGGAAACGAAGCCCACGCTCCTGGTGCCGGCCGAGACCGCGCCCCTCAACCTGCCGAAGCTGGCGGAAACCGTCCAACTGCTTCTGGGCTCGGACGACCTGCCGCTCAACATCCAGGCTGAGCCCGACGCGACCGCACGCTCGCTCCTGCAGGCCGGTGCGTTCGACATGGCGCTGGTCGAGGCGACGGTTGCCGGGGGTGATCCGCATCTGCTGCTGTATCCGCTCTCGACGAGCGAGGCGGCGGCGAAGGGCCCGCGCGCCACGAACTTCTCCTTCTATCGGAATCAGCGGCTCGATGATGTGCTGATCCGGGCCAGTCAGCTCTCCTTTCGATCCGAGCGCCAGCGGCTCTACCAGCGCGGTCAGGCGATCCTGGCCGAGGAGCTGCCGTGGCTGCCGATCTACGTGCGCCTGCTCTGGGCGGTGGCGCGTCCTGACGTCCGGGGACTCCGGCTACACCCGACAGGGATCCATCGACTCGACACGGTGAGCCTCGAAGTCCCGCCATCGCTCGCACCCGCCCCGGGCGCCACACGCTGAGCGCGACGAGCCCGGGGCCGCGCATGCCGTCCATCGCCGACACCACCATCGAGATGATCGAGTGGGTCTTTCCGGAGCACGCCGGCGGGCCTGGGCAGATCCACGGCGGCCGGATGATGGAGTGGATCACGAAAGCCGGCACGCTGGCCGCCTCGCGGGTCGCGCGGGGCACGGTTGTCCTCGGCGCGATGGACGACATCGACTTTCTGCACCCGGTGAAGGTCGGCCAGATCGCGATCCTGAGGGCCCGCGTCGAGTACGTCGGGACGAGCTCGCTCGAGGTCGGCGTGCGGGTGTTCGCCGAGGACGTCCTGACCGGCGACCGCCGCGTCACCCTGAACTCGCACCTGGTTTTCGTCCGGGTCGACGAGGGCGTGCGTCCGCGGCCGGTCGAGGCTAAGATCCGTCCCCGGGACGAGGACGAGGCGGCCCTGGTCGAGGGGGCGCGGGCCCGGCGCGAGCAGCGCCTGGCACGGTTCGCCAAACGGGCCTCGCGTCTGGCCGAGAGCGCCGAGACCGACCTCGACGCCAGCGACGTGGACGTCGGCGGCTGGCGGTTCGAGTCGGTCCGGACGGTCCTGCCCGAGGACGCGCTCTTCGGGAATACGATGTTCGTGGGCAAGATGCTCATGGCACTGGACGAGGCGGGCGGCATCCTGTCGATGCGATACTGCAAGGGGCTCGTGATGACGGCGTGCGTGGACGCGATGGATTTCTACTCGCCGATCTTCACGCACGAGGTCGTCACGTTCAAGGCGGCGCTCAATCACGTCGGCAGCTCGTCGCTCGAGATCGGCGTGAAGGTGCTGGCCGAGGTCCCGTGGTCGGGCGAGGTCCGGCACGCGTGTACCGCGTTCGTGACCTACGTGCACCTCGGCGCCGACCTGAGACCGCAACCGTGTCCGCCGTACACGCCGACGACCGCGGGGGCGCGGCGGCGGTGGGAGGCCGCGCTCGGCCGGCGAGCGCAGCGGCTCGATCGGGTGAAGGCACTGAAGACGATGCTGCTCAACGAAAGAGGGTAGGACGATGTCAGGGCACAGCCGGTGGTCGCAAATCAAGCGCAAGAAGGGCAAGACCGACGTCCAGCGCGGCAAGCTCTTCTCCAAGATCCTTCGCGAGATCACGGTGGCGGCGAGAAACGGCGGCGGCGATCCCAAGGCCAACATGCGCCTCAAGGCCGCGATCGAATCCGCCAAGGAAGCGAACATGCCGCAGGAGAACGTGAAGCGGGCGATCCAGAAGGGCACCGGAGAGCTGCCGGGCGAGTCCTACGAAGAGATCGCGTATGAAGGCTACGCGGCCGGCGGCGTCGCCGTCCTGATCCAGGTGCTCACCGACAACCGCAATCGCACCGGCCCCGAGATCCGGCACACGTTCGAGAAATTCGGCGGCAACATGGGCTCCTCGGGCGCCGTCGCGTGGATGTTCGACCGCCAGGGCATCATCCAGGTCGACTCGAGCAAGATCGACGAGGACGACCTGCTCGGAAAAGCGCTCGAGGCGGGCGCGACCGACATGCGCCGGGCCGAAAAAGCTTTCGAGATCATCACTGCGCCTGCTGAAATGGACGCGGTCCGCGAGGCGCTGAGCCGCGCGCGCGTGCCCGTGCTGGAGGGACAGGTCAGCTTCGTGCCGCAGTCGACGGTGCGGGTCGAAGGCAAAGACGCGACGTCCGTGGTGCGCCTGATCGAGGCGCTGGAGGAATTGGACGACGTCCAGTCCGTCTACGCTAACTACGACATTCCTGACGAGGTTCTCGAGGCCATCTCGGCCGCATAGCCTCAAGGTCCTCGGCGTCGACCCCGGGCTGGTCGGCACCGGCTACGGTGTGATCGAGCCGGTTCCCGGCGGGGTCGCGGTGCTCGGCCAAGGCGTCATCTCGACGAGCGCGGATCTGCCGCTCGACGCGCGGATCCACCTCATCTACGACGGCATACGCGGCCTCCTCGAGGCGCACACGCCGACGGTGCTCGTGCTCGAGGACCTGTACGCCGAATACAAGTTCCCGCGGACCGCGCTCCTGATGGCGCACGCGCGGGGCGTAATCTGTCTGGCGGCGCGGCAGTGCGACGTCGCCGTGCTGGCGCTGGCGCCGGCCGAGGTCAAGCGCGCGGTCGCGGCGGCCGGCGGGGCCTCGAAGCATCAGGTGCAGCATTCCGTACGCCGGATGCTCAAGCTCGACGCGCTCCCGACTCCGTCGCACGTTGCCGACGCGCTCGCGCTGGCTCTCACCGGATTCTCGCGCCTGGGCGGGCGCATCTCATGATCGCGACCCTCAGCGGACGTCTCCGGCGCAAGCTCGAGGACCGCGTGGTCGTCGAGTGCGGTGGCATCGGCTACGAGGTGTACCTGCCGCCGATCGCGCTGCGCCAGATCGAGCACGTCGGCGCGGGCCCGGGCGAGAAGGGCAGCGAGCTCGAGCTCGTCATCTACTATCACGCCACGCGTGATCAGCCGCGGCCGGTCCTGATCGGGTTCACGTCCGATCTCGACAAGGAGTTCTTCGAGAAGCTGATCACGGTGAAGGACATAGGCCCGATGGTCGCCGCCCGCGCCCTTGCGCTGCCGGTGGGCGAGCTGGCCGCCGCCATCGCGCGGCAGGACGAGAAATTTCTGCGCGGGCTGCCCGGTGTGGGCCCGCAGAAGGCCAAGAACATGGTCGCGCAGCTCCAGAACAAGGTGGCGAAGTTCGCGCTGGCGCGCGAAGGCGCGCCGGTGGAGCCGGTGGCCGCGGCGCCGGCGCCCGTCGACGCCGACGGGCTGCGTGAGATGGTGTGGGAGATCATGGTCAAGCAGCTCGGCCACCGGCCGTCGGAGGCCTCGCAGCTGATCACCGACGCGCTTCGGCGCCGTCCGGGCGTCATGTCGGCGGAAGAGCTCTTCGACGAGATCTACCGCGGCGAGAAGAAGTGATGGCAGCCACCGCCGACGAAGGCAAGATCTTGAGCCGCGTGGCCGCCCCCGAAGAGGCGCAGTTCGAGCGTCAGCTGCGCCCCCGCACCTTCGAAGAATACGTCGGCCAGGAGCAGGCGGTGTCGAGCCTGCGGGTCTCGGTCGACGCCGCGAAGCTTCGCGGCGAGTGCGTCGACCACGTGCTCCTCTACGGGCCGCCGGGCCTGGGCAAGACCACGCTCGCGGGCATTCTCGCAAACGAGATGGGCACGACCCTGGTGACGACGGCGGGGCCGGCGATCGAGCGCGGCGGCGATCTGATGGGGATCCTCACCAACCTCGGCGAGAAGGACGTGCTGTTCATCGACGAGATTCACCGGCTGCCGCGGACGGTCGAGGAGCTGCTCTACCCCGCGATGGAAGACTACGCGGTCAACTTCGTCATCGACAAGGGCCTACACGCCCGCACGCTCAAGTACGCGCTGCGTCCGTTCACGCTGGTCGCCGCGACCACGCGCCCCGGGATGCTCTCGGCGCCGCTGCGCGAGCGCTTTGGCATCTTCCATCACCTTGATTTTTACTCGGAAGCCGAGCTCACCCGGATCGTCAACCGCTCGGCGGCGATCCTGGAAACGCGGATCGAGCCCGATGGAGCCTGCGAGATCGCGCGCCGCTCGCGCGGCACTCCGCGCATCGCGAACCGGCTGCTCCGCCGCGTGCGCGACTACGCGCAGGTGAAGGGTGACGGCGTCATCAACGAGGACATCGCGCATCGCGCGCTCGATAGCGAAGGCGTCGACGCGCGCGGCCTGGACCGGCTCGACCGGCGCTTCCTCACGGCGATCGTGGATCACTACGGCGGCGGGCCCGTCGGGCTCGAGGCGATCGCGGCCACGATCAACGATGAAGCCGAAACCCTCTCGGAGCTGGTCGAGCCCTATCTCCTGAAGATCGGCTTCGTGGTCCGCACGCCGAACGGCCGTCGCGTCACCCGCGAAGCCTACCGCCACCTCGGCAAGCAACCCCCCGCCGCCGGTCAACAGGGCTTATTCGAGTGAGACCGCGCGACGGAACAAGAATCGCCGAGCCGGGTTTCAAAAACGCACCGCGATACATCGCCGTGCGGAGCCGGGACGCATCTATCTCAGGCCACCCTCGGTCCAAGCCGGGCTCATGGTCCCCGATACAATGGTCCCCGCTACAATAAACATCGGCAAAGTCCTCATCGCCTTTGGTCTGCTCATCACCCTCGCCGGTGTGGTGCTCGTGCTCGTTGGCCGCGTGCCCTGGATCGGCCGGCTGCCCGGCGATATTCACGTGCAGCGCGGGAACTTCACCTTCTATTTCCCGCTCGCGACCTCGCTGCTCCTCAGCGTGGTCCTGACCCTCGTTCTGTACTTCCTGGGTCGTCGTTGAGCAGCCTCTTCGCGGCGGCGGCGCTGCTGGCACTGTCGGCAACCGCGATGGTCGGCGCGGACACCATCCGTGTGGCGATCGCCGAGAACGTGCGCACCGCCGAGCTGCGCGGCGTCAACATCGAGGTGACCGAGCTCTGCGCGACGTGCATCCGCAGCTGGCGAACCGACTCCGTTCGCGCCGCCGTCAACGGTCATGGCGCCGAGGTCGGCGGACGGGTCGCGCCGGCGTTCCGGCTCACGAGCGACGCGCCGATCCGGATGAACGGGCGCGACTATCCGGCGACGCTCGAGATCGTCCGCTATGGCGAAGGACTCGCGATCGTGAACGAGCTGCGCCTCGAGGAATATCTCGTCGGTGTGCTGCGGGCCGAGACCAGCGACAAGTGGCCGCTCGAGACCTTGCGCGCTCAGGCGATCGTGGCGCGGACCTACGCGGCCTTCCACCGCGCGTCGAGCGGCGCTAGGCCGTATCACATCGTCGCTTCGACCGCGCATCAGATGTACTTCGGCCACGTGCCCGCGTCCTCCCCGATCTGGGAGGCCGTGCGCGACACGGCCGGGCAGGTCCTCCTGTGGGACGGCGAGCTCTTCCCCGCGTTCTACCACTCGACCAGCGGCGGCTACACGGAAGACCCGCGCACGGTATTCGCGGCGCAGAACATGCCGGCGCTCAAGGCCGTCCGCGACGAGTTCTCCGCGGCGGCGCCCCATTTCTACTGGACCCTCGATCTCAAGCTCACCGACCTGTCCGATATCCTCAAGCGCAACGGCTACGACGTGGGCTCGGTGACGGCGATCGAAGTGACCGAGCGGACGACCTCGCTGCGGGTGGCGAGTCTGACCGTTCACGGCACGCGGAGCACCGCGAAGCTGCGCGGCAACGACTTTCGCAAGATGATCGGTTACGAGACCGTCAAGTCGACGCTCTTCGCAGTCGCGCTGGACGGCGGCGTCGCGCGCTTCTCCGGTCGCGGCTACGGCCACGGCGTCGGCATGTCGCAGTGGGGCGCCAAGGGGATGGCCGAGCAGGGCTACAAGGCCGAGAAGATCCTCGAGTACTACTATCCCGGAACGACGCTCGGCTTCCTCAGCACGCGCTCGCGGTGACGATCTCCTGGCAGGACTTCGAGAAGGTCGACATGCGCGTCGGTGTCGTCACCGACGCCAAGGATTTTCCCGAGGCGCGGCGCCCCGCCATCCTGCTCTGGATCGATTTCGGCGCCGAGCTCGGCGTGAAGCGCTCGAGCGCGCAGATCACTGCGCACTACCGGCCGGCGGACCTCATCGGCCGCCGCGTCGTCGCCGTCGTCAATTTTCCACCAAAGCAGATCGGTCCGTTCGTCTCCGAAGTGCTCGTGCTCGGCGCCTACAACGCGGCCGGTGAGGTGATCTTGCTCAATCCCGATCAGCCCGTCGCGCCCGGTTCGAAGATCGGCTAAGCTCCCCGGCGGGAGGGCCTGACGATGAGAGTAGGCATCTCGCTGACGAGCGGTCACGCCGTGAAGGATCCGCGAGAGGGCGCGCGCTGGATGATCGAGCGGGCCGCCGCGGCGCGCCAGGCCGGCCTCGACTCGCTGTTCGTCGGCGATCATCACGCGACGCCGGGCCCGTACTACCAGAACGTCCCGATCCTCGGACGACTCCTGGCCGAATGGGGCGACGCGGCGGCCGGCTGCCTGTTCCTGCTGCCCCTGTGGAACCCCGTCCTCGTCGCCGAGCAGGTCGGGACGCTCGCCTCGGTCGCCCGAGGCCGCTTCATCGTCCAGTGCGGCCTCGGCTACGACGAGGCGCAGTTCGCGGCGATGGGCACGACGATGAAGTACCGCCCTTCGGCCTTCGAGGAATCGTTCTCGATCGTCCAGCGGCTTTTGCGCGGCGAGACCGTGAGCTCGTCGGGTCGCTTCAAGTTCCGCGACGCAAAGGTCGCGCTGCGTCCAGCCGAGAACGTCGAGTACTGGATCGGCGCCAGCGCGCGCCCGGCCATCGACCGCGCCGCCCGCCTCGCCGACGGCTTCCTCGCGTCCCCCTCGCTCACCATCGACGAGGCACGCGATCAGGCCGCGTTCTATCTCGAGCGGTGCAAGACCCACGGTCGCACGCCCAAGGCCGTAGCAATCCGGCGCGACATCTACGTCGGCGAATCGTCCGCCGACGCAGAAGACGTGAAGGCGAAGGTCCTCGCCGCCGGCTATCGCGGGATTTCGGCCCCGGCGCTCGTCGCCGGTTCGGTCGAGCAGGTCGTCGCGCGATTCGCCGAGCTCGCCGCGCTCGGCTACACCGACGTCATCGTGCGCCACCTCACCAGCGACCACTCGAAAGCGATGGCTTCGCTCGCGCGGCTGCGCCGGGTACGGAACGATCTCGCCAGCGTCTAGTCGGACGACCGAGGGAGCGAACACCGCCGCTTCAGTGTCGTCGGCCGGCGCCGGAGTTGAACAACCGCAAGCCGGGGATCACGCGCGAGCGGCGCGCGCCGGATCTGACACCGATGTTGACATCGGGCCGGGACTCCGCGTTGCATTGATCATGGGCCACGAAAGTTCCGTACTCTCATCGCGTAGCGGCCGCGCAACCGCGGCGCCGGATGGCCCACGTCTTGAGTATGCGGGGATTCGAGATCCGTGACTCTCACCTCGCCCCTGTACTGGTCCCCGTGGGCCTACCGTCTGGTCATGCGCGCACTCTACGGGCGCGCCTACCACGAACGCTACCGGGTCGTCGCGGACCTCGTGCCGAACGGAAGCCACGTCGTCGATCTCTGCTGCGGCTGCGGCTATCTGTACACCC
>Ga0075423_10007923_pt1 | contig 10060 bp, 7 predicted proteins | sample SoiMethybrSBSTD2_FD_80114 | JGI IMG/M metagenome (GOLD analysis project Ga0075423, IMG submission 80114) | Bulk soil microbial communities from a Populus tree surrounding site in Tennessee, USA - Soil MetaG P. TD hybrid SBSTD2 | ecosystem: Environmental > Terrestrial > Soil > Tree plantation...
ATCGACGCCATTGATCGGCGTACCCTGATCAACCAACGCCGAGCCAGGATCGAGCCGGAAGTTCCCATCGGTCGCTGGCGCGAAGCCCGGCGGCAGCGCCAGGTCGCCGCGCGGCCCGATCCTGATGGTGCCGTCGGCGTCGGCCAGGTTGCCGTAGCGATCAGTATACGCGAGCATCAGATTGCCGCCGTCGAGCGCCTGGACCGCGATTGTGCTGCTGACGATGATACTGTTGACGATGGCGATCAGCTGGCCTGCGCCAGCCTGCATGCCGATCGTGTTCGAGACCAGCGTGGCATAGCGGACATCCGCGCGTGCGCTGGTGCCGTCTTGGCCCGGCAGCAGCGCCAGCGCCGCGCCGCGCTGATCGGCCAGCAGCACATTCGTCAGCGTGAGCGCCGTGTTCGCCAGCAGTGGCCGCAGCAGGATGCCCGCCCCCGGCCCGGCACCCGCGAGATCCGTGCTATTGCGCCGTAGTGCGCTGTCGTTGACCTGCGTCTCGCCGCCCGCTATGTCGATGCCGCCGCCGCTGCTCGATATGGTCGGGCCTGAACAGGCGTAGTTATCGCTGATCTCGCTGCGGTTGAGCAATGCCCGGCTGTTGATCAGCCGGATCGCGCCGCCGGCCCCGCTCGCCCCGCTGCCCGCGAGCGCCCAGTTCGACACAAAGCGTGTATCGAGCGTTGCAACCGTGCTGCTCTCTGCGTGGAGCCCGCCGCCCGACGCGGCCACGTCTGTAACGCCGGCCGCGCTGTTCCTCACAGCCCGATTATTGGCGATCAGGCTATTCTGCACCATGATCCGCGCCCTGATCGCGTAGATCCCGCCGCCGCTCCCGGTCAAGCTCACCAAGTCCAGCGGGTGCACTGTTGCGATCCGATCAGGCGTTAGGGTCGAACCAACCGGGGCAACCAAATGGATCGGCGGCGGGTCGCCCAGCTGCAACGCTATATTGTCGGTGATCGCGCTGTGGCTGATCAGGGCGGCACCATCGCTGATATAAACGCCGCCGCCCTTGCCGCTATTGCCGCTGCCGGCAGTGTTCGCGTACACCTGCACCTGATCGAGGATGACATTGGCATGATCAATGGCGATGCCGCCGCCTTGCCCTTCCGACAGGCCCTTCGCGTCGGCGAGGCCACCGGTGATGCTGAGCTGCTGGAGCCGGACCCAGCCAGGGCCGATGATGCGCACAGTTGTCCCGTCGCGTTGCGCGTCGAGCAGCGTCGGCGCACTACCGGGTCTGAAGTCGGGCAGCGTGTAGCCGCCGACAATGCGCGCCGAACGGCTGATCGTCGTTGTGCCGGCGTAGCTGCCTGCGGCGATCCGTACCTCGCCACCCTCGGCGAGCTGAGCGAGCGCATGCTGAAGTGTAGCGCAGCGCGCGGCCGGGGTTGCGCAATCGCGCGTGTCGTCGCCATCCGATGCGACAAACGCGATCGGCGACTGCACAAGCGTATCGATAGCGTGGGTCGGATGAGGGAGCAGCACGATCAGTGCTGTGCAGAGCGCAAGGAATAATCGCAATGGCTGTATGCGGCAACGCATCAAGAGCTTTACTCAACGGCTCAAGCTCGTCCGAGCGCTCAGCGGCATGCCGACATCGGCGCAGCCAGGTAGCGCTTGGTGGGCGAGCTGTAATCGAATGACGCCGATGTCGGCCGGCGGCATGGTGCGGAAAGACGGTAGTTTAGCTTACCATGCTTCGGTCGCAGCGCGCATAAACGTTTGATGACGATTTAGTAATCTGGCAGGAGCGCTGTGGTGCAGAGGTCGTGGCCGGTCTTATGCCGGATTATCGTCGCCCCAAAGCTGGGACGCGATCTGTGGCGCGAGGGTGATCATCTGGCCGTCGCGCCGCAACGTGATGCCATAGGATTGCGAGCGGTCAGTGACCTCGAAGCGTGTGCCGAGCGTCAGTCCATTGGTCTGCATATAGTGCATGAGGTCGGAGTCCTCTTCGGCCTCTTCGATGATCCGCCGCAGGGTGAAGCTATGGCCGACTGCCGCCTGATCCAGCCGTGTGCTACCGGCATAGGTCGCGCCACTGCCGGGAATCGGATTGCCATGCGGGCAGGTGGTCGAGTTGCCGACGAGCGCCTCGATCCGGGCTTCCATCGTCGGCGAAAGCGCGTGCTCCAATCGCACCGCCTCCTCGTGGATCATGTGCCAGGGTACGCCCATAATATCGACCAGAAAGCGCTCTAGGATGCGATGGCGCTTGACCATCGCCTCGGCCAGCGCGAACCCCTCGTCCGTCAGATGAATCTCGCCCCGGCCGTCACGCGTAATATAGCCCTGCTCTTCCATCCGCTGGACGATGTTCGTCACGGTCGGCGGGGTCACATGCATCCACTCGGCCAACCGCGCGCCGATCACCGGTTCGCGCCGCGCCGATAGATAATAGATCACTTCGAGATATTCGCGCATCTTCTCGGTCGGCCCGGCCTGGCCATGCCGCCGTCGCGCGGAAGGATGTTTACTGGTTTCGGTCATGAGCATGGATCCTGTCGCCTGTTTCAGTCGTCGTTCGTATATCAGCGTCATGGCATAAGAAAAAGAGTTGACAAACGACTGATATTAGATTATGCTAATCCAGGCCATACGCATATACGAACATGCGATTTTGCCTGGATGAATAACAGGAGATCGCGCGATGCCATTATAGCCCAGTGGTGTCGCGTGCGCAAGCGGGCGAATCGCTGTCTGCTCGCTTCTGATGCTACGAAAGGCCCTAAAATGCGTCGAGTGGTCGTATTTGTTGCGCTGCTGCTGGCTTTAGTGGTAGCGAGTGGGCACTCCGTCTATGCTCAAGCGCCGACACTAGCCGATCAGCTGCGCGACCTGATTCGCCAGGCCGAGGCAGGCAGCGCGGCAGCCGCTACGAGCAACCCTGAACAGATGCGGGCCGAGTACCAGGCGATCGACGCGCGCTGGGAAGTGTTCGAGGATCAAATCCGCGAAAAAGATGCCGGCGGCTATGTCGAGCTGGAAGGCGCGCTTGCAGCGCTCAAGGTGGCTGTGCAGGCACCGTCGCCCGATCCCGCCGCCGTCCGCGCCGCCTATGCACATCTGGCGCAGGAGGCCGACGAGGTCGCCGACCGGCTTGGCGGAACCGCCACAGCGCCTGCGCCCGCCGCTGAAGCCACCCCGTCCGATCTGTTGAAGCTGCTGGATAGCACCTACACCCAGATCGCGCAGGGCAACCCGACTGGCGCAACAGCCCAATTGGACAACGCCATCCGCATCTGGCCGAGCATCGAGGGGGCGATCGCGACGACATCGCAGGCGGCCTACACGACGATTGAAGTGAGCTTCGGCCAGGCCAGCACGGCGCTCAAAGCCCAGCCCGCCGACCTGTCGGCGGCTGCGCTGGCCGTCGCGCGGGCGCGCGATGCGCTGACGCCCTTCGCGACCACGCAGGCGTACACGGCGCTCGACGCCGCCGCGATCATCCTGCGCGAGGGGCTCGAAGCACTGCTAGTGATCGTCGCGCTGCTGGCCTTCTTGCGCCGTTCCGGCAATAACGACAAGCGCGGCTGGATCTGGCTAGGTGGCGCGCTCGGCGTGCTCGCCAGCATCATTACTGCGGTGCTGCTACAGGCGCTCTTCACCCGCGTCAGCGCCGGCCAGAATCGCGAGGTGATCGAGGGTGTCACTGGGCTCGTCGCCGCCGCGCTGCTGTTCTATGTCGCCTACTGGCTGCATAGCAAGGCCAACCTGCACATCTGGCAGCGCTACATCAACACCCGCACGAGTCAGGCGCTGGCGCGCGGCAGCATGGTTGGCCTCGCGCTGCTGGCCTTCCTCGCCGTCTTTCGTGAGGGTGCCGAGACGACTGTTTTCTACCTCGGCATGGCACCGTCGATCGCGCTACGCGATCTGCTGTTGGGCCTAGGCCTCGGCGTCGGCATGTTGAGCGTCGCCGCAGTGCTCATGCTCATCGTCGGCGTGCGGCTGCCGCTACGCCCATTCTTCCAGATCGCCGGGCTGCTAGTCTACTACCTGGGCTTTAAGTTCGTCGGCACCGGCATTCACGCGCTGCAAGTCGCCGGTGTCCTGCCCAGCTCGGGCATCCCCGCGCTGCCGACTGTGCCGTTCTTCGGGAGCTATCCAACCTGGGAGACCACGCTGCCGCAGCTCGCGCTGTTGCTCGGCGCGCTGCTGGCTTTCCTGTACCTACGCGCGCGTGACCGCAGGCTGCAAACCGCCACCACCAAGCTCACCGCGTAGGCCACTGACCATGAAATGCGAAACGTGCCCGTGAAACGCGAAACGCGAAACGTGAATGGCATCACGTTTCACGCTTCACGCTTCAGGCAGACCGTTAGCTCGTGTGCAGTTGCTCGATTTCCTGGCACACCAGCGTGCCCATCTCGCTGGTACGCATGACCCCTGCCTGGGCGCTGGGGATGCGCTTGCTGACCAACAGCCCGCGTACCGCCCGCTCGATCAGCGCGGTCGTGCCGGCTTCGCCGGCGTGATCGAGCAGCATGGCCAGCGCCATGATCGCGCCGAGCGGGCAAGCGCTGTCCTGGCCGGCGTATTTGGGTGCCGAGCCGTGGATCGGCTCGAACATCGACGTGCGACCAGGGTGGATGTTGCCAGAAGCTGCGATCCCCAGCCCGCCCTGCAAGACTGCGCCCAGGTCGGTGATAATATCGCCGAACAAGTTTGTCGTCACGATCACGTCGAACCACTCCGGGTTTTTGACCATCCACATGCAGGCGGCGTCGACATAAGCGTGATCACGGACGACCTCTGGATAATCGGCACCAACCTCCGCGAAGGCGCGCTGCCACAGATCGTGCGCGCGGATGGCGTTGGCCTTATCGACCAGTGTCACCTTCGGCGCGCGCTGTGCGCCCTCGGCAGGCGCTGTGTCCGCGCGGCCGGCCTGGCGTGTACGCGCCAGATCGCAGCCGTAGCGTAGCGCTCGCTCGCATCCCTTGCGGGTGTAGACGCCTTCGACCAGCGCGATCTCGTCGGGCGTGCCCTTTTTGAAAAAGCCGCCGATTCCGGTATAGAAATCCTCGGTGTTTTCGCGGACGACCACGAAGTCGATCTCGCGCGCACCCTTGTCCTTCAGCGGCGAGAGGTGATCGGCGAAGCACTGGACTGGTCGCAGGTTGATATACAGGTCGAGCCCAAAACGCAACCCCATAATGATGTTACGCTCGATAAACCCTGGCTCCAGGCGCGGATCGCCCAATGCGCCGAGCAAAACGGCGTCGAGTTGGCGATACTCGTCCAGGATGCGCTCGGGCATGAGCTCGCCGGTGTCGATGTAGTGCTGGCTGCTCCAGGGATACTCCACCAGATCGAAGCCGAAACCGCCGATCTGCGCGGTCAAATCGAGGACCCGCAACGCCTCGCGCACGACCTCGGGCCCGATACCATCGCCGCTGATGACACCGATTCGATAGGTTTTGCCCATAAGGGTCGCCGCACAGATCGATCGCCGCGCTGCGGCAAGTGAGGATGCGGCCCGCTCCTTTCCATTATTCAGATCGCTTGTTTCGATTACCGAGATCGCCATTCTACCATATCTGCTAGCGCCGAGCATAACACGAAGGGCCTCGCCATTGGCGAGACCCTTTGTGCTGGAGGTACTGGGAATAATTACGGGTTCAGACCACTGTTGATCGTGCTGAAGACCTGGCTCACCTTACCACCGAGCAGGGTCAGGATGCCGATAACAACAATTGCGATCAATACGAGAATCAGCGCGTACTCAACGAGACCCTGACCGTCCTCTTTCGCGAAGAAGCTACGAAGCATTGCGTTCACCCCCTTTACAATCCGTGTGTGACTTGATACTCTGTGATCAGTATAGACGCGACGGGTACGAAGTGCAATAGTCATAAAGTCCTAGAGATTTTGGTACTTATGGTCAGCATAGGCGATGTGAGCCTGGCAATTGCCGATTGCAGAACGCAGATTGCGGCTGATCAGTGTCGATCTGCGTTCTACATCAGGTAGAATCATTACGGCAGCGGCACGACTGCGGCCACGCGCGTCCCACGCCCGTCGGTGCTCTCGATGCCGAATTCGCCCCGCAGCAGCGTCTCGGCCTGCTGGCGCAATGTGGCGATGCCCATATTACGGCGGCCGCTCTCCTCCGAGAGCACTTCGGCGATATGAAAGCCGTTGCCGTCGTCCTCGATCGAGACGTGTATATCGCCGCCGGTGGAATCGAGCAGTACGCGCGCCTGGGTCGCGTTGGCGTGCTTGGCGACGTTGTTGAGCGCCTCTTGGATGAAGCGGAAGATCGCGACCTCGTAGTGCGTTGGTAGCCGGCTATCCATATTCTGCACCATGAGGTTGACTTCGAGCTTGTTTTTATCGCTAAATTGTTGCACGTAGCGCCGCAGCGTCGGCACGAGGCCCAGGTCGTCGAGAATCATGGGGCGCAGGTCGAAGATAAAGCGGCGCGTATCCTGGAGGGTGGTGTTGATCGCGCTCTTGAGGGCGCTCAGCTCGGTGCGCGCCTGCTCGATATCGCGGTCGATCAGCCGCTGGCAGATCTCGGCGCGCAGCACCAGGTTGCTCATCGACTGGGCCGGCCCGTCGTGCATCTGCAACGAGATGCGTAGGCGCTCCTTCTCTTGGGCTTGGATGATGTTCGCGATCATATCGCCGCCGTCGTCGGCCGGGCGACCACTCGTGTTGCCGGCCAGACTCGCGCCCATCAAGGGCTCCAGCGCCATCGTCAGCTCGAAGATCTGGCTCTGGCGGGCCTTGAGCGTCTGCTGCCGAAATTGGAGCTGTTCGAGCTGCCCGCGCATCATCAGCAGGCGCATCTGCACCTCCTGCGCCGAGGTGTAGAAGTTCTTGATGTCGGCCTTGCTGTATTTGTCGATGTTGACTTCCAGGTCGCGCAGCCGGTTCGAGACGCTTAGCTCGCGCTGGGCCAGCTTTTCGACCTCGTTGCTAGTCTGCCGCAGCAGGGTTTCCAGTTCGGCCATTTCGCGCCGCAGCCGTTCGAGGTCGGCGGTTGCGCTGCTGTGAAGTTCGGTCAGCTTTTGTTGTGCTTCGCTCGCTGCCACGGAAGGCCCCCTTGGTCTTGCGCAGGGTCGCGTCAATCGCATGACCCTGGTGTTATTATACTTGCCGTCCGGTTGATCTTACGGACGTGCATGGAGATTATATGTGCTAGGACTAGCCGCCGTCAACCACTATGGCCTATTGACCAGCGGCCATGCGTGCCTCTATAATCAAGCCAGTGCCCGCGGCGCGAGGTGGCTCGTTGGTCGTGGCAATACGCGTACCGCTGCGCCACAGGCTATTTTAGCCCTCGCGCGTCGCTGGCTGCTTACCGAGACGCAAGCGCCAGACGGTTATGAGCGCTTCGAGCACGATCCGGCGCGACATTTTCGAGTGGCCAACCCGCCGGTCTGGAAAGATGATTGGTACCTCGCCGATCCGAAATCCCGCCCGCATGGTGCGATAGACCAGCTCGATCTGGAACGAGTAGCCATTCGAGTGGATGTCGTCGGGATTGATTGCTGCCAGCACACGCCGCCGATAACAGCGGAAGCCGCCGGTGGCGTCGGTCACGGATAGGCCGAGGATGCTGCGCGCATAGATGTTGCCGCTGCGACTGATCAGTTTACGGAGCATCCCCCAATCGGTCGTGCCGCCGCCCGGAATATAGCGCGAGCCAAGCGTCAGGTCGTAGCTGGTCTCGGTCGCTGCCAGCAAGCTGGGAAGGTAGCGTGGATCGTGCGAGAAGTCGGCATCCATCTCGCAGATATACTCGGCACCCTCGGCGAGCGCGCGCCGAAAGCCGCTGATGTAGGCGGTTCCCAGGCCGAGCTTGCTGGGGCGCGAGAGCAGGCCGACACGCGGCTCGTCGCGCGCGATCGCGGCGACGACATCGGCTGTGCCGTCGGGCGAGTTGTCGTCGACGACCAGAATGCGGAAGCGCGGCAGATCGAGGATGCGCGGAATCAATGCGCCGATGTTGTCGCGCTCGTTGTAGGTCGGGATGACGACGGTACAATCGGCGACATCGGTGAGCTGCGCAGTCGGGCGATTCTGATGTGTGCCCAAACGGATCATCATGCACCTTATGCTAGAGCAGATATGTTGTCGTTATTATACTCGGCAATTGTTACCTTGCTATAGTTCTATGGTACCGCAAGTATGCAATCGGGGGCTGCGGTTTGTCGCTTGATCTGACGAACGATCCAAATGTGAGCGAGGCGGGCCCGGCGCGGCCAGGCGCGCGCGCGCTGCCGCTGCCGGGGTTGGAGCAGCTCTGGGTCATCCTGGTGCTGACGCTGCTTGGCGTGGTCATTGCGCTGGTACCCACGTTGCCGCACGATTTCTGGTGGCATCTCAAGGCTGGTCAGCTGGTGGCCGATCAGGGCATCCCCAGTACGAATCTGTTCGCCTGGAGCGTGCCGGCCGATCAGCCGTTCGTCTATGCGACTTGGTTGAGCGAGTGGTTGTTCTACGCGCTGTATCGGCTGGGTGGCCTGGGCCTGCCGGTGCTGGCGCGCAACCTGCTGGGGTTGGCCGGTTTCACGCTGGTGGCGCTGGAAGCGCGCCGCCGTAGCGGTTCCTGGCGGCTGGCCGCGCTGGCCGCGCTGTTCGCTGGGGCGATGGCGCTGAACAATCTGACGACCCGCACACAGAATTGGGCGTGGGTGCCGTTCGGCCTGTATCTGCTGATCTTGGGTGCCTATGCCGATGGTGCGGGCCGCGCGCGAACGCTGCTGGCGCTGCCGCCGATCATGGCCTTTTGGGTGAATGTCCACGGCTCGTTTGTGCTTGGGCTGGCGCTCGTGATGCTCGTCGCTGCCGGCGAGACGCTGCGTAGTCTGTTACGGCAGCCACAGGCGGCGAGTTGGCTGCGGTTGCGCGCGCTCTACCTCGCCGGTGCCGCGACACTTGCCGCCGCGCTGCTGAACCCGATCGGCCTGGGCATCTTTGGTTATGTTACAGCGCTGACGACCAATCCGTCCAGCCAAGCGTTGGTTGTCGAGTGGCAACCGCCGACACCGCACGGCATCGCAGGCACGGTCTTTTTCGCGTCGATCCTCGCGCTGCTGGCGCTGTTTGCGCTGGCCCGCCGACGGCCCAGCCTGACCGATCTGCTGCTGATCTGTGCGTTCCTATGGCTGGCCTGGGGCGGGCAGCGCCATGTGGTCTGGTATGGAATGCTGGCGATGCCCATCCTGGCGCAGTGCCTGGCCGCGCCGCGCACGCCGACGGCCCGCGTCTCACGCCCGCGCATGGTGCTGCCCAGCACGCTGGTGTCGCTGATCCTGCTAGGCGTCCTCGTGGCGGTGCAGCCGCCGTTCAAAGCCGATTTGGCGTTGCCGCGCCCCTATACCGCGCTCTTCGCGGCTGTGCCAGGCGCGCCGGGCCTCTTCAGCGCCGATACGCCAGTCGCGGCGACGGCCTACCTGCGCACGCACCCCAGCAGCGGCCGGCTGTTCAACGAGATGGGCTACGGCTCGTACCTCGATTGGGCGCTCTTCCCGGCCACGCAGGTCTTCATCGACCCACGCATCGAGCTCTACCCGCCGGCGCTGTGGCAAGACTACGTGGCGATCAGCGAGGCCCGCGACTATAATGCATTGTTGATCGAGAAGTATCAGGTTGAGCGGGTGCTGCTTGATCGCGTCGTCCAGCCGCGTCTCGCCACCGCACTCGCCGCCGATACGCGTTGGCAGCGCGAGTATGCCGATGATCGCGCCGAGATCTACAAACGGATGATCGCCCCGTGAGCTTCTTCGCCGAAGCTTCAGCGTACGCCGTAACGGAATCGCATTCATTCGACCAGGTGAGCATGCTATCGAAAGCACAAACGCAGACATCCCAACCGCCGCGCACCGCTCGCTTTGCGCTGACGCTCGACCACGTTTGGCTGGCTGCCGCGCTCGTGCTGATCGCGCTGCGCCCGCTGCTGACGCCGATTCCGCCGCATGATTTCTGGTGGCATCTGGCGACTGGCCGGATCATCGTGGCGCAGCAGGCGATTCAAGTTCTGGATAGCTTTTCGTACACGCGCACCTGCCTGCCGTTCTACAACCAAGGCTGGCTGGCG
>Ga0075423_10007927_pt1 | contig 10056 bp, 8 predicted proteins | sample SoiMethybrSBSTD2_FD_80114 | JGI IMG/M metagenome (GOLD analysis project Ga0075423, IMG submission 80114) | Bulk soil microbial communities from a Populus tree surrounding site in Tennessee, USA - Soil MetaG P. TD hybrid SBSTD2 | ecosystem: Environmental > Terrestrial > Soil > Tree plantation...
CAATGTCACGCGGCTGCGATTCAGGGTCGTCGACCTTACGACTTTCCCTGCGCCTTCTGGCATTGCGGATCTAAGACCTCGCACTTCAACTGCGGTTGTTGTGACCGTTGATCGGCCGCCGTGCGGATCAGGTACAAGCAACATTACTGTGCAAGGAACGACTTTGGAACAAAGAAACCCGATCGGACCGACGCCACAACAGCCAAATGGTGGCGGATTCAACTCTTCGATGGGTGCGGGCGTCGTAACCTTGGGCACACCGATCGCCAATGGTGCGTCCGTCGACGTACGTTTCCTTCTTGGGATTCAACAGACAGGAAGCTTTAAGTTTTTCATCAACGTCGAAGCCCTTCCATAAAAGTTATGTACGACAGGCTGTCAGCCTTTCGTACAATTCTTAATTGAAGGAGAGGCACCATGTGTCTCTCCTTTTTATTTACTCTGAGAAAGTACGGCTGCGTCGGATCGGTAAGGTTTGTCTGAGGGATAGGTGTAAGTAACCACATACTCGGCTGGCGCAGTTTCAAGGAATGGCTTGCCATTTAACTCCAACCAGGCGTGACCATCGACTTTTCCAATCTCTTCAGCACGAACACCAAACTGAATCGTTGTGTCTATTCCATTTCTGGAAAGATATCGGCGAAGGACTGCGGCACGTTTCCAACAGACGGGTGTGAAGTGAAGAACGTTTGCCGAGAGCAACGTATCGATTGATCGAGCCAGTCGATTAGGGAGATCCGGATCGAAATCGTGGGTATTGGAATTAGCCGGCCCCGAAACCATATCGAGGGCCCGCGGCAGTGGACAAACCTTCGCTGCAGCAGAAAGTACGCTCACCCACCAGGCCATTCGCAAAAGCAACAATGCTTCCTTTGGCTGCGTAATGCACCTTCTGCAAGCACCTCTACCGAAGCGAATCACCTTGTTTACTTTTGAAGACATGCCGTCTGAGCGATTCTAGCTGATTCAGACAACCCGCAACAGTTAACCAATCTGATCAGTTATCCATACTCCGTGTTACGCTACTGCAGTGCTAGATCAAAACACAGAGGAGACTGAGAAGAAACTTCTCAAGAAGGTCCAGATCTATTGCGATGGATCCAGTTTGGGCAATGGGCAGGAATTAAGTCGTGCAGCCGGCGTCGCTCTCCTGGGGTACAAAGGAATCTGGCGCGCTGTTGGAGAATACATCGGACAAGCGACGAATCAACAGGCCGAGATAGTGGCAGCGGCGATAGGCCTTGAGACATTGCGGGAGCCTTGCGAAGTGGAACTATTCACTGATTCACGTTACGTCGTTGAAACTATGAACGGCCGGTATCGACGGAAGACCAATCAAAAGTGGTGGCAAAGGCTGGATAACGCGGCAAGCAGACATCAGGTTAACTGGCAATGGACTCGCGGGCATGTAGGTCATTTGTTGCAGGAGACCGCTGATGCAACTGCACGTCGAATCGCCGCTGCGGAAAAAGTTGATGAACTTATGTTGCGAGATGCTATCGATCGCATAGGAACTGAATAAGCGCGCCCCTCGCTTTAAATCCGATTGCCTTTTATAATTTTGCTCCCCAATACGTAAACTTTGGACAGCGATTGTGCCTCTCAAATTGCTCAGAACACACTTCGTTCCATCTCGCATTGTGTTAATGGCGTTTTGCTCACTGCTGGTGTTCCCTGGCTTTGCACTAGCTCAGGAGCCATCGAGGGGCTGGCAATGGCAGAACCCTCTGCCTCAGGGCAATTCTATTAACTCGCTCAAATTTGCCAGCGATAAGAAACATGGCTGGGCCGTAGGCAGTGACGGTGTCATCCTGATAACCAGCAATGGTGGTTTCGACTGGGACGAACAGGAGTCACCGTCGAAAACTACGCTCTACAACGTCTACCTGCGGGATAGAAACCACCTGGTCATCGCTGGAGCACGCGGCGTAATTCTCACAACGAAAAATGGCGGAAATAAATGGACCGAACGACAAACGGGCATTCGCGATCATCTTTTTGCTGTGACGTTCGCTCCAGACAATCCTCTACACGGCTGGGCCGTCGGCACCTTTGGTGCGATCATCGCGACCACTGATGGCGGCGTTCATTGGAAGACACAAACGAGCAACACCACTGCACATCTGTTTTCGGTAAGTTTTGAAAGCACTAAAAACGGGATTGCTGTTGGTTCACGCGGGACCATTCTCGTCACTCACAATGGTGGTGCTGAGTGGAACGAAAAGAAAGATATATCCTCTGTCGCATTGACCGGCATCACTTTCATCTCGCCGAAACGTGCACTTGTAGTCGGCTATCGAGGAACAGTTTTACGAACCGACAATGCCGGAGACTCATGGGAATCGATTTCTTCTCTGGTTACCACTGATCTCTATTCTGTCACTTTCACAGATGAGCTGCATGGTTGGGCTGCGGGTGAAAGTGGCGTGATATTGATGACGGGAGACGGAGGGCAGATCTGGTTGCCGGTAAACATTCGCACTGATCCTCGCTTGAACACCGTGCATTTCGTAAACGAGTCGTTGGGCTGGGCTGGCGGTGCTGATGGTTTAGTAGTTCGAACGGATGACGGTGGTCTGTCGTGGCGCCGATTAACGCACGGTGGTCGAGACGACTTAGCAAACATTTTCTTCATCGACAACTCTCACGGTTGGGCGGTAGGTGAGCATGGTCGCATTTTGTTTACGAATTCGGGCGGTAAGAACTGGACGATCCGGCCTTCAAATTCTACTGCAAATCTAAATGCGATTATGTTTGTGAATGAACGTAACGGATGGGTGGTCGGTGACAAAGGTACCATCCTTCACTCGGTCACAGGCGGCGTTACATGGACGGCTGTGACCAGTCCTGCGACCGAAAGCTTATTCGGAGTCTCCTTTATCACCGAAAAGAAGGGCTGGGTTGTGGGCGCGCGAGGTGCAGTGTGGTTTACGAACGACGAAGGGGCATCGTGGCAGTTTCAGAAGACAAACACGATGAGCTGGTTGGAAGACGTCGTCTTTATCGATGAACTGCACGGGATCGCTGTTGGTTCAGGCGGAACAATCTTGAAGACCGACGATGGTGGCGAGAAATGGACACGGGTCGATCGAAATCTGAAGGAGTGGTTGTACGCTGTTACTTTCGTTGATGCCCAACGAGGTTATATCGTCGGGGCGCGCGGAATCATCCTGAGAACTGATGATGGCGGAACGACATGGAAAGACCTCGAGAGCGGCGTAGCAGGAAATCTGTTTGGCGTAGCAGCAGCAAGTCGAAACGACGTATTAGTTGTTGGAGACCAGGGAAGGATTCTTTACAGCAGGGATGCTGGTCAAACGTGGGAACTACAGGAAAGTATTACCAGCACGGCGTTGTTTTCAATTGCTTATCGTGGCGGCAATAACGTCTGGGTTGCAGGTCGTGGCGGGGCTATCCTGAGGAGAGTCGACTCAGTTGCCACGGTCAACATCCCGGTCAGTCGTTTACCACCAATGTTGAAGGGTGGCGCCGGGAAAGTCCCCGCTGCGAGCGCTGAAGGATTCGACGATGGCGATATTCCGCGAGCCTTGCCACCAAAGAAGCCAAAATCCTGATCAATTTTTGTAATGGTTGTACGACAGCTGTCAGCTTGTCGGACTGCCACAAAGACAGCGCATGTCGAATAGAGCCCTAACCGCGTCTTTGCTCACGATTCTCTTTGCGGGTGGCGGTTTCTCAGCGCCCTTTCAAGTAAACTGGGACTCTCAATCCTTAAATTCTTCAGAACAAGTGCTGGTTGAAGGCTCCAAAAGAGTCATCATTTCAACGGGTGTTTCGGCTGAGTACTTCAATGAGCATTTCAAACTCAATAGTGTGGTTGATAAGCCAGCTGACCGCCGAGTCGTTTGGCGCTTCTCAGTCAACGGTTACGACGCGCTTATAACCGATTCAATCGGCTTTGCCCTCATTGCAACAAAACGACTAGACATCCACAGCGCCGCAACCGCTCTCGGCAGAACTTCAGAAATCCAACGAACAATCTCCCGCGGACGGGCCCTAAAAATCATGTTGTCGTGTATCGGTAATTTTGAAAAGCCAGCAGTGGAGTATGGTGCAGTGGATGGTCACGCACAATTACTGCTCGTCGCTCAGGCTCGGAAACCCGCGAATAATCGAAGTAAGGGAAGCGAAGCGGACGAACGAGAAAGCACAGTTGGTCGTGAGGTCATAAAAGCAGAAGAGAGCGACGATCGAACACCGATTGTTTTTGGCAACGTGAATTTGGAAAGTGGGAAGTGCACAAAGGGCGCTGGGCTTATTGCTCCCTAACCAGAACCTGTGTTGCTTCGCATTGGCGGCTTTAACGAAAGCAAACCTTTTCGAACTAATTCGAGCAATACCTGGAAACTCAGATGAAATGTCACCCCCGACTGGCTAATCTCCCTTTATTTCACCGACTCACTGCCGTATTAGTTTGTTTGCTCCTCTTGATTCAGATGGTGCTGTCACCAAGTCCTGCCTTTGCACAAGCCAAATCAGAGAACGCGTCGGCGACAAGACTGAAAAAGAAAAAGAGACGTGCGCGCTCGACCTCACTTGCGGCGCCCCCGATTTTGCCATCGATCCCGGCGTCGACGAACGGCACCGCGGCGACAACGAACGAGGTCAAGCAGCCTTCAGCTGCTTCAGGAACCAGTTCAAAAAGTGCAGTCTTGGACCAGTCTGGAACTTCAAACATTCAAGCGGCAGTTGTTCACGCGGTGACCACAACCAAAGTCAATCTTCGTACGCTGACCACCAGGAGCAAGCGTCGACCGAGCCTCACGGTGTTGCCATTAACCAGCAATCAGGTAATGCCGGCGCCCGGTTCGATTAAAGAAGCTGATTCTCCGATTGCAGAGGGTGTTCGTAGTGCCCAATTGCCGGCAGACGTTGTGATGCCGTCGATGCCATCTCCCTTGTCGGTCCAGAATTTCCCAGGTGAATCGGATGAGGCCAAAGGCGGTGGACTTATAGGAACGTTTACGATTCCGCCGGACACGATGGGCGCTGTTGGCATAGACAAAGTAGTAAGCTATCTAAATAACAACATTGTGGTCTACGACAAGGCCACCGGCGCTCAATTGAGTCTCGCCAGCCTCGACGCGTTTTGGGCGGCGTCTGGGGCAAGCGGTCCTTTCGATCCTCGCATTCAATATGATCCGTACAACAATCGCTGGCTTATCGCTGCGGTCTCAAATGTGCAGACTGCAAGTTCATCTATCCTGATTGGTATTTCAGATACAGCCGATCCTCAAGGAACATTTACTCTCTTCCGATTTATTGTTGGCTGTGCTCCGGGTGCAGCTGGTTGCAACATCCATGGTGGATGGGCAGATTTTCCGATGCTCGGATTCAATAAGAACTGGGTTGCTATTGGTTGGAATCAGTTCACCATTAATACCGTTTCATTCATTGACGGCCGCATGCTCGTCATTGACTACCCAACCATGCGAAGCGGTACTGCGAACGCAACCCTTTTCAGCGGGTTGAACGACTTCTGTCTCCATCCCGCGACTACGTTTTCACTAACGGAAAATACGTTGTACGTTCCGGTACATGTTAGTAGTGCAGAAGCAACCTACAAACTCCACACAATAACCGGAACTCCTGGCGCGCCTGAGTTCAACGAGGACCCGGCAGACCGCACAAGACCTGGAGGAGGCTGGACGCAACCCGCTGGCGATGTTCTGCCTCAGCAATGCGTTCCCGGCGTCGGTGCGCCATCACAGACTTGTCCCGCGACACTGCGCGAAGTTGATGTGGGTGATGCTTTCATACGTTCGAATGTCGTCTTTCGCAATGGCAAGATCTATTACCCGCAGACGATTGCGCTGCCTGCCGGCGGCATAACAACGAATTCGCATTTTGCTGCTCAGTGGACCGTGCTGAATACAGATGGGACGTTTTTTGACGGCGGGCGCGTGGAAGATCCAACTGCGACTCGAACAAATGGAGGCAAGCACTACGCCTACGCCAGCCTTTCGGTCAACAATAAGAACGACGTGTTGCTTGGGTTTTCAGAATTCGAATCCGATGATTTCATCGATGCTGGTTATGCTTTTCGCCTGGGGACCGATCCTCTCGGAACGATGCGCGCTCCAGTCATCTACAAAGGAGGTGAAGACTATTATTCAAAAACCTTCAGCGGAATTCGAAACCGTTGGGGTGATTACAGTCACACTGTCGTTGACCCGGTGAACGATCGTGATATGTGGACTGTTCAGGAGTATGCAAAGCTCCGGGTTGGAAATACGGGTCAAGGTGCTAACGACTCACGTTGGGGAACCTGGTGGTCAAAAATTGCGGCTCCAGCTGGTCCCGGCGATCTCCTGATAAGCGAGTTCCGGCTTCGCGGTCCCAACGGTCCGACTGATGAGTTCATTGAGATCTATAACAACAGCAACTCGCCGCACATCGTGAACTCGAGTGATGGCTCCGCTGGTTACGCTCTCGCAGCTTCCGACGGCGTGGTTCGATTTAAGATTCCAAACGGAACCGTTATTCCAGCGAAAGGACATTACCTGGGGGTTAATACTCTCGGTTATTCCCTGGCCTCGTACCCAGCCGGAGATGGCACGACGGCAACTGGAGACGCTACGTACACGATCGACATCTCCGACAACGCAGGCATCGCCCTCTTCTCAACTTCCAACCCCGCAAACTTTTCATTAGCCACGCGAATCGACGCGGTTGGATCAGCCGCTGAAGCCAACACCCTCTATAAAGAAGGAACGGGTTATCCCACCCTTACGCCATTTTCAATTAACTACGCGTTCTATCGCAGTTTCTGCCCGAACAATGCGCCCGTTTTTGGATCCGCGTTGGGATGTTTTCCTGGGAGCGGCGGTCAGCCGAAGGATTCGAACGACAACGCTGCTGACTTTGTTTTCGTCGATCCCGCGGCAACGATTGCCGGCGCCGGACAACGCCTTGGCGCTCCGGGACCCGAGAATCTATCGTCACCTGTCGAGCGCAACTCGATCTCGTCGTTCTTACTCGACACAACTGCCGGCGCATCAGGTCCACCAAACCGAGTGCGAGACTTTACGGCTGATTCCCCATCCAACTCCTCGTATGGCACGCTGGATATCAGGCGTCGAATTCAGAACAACACGGGCGGTCCAGTGACGAGGCTTCGATTCCGTGTGATCGACATTAACACGCTTCCAGCGGTTGCAGGTTTTGCTGACTTGCGCGCGCGAACATCGACGACAATAACCGTCTCAGGTATTGGTGATGCATTGACGTGCTCGCCATCGTCGCCGCCTTGCACGGTTGCCGTGCAGGGTACGACTTTGGAGCAACCACCAATGCAATCCAATGGTGGTGCATTTAATTCTTCATACTCGGCGGGAACGATTACACTGGCCGCGCCGCTGCCAGCCGGCGCGTCGATTAATGTGCGTTTTCTGCTCGGGATTCAGCAGACCGGAAACTTTAGGTTCTTTGTGAACGTGGAAGCGCTACCGTAGCGGCGGAGCAGGAGGCAGTAGAAACGATGAAGGCGGAAGGATGAAATGGTTTCGGTGATTTCACTTCATCCTTCATCCTTCCGCCTTCATCCTTTCTCTGCTACCGGATCGGGTGTTCTTTAGCGTAGGAATAGGCGCAGTACGCAGCGACCAGATGGCATATCCAGCCGAGTGTTCCGCCTGTGCCGAGCCAAAAGCCTGGCGTGAAGATCAACCACAGAATTCCCGCGAGAATCCGTCCGTTATAGAGTTGACCAACCCCCGGTATAATCAAACTCAGCACGCCTGCCAAAACTGGGTCACGCATTCAACAAATACCTCCGTAGCGACTCCTATACGAGCGTGTTGGCCTGTTTGTTCAGTGGCTTTGGAGAACTGCAACTAGTTAGTGTCTAAGCGCCAAACGTCAAGCAACTCACCGCGAAACTTTCGAAGCATCTCCTGAACCATCGGATTACTCTCCGCTGAGGCACGAAGGTTCTGTTTCGCGAGTCGCTCTTCTTCCTCACGAGTAAGCGGTTCACGGTCAGCTTTCGGATCCTTCACGTTGATTCGGACGCCAGTCTCTTGACCGGTAACTTCCTGACAAACGTCACGCAGGAGCTTGATGTTCTCGGGACGAGTGAGGGTCTCACGAAAGTGGCGAGTCTCGGGAGTAAACTCAACATACAGTTCACCTGATTCAAGCGTGGTGGCACTTGCCGATTCCAGAACCGTAACCAAAAGCATTTTTCGCTGTTTTTCCAGTGCCACTTTGATCCGTTCAATCGCAGGGGCATCTACGGACAGATCAACCGAAGTCTCAGTTTCGGTTGGCCAAGTTGTATCTTCAGCACGCAACTGAGCCTCCGGTTGTCCCATTTCCATGGCCGGAGCGACCGCTGCTGCGGAGAAGTTTGCACTGGCTGAACGTGAACTCGACGCTGATTTGCTTGTGCTGCCTTTGTCGGAACCAGGAGATCCGCTGCCGGAACCGGATTGCCTTCTGGTCGAAGGAATGGGTTGACCTGACTCGAGCGCGGCCAGGCGTGAGAGGATCTCGCTAATACTCTCGACACCGCGAAGCTCCATAAGCTTCACGATACCAATCTCCAGTTGATATCGAGGTTGCGTTGCAGTGCGAAGCTTGGTTTCGGTTTCCGTTAACGAATGAAAGAAACGTACAAGGTCTGACTCTGAAAACAGAGCCGCTTGACGTTTTAGCTCATCTGCCGTGCAAACAGCCGATTCCAGTAGTTCTTCGCTTGCCGAAACCTTGGTGATCAGGAGATCCCGAAAGTGCGCGAGTAAGTCCCTGCAAAAGTTTCTCAGGTCGTGACCCCGCATCACTATGTCATCGACGACTCGTATTGCATCGGCAGGTTTGTTTTCTGCGATCGCATCAATGACGCGCGTAAGGATGTCGGCCCCTGCGACGCCCAAGGCAGTTTCCACATCCTCTTTTTTGATCTTGTCACCGGCGAAGCTGATGACTTGATCCAGTGCTGACTGCGCATCGCGCATCGAACCGTCGCCTGTTCGCGCAATTTCTCGCAGTGCGTCGTCTGGAATCGTGATCTCTTCCGCTTGAGCAATCAGGCGAAGACGTTCGAGGATCTTCGCAGTCGCGATCGTTCGAAACTCAAACTGCTGGCAACGAGACAAAATCGTTTCCGGAACCTTATGGCGTTCCGTGGTTGCCATAATAAAAACAACCCGCGGCGGAGGCTCTTCCAGTGTTTTCAACAAAGCGTTGAATGCCGCACCAGAAAGCATATGAACTTCGTCGATGATAAAGATCTTGTATCGATCGCGAGCAGGGGCAATCCCGACGCTCGCAATAATTGCTTCTCGAACGTTATCCACGCCAGTATTCGAGGCAGCGTCGATCTCCTGCACATCGATTGATCGGCTTTCGCTAATTTCGCGGCATGATGGGCACTGATCCGGATCGTCAGTGCGACATGGTGTTGGTATCGGTTGCTTCGCCTTGTGGCAGTTCAGGGCTTTGGCGAGTAGACGCGCGGTCGTTGTCTTACCTACGCCGCGTGCGCCTGAGAAAAGGTAAGCATGATGCAGACGCTGGTGCTCAATTGAATTTCGCAACGTGCGAGTGATTGCTTCCTGACCGGTTACTTCGTCGAAGGATTGCGGGCGCCATTTGCGCGCGATGACTTGATACGACATGCGCTCTGTTTATAGTGAACCTTTGTTCAGATTATAACTGTGGAGAACAGAACCGATTACTTCCTCTTTGTTCCGCACTGGTTTTGGAACGGGGAACTTGTTCAAAAGCTTCCAGGCAATCACCACGCTACCGTCAGAATCTTTTCTTACCACTTTAATCCCAACTAGAACGTCGGATTGATCGTACGAGATTGAACGCAAAAGGTATGTAGCATTGACCTCGACTGGAACGGTTCGTTTTAACCTGACACCATCGATAAGTGTTCCCTCAGCGAAACGCCTTTGTTCCTTTCGTATTGCCGGCTCAATAGTCGGCGGCTGATAGTCCATCAAGATCCTGGCTACTGGGCCTTCGGCGGAAGAATCCTCAAGGGCCATGGCCGAAACCGGAACGATAATGCCGTAGTCGTAGCCA
>Ga0075423_10007928_pt1 | contig 10056 bp, 10 predicted proteins | sample SoiMethybrSBSTD2_FD_80114 | JGI IMG/M metagenome (GOLD analysis project Ga0075423, IMG submission 80114) | Bulk soil microbial communities from a Populus tree surrounding site in Tennessee, USA - Soil MetaG P. TD hybrid SBSTD2 | ecosystem: Environmental > Terrestrial > Soil > Tree plantation...
AGGTCCTCATTGGCGTTCAGGCACACATCGGTGTGACGTTCCTTGCAGTTCCGGCATGTGCCGCACGCGACATTAAAAGGTACGGAGACGATGTCGCCCACCTTGATGTGCTCAACATGCGAGCCCACCTCAACCACCTCGCCCGTATTCTCATGACCCAATTGCATTCCCGAAGGGGCCGCAAAGCGGCCGTGATAGATGTGCAGGTCGCTGCCGCAGATATTCGTGGTGATCAGCTTCAGGATCACGGCATGTTCGATCTTCCTCCCTTTGGGATCCTCAAGCTTTGGATATCCTCTGTCCTGAATCTCGAGCTTGTAGGGACCTAAAAATGTGACTGCGCGATTCCCTGCGGGCATGACCTGCTCCCTGGCGGATGATCTGACTCTCGGCGTTGGGGTTCTACTCATGCAAATACGTTGCGGCGATAAATTAAATCGAATCGATTGGACCGGCCTTGACGATCGTCATTTTTTGGACGGTTTCTCTCGACGGCTCATTTTTACCCGGTGACTTCCGCTTGAACCGGCCGGGTGGCGCCGTGTGCAAGTGGCGCCGTGTGCAAAGCGTGAGGTTCACCGCGGCTCTGGTGCAAGCTATCTGACCCGCCACTCTAGAAGCCAAGACCAGGATGCTTGATCTTGCGGCGACCTACCTCCGCTTTGCGGAGTGGTTGGAAGGAAAGCACGCGCCGGAAAAAATTGATGAGCGCGGCGAGATCTTACTCGGTCCGCAGAGCTTCGAATACGCGCCTCAGCGCAAAGCTGCGCAGGAGCGATAGGGCCGCGAGCAGCAAAACGCGCTCTATCGGCCTTGATGGAAATCGTCTTCAGCGTTGACGCCTGTCAATGCAACGAACGCGATCGCGGCGTAAGCGCTTGCAACAGAGCAAGGCTCCGGGGCTACCGATTGGCGGGCGCCGCTCTCCATGCGCAACACGGGGCTGGCAATCGAGGAGACAATACGATGGTGACCACAATGCAGCGTGCACCCCTGGCGGAGCGCGGAACGACGTCCTCACTGATCGCAAGCGACCGGGTGGAAGGAACTCCGGTGTATGACGCTCAGGGTCAGCGCATCGGGAAAGTCGAGCGCCTTGTGATCGACAAACCTAGTGGCCGCGTCGTCTACGCGGTCCTGAGTTTCGGGGGCTTCCTCGGCATTGGCGCGAACCATTATCCGATTCCGTGGGCGATGCTGGATTACGATGATAAGCTTGGCGGATACCGCGTCGACGTCACCGAAGAGCAGCTCAAGAACGCCCCGAAAATCGAACAAGGCGAAAGCTGGGAGCAGGCGAACCGGGACCGCGACGAGGAGGTCCAGGACTATTGGCAGCAACCCGCGCGGGTGCAAGAACGAAGGACTTCATCCCTGATCACAAGCGACAGGGTCGAGGGACTGCCGGTCTATGACCTGCACGGCAAGCGCATTGGAAAGGTGGAGCGCCTGATGATCGACAAGCTGACCGGCCAGATCGCCTACGCGATCCTGAGCTTCGGCGGCTTCCTCGGCATCGGCGAGGAGCACTACCCGATTCCCTGGTCGATGCTGACCTACAATGAAAAGCCCGACGGCTTCCAGCTGGACGTCACCGAAGAGCAGCTCAAGAACGCCCCGAAGATCGAGCAAGGGGAAAACTGGGAGCAAGCGGATCGAGCCCGCAACCAGGTCGTCCACGACTATTGGGAGGTCAGATACTATTGGCTTGTGGAATAGGCTCGATGCGTCATGCCGAGTCAGTAGGCCGGCTCAAGAGACGGCACCGTTACGGCGGTGCTGTATTGACACAAGCAGGGATTCTCTCATGATTCCCAACATGACTATGCGCGCGCAACTATCATCAGAGCGACGCATGTAGGAACAGCCTGCGTAATCTCGGCGCTTTCCGAGGCTGGGCTGACCAAGAGGCTCTGTCCTGCGAACCATGTCGATTCCACCTCAGCTGTGGTCCTTCACCGAAAGGCACCGACGCTTCTTCAAGACGAAGGAGTGCCTCGCCGCTTGCGATCATTCGCTATGCGGCGGTCGGATCATCCGCGCCCACATCATTCCTCGCTGCCAATTGAGGGAGATCGCGCGGAGAGGCCACATCGTTGTCGTCCCAACCTCCTTGCTCGCCATAACGAGGATGCAGCGGACGAAGTTCGAGGCGAAAGAGATCGGCGTCGGCGAGTTCTCGACGATGAACTGCTTCTGTGCTGACCATGACAAGACTCTCTTCGCGCCAATTGAAGACGCACCGCTGGTCTTCTCATCCGAGCAGCTTGCGCTGCTGCACTATCGAGCAATCGCCGCTGAGTTCTATCAGCGCAGAAACCAGCAGGAGTCAGCAGCTTCCGAGCTCGATTGGGAGTCGGACGAACCGCAGAATTTCAGATTCTCCTGGATTTGCATCTGGAGCGGCAAGGCCTTCGAGGAAGCGCACTATGCCTTGACTCGCACTCAAGAGTTGACTGTGGCTCAACGTTTCAGGGATGTCGGCGGCCTCATCGCGCGCTTCGACGCGCCGCCTGCTGTGATGGCCGCGGGCGCCTTCCGACCACAATACGATTTCGCCGCACGACGCGTCCAGAACCTCGCCGACGCATGTTGCTACGTGGGGATGCACCTGCTTGCCGCGGACGGCGCAGCAGTTTTGGCGTTCACTTTGCTGCAAAGTGACTCAGGCGCGGCGCGATTCGTACGCGCGTTCGCTGCTCAGCGAAGGGAGCACATGGCATCGCTCGCTGTCCAATGCGCCTTCGAGCACATCGAGCACACCTGCATGTCTGATTCATGGTGGGGCGACCTGAAGCACCCGGTGCGGGCCGCGCTCCTCGAGCGCGCTACGCGCGCGAATTCCTTAGCTTACCGCCGCTCGCCCCGCTGCTTATCCTACCGCTTGCGCTACGCCGATTGGCCCGTCGCGGACATCCGGTAACAGCGCTCCACAATGATAAGGGCCCCGTCGGGCAACCGTCGTTGGGAAGCTGACTACGAGCGGTCCTGCCTCGCGACGGAAGGCTAGACGAACTCGCCGCGGCGGCATTCTGGCTTTGCGCTCCAGGGACGTGATTCAGATGGGTCGAGTGGGATGGGGTGCTAACCACAAAATTCGCGGCGCAAACGGGACTGATCCCTGTTCCGATCTTTAGTTGAAAATGCCCGATCTTTATTTTGTTTTTGGATGGTAGCCGCTAAGCAATTGAAATCATTGGCGCGCCCTATGGGACTCGAACCCATGTTACCGCCGTGAAAGGGCGGCGTCCTAGACCGCTAGACGAAGGGCGCAGAATACCGGCTGAGGCCGAAGCGGGCTGACATATAGAGGCGTTCGCCAGGACGGGCAAGCAAGCCGAGCAAGCAGGCCCGCCGGCCCACTCCCGGGCCGGTCGGAACCGCGGCCAGGCCGGGCTGCGGCCACCTCGTCCCGAACTAGGTTCACCACTTGCCGGTGTTGGGCATCGACTTCCACGGCTCTTTCGGGGCCAGCGGCGCGCCCTTTTGCAGCAGCTCGATCGATTGCCGGTCGGGCGAGCGTACGAACGCCATGGAGCCGTCGCGCGGCGGCCGGTTGATTGTGACGCCGGCCTGCATCAGGCGCTCGCACAGCGCATAGATATCGTCGACCTCATAGGCGAGGTGGCCGAAATAGCGCGCCTCGCCATAGTCCTCGCTGTCCCAGTTGTAGGTGAGCTCGACCATCGGAGCACCGCGCCCGGCGTCGTTGCCTCCGCTGACCGGATCGTCCGGGGCGGCCAGGAACACATTGGTGTAGCGCCCCTTCTCGTCGTCGCGGCGGCGCACTTCCTGCAGGCCGAGCTTGTTACAATAGAAGTCGAGTGCCGCGTTAAGATCGCGAACGCGCAGCATGGTATGAAGATATCGCATGGGAACCTCTGCACTTGTGCGGACAAATTCGGCCGATAAGGACCATCATATATGATCGCACCCGACGTTAAGACAGGCATTGCGCGGCTGCGCGAGCTCATCGATGCGGCCTCCGTCGTCGTCCCGTTTACCGGTGCGGGGATCTCGACTGAATGCGGCATCCCGGATTTTCGCTCGCCCGGCGGGATATGGACCAAAAACCGACCGATCCCGTTCGACGAGTTCCTGTCGAGCCAGGAGATGCGCAACGAGGCCTGGCGGCGCCGCTTCGCCATGGAGGAGCATTTCAGCAAGGCGCGACCGGGCCGCGGGCATCTTGCGCTTGCGAGCCTCTATCGTGTCGGCAAGGCGCCGGGCGTCGTGACACAGAACATCGACAACCTGCACCAGAGCTCCGGCATCGCGGCTGCTGATGTGGTGGAGCTGCACGGCAACAACACCTATGCGCTGTGCCTACGTTGTGCCAGGCGCTACGAGTTGCCCTGGGTCAAGGACCGTTTTAGCGCGTCAGGAGAGGCGCCGGATTGCGATGATTGCGGCGGTCACATCAAATCCGCGACGGTGTCATTCGGACAGGCCATGCCGGAAGCCGCGATGCGGCGTGCCGAAGAAATGACCATGGCGTGTGATCTCTTTCTCGCCATCGGCTCGTCGCTGGTGGTGTGGCCGGCCGCGGGTTTTCCCCTGATGGCCAAGCGCAACGGTGCGCGCCTTGTCATTCTCAATCGGGAGGCGACTGAGCTCGACGACATCGCCGATCTTGTCGTTCGCGACGATATTGGCACCGTTTTATCGCCATTTGTTGCTCACTGATCGTCGACTTGAATACCAACGCTGTCGTTACCAGGTAAAAAGATGTTCACAGGAGGTTGCAAAGTCTTGCACAGGCTGCATTTAGCGCTTTGCACAGGGCTGCCTAATGATATCCTTAATTTGCTTAAGGGATTCGGGGGGCGCCGCTAGGCGCTCGGAGCAGGCGGCGAGCGTCAGGCGGTCATGACTGCGACGGATAACATTGGACCCAAGGGGCTAGGTATCGGTATCGATCGCGAAGCGATCGGCGATATCAACGATGAAGTTGCGAGCGTAATCGAGCTCAGCGGCGTCATCAAATGGTTTGACGTATCCAAGGGATACGGTTTCATCGTGCCCGATAACGGGCTGCCGGATATTCTCCTGCATGTGACGTGTCTGCGGCGCGACGGCTTTCAGGTTGCTTATGAAGGCGCCAGGGTTGTCGTCGAGGTGCTGCAGCGTGCGCGCGGCTTGCAGGCGTTCCGCATCATCTCGATGGATGAATCGACAGCGATCCATCCGGCACAATTGCCGCCGCCGCGTACGCATGTGTCGGTGACCCCGACCAGCGGGCTCGAGCGGGCGCAGGTGAAGTGGTTCAACCGGCTGCGCGGCTTCGGGTTCCTGACCCGCGGGGAAGGGACGCCCGATATCTTCGTGCACATGGAGACGCTGCGCCGCTACGGCATCGCCGAATTGCGGCCCGGCCAGTTCGTCCTGGTTCGTTTCGGGCCGGGGCCGAAAGGCCTGATGGCCGCGGAAGTTCGGCCGGAGGGGGCGGTCGGGCCGGCTTCGCACTGACAAGCCTTGCAAGTGGTGGGGTGGCCGGGCTCGGTTCTTGGGGGAACCGAGCCCGCTTGCATGCTGCTGGCCGCCGGAACGCCTGATATAGTCGACCCACCGGGCTGCCATACGAACGGCCAGCAGGTCAGGCGCCTTGCTGCCTAAAAGCGAAGCGTGTATCGAAGCTGCCGCAGCGCATGGCCCGGGCCTGGTGACCGGTTTGCCGGCAAGGACATGCGCTCTGGTCGAGGCGGGGCATAGCGCAGTCTGGTAGCGCGTCTGGTTTGGGACCAGAAGGTCGCAGGTTCAAATCCTGCTGCCCCGACCAATTCATCATCATGAAATCTTGCGATGGAGCAGGGAACCAGCTCCGTTCCTCCGAGTCTGGAACCTCGCATGCGTGCTTGACTCCCGACAGCTGGTCCTAGCGTATTCCGAACGCGCTGAAGGGAAGGTGAGGGAAGGCGACCGCCCCAATGCCGGAGCGATTGTTCAACTACGGGGTGCCGCCGCAGCGAATCCGGACATTCCTGGTCTTGTTTGCGCTTGCTTTGACCTTGCCCCTCATCGGGCTCGCGGTTCTTGCGTTCAATCAATTGGCCAGCCGGGACGAAGCAGAAACTGAACGCCGCGTTTTGCAGGTCGCACAAAGCCTGGTGGATGACATTGATCGAGAGCTCGATCGTGCCACTGTGACTCTTGAGACGCTCGCGACATCCGCCGCGCTTGCCAAGGACGATTTCGCAGCATTCCATGAGCAGGCCCGCCGCGCGCTGATGCGCGACAAGGCAGGGATTCTGCTCATTGATCGGAGCATGCAACAGCTTCTGAACACGCGCGCCGCCTATGGAACGACTCTACCTCGGACGGTCGATCCTGAGACAGCGCAGCGTGTGTTCGATACCAAGCAGCGGCATGTTTCGGATCTCGTCGTCGGTGCTGTCTCTCGCCAGCCACTCATCAACGTGGAAGTGCCGATCCTGGTGGGGGAGGAGGTCCGCTATGTCCTGATCATGGCGCTTGACGCCATCCGGTTCGAGCAACTCCTTCAAAGCCAGCGGCTCGATCCGCAATGGATCACCGGAATTACGGATAACAAGGGAATTATCGTCGCGCGCTCCGAGCGTCATGCGGACTTTGTCGGCAAGCCGCTTCCACCGGAGCTGCTGGAGCAAAGCCGGGCTGCCAAAGGGGTCTTTCGAGCCACCAGCGTTGCCGGGCAAGGGGTCCTGCGGGCGACGGTCCGATCCCAACTCGCTGGCTGGCTTGTATCTGCGACGGTGCAAGTTGCGCATCTTGAGGCCTCGCGCCGGCGCGGTCAGTTTTTTGCAGGGGCGATGATCGGCACATCGTTAGTCCTGGGGGCCGCACTTGCGTACATATTTGCAACCTTCATGGCTCGCCCTCTCGAGCGCGCAACAACGTCGGCAATGGCCATTGGGCTTGGCCAACACATTGAACCCGTCAAATCACCGCTCGTTGAGGCGAACACCGTGATAGATGCGCTCAGCGCCGCATCCCTGGAGCTTAAGCGCCGACAAGACCACGCGGCATTCCTCATGGGAGAGCTCGCCCATCGGGCCAAAAACCAGTTGGCCGTCGTGAAGGGCATGGCGTTGCAGACTGCGCGCCAGAGCGCGACTGTTGACGAGCTTGTTGAGCAGCTGTCGCAACGCATCCAGGGCTTGGCCGAATCGCAGGACCTCATGGTGCGCCAGAACTGGCAAGGGGCCTGGCTGAGCGATTTGGTGAAAGCACATTTGGACCTGTTCGGAGCCAGCTCTCGTGCCCAGATCGAGGGCCCGCCGCTCTTTCTCAACGCCAATGCCGTGCAAAACATCGGCTTTGCCCTGCATGAGCTCGCCACGAATGCGTCCAAGTACGGCGCGATCAAGTCACCTCAGGGACACGTTCTGGTGACCTGGCGCGGACCCGAGGAGGATGGGCGCATCCGGCTGGACTGGATTGAACGGGACGGCCCGCCGGTGCGAAAACCGGAGCGGCGGGGTTTTGGTTTTCTTGTCATGACCGACTTGGTTGCTCAGGCAGTGCGAGGCACTGCAACGCTTGATTTCTCTCCAGACGGGATCCGTTGGCATCTGGAATTCCCGGCATCGCACGCACTTGCGGCCACGCATAAGGACTGAAGTATCGGCATGAACTTGATCGCAAGCTTTTCACAACCTGCAAGACTGTGGCTGGCAGGCGCAGCCGAACGCGATAGCAATCCGCGCCCGGGGCAGGGCGATCAGCCTGACTTGGAGACGCGGTCGCTGCGTGTTCTGATTGTGGAGGATGAGTTCTTCATTTCGCTTTACACCAAGGAGTTGTTGGAGGAGCTCGGTCATGTGGTGGTCGGTATCGCGGTCTCGGCAGATCAGGCCATTCATGTCGCTGATCAGGAACGACCTGATGTGGTGCTCATGGACATTCGACTCAATGGATCGCGTGATGGGATCGAGGCCGCTGACGAGATCCGCAAGCGCTTGGGCATCGGCAGCATATTCGTAACGGCCAACACGGACCCGCAGACTCGTCAGCGTGCACTGGCAAGTCAACCCTTGGGGTTTCTCGAAAAGCCGCTGACCGAGCAACGTTTGAAGCTCGGCCTGAGCAAGGCTATTTGAAGTTTCCATGGGGGCGCCCCGATCTCATTGAGATTGCTTTTCACCGCCTCACCAGGAACCCGCCAGGCCCAAATCCTGTTGTATGGACCAAATGCCATTCAACAGGAGTTCGAACATGCAAACTCTTCGAACTGTCGCTGTTCTTGCGGCTCTGGCGATTGCTGGCCCCGCGTGGGCCCACCACCCCTTTGACTCGGAATTTGATACCAACGCACCAGTGAAGCTCAGCGGGAAGGTCACGAAGATCTATTGGTCTGATCCGCACGTGGTCGTGCAGCTCGGCGTCGCGGATGCCGGAGGACAGACCCGCGAGTGGAACTTCGAAGCAGCGAGCCCGAGTGCCATGGAGAAAAAGGGCTGGCAAAAAGATACGCTGAAAGAGGGTCAGCAGATCACCATTCAAGGCTACCGTGCCAAGTCGGAACCTTTTGTGGCCGCGGCTCGGTCGATCACCCTTCCAGACGGAAAGTCCATGTCGTCGACGGACGATGACGACGGCGGTCCGAAAAACTGAAGGCTGACCTGCACCTCAAGCTTTTTTGGCTGGTTTGTGCCACCAGGCCCAGGCCCCTGCCACGAGCAGAACTGACGTCAGCAAGGAAGAAGCGGCCCAAAGGGCCGTGATCAACCGGCCCCCGCCCAACCCGGTGTGGAGCGCATAGGCCCATTCGATTGTTCCGTCGCCGAAAAGCGCCGGAGCTCCCAGGATCAGGCCCGTTGCGCCCCACAGACTCGCGAACGGAATCATCCAGAATCCGATTTGGCGGTGAAGTGACCGAGCCGCGCTTGCGATCGGTTGCGGGGCCGGCTTGCGGATGGTCCAGCTCAAGAGCGAGCTCACGGCGAGCAGCATCATCACGAGCGACGCCAATCCATTGACGACCTGTCCAACGGTCCCAGTCACCAGATTGATATGACTTTGGCGGATCATGGACAGGACACGCAAGCTCAGCGGCCGCGCGTTACCCAAATCGTCGCCCGTATACGGATTGACCAGCCGGCGGTGCAATCCATTGTGATCCTCAAGCCAGATCTCGGCGATGACATCAGCCGAAACTTTTTTGTCCCATACTCCGATCACGCGGTGCTCGGGATAGCGGCTGAACGAGATGTTGATCAGCTCCGCGCCACTGAGACGCGGAACCGACAGCGGTTCCACGGCGGGGTCCGGAGAGAGCAAGCGATACAGGTCACGCTCAAACAGGACGACGCAGCCGCTCAGACACAGAACGAAAAGGTAAAGTACGGTCGTCACGCCGATCCAGGCGTGGAGGACACTTGCCCAGCGACGAGCATAAAACGACCAGTGCTCGGGCGCGCGACGAAAACAAACACCGATACGTCCCGCTGTATTCGCGGTCTTTTGCAAAAGTTCCTCCCGGTCGGTGGAAGGCTCGTTCGGATGCCTTCGTCGCTTGCGCCACTCTGCGGAGGCCGGTGTTGTCTGTCAACGCCCGCAGCATCCGTTGGATCGCTGCCAGTCAGGCGTTTGCGATGCTAGGCCGGCTTGCAACGCGCTGGTGCCAGAATCTTAAATTGTTCAGTTCGGCAGGGACTTCGATCTTCGCGATTGCCGCGTATGCGAGGCCCGCGAACGCAGTAATGTCGGCCATTGTGAAGTCGTTGCCGGCGAGAAACGGTTGCCTGGCCAGGACCTGGTCGCAATAGCGCATGCCGGCGATTGCTCGCTCGCGATTTTTCTCGCCCCATTCGCGATTCTGGTAGACCTCGATCTTCGGTCCCAGCCCCGGCGTCGCATGGTGGAAGTATGTCGCGGCGGCATCGAGCAGGCCTGCCTCGGTCCGGCGCTGCATCATGTGAATGATGGCGCGGTCCTTGGCGCTTCTTCCGGTCAGCACCGGCGCGCCCACGAGATTGTCGATATACTCTGTGATAGCTGTGCATTCGCTGATGCACGTGCCGTCTTCGAGCTCGAGCACTGGCACGGTCGCATACGGGTTTTTCCTGACAAACGCCG
>Ga0075423_10007930_pt1 | contig 10054 bp, 8 predicted proteins | sample SoiMethybrSBSTD2_FD_80114 | JGI IMG/M metagenome (GOLD analysis project Ga0075423, IMG submission 80114) | Bulk soil microbial communities from a Populus tree surrounding site in Tennessee, USA - Soil MetaG P. TD hybrid SBSTD2 | ecosystem: Environmental > Terrestrial > Soil > Tree plantation...
GATCCACTCGAGGTCGGGGTGCGCGTCCGCGTACGAGCGGATCGCGTCGATGTAGACCTCCGGCGTCGGCGTCAGGTCGTGGAGCGGACAGCGCAGCAGGTCGACGCCGGCCATGACCGGGTGGCAGTGCGCGTCGATGAACCCCGGAAGGAGCGTCCGGCCGCGGAGCTCCACGCGCCGGGTCCGAGGGCCGGCGAGTCGACTGACGTCGTGCTCATCTCCGACGGCGAGAATCCGCCCGGCACCCACGGCCACGGCGCTTGCGGACGGCCGCGCGGGATCCATGGTCATGACTGGTCCGCCGACCAGGACGAGGTCGGCCGATCGTGCTTCTCCGCTCACGTGGCGGTCGCCCGCGCCGGTCCCGCCGGGGAGCGAGGCCCACCCGGCGGGTTCCCAGGCTTCAGTCCGGCGGCAGCATCCGGTACATGAGCTGCGTCTCGACCCCGCGTTGCCGATTGCGGATTGCCTGGATCACGTACCACACGACTCCGATCAGCGCGATCACGATGGCGAAGGAGATTCCTGTCGCGTTCAGGTAGTCGAACGGGCTGGCCTCCGCGCCGGTCACGTTCTGGAGAATCGGATTGATCGCGGCGAACCAGTACAGAACGACGGTGAAGACAAGCCACACCGCCCCGATCCACGGGAGCAATCGGATGAACGGCGCGTCCTTGACGAGGTCGGGACGCGTGAACCGAGCGAGCACGGCATTCACCCCGGGCAGGATCCAGCTGAGCCCCGACGCGACAATCGTGAACCACGCCGACGCGACGAGGTTCAGCTTCCCGTCCAGGTTCGGGTCGGCGTTGGGCGCCAGGAAGCCGAGGCCGATCGCCTTGAGGATCGAGAAGTTGGAGAACAGCAGGAGGATGACCGCCATCCCGAGCGCGAAGAGGATCGCGTTTGCCGGGGCTCGAAGCCGCTCGGAGATCGAGCCCATCCACTCGGGGACCTGGCGATCGAGGCTCCAGGCAAGCGCGACGCGGCTGATGAAGATCACGTAGACCGGCATCAGCAGGAACGGGAACAGGGTCGATGCCGCTCCGACGGTGGCCCAGATCGGCCACAGGTCGGGCCTGGTGATGGTTCCGACGAGCTGGAAGTAGTTGAACTGCCCCATTGGCGTCGCCGGATCGCTGATGTAGCCCCACGCCGCGCCGGTCCAGCCGATCTGACCATCGAGCCCGAGCTTGCGGGCGAGGATGTCCGGGTAGATCGAGTTCATCAGCACCGCCATGGCCAGGGCGCCGAGGACGGCGATGAGGATGCCGCGGGTGACGTTGCCGCGGACCTCGCCGCTGATGTAGGCGGAGTACTGGAAGCCGATGAACTGGAACAGCATCACGCTCGCGAGCGCCATCAACGGCCAGCCGCCCTCGATCGGTCCGAACGAGAAGGAATCGCCGGTGAGGCCGGCATCGGTCGCAGCCTTGGCAAGCTGGTCCACCGTCACGCCGTCCGCGTACTTCGGAAGGTTCGCCGCGAACTGCCCCGCGTCGAAGAAGATCAGGCCAAAGAGCGCCATCAGCGCCCAGCCGGCGATGCCCAGGATCGTCAGCCAGGTGACGATGCGATGGAACGTCTTCGTCGGCTGCAGGACGACCCAGCCGACAAGGGCGATCACGACGAGGCCCGAGATCATGCCCGGGATGCCGATGATCTGGCCGCTGGTGCCGTCGGTGAACCATGCGTTGGCGTTGTTGAAGAAGTCGCTGCCGGTCCCGATGCCGACGATCCTGCCTTCCATCTGGATGCCGCGCAGGGTCAGCACCGTTTCGAACTGGAGCAGGGCGATCGACGCGAAGACGAGCAGCCAGCTCTCCATCCAACCGAGGAATGGGCCGATTCTCGGCACGATCCGGCTGGTGAAGACGTAGTCGCCGCCGGAGCGGGGCATGACGGTCGTCAGCGAGGCGAAGATCAGGGCCAGCAGCACACATGCCGTGCCGACGATGAACGCGGTCCACGACCAGTTGAGGAACGGCCCGACGACCACGATCGGGACGCCTGCCAGCACCGCGATGGTCCACGCGCCGCCAAGGGTGCCGCCGATGAACGCCGCGGTATTGAAGAACAGCGCGTTGGTGACGCTGACCTCGCGGACCAGGCCCGAGGATTGGCGCGTGAACAGCGTCTTGCCGCCACCTTCGTCCATGCGACCCTCGCCTCCTCCAGAGGAGTCCGTTGCCGTCACAACGCAGGGGACGCGGGACACAGCACGGACCCGACTCGAGGCGCCACTATACTGCGGCGGCCATGGCCTCAAACCCCCTTCTCGGACAGCCCGAGGAGGTCGGAGGGGCGGCCCCGATGCCGACCCTCGAGGACCCGCTCGCCGAGGCGCTGCGCCTCATCGAGCTCGCCGGCCAGCGGAACCTCCAGGTGCGGCTCATGGGCGGTCTGGCGTTCCATGCTCGGGTGCCGGATTGGCGGGCGAGCGTGGGTCGCGAGGGACGCGACATCGATCTTGCGACCCGGAGCAGGGACCGCCGCGGCCTGGCCGACCTCCTCGTCGCGTCCGGTTACCTCGCTGACAGGCAATACAACGCGCTCTACGGGCACAAGCAGCTGTACTTCGTGGATGCGTCGCGTGGACGGCCGGTCGACGTCCTGGTCGACAGGCTCGAGATGTGCCACACCTTCGAGTTCGCCGATCGCCTCGCGGTCGATGCGCCCACGCTCCCGCTGGCCGAGCTGCTCCTCTCGAAGCTCCAGATCGCCAAGGTCAACCGCAAGGACATCCTCGACGTCCTGGCGGTCCTCAGCGAGTACCCGATCGGCGCCACTGACCAGAGCGCGATCAACGTCGCTCGCATCACGGGGCTGACCTCGAACGACTGGGGCTGGTGGCGGACGGTGACGGGCAATCTGCAGCGCATCCGGCGGTTCGTCGATGACGAGGTCCAGCCGGGCGAGCTCGCCTTCGGGCGCCTGCCTCGGGAGGATGCTGCCGGGCAGGTCGACGCGCTCCTCCAGGCGATCGATGCGGCGCCCAAGTCGACACGGTGGAAGCTGCGCGACCGTGTCGGGGAGCGGATCCAGTGGTACCAGGAGCCCGAGGAGGTCGGGCACGGGCGTTGACGCCCGAGGGCACCAGCGGCGCTAGAGCTTGATGACCCCGAGGACGTTGATCAGGACGGCGAGCACGGCGAGGATCGCCACCATCAGGCTGGCGGTGAGCAGGATCCGGCGAACGTCGCGGGCGACGTAGGCGTACTCGTGGGACATGCGCACGGACAGGGGCGCGTTGATGTCCCCGCGCGCCGCGAGGACCTCTCGACTCTCGGCGCGACCCGCCTGGCGGCGCAGCGACGCGGCGATGGCGGCACGCTCCTTGGCCGTCGCCTCGGCCTCGAGCTGCGCGGCGCGCTGGATCTCGGCCTCGCTGAGGCTCGAGGAGCTGCGCAGGGGCATGTCGTCGAACGACTCGAACGAGGCGTCGACGTCGATCGGCGGGCTCGTCGGAAGGGCGCGCTCCGGAGCGCTCGTCGACGTCCCGGTGGGTCGCGCAGGCCGCTTCGCGGACGCGCGCGAGGCCGTTCGATTCGGGTAGCGGGTGCGTTTCGCCATGGCCGCGGAGGGTAGCACGGGGCCACCCGGCCTCCGGCGATGTGCCGTGGCGAAGGACCCGGCGCTAGACTCGATCCACCCGCCCAGGAGGCCGTCCTGATCGACATCGACGCGCTCGTCTCGGCCAATATCGCGCCGATCATCGGCGGGCTCGTCATCGTCGTTCTGGCGCTGGCGTTCGCGGTCGTCGGGCTGATTCGCCGGGTCAGGAAGCTCGGCGCCAGGCTGGAGAGCCTGACGCAGGGCGGTGACGAGTCCTCGCTCGAGGCGGTGCTCGGCTCGCACCTGGAACGCGTCAACCGGGTCGTCAGCGACGTCGACGTCGTCGCATCGCGGACCGCCGTCCTGGAGCGCGACGTCCAGGGCGCCTTCGGGCGCGTCGGGTTCGTGCGCTTCAACCCGTTCGAGGACACGGGCGGCAACCAGAGCTTCGCGCTGGCCATGCTCGACGGTCGCGGCGACGGTTTCGTGGTCAGCAGCCTCCATGCCCGGGCGGGGACGCGTGTCTACGCCAAGGCGATCGCGGCTGGTTCGTCCGAGGCGGCGCTGTCCGACGAGGAGGCCGAGGCGCTCAAGCAGGCGCTCGCGAAGCCGATCCCGGGCAGCCCGAGCTGACGATGTCGCGCGGGGCGGGCGTCGTGCCAGGGGAGCTGTCACGGGCCTCCGGCAGGCTGTTCGCATGCCCCCGCACCAGGCAGTCTCGGAACCCGTGATCAGGACGCGTCGGCGCGGGCGGATCCGGCCGCTCGAGCAGATCCCGGTCTGGCACGGTTTCGAGACGCTCGCCGCGCCCGGCGGGGCAGGGGAGGAGGCGCCCGCGGCCGAGTCCACTGGGCTCGACGCGCTCCTCGCGGGCCTCAACGGCGAGCAGCGCAAGGCGGTCACCCACGGCGACGGCCCGCTCCTGGTCGTCGCGGGCGCGGGCACCGGCAAGACGCAGGTCATCACACGCCGCATCGCGTGGCTGATCGCAACCCGCCGCGCAAAACCGTCCGAGATCCTCGCGCTCACGTTCACGGACAAGGCCGCCGAGGAGATGCAGCTCCGTGTCGACCAGCTCGTGCCGTATGGCTATGCGGATACCGCGATCTCCACCTTCCATGCCTTCGGCGACCGGCTGATCCGCGAGTTCGCGTTCGAGCTCGGGCTTGCGCCCGACGCGCGCGTCCTGTCCCGCCCCGAGGTCGTCGTGTTCCTGCGGGAGCGGCTGTTCGATCTCGAGCTGGAGGAGTACCGGCCGCTCGGCGACCCGACGCGGTTTCTCGGAGCCCTCGCCTCGCTGTTCGCGCGGTGTCGCGACGAGGACGTCTCGCCGGACGCCTACCTCGCCCACGCGACCGCGCTCGCGACTCGCGCCGCGGAGCTCGACGCAAGCGTGGCGACCGCGGTCGAGGTCGGGGAGGAGGAGCGGGATGAAGCCGCGGCGGCCGGCGAGCACGCCCGGCGGCAGGGCGAGCTCGCACGTGCCTACGGGCGCTACACGACGCTCCTGCGCGAGCATGGGGCGATCGACTTCGGCGACCAGGTCGCCCTGGCACTCCAGCTCCTGCGCGAGTCGGCCGCGGCGCGGGAGACGCTCCTGGCGCGGTACCGCTACATCCTGGTCGACGAGTTCCAGGACACGAACCGCGCCCAGTCCGAGCTGGTGGCGCTGCTTGCCGAGCGGCATCGGAACGTCACCGTCGTCGGCGACGACGACCAGTCGATCTACCGCTTCCGTGGGGCCGCGATCAGCAACATCCTCGAGTTCCGCGACCGCTACCAGGGCGCGAGGACCGTCGTGCTTCGCCGCAACTACCGCTCCCTCGCCCCGATCCTCGACGGCGCCCATCGGCTCGTTCGATTCAACGATCCGGACCGGCTCGAGGTGCGGGTCGGGATCTCCAAGCGGCTGCTCGCCCAGCGGGTGGAGCGCGATGCGGCGCCGCTTCGCCACCACGCCTTCGCGACGGTCGGCGAGGAGGCGGATTGGATCGCCGCGGAGATCGCGCGTCGCGTCGAGTCGGGGTCCCGGCCACGTGACCATGCGGTCCTCGTGCGCGCGAACGCGGACGCGGACGCCGTGCTCCGCTCGCTCAACGCGGCGGGCCTGCCGTGGCGTTTCTCGGGCACCTCCGGCCTGTACTCGCGGCCGGAGGTCCGCCTCCTGCTGGCGCTCCTCCGGGTCGTGGCCGACCCGGGCTCGAGCGTGGACGTGTATGCGATTGCCGCCTCGGACCGGTACGCGATCCCGGCCGGCGATCTCGCCGACCTGGCGGGGTCGGCTCGGCGCCGCCATCGCTCGCTCTTCGAGGTCCTCGAGGAGCTGGACTCGCAGCCGGGCCTCCTGCGCCTGTCACAGCCGGGTCGTGCAGCAGTCGCGCGCCTGACGGGCGACCTGCGGCGCTATCGCGAGCTGGCCCAGCGCCGTCCGGCGGGCGAGGTCCTGTATGCGTTCATGCGCGACTCCGGCTGGCTCGCCGAGCTCGCGGGTGCGACCACCGTCGCAGCCGAGGAGCAGCTGGCCAACGTCGGCCGCTTCTTCGACATCATCAGGACCCAGTCCGCGCTGCTCGCCGATGACCGGGCCGTGTTCCTGGCCCGCCACCTGTCGACCCTGATCGAAGCCGGCGACGATCCGGCGACCGCCGATCCCGACCCCGACGTCGACGCGGTCCACGTCATGACGGTGCACAAGGCGAAAGGCCTCGAGTTCCCCGTCGTGTTCCTGCCCGGACTCGTCGCCGATCGCTTTCCCGCGCGCTCGCGGCGCGAGCCGCTGCCGATGCCGATCGAGCTCGTCGACGAGGTCCTGCCCGAGGGGGACGGGCACCTCCAGGAGGAGCGGCGGCTGTTCTACGTGGCGATGACACGGGCGCGCGACGAGCTCGTCCTCAGCCACGCCGCCGAGTCGCCGTCCGGCCGGGGGCGGCGCGTGTCCCAGTTCGTGATCGAGGCGCTGGACCTGCCGACTGCCGGGTTCCGCGGCGAATCCTTCCCGTCGACCACGCACACCTCGGGGCCGCTGCAGCGGATCGCGGCCGCCGAGACGCCGGCCGAGCCGCCCGAGGCGGAGCGGCTGGCGGTCGAGGGACCACTCACCCTGAGCCACTCCGCGATCGACGCCTACCTCACCTGCCCGCTCCGATACAAGTACAGCCAGGTCGTTCGCGTTCCGACGACCCCGCACCACTCCATGGTGTACGGGGCGGCGCTGCACCAGGCGGTGCAGGAGTTCCACCGCTCCCAGGTCCGCGGCCGGCCGCTCACGGAGCCCGAGCTCATCGAGGTGTTCGAGAAGGCGTGGTCGAACGAGGGCTTCGTGTCACGCGAGCACGAGCTGGCGCGCCTGGAGGCCGGCCGCGAGGCGCTCCGCCGGTTCCGCGAGTCGCAGCTCCAGCCGGAGGCAGTGGTTCCGGCCTGGGTGGAGCGGGAGTTCGCCTTCGCCCTCGACGGCGATCGGATCCGTGGCCGCTTCGACCGGGTGGACATCGTTGCGCTCGCGGAGCCATCGGCGACGGTCGCCGGCGGCGTTCGCGATGTCGCCGACGCGCCGACGCTCCTGCGGGCCGACGTCGTCGAGCCGATGCTGGAGCTCCTCGGTCCCGAAGCCGTGACCATCACGGACTACAAGACGAGCGACGTCCGCGACCCCGCCATCGCGCGGCAGCGGGCGCGAGATTCGCTCCAGCTGCAGATCTACGCAATGGCCTACGAGGCCATGACGGGCCGGCTGCCGGATGCGGTCCAGCTGCACTTCCTCGACTCCGGGCTCGTCGGGCGCGCTGAGGTCGAGCCGGGGAGGCTCGAGAAGGCACGCGCGAAAATCGCCGCCGCAGCAGCGGGGATCCGCGCCCGGGATTACACGCCCCGGCCGAGCGCCATGACCTGCAGCTACTGTCCGTTCCGGGACATCTGTCCGTCGAGCGTGGCGGGCTGAGGGGCGAGTGACCCAGGCCACGCTCGCCGTCGCGGCGATCACGCTCGATTTCGGCAACACCCTCGTCCGTGTCGACCGGCCGGGGCTGTGGGACGTCGTGGACGCGACCGCGGTCCAGCTCGCGGGCAAGCGCATCGTTGACGACCAGGCGGCGTTCGTCAGGACGTGGGCGGAGGAGCGCGACCGCCAGTTCCGCGAGGAGGTCCCCGAGTTCCGCGAGGTCGACATCCCGCAGCGGGCCGTGCGCGTGCTCGCTCGGCTCCGGGGCATGGCCGCGCCGCCGCCGGAGGACCGTTGGGACGATCGCGCGGCGGCGGAGCACGTCGAGCCCGGCGAGATCGACAGCGTCGTGGACGCGTACAGCGGCGCCTTCGTCGCGCGGATGACGCCGGTCGCGGATGCCGGCAGCACCCTGGAGCGGCTGGCGGGGCGGGGCTTCGCGCTGGCCATCCTCTCGAACTGGCCGCTGGCGCTGACGATCGATCGGTTCGCCGAGGCGCATCACTGGACCCCGTGGCTGCGGGCGGTCGTGGTCTCGCAACGCGTGGGCACGATCAAGCCGCACCCGACGATCTTCCGCGCCGCAGAGGAGGCGCTCGGGCTCGATGGCAGCGCCGCCGCGCGGATCCTCCACGTCGGCGACGACTGGGCCGCGGACGTCGTCGGCGCGCACGACGCCGGTTGGCGAACCGCTTACCTGCGGGATCGCCAGGGCGACACGCCGCTCCCGACCTCCGAGCCGGGCGACCACCTCCTGACCGGCCGGAAGGTCGTCCCGGACCTGGTCATCGACGAGCTGTCCGACCTCGACCAGCACCTCGAGCTGGCCGAAGCCGCCGGCGCGCCGGCCTGATGGGCGGCCAGCGGCGGATTGCCGTCGCGCTGCTCGCCGCCGCGGCCGTGGCGTGGGTCGTCGTGCTCGTCGTCGGGTTGACCGTCGATCCGCTGTCGTCGTCCAGCGCCGCGTTCGTCGGCGCGGTCGCGCTCGGCGTTGCCACCGGGCTCACGGCCGCACCGCTGTTCTGGCTGGTCAGCTTCGCTCGCCACCGCCGGATCGCGTACCGCGGCGACTGGCTCCGTGCCGGCCGCCGCGGCGCGTGGGTCGGGATCCTTGTCGCGATCTTCGTCGTGATGCGGGCGAACGGGATCCTCCAGCCGCAGATCGCGTTGTTCCTGGTCGCGCTCGCGCTCGTCGCAGAGGTGACGCTGACCGCCGGAGGTGCCGCCCGAGCGTGACCTTCGGGTCGTCCGGGAGGCCCGCGACCTGGTGCTACGATGCCGGCTGGCGCCCCGCTGGACGGCGGATCCGAACCGGCGGCGTCGACACCGGCGGCCCGCATCACCTCGCGGCCCCGCCCGGAGGCCATCGACGTGACCAAGCGCCAATCCCGCACGCCCGGCGGCCGCGCGCCCGCCAGTGGCGCCGGCGACCACGTGTTCGGCAAGCAATGGGGCTGGGACCTCGAGATCACCCGCTACTCGGACTTCGACCTGCCGACCTATGTCGGGCCGGTCAGCTTCTCGAAGCTGCCCTGGATCACGGACGCGGCCGAGCTGGCCGCTCGCGGGGTCGACGTGGCGATCGTCGGCGCCCCTTACGACGACATGGTCACGCACCGGCCCGGCAGCCGCTTCGGCCCGCGCGCCATCCGCGAGGCGCAGTACACGTCCGGCGGGTTCAACTCTCTCCAGCTCGACGTCCGCCCGTTCGAGGAGCTGACGGTCGTGGATGCCGGCGACGCGAATGTCGTCCCGGCGAGCTACGAGCGCGGTCACGCGGCGATCTACCAGAAGGTCCGCGAGGTCGCGGCGACCGGCGCGATCCCGATCGTGTTCGGCGGCGACCACTCGATCACCTGGCCGAGCGCGAGCGCGATCGCCGAGGTGCGCCGGCCGGGGAGCATCGGGATCGTCCATTTCGACGCGCACGCGGACACGGCGCCCGACACCTGGGGCCAGCTTGCCGCGCATGGCTCGCCGATGCGCCGGCTCATCGAGTCGGGCGCCGTCGACGGTCGGAACTTCGTCCAGATCGGCCTGCGTGGCTATTGGCCCCCGACCGAGGTCCTGGAATGGATGCACGAGCACGGCCTGCGCTGGCACCTCATGACCGAGATCGAGGCGCGCGGCGCCGAGGCGGTCATCGACGACGCGATCGCCGAGGCGCTCGACGGGCCGGACGCGATCTATCTGTCGGTGGACATCGACGTCGTCGATCCGGGCTCGGCGCCCGGGACCGGCACGCCCGAGCCGGGCGGGATGCTCCCGCGCGAGCTGCTTCGGGCCATTCGCCGGATCGTCGGCCGGGTCGAGCTCGCCGGCATGGACATCGTCGAGGTCGCGCCGCCGTACGACTGGGCCGAGTCGACGGCGATGCTCGCGAACCGCTGCGCTCTCGAGGCGATCTCGGCCCTCGCGGTCAAGCGCCGCGCCGGCAACGCCGTGCGCTTTGCCGGGCTCGTGACCGGCTCGGGCGTGCGCGCCAAGTAGCATCCGCGGCGTGACCCGCCGCAGCGCCGACGAGACCGAAGCGGCCGCGCTCGCTCGCCTCTACGACCTGGA
>Ga0075423_10007935_pt1 | contig 10051 bp, 8 predicted proteins | sample SoiMethybrSBSTD2_FD_80114 | JGI IMG/M metagenome (GOLD analysis project Ga0075423, IMG submission 80114) | Bulk soil microbial communities from a Populus tree surrounding site in Tennessee, USA - Soil MetaG P. TD hybrid SBSTD2 | ecosystem: Environmental > Terrestrial > Soil > Tree plantation...
CCGCCGATGCTGGTTTGCTTAGCCCGGAGCTTGCTGCTGGTATACGTCGCGTTAAGAGTGCAAAGAAGCTCGGTATCCGGCTTGGGAATTGTTATCGTCAAGTGAGGCCCGCGCTTTGTGGCAATCTCCCAATACTGAAACGCTCAAAGGCGAACGCGACCGCGCGATTATTGCAGTAACTTATGATCTTTCGAGAATGTTAGCGCGATGGGAGCCCGGCCGACCGGTATCTGCCCGATGACGGAGCTGGCCTCAAAGCCCGACGTCCGTGCTTTGATCAGGTCCACAACACTGATAGCTCTGGCGGACTCGTCACTTAAGAACAGCCACCGATCGTCCGGAGTTACGTTCGCATACATGCGGCCAGGGGCTTCAACGACAAGCGTTGCCGTTCGAGTTTCCTCATCATGGGCCTATGATCGATGCTTTCGATGTGACGTAAAAGCAATTTCGCGTCGTTTTATGGGAGCTGCAAGGAGCCGTTCAATGAAGTTCAGTTTGCGTAAAACCGCGTACCCTTCACTTGGCGAGGCGGGGGGACTTCGTGATTTCACTTCTTGCGACAAACCGACTACGCGCCAACTGACACCTTTGTATATAAGTTCCGACATTGCGGGCTACGGACGTTGGTAGCGTTTGAGCGAACAGTTAAAGGGAACGACGTGAAACCGTCAGGGCGTGTTTGATGCTCGATTGAATTTCTGATCACTCGCTACGCAGCGCAACGACAGGATCAACACTCACAGCGCGCCGCGCAGGAATCCAGCAGGCGGCGATCGTCATCGCCAGCAAGAATGCGCCGGCTGAGCTGTAGGTGATGATGTCGAGAGGACTCACGCCGAAGACAAGTGTTGTGATCCATCGACTCAGGCCTGCCGCGGCTACAAGTCCAATGCCTCCGCCGATCAGGCCGAGCTTTCCGCCCTCGGAGATCACGTCGAGGAAAATACTGCGCGGTTCAGCGCCTAAGGATATTCGGATCCCGATTTCATTCGTGCGCTGCCCGACGAAGTACGACACGACACCGTAAACTCCCACCGCAGACAACAAAAGAGCCGTGATTGCAAAGGCGGCGAGCAGCGCCAGCAGGAACCGGCGGCCGGCGAGCGATGTCGCAATCGCATCCGTCATCTTGTGTTCGCCTGCGACTGCTCGACCTGTGCCCAACGCGGCCAACTCTTTTCGAACCGAATTCATCAGTGAAGCGGTTGGCGCGCTCGAGCGCACGATGCAGGTTGTGATGTTCGAGACGAACGACAAGAACGCATCAGGCACCTGTGCGATGGGTGCATACAATTGGGAGCGTATCTGCGTGAAGGCGTCTTTATCCAATCCGGAATGCTTCACGTGTCCTGCAATGCCGACGATTTCGGCCGGACGCGGGCCGATAACTCCTGCCGTGATGTGTTTGCCGATCGGATCTTCATTCCCGAAGGCATTCCGCGCGAGTTCTTGATCAATGATCACGACGCGAGGACTGTCGGTCGTATCTTGCGGCGTAAAGGCGCGGCCGCGCACGAGAGGGATGCGCATGGTTCTGAAATGATCGGGACCGACCGCATAGTAGTTCGCCATTCTCGGTTCGCGCGTCGCACGAGCGGGATCGTCATTTTCAGTCGTAAAACCCACCGTCGTATTGCCGAGGAAAGGGAGACCTCCCATACCCACGCTTGCCGATTCGACGCCAGAAATGGAAGCGAGTCTCTCGTACATCTCCGACAGCACGGTGCGAATTTTTTCAGGTGTCGATGCGCGTTCAGGAGAGATGCCGGTATAGAACACGACCACGCCTTGCGGGTCGAAGCCCGGATCGACGATCCACAACTTCTGCAGGCTCCGAATCATCAATCCAGCACCGACAAGGAGCATGAGTGTCAGCGCCATCTCGCCGACCAGCAAGATCTGCTGCGCGCGATGTCGCACAGGGGTGACGCCTCGGCCTCCTTGTTTCAGCGCATCGTTTAAATTCAGTCCGACCGCATTCAGCGCCGGAGCGACTCCGAACAGCACTCCGGCCAGAAGTGACACTGCAAATGAAAAGAGAAGAACGCGCCCGTTTATCGCAACGCGAGTCATGGGCGGCAGAATCGAAGGCAGTAATGCGAGAGCAGCGTCCGTAACCCATGATGCCACCGCCATTCCGAAGACGCCGCCCACAAAGGACAGCAACACGCTCTCACCTAAGATTTGGCGGGCGAGCCGGCTGCGTCCAGCGCCTAGCGCAAGGCGTACTGCGAATTCTTGCCGCCGGCCGGATGAGCGCGCCAACGCGAGATTGGCGACGTTGGCGCATGCAATCAGCAAAACGAATCCGACCGCCGCGGATAGCGCGAGTAGAGTGGGTCGCAAATCGCCGACAAGCTCCTGCTGGAATGAAGCCACATTGACTCCGGCCGAAGCCGTTTCGGTCGGGTTCGCGGCCACGATGCTTCGCATGATCGAACTCATCTCCGCTTGCGCGGCCGCGACGGTTACGCCGGGTTTTAAACGAGCAAGTCCCATAGTTCCGTCGCCGGTGCCGCGCTCGTAAAAGTGGGCGTCGCCTTTTTGACCGATCGGCAGGAACACATCGTTCATAAACAGATCGGCCTCGCGCCAGCGAACAGTCGACGGCACAACGCCGATGACTGTGTAATCGCGGTCGTTTAGCACCATCGGCTTTCCGATAACCCCATGATCGGCCCCGAAACGGCGTTTCCAAAAATCCTCACCCAGCATGATGACGCCCGGCGCGCCTCGTTGATCTTCTTGCTTGGTGAATGCTCTTCCAGCGAGCGGTTGCACGCGCAGAACTGAAAAGAACTCGGCCGACACCATCATGGCCGTCACGGGTTCGGGTTCTTTGCCGCCGGTCAATGTAAAACCATCGGTGCGCATGCCAGCTAGAGCTTCGAAGCTTTGCGCGGAGCGTTGCCAGTCAAGGAGATTGGGATAGGTCACCGCATTCTTATTGCTATGCGGGCCCGTCTGATAGAGCGCGACCAGACGATCTGGTTCGGGAAAAGGAATCGGATGAAGCAAGACTCCATCGATAACGCTATAGATCGCCGTGTTCGCCCCGATTCCTAAGGCCAGCGTCACGAGCGCGGCGCATGTGTACCCTGGATACTTACGGAAGGCCCGGAACGCAAAACGTAAATCATGAAAGAAAGCGCTCATGATGGGTCGAGTGGCATTTGTGTTTCCAATCGATATGTTCTTATATCCTAGTCCAGAGGCTGATAGAAACGTTCGATCCCGCGACAACTGCTTGCAAAAACGGACAGTGTTCCGTATGTGCAAGTCCTGCTCCCAGTTGTCGTAAAACGAGTTGTCGTAGAAGGGACTACTCCAAGAGGCAAATTTATTCGTCGTGATTGTCGGTGACTGAGGACTAAGAAGCCTTAAACGCGTTCAAAGAGTTCTTCACGCCATTGCACTGGCTATAACGCGAATTCTTGATCTTGATCAAGTAACACGATAGCTTTTCCGTCACCTTGTACGGCGAGTCTTTCCGCTTGTACACGATTCCGTCAAGATCCACGGGAACGTCCAAAGACATTTGAAACGCGTCACGGAAAAAGTGACCGGGGAGCCCCTCTGGAACGACATGGCACGCCTCACGCAGCATGTCTTAGGTCAGCCCACGGGCAAGCACGGAGGAGGGGACTATTTTCCTGATTCACACACTTCGTCCATTTGTTCACAGTGACTAAGCCTTCAACCCGACGGGCGCTCTGCGGCAGCGGAGGCTCGCTTCGGACGGCGAACGGTCCTCACCTTCCCGCTTCTTCCTCCTCCGCAGAAGAACCGATCGCCGCCGTCGGACTCGAGTCCAGCAACACCAACTCCGGGCGGCATCTCCAGCCGCTCCAGGACTTCTCCGGTTCGTGGATCGACTCGCCTCAATTCGCTTTCGTCACCTTCCCAGGTGCCGTGCCAGAGCTCTCCGTCAACCCAGGTGACTCCAGTGACGAAGCGGTTGGATTCGATTGTGCGAAGAATCGCCCCGGTCTCGGGATCGATTTGATGAATCTTTCGATCTCGATACTGCCCGACCCAAACACTCCCTTCCGCCCACGCGAGCCCGGAGTGACCGCCGTCGCCGGGCGCAGCGATCGTGGTGAGCACACGGCCGGTCTTTGGGTCGATCTTCTGGATACGACCGTCGGCAATCTGAAATAGATGCTTTCCGTCGAAAGCGGTTCCTGCACGCGCAGCGACATCAATCGAGCGGACCGTCTTACCGCTCAATGGGTCCAAGGCGTTCAGCTTGTCTCCGGCAGCAAACCAGACGTACTGACCGTCATACGTGACTCCATGCACGTGGTCGACACCCGGAAACGGACCATACTCACGAATGATTTCGGCCGCCGATCGACTCATGCGTCGATGCTATCACCAGGGAGTGGAGCGGGAAGTAACAAAGTCGTCGTAAGTCCCAGCACTGGCGGCATCGTCCAACGCCGCGCCCGCCCGCGGCCAAACGAGTGCACCTTGCCTGCTGTCGCGAGCGAGTCGAGCGCCCGCTGCACGGTGCGCTGGCTCGTTCCAAGCGCCAGCGCCAGGGCTGAACTCGACCACGACTCACCGTCGGCGAGGAAGGCCAGGACTGCGGCATGCTCCTCATCGAGAGGGCGTGCCAACACGAGAACCTCGCGTGCCCGGCGCGGTGCAAGTGCGAACCCTCGCTTCGTCGCACTGACTCGGGCCAGCGTCCGCAGCGCTTTGCGAAGCCTCCCGACTTCCACTCGCAATCGCGCCCGATGCGATTCATCGGCGAACTTCGCTCCGAACGCCCTCGCAAGGAGCAGGTCCCTCGACACGTCTCCGGGCCACGCTTCGCCTAGCGCTCGCGCGAGCGCGAACAACACCGGACGTCTTGCGAGCGAAACGACAATACGTGCGTCACGCACGACGTGACGGCAAGCGTCCACAACGAGCGCTTTTGACGCCAGCAACCCTTCGACCTCCTCGAGGAGGACGAGTCGCTCCTCGCCACGCGCTATCAGGCGCGCCGCCGGCGAGTTCAGCACAAGCGATGCGCCTTCCACCTCCGCCGTGAGCGCAGGGATACCCGCGTGACTCGCGGCGCGCTTGGCACGAGCAAGCGAAGCGCGCGCCTCTTTCGTCCGGAGGCGTCGCATCGCCATCCCGGCAGTCACGAGTTCATGGGCCGTTTTCCAGGCAGGGGGGAAGGCTCTCGGGTCGAGTTCGGCGAGCATACGCTCTGCCGCGTCCAGACGTCCGATCAGCAAAAGGCGCCGGATCTCGAGATAACGCGCATACGCTGCGTTCAACCAGTCGCCGTGCTCTTCGAGCGTTGCCCTTGCCGCATCGAGCGTCTTCGCATGCAAACTCAGGTCGCGCGAAACGAGCGCAATCTCGGCCTCGGCGACAACGCACCTCGCGCGAGACACGACTTCTCTGGGACCGAACGCGCGCGCAGCACGTCGCAGGAGCGTCTTCGCTCGCGCGAGATCGCCGAGTTGCGCCATCGCGATGCCGCGAAGAGCGAGCGCAGAAGCATCGTCGCGCAACGCTACAAGATTCAATGCGCCGAGGGGATCACCCGCTGAGAGAGCACGTGCTGCAGCACTGATCAGCGCGTCCATCGGAATCCCGTCACACTTGTCACTCCCACCGTTCCGTACCCGGCGCTAAATATATCGCATATGAATTGTAGGCGCGGTCTATGACCGCGCGCATTGTCCGGAATCGACGAAAAACGCGCGGTCATAGACCGCGCCTACAGCAAAGGAGAAAAGACGATGACGACACACAAGACCGGGACACGTGAACAGTGGCTGACAGCGCGGCTCGAGCTTCTCGAGGCCGAGAAGGAACTCACGCGGCGCAGCGACGAGGTGGCGCGGAGGCGGCAAGGACTGCCGTGGGTGAAAATCGATAAGGGTTATCGATTCGAGACCGACGAAGGGACCGCCTCGCTTGCGGACCTTTTCCGAGGGCGTTCGCAGCTCCTCGTTTACCACTTCATGTTCGGGCCCGACTACACGGCTGGCTGCCCGTCCTGCTCCGCAATCGCGGACGGCTTCGATGGGTTCGTGGCGCACTTGGCTAACCACGATGTAATGCTCTGGGCAATATCACGCGCGCCACTGGAGAAGCTGCAGCAGTATAAGCGGCGAATGGGATGGACATTTCCGTGGGCGTCGTCGTTCGGCAGCGACTTCAACGCCGACTTCAGCGTCAACTTCACCGAGGGCCAACAAAGCCAGGGAGGCATCGAATACAATTACCGGCGCGAGGGGGCCTGGCAATTGCGCGACGCGGACGAGCCTGTCGCGAAGATGGCTGCCATGAGTGGGACCGACGCTGCCACTTACACGCGCGAGAGGCCTGGCATGAGCGCGTTCACTTTAGAAGACGGCATCGTCTACCACACTTATTCTACATATGCGCGCGGACTGGACGGCCTCTGGGGGATGTACCAGTGGCTCGACCGCGCACCCAAAGGGCGCAACGAGACGGGCATATGGTGGCGCCGCCATGACGAGTACAGGGGTAAGTGAAAGCCTATTGAACAGCAGCCATTGCGGGCGCAGACGCCGGTTCCACAAATTTCTGCGGATCAAGACACTGCATTGTCTCAATGCGTATGCGGCTTGCTTTCGATCCCAACACGTCTGCAGGCAAGGACCTATATTCGACTTTGTCCCATTTGACGCTATCAACCGGACCTTGCCCGAAGACGTTATGGAAACCTTCCCGAGGTAGCGGGCTAACATATGTTAGGAAGCTGTGATTGGGCTCTAGAGGCATGATCGAACCCTGCCAGACCACTCGATCACCATCGCTTAGGCTCAGCTCAATACCGCTTGGCCTGAAGATCAGAGTGTTTTTCGTGTAATCGATCTGCAGCCGTATGCGGACGACTCCGCAGTTCGACGGAGCGTTCAGCTTCAATATCCCCGATTCGGCAACCTGATGAGGTACTGAAAACGGCAGGCTTTCTATCGCTACATCTCGAGGCTGAGAAAGTTCACGAAGTGTATAGTGGCCATCTTCATGATCCTCATTGCCGGCAAGTTCAAAGTGCCTGTAAAGATATTCGAAGATATCCGGCGTACGTGTGATTGCCAGAGCGCCTCCCGTATACGTAACCGCTCCGGTGTCCGGGCCATATATGATCTCCAGGCCCGCCTGGCGCTGCCTATCGAGCGCTTGAATGTAGTACTGCTCCAGCCAAGATGTAGACGCCGTATAACTATCGAGTACCGGGGCAAAGAAAGACCCACGAATTCCGGCTCCGATCTGGTTGTCAGATGGAAACGAAAGGACCGCAACATTGGACCGCTCGGTTGAAGTCAGATGCGCCGGTACGTTGGCTTCAAACGACGCTTTTGGCGCATGCAGGTTCTCGATCGCCGTTAGGATCGGCACGTTGGCATGGACAACTTCAAATATGTCCGCCGGTGCGCTCAGGTTGAATGAAGGCCAGATAAACAGTAGCGCACCAACGGTAAGAGCCCAGCCCGACAGCCACACTTTGGACTGAAATTCATTCGTTGCAAGCAGAGCAAGAACCACAACCAAAGGAGTGAACGCGGAAATGATGTTTGGAATGTCGCTGCTTGTGAACGCGGTTGTCATCCAGATGACAGCCGTGAGAATCAGACTTGCGATAAGGGCCGCGCCCAAAGCGTCCGAGTTCCTCGCAACCAGGATGGACCGTGCGACAAGGTACGATGCAGCAACAATCAGAACGACCGTTGATCTGAAAGGCAGCTGCCAGAGGATACCCATGCTGTTGTGATTTCCCCGCAGAATCTCTAACGAATAGTTTAGATAGTCGAACATCAATCCGTAATTTCCAGAGGTTAGCTTGAAGAACACGACAAGCATGATGTTCGTGACTGCGAGTGTCGCTACGAAAATCTCCATCCCGAGAATAATCGACGCATTTCGCGTCAGTATGGCGCCGCCGATTAGTGCCAGCACGATGACGACAACTGCGTAAATGCCAAGCTGAAAGGCGACGAGTTGCGACGCAAAACATAAGAGCCCCGTGGAGGTGGCCCAAATGACCCGCTGGCGCATTGTTTCAGCTGCGGTAATCCGGTGAGCGAAAGCGGCGTTTAATAGGACCAGGACGGTTTGAAGATCGAGAAGTCCGAAGAAGAGATTCAACATGAAGCAGAAGGCATAAACAACGACAGAGTCTTGCCAGGACACGCGGTCGCACAGCACGAGGAACATCCCGATTAGAATCGCGCTCAGCGCACAGAAGAAAAACGTGATCATCCCGTAGGCGTCCAGTGACGAACCACTTTTCGTGAGGGATGTCGCAAGCCACGCCAGTAATTGACTACCTGGACCGAAAGTAGACTGAAAATCCCGGCCGCTGATCCCACCATCTTGCAAATATCTGGCGAGTCCCACGAGCGACGAGCCTCGAGCGGTTATGCCATCAGGGGGCACACTGCTGCGGACGAGCCCGACCACGAGCCAGCAGACTGTGAACACAACGATGACACTCATCTTCGCGGCTCGAGGACTCAGGTGAACGCGGTTCAGCAAACTCCGGAAGTTTCTTTTTGGACGCTTGCTGACCGGGGCTGGTAGTGTTTCCATCAGTCATTCTCTCCGGACGTGAACAGGACTGTTCCCAGGCGCACGCAGTATTCCAAAGGAAGGGTGAGAGACTAACTTTCTGCTGAAATAAAAGAGACGCAACGACAAGGGTTAAGCTTCGTATGGACTGCAGAAAGGGCCTGCCACAATCAGTTGCTCCGCTTGCGACAACTAACTTTCATCGGAAGCCAACCTACTTGTTTCGTCGAAAAGGGAATGGCCGCCGACTGAGGTTTTCGGCGGCATACGGGCACTTCGATTATTCGCTGAATCCGAGGCGACTAAACGTTCATTCTCCGAACTGATAGAAGATTCCGCCCGCGAATCGGACGTAGGTATTCGGACCGGCGAAAATCATGAGCTCGGGTTTGAATCCCCACCGCTCCTTGACGTAGTAACGAAGGCCGCCACCGACGTTGAAATACAAATCCGTTGAGCTCACCGATGCATTGAAAGACTCCGGTAACAGACCAGTGCTGGATGTCTTGGAGGAGGAGTGCAGAAAGCCCAGGCCGCCGCCCGCATACGGCACCATGGCGCGTCGCGGATTGAACTGATACTGCAGATTCCCGTTAAAGTTGAATGCCTTGGAGCTCGAGCTGGTCGTTACGCCGGGCATGGTGACATTGACTCCTCCCATGGGAATATAGGAGAGATCACCGGCCAGAATCAGGCGATCGGTAACCGGCGCACCAAGGCTTGCGCCAAAAGAGCCGTGAGAACCGATTCCACCGACTATTCCAAGGTTACCCGTTACTTCCATGTTTCCCACGCCTTGCCCATACGACGCAACACTTGCAACCACAATAAGGGCCGTCACCACGACGAGGCGAAACGGCATTTCAGACTTGTTAAAGCTCATCTCGTTTTCCTTTCAGTTCGACTTCGCTCGTCACAGAGCGCTAACGGTCAGGGCCTAACTTAGGCCAGTGACATCGAATCTCCAAACTCGTCATGGAGGACAATATGTCGCCTTCGGCATTGACAGAATGCAGTGTGCAAGTTGGGGGCACACTCTAATGGCTAAAAGAGCACACGAAGGCGAGATGCCACGGCGGCGGGCAGAACGAATCATTGCAGGTCCGACGCTTGCCGTCCGCGTCTTGGGAGAGTTCGAAATCATAAAGGGGAAAACGCATCAGCATCTTCCCAAGTCGCGCAAGACACGTGCGCTGTTGGCCTATGATGCGACAAGACGGCCCGGGCAATCTCCTCGGGAGGTCCAATGGTGTTGCATGTTGAACCAAAGCCTCGTTGGAATTCCGCCGCGAACTGTTTGAACAGTTGGATGTGCTTGGCTTCCTCGCCGGCGAACCGGAGAAGTGCTCGGGTCCGATAGTCGTCGCCACTCAGGTGAGGGCGGGCGCTGTCGAGAACGAAAGGAAGAATGAACTCTTCGACCAGTCCGAAGGTGTATAGATATCCGTATCCCCGGATCTGGTTAAGAAGGAGCTTTTCCTCAGCACTCAGAAAGTCC
>Ga0075423_10007936_pt1 | contig 10050 bp, 4 predicted proteins | sample SoiMethybrSBSTD2_FD_80114 | JGI IMG/M metagenome (GOLD analysis project Ga0075423, IMG submission 80114) | Bulk soil microbial communities from a Populus tree surrounding site in Tennessee, USA - Soil MetaG P. TD hybrid SBSTD2 | ecosystem: Environmental > Terrestrial > Soil > Tree plantation...
CCAGGGTGACCGCCTTGCCGCGATCTGCCTTGCGTTGGACCTCCTCGAGGGATGTGCCGGCGAGCGCGAAGATCTGCTCACGCGGGATGTCGGCGGCGACAGCGGATGTGCCGAGCGAGCCGACGTCGACCAGGGTGACGGGAACATTCCAGGACCGCAGGAGGCCGCGAATGTAATCCGCCTCCCGGCCTTTCGTATCCAGCGTCGCGAAGAGATGGACGGACGCCATGGTGGTCAGGCGGCCGCGAGCTCGCGCAATCTCATCGCATTCCGAACGGCGTTGCCGCCGCCATCATTATTGAAGTACGCGAAGACATCGCGCCCCTGAGCGTGCCACTCCCGGATCCGCTCGGCCCACCACCGGAGATCGTCGTCGGAATACGAGCCGCCGTACAGATGCTGGTGATCGGGACCATGCAGCCGCACGTACACGAAATCCGCGGTCGCCCGCAGCACGCATGGCAGGCGTGCGCCGCTCATGACGCAGTATCCAGCTCCACGCTGCTGCAGCAGATCGAACACGCTGTCACGATGCCAGCCAGGGTTGCGGAACTCGCAGGCGACGCGGACGCCGTGCGGCAGCCGATCGAGGAAGTAGGCGAGGCGAGGCTCATCCCGCTCGGCGCCGGGCGGCAGCTGCACGAGCAGCACGCCGCGGCGGCTGCCGAGCCGCGCCAGCGAGCGGGTGATCCGGGCCAGCCACGGCTCCGGTGCGAACAGGCGCTTCACGTGCGTGAGCGCGCCGGGCGCTTTGACGCTGAGGAGGAAGCCCTCGGGCAGCCGCCGACGCCAGTGCGCGAACGCCGCATCGGACGGCCAGCGGTAATAGCTCGCGTTCAGTTCCGCGGTGTGGAAGCGCGGGAGGTAATGATCGAGCCGCCGCTCGACCGGCAGTCCTTCGGGATACAGCACGCCCGCCCAGTGAGCGTAGCTCCACCCTGATGTTCCGATATGAATCGCCATCGAGCGTGCATAGTGTACCGCCGGCTGTAGTGGCTTCCAGCGGCCCCGCTTGGTGGCTTCGATCTTTAGCCGGCCGATGAAAAAGCCTGCGCGTCAAGGGAGAAGGCAGCCTTCTGCCTTCTGCCTTGTCAGCTGACGCTTTTCAACAACCTGTTAGCCGGAAGCCACACAGATCAGGCGTCGCGCAGGGCGGTCGCCGCACTGATTCGCGTCGCGCGCCAGGCGGGCAGATACGCCGCACCGGCGGAGGCGAGGCCGAGGACAGCGGCGACGGCTGCGAACGTGAGCGGATCGAATGGTGTGATGCCGTACAGCAGCGAGCCCAGCAGACGGGTGGAGGCGGCAGCGAGGCCCAGGCCGGCGAGGAGCCCCGCGCCCGTCATCACCGCACCGCTCGAGAGCACGAGCTTCAGGATGTCGGCCCGCGTCGCGCCGAGCGCCTGACGGATGCCGAACTCCCGCGTGCGCTGCGCGACTGCCTGCGCGATTACGCCGTAGACGCCGACCACCGCGAGCACAACGGCCGTGAGCCCGAAGATGGCGACGAGCCACAACGTCAAGCGGCGGGTCGCGATCGCGGCGCCCGCGACGGCGTCGAGCGGGCGGATGGTGGCGAGCGGCAGTTGGGCGTCGATCTCGCCGAACGCCCGGCGGATCGAGTCGACGACCGATGCGGGATCGACCTGCGTCCGGGCGACCAGCACCATCGGCTGCGGGTACCAGGTCTGCGGCTGCGGGAAGTAGAGCGCCGGAACGGCGCGTTCGTGCCACGGCATGTCCTTGACATCGCCGATCACGCCGGCCACGGTGCGTTCATTGCCCCACAGGTTCAGCCGCGCCCCTACCGCCGCATCGGTGGTCTTCCAGTACTTGCGCGCGGCCGCTTCATTCAGCAGCACCACGAGAGGCGCGCCCTCGGCGTCGCCCGCCGCCAACTCGCGCCCGGCGACGAGAGGCGTTCCCGTCGCACGGGTGTAGCCATGCGTCACGAAGTGATATCTGGCCTCGGGACCCTCCCCTTCGGGGGCCGCGCGGCCGACGATGGAGAAGCTGGTGTTCTCGTCGTAGCCGGTCCACGGCAGGTCGGAAGTGAATGCCGCCTCCGTGACTCCGGGGAGCGCGCGGACGCGCTCGAGGGCGCGCTGATAGAACGCCGCCGAGGTCGGGAGGGTATATCGGGCGGTCGGAAGATCGACGGAGATGGTGATGGCGTGACCCGGTTCGAATCCTGGATCGGCGTTGATCATTCGCACAAAGCTGCGAAGCAGCAGCCCGCTCGACACGATCAGGACGAACGCCAGAGCGACTTCGGCCGTGGCCAGCAGGCGTCGCGTCTGCTGCTGCCGTGGCCCGGCCACTGACCGCCCGTCGTCTCTCAGCGCCTCGCTGACGCCGGCGCGGGCCAGCCGCCACGCCGGTGCGAGGCCGAACGCCAGCGCGCACAGCAGAATCGCCGCGACGGTGTAGCCGAGCACCACGCCGTTGACGGCGATCGCGTGCAGCCGCGGCATGTCCGCCGGCCCGAAACGCGCGACGGCGGCGACGGCCGCATAGGCCAGCGCGACGCCGAGGATGCCGCCCGCCGCCGCGAGCACGACACTCTCGATGAGCATCTGCCGCGCCAGACGCCATCGCGTTGCCCCGAGAGCCGCGCGGACCCCAATCTCGCGCGCGCGTCCGGACGCCCGGCCAAGGAGCAGGCCGGCGACATTGACGCAGGCGAGAAGCAGCACCGCCGCGGCGGCGCCCGCGAGCACCAGCAGCGTCGATTCCGCCGTGCCGACGATCTCCGTCTTCAGCGGAACCGCGATGGGTTTCCACGGACTGTTCGGATCCGGGTACCGCCTGGCGACACTGCCGCTCGTCCGTCTGAGGTCCTCCTCCATCTGCGCCCTCGTGACCCCGGCGCGGATCCGGCCGACCACGTTGTAGTAATGCGAGAAGCGATGCCGCGGATGCTCCTCGCGGGGCACTGGCAGCACCGACCAGATATCAACCGGCTCGCCATGCCCATAGGTACGGTAGGTGCCGCCGACGTGTTGAAAGCCCGCCGGGAGGACACCGATCACCCGGAACGTGCGCCCCGACAGCGTCACGCTCCGGCCGATGACGGACGGGTCGCCGCCGAACCGGCGCGCCCAGAGGCTGTGGCTCAGGATCACCCCGTCACCGCGCCCCGGCAGCTCGTCGTCCTGCGCGAACTCGCGTCCGAGCAGGGGCGGTGTCCCGAGCACCGCGAAGAAGCCGGCCGTCACCTGCATCCCTCGCAGCAGTTCCGGCCGGCCCGCCTCGCCAAGCTGCAAATCTGAACGGAAGTACGCCGCAATCCCCTCGAAGGTCTGCAGTTCGGCGCGGTAGTCGCGGAAGTCGGCGGGCGCCATCGGAAAGTGCGGCGTCGTGGGCGCTTCCTCGAAGAGGCGGACGAGCCGATCGGGCTCCGGATACGGCAACGGCGAGATCAGCACGCCCTCAACGGCGCTGAAAATCGCGGCATTGGCGCCGATCGCCAGCGCCAGCGTCAGGATCGCGGCGGCGGTGAAACCGGGCGCGCGGCGGAGGAGACGGAACGCATACCGGACGTCCTGGTGAAGCGTCGCGAGTGTCGTCAGAGTGGCGGGCATGTCGCTTGGACGGTGGCGCGTGGCAATGGGTTTACCGCCGCAAATAGCGGCGGCTGCGAGGTTTGACCGCGCCGGGAGGGCCCGATATAGTCCAACGCTGCCATGCGAAATACCATCATCGGCCTAGCAATCGGCTTCTCCGTTCTCTTTTCTCCCTTGTCCCTCATCCCTTCTACCTTGACAAGCGCGGCCTCGCCAGTCGTGGCCGCGCAGGCAGCACGCCCGCTGCGCGTGTTCATCCGTTCGGGACCGAAGTCGCACGGGCCGGGCGCGCACGACCATCCAAGCTTCCTCAGGGACTGGGTCCCGCTGCTCAATGAGCGCGGCGCGCGGGCGGCCGGCATCAGTGGATTTCCGACGAAAGCGCAGCTCGACGAGACGGACGTGCTGATCCTCCACTCACAGGAGGCCGGCAACATCCCGGATCCCACGGACCGGAAAAACCTCGAGGAGTTTCTCGCGCGCGGCGGCGGCCTCGTCACGATCCACGCCGGAAACGTCTCGCGCGACCCGGACTGGTTCAAGACGATCGCCGGCAGCTCGTGGCGCAATGGCACGACGAAATGGCTCGAAGGCCCGATGCACCTCTACGTCACGGACCGCGAGAGTCCGATCACGAAGGACCTCTCCAACTGGTCGATGGACGACGAGATCTACTACGACATGGACCTGATGCCGGACGTGCACGTGCTGGCGGCGGCATACACGCCGAAGGCGGCCGGCGCCCGCAACGCCGGCGCGCAGCGGCGGGCCGACGAGCTCACCGGCGGCGGCAAGCGGGTCAGCGTGTACGACATCCAGCCGCAGATCTGGACCTACGAGCGCACGATCGAGGGCGGCCGGGTCCCGTACCGCAGCTTCGTGTCGATCCCCGGCCATCTCTACGAGAACTTCAACCGCGTGAACTATCGCGCGCTGCTGCTGCGCGGCATCGCCTGGGCCGGCAAGCGGGCCAACGTCGACGAGCTCTTGAAGCCCGAGGAGAAGGGGGACGCGCTGCGCTACGTCGAGGGCGGTCCCACGGCGCCCGCCCAGGCCGCATCGAAGATCGACGTGCACCCCGAGTTCGACCTGAGCCTCGTCGCCGCCGAGCCGCTGATCCACAAGGCGATGAACATCGACTGGGACGAGAGGGGCCGGCTCTGGGTCTCGGAGACGCCCGAGTATCCGAACGGCCGCCGCGTCCCCAACACCTCGCTGTGGAAGGACAGCGGCTCGCTTCATCCGAGTCAGACCCGCGATCCCGAGGACACCATCTCGATCCTGTCCGACAGCAACGGCGACGGGGTCATGGACAAGCGGCACGTCTTCGCCGACAAGCTGGAGCTGGTCACGGGCTTCGTCCTCTACAAGAACGGCGTCATCGCCGCGACGGCGCCGGACATCTGGTACCTGGAGGACACGAATCGAGACGAGGTGGCCGACAAGCGCACGAAGCTGTACACGGGGCTCGGCATCCAGGACACGCACGCCGTCATCAACAACCTGCGCTGGGGCCTCGACGGCTGGATCTACGCGACGCACGGCTACAGCGTCGGCAACGTCACCTCGCCGGATGGCAAGCAGACATTCGGCCGCGACAGCAGCGGCGTCGTCCGGTTCAAGCCCGACGGGAGCGCCTTCGAGCAGTACAGCAGCCGCGGCGGCAACACGTGGGGACTCGACATCACCTGGGACGGCCAGGTCTTCTGGACGCAGCCGACCAGCGGCACGGTGTTCTTCCACACCGTGCTGCCCGAGTACGTGCTCGCCAAGGCGCGGATGCCGGGGACGACGTCCTTCAAGGGAATGATCACGGGGCAGAACACCTACCCGGCGATGAACTGGCCGGAACAGGCCTACGTGCAGATCGATCTCGTCGGACAGTTCACCGCGGCCGCGGGCTGCGCGGTCTACGACGGCGGCGCGTGGCCCGACAAGTGGCGCTACGCGTACTTCACCGGCGAGCCGACCCTCAACATCGTGCACCAGCAGTTCGTGACGCCCGACGGCGTCAGCTACACGACCCGCAAGGAAGCGGGCCGCGAGCAGACCGAGTTCATCCGGAGCCGCGATCTGTGGTTCCGGCCGATCGAGACGCGGGTCGGTCCGGACGGCGCGCTCTACATCGTGGACTTCTACAACCAGGCGGTCATCCACAACGACACGCGCGGCCCGCTGCACGGTCCGGCGAACGCGGCGGTCCGGCCCGATCGCGATCACTACTTCGGCCGCATCTGGAAGGTGCAGCACAAGCAGGCGAAGAAGCTGACGATGCCGGCGTTGAACCGCCGCGATCTGAATTCGCTGATCCGGGTGATGGACACGAGCGCCAACGCCCAGGTCAAGGAGACGGCCTGGCGGCTGGCGCGCGAGAACTTCGGCACCGATCCGCGGCTGCTGAAGGTGACGCGGCCGATGGGCAGCAGCGCGCTCGATCTCTACGAGCGCGCGCGCGTCGCCACGTCCGACGTCCAGCGCCGGACGCTGCTCGATCAGTTCGCCGGGAGCTCCGACAACTGGACGCGATCCGCCATCGCCGCCGCGGCGACCGGAGCGGCGGCCGCCTACATCGACGACTCGCTCGGCTACGGCCGGCCCGACGTGCTGGCCGAACTGGTCACCGCGATCCTGCCGGCCGCGCTCCCGGCGGACGCGGGCGCGCTCCTCGCCTCCACCGCACGCGCGCCCAGACAGGCGGCCAACCTCAAGCCGCTGATCGTGCGCGCGGTGGCGCAGATGGACGGCACGTTGACCATGGACGCGCTCACGACGGTAGCAGTGCGCACGCTGCTGGACGACCCGGCGACCGCGGCCGCGACGCTGCCGATCGTCGCGCGGTGGGACAGCGCAGGCGCGCTGAAGGCGGAAGCCGCGCGCCGCGCCGAAGCGCTGCTCGGTGAGCTCGCAAGCGCCGGCACCGGCGACGAGCGCCGCGCCGAGATCGCGGCAAGCCTCATCGCCGTCCCGGATCGCCGCGCTGCGGCGCTGTCGACAATCGAGGGAATGCTCGCCGGCGCGCAGACCTCGGAGGCGCTCCGGACCCGGCTGATCGCCACGCTCGGAAGCAACCCCGGCGCCGATGTCGATGCCGTGATGATCGGCGCGGTCGCGAAGACCGGCTCGACGCCCGTGTTCGATCAGGTGATGAAGCGGCCGGACTCCGCGCTGGCGCTGCTGGCCGCGATGAAGGCCGGCCGCATCACTCCCGCGCGGCTCGGACCCGCGAACGTGGCCCGGCTGCGGACGCATCCGAATCGCCAGGTCGCGCAGCAGGCCTCGTCGCTGCTCGATGCGCTCACGCCGCAGGCGCGCCAGCGGGCGGAGGTCGTCGCGGCGCTCGCTCCCGAAGTCGAGAGGCCGGGCGACGCAGCCAGAGGCAAGGTGCTGTTCACGGGCGCGTGCGGCAGCTGCCACAAGCTCGGAGACGTGGGCAAGGACGTCGGCCCGCCGCTGTCGGGCATGGGCGCGCACGGCCGCACCGAGCTCCTCGGCCACATCGTCGATCCCAACCGTGAGGTCGACCCGAGCTTCTGGCAGTGGAACGTGACGACGAAGAAGGGGGAGACGCTGGTCGGCATCATCGCCAGCGAGAACGCGTCGAGCCTGACGCTGCGCAGCCCCGCGGGGGATGTCGAAGTGAAGAAGGAGGACATCGCGACGCGCGAGAACACGCGGCGATCGCTGATGCCCGAAGGCCTCGACTCGATGGGGGCGGAGGCGCTGCGCGACATCCTCACCTTCATCTCGGCCGCGGGCGATCAGCGATTCCGGGTCGTCGATCTCCGGCAGGTCTACACGGCAAGCAGCCGGCGGGGGTTCCGGCGCGAGGAGGACACGACCGACACGGTCCCGCTCCATCGCTTCGGCGATGTGGCGGTCGCCGGCGTCCCCTTCTTCGTGATGGATCCCGCGAAGTCCGAGAACGGGACGAACCTGCTGGCGCTCAAGGGGGGCCCCGGCACCGGCAACCTGTCGGACGATTTTCCGCAGCGGGTCGAGGTCCGCACCAGCGTGACCGCCGCGAGCCTGCACTTCCTCGGCGGCGTCGGGCTGTGGGCGTGGCCGGCGGGCGGCGACGCGGCGCGCGGCCAGCCGGTGATGAAGGTCACCGTCCAGTTCGCCGACGGCAGCACCGAAGAGCACGTGCTCAAGAACGGCGAGCACTTCGCCGACGCGCTCGTGCGCGCCGAGGTGCCGCTCAGCAAGGATGCCGGCGACTTCACCGGCCGCGGCCAGCTGCGCTACTTCGCGATCAATCTCGGCAAGAAGGGCGCCTTGTCGAAGATCGTGCTCGAGAGCTTCGACACCGACGTCGTTCCTGCGACGATCGCAATCACGGCCGGCGACGAACCGGTCGCCGGGTTGGCGCCGTCAGGTACCGCCCTCTCGCAGGCGCCGGCGGCGCCGCCCCAGGATCGGCCCAAGGCGGGCGGCAAGGGTGATGCGCCGCTGCCGGAAACCAAGCCGATCGTGTGGGCGCCGGGCAAGAAGCGCGTACTGGTGATTGGCGGCGGCAGCTCGCACAACTTCTCGCAGTTCTTCGGCGGCACCGACGTGGCCACACTGTCTGCCGCCGGGTTCAGCGTGAACTACACCGAAGATCGCGATCAGGCGGCGGCCGAGATCGGCAAGGCCGACGTCGCCGTCATCAGCGTCAACCGGCAGTTCTTCGACACGCCCGAGTACCGCAAGGCGCTCTTCGACTTCGCGGCCGCGGGCAAAGGCCTGGTGATGCTGCATCCGGGCACGTGGTACGGCTACAGCGCCTGGCCGGAGCTGAACGCCACGATCGTCGGCGGCGGCGCGCGCGGCCACGACCGCATCGCGAAGTTCACGGTCAATGCGGTCCAGCCCGGGCACCCGATCATGAAGGGGGTGCCGAAGTCCTTCGAGGTCGAGGACGAGCTCTACTACCTGAATGCCGAGCCGGACAAGATCGTGCCGGGCGCGGCGAAGATCGACGTCCTCGCCGAGACCTCGCCGAGCGTCCGCTTCAAGGCGCCGCACCCCGCGGTCTGGATCACGAGCCACCCCAACGCCCGCATCGTCGGCATCACGCTCGGCCACGACGAACGCACGCACGACCTGCCCGCGTTCAAGACGCTTCTGGCGAACGCGGTCACCTGGGCGGCGCGCTGACGGCGCGCCGCGGAGAAGAGAGAACGTTTCTTAACAAGAGGTCAGGAGGAATTTGGGGTTCCCAAAGAATTCTCCTGATCTCCTGATCTCCTGTTGAAAGTGTTGAAGGAGGAGGTGCCATGAAGAGACTTGTCCTCGCCGCAGCGATCGTCGCGTGCGCGGCGCCCGCTTCAGCCCGGCAGGCGGCGGTGGATCACGCGCACATGCACGACGCGCAGGCCGCGCCTGCGGCGCAGGCTCCGCAGACCCCACCGGCAGCGCCGGCCGCGCCGGGCGGAGGCCGTGGCGGGCCGCAGATCGACGTGCCCTGGAACGACGCGATCCCGCCCGGCACCGCCGATCACGCGGCGCGGGCGCTGAAGGAGTCGAGCCGCCACGGCGAGTGGGCCGACGTCAAGATGGCCGACGGCGTCCTCAAGAGCTGGGTCGTCTATCCCGAGCGCGCGCAGAAGGCCGGGGTCGTCCTGGTCATTCACGACATCCGCGGCATGTCCGACATGGCCCGCGCGATGGGCGATCAGCTCGCCCAGGACGGGTTCATCGCCATCGTGCCCGACTTCCTCTCCGGCAAGGGCCCGAACGGCGGCGGGACCGACACGCTCGGCGCCGACGTGGGCAAGACCATCCAGTCGCTCACGCCCGCCGACGTCGTGGCGCGCCTGAACGCGGCGATGGAATACGGCCGGAAGCTCCCGGCCTCGAATGGCAAGACCGGTGTGATCGGCTTCTGCTGGGGCGGCGCCCGCAGCTTCGGGTTCGCCGCGGCCCAGCCGAACCTGAATGCCGCGGTCGTCTACTACGGCGACGCGCCCGGGTCCGCCGACAGCACGCAGGAGACGACGCTCGCGAACGTCAAGGCGCCGGTGCTCGGCCTCTACGCGGGCAACGACGCGCGCATCAACGCGACGCTTCCCCCGACGCAGGCGGCGATGCAGAAGCTGGGCAAGAGCTATGAGATCCACACCTACGAGGGCGCCGGCCACGGCTTCATGTTCTCGCAGGCCGGCGCCGGCGGCGCGAACCTGAAGGCGGCGCAGGAGTCGTGGCCGGTTGTGCTGCAGTTCTTCAGGAAGCACCTGTAGGCGCTCGAATCACCTGGTTGCTGATTCCGCGACGCCCGCCCTGAAGGGCGGGCCTACTCCCAACAATCGTCACAATCACCCGTCGATACGATGGCAGCGTTGGCGTCGCGTCATCCTCCGATGACGGGGTCAGACCGGGGTCTGACCCCGGTCTGACCCCGGTCTGACCCCGGTCTGACCCCGGTCTGACCCCGGTCTGACCCCGGTCTGACCCCGGTCTGACCCCGGTCTGACCCCGGTCTGACCCCGGTCTGACCCCGGTC
>Ga0075423_10007938_pt1 | contig 10049 bp, 7 predicted proteins | sample SoiMethybrSBSTD2_FD_80114 | JGI IMG/M metagenome (GOLD analysis project Ga0075423, IMG submission 80114) | Bulk soil microbial communities from a Populus tree surrounding site in Tennessee, USA - Soil MetaG P. TD hybrid SBSTD2 | ecosystem: Environmental > Terrestrial > Soil > Tree plantation...
CCTCCGAGCGCTGGGTCCAGAACGATCAGGGGGAGCCCGAGCGCAGGTAAGCGTGCCGGTAGAGGCGAAGCGGCGGGAATTGCGCTCGCGCCCCGCACTTTGGCTGCGGTCGTCCGCTTAATGCAGCTTTACATGCGGCTCGGTGCGGCGCGTAATGACGCGCGCGAGCGTATCGAGCGATACTTTCGTCACCCCGTGCAGCGCCAGCTGATGCATTTTGTAGAGCGACCGGTACATCAGGCGCGCGATGTAGCCTTCGATGAAGAGGTTGCGACCGATCAGCCGACCCATCAGGTTACCGACGGTCGAGTAATGACCCAACGCCACCAGTGACCCGAAATCGCGGTAGCGCCAGGCCAGCAACGGCTTGCCGGCGAGGCGCCGTTTCATCTGCTTGAGCATATGCGTCGCCTGCTGATGGGCGGCCTGCGCGCGCGGTGGCACGGGTTGTTGATGCCCGGGCCAGGGGCAGGCCGCACAATCGCCAAGCGCGAAGATGTTGGGATCGCGCGTGGTCGCCAGCGTCGGCAAGACGACGAGCTGATTCAGCCGGTTGCTCTCCAGGCCCGCTAAATCCTTGAGCACGTCGGGTGCCTTGACGCCCGCCGCCCACACCACCAGCTCGGCGGCAATGAACTGCCCGCTGGCGAGCCGCACCCCGTTGGGCAGCACCTGGGAGACCATTGCCGAGGTGTGGATCTTAACCTGCAAGCCTTCGAGCAGCCTTTGCGCGGCACTTGAGAGGCGCTCCGGCAGGGCCGGCAGAATGCGTTGGCCCCCCTCGATGAGATGGATTTTGATGTGCTTGTCGGGATCGATCCGATCGAGCCCGAAGGCCACCAATTGGCGCATGGTGCGATGCAGCTCGGCGGCAAGCTCCGTACCCGTGGCACCGGCACCGATGATGGCGACTTGCAGTTGCTCGGGCCGCAGGGGCTCGGCCTGCGTGTGCGCCCGGATGCAGGCGTTGACGAGGCGCCGGTGAAAGCGCTCGGCCTCGGCCTGGCTCTCGAGCAGAATGGCGTGCTCCTTGGCGCCGGGTGTGCCGAAATCGTTGCTGAGGCTGCCGACCGCTAGGACCAAGGTGTCGTAGGCAACCAACTGCCGCTCCGTGACAAGGAGACCTTCCTCGTCCCGGAACGGGGCAACGTGCACCAGGCGGCGCGAGCGGTCGAGCCCGCTCATCTCCCCGACGCGGTAGCGAAAGCCATGCCAGTGCGCCTGGGCCAGGTAATCGAGCTCGTGCATGCCGATGTCCATGCTCCCGGCAGCGACTTCGTGCAGCAGCGGCTTCCACAAATGCGTGCGCTTTTTTTCGATCAGCGTCACCGCCGCTTTACCGCGGCGGCCGAGCTTGTCGCCGAGCCGGGTGACGAGTTCAAGTCCGCCGGCGCCGCCCCCGACCACGACGATCTGGTGCAAGGCTTCGCCCGCTGCCGGGCGCCACGAGGGCTCATCGGCGCCTGGGGATGCTGCAAGACCCTCACTGGGCTCAGACATGGATCTCCCACCGCGCAGGCCCCACTTCCGCGTGCCGCGAGGATCGGCTCCGCGCTCAGCAAGGCTATAGAGCCGACGCAATGACCTCAAGCCTCGGCCCGCCCTCAAGCCCCCGTCGCGCCGAAAACCGGGCCGGCGGCTCACTCGCAAGGCGATGTGCGCTAGGCGCCTTGCTTTTTGCGCCACGCAAAGACCACACTGAGGCCCGGCACGCACCGGCCCGGCCCGAGCCGGCCGGGCAGCTTGCCGGCGACAGGACACCGAGGGGACGCAAGGCGCAAGATGTCGAACACGCTGCCGAAATCAACCGACGTTGTGATCGTGGGTGCCGGCAATGCCGCGCTTTGTGCCGCGCTGGCGGCGGCCGAAAGCGGAGTGTCCGTGCTGGTGCTCGAGCGCGCCCCGGAGGGGGAAGCGGGCGGCAACAGCCGCTTCACCGCCGGCGCCTTTCGCTGCGTCTATGACGGCGTGGAGGACCTCAAGGCGCTGATGCCCGACCTCACGTCCGATGAAGTTGCCAACACCGACTTCGGGACCTACACGCAGGCCCAGTTTTTCGATGACATGGGCCGGCTGACCGAATACCGCACCGACCCCGAGCTCTGCGAAATCCTGGTCACGCGCAGCAGGAGCACGATGCAGTGGATGCGCGACAAAGGCATCCGCTTCGCCCCGATCTACGGCCGCCAGGCCTTCAAGGTCGACGGCAAATTCAAGTTTTGGGGCGGATTGACGGTCGAATCTTGGGGCGGCGGCCCCGGACTTGTCGATGCGCTGACCAAATCTGCCGCGCGCGCCGGCATCACCATCGCCTACCAGGCGAGGGCCCTGGCGCTCATCAGCGATGACGAGGGGGTCAAAGGCGTGCGCCTGCGCCATCAGGGCAAAACCCGCGAAATTGCCGCCAAATGCGTGGTGCTGGCGGCCGGCGGCTTTCAGGCCAATGCCGAATGGCGCACTCGCTACATGGGAGCGGGTTGGGAACTCGCCAAGGTACGCGGCACACGCTTTAACACCGGCGATGGCATCCGCATGGCCCTCGACGTCGGCGCCCAGCCGACCGGCAACTGGTCGGGCGGACATGCCGTGGCCTGGGATCGCAACGCTCCAGAATTCGGCGATCTCACGGTCGGGGACAACTTCCAAAAGCACAACTATCCCTTTTCGATCATGATCAACGCCAACGGCGAGCGCTTCGTCGATGAGGGTGCCGATTTCCGCAACTACACCTACGCCAAGTACGGCCGCGTGATCCTGTCCCAGCCGGGACAGTTTTGCTGGCAGGTCTTCGACGCCAAGGTGTTGGGCCTCTTGCGCGATGAGTATCGCATTAAGCGGGTGACCAAGGTGCGCGCCGATACGCTCGAGGAGCTGGTGGGCAAACTCGACGACGTGAACCCGAGCCAGGCGCTCGCGACCATCAAGGCCTATAATGCGGCGGTGAAGAAGGACGTGCCGTTCAACCCGAACATCAAGGATGGGCGCGGCACCGTTGGTCTTGCGATTCCCAAATCCAACTGGGCCATTGTGCTCGACACCCCGCCCTTTGAAGCCTATGCCGTCACCTGCGGCCTGACTTTCACATTTGGCGGCCTGAAAATCGATGGCACCGCGCGCGTCATCAACACCGACGGGGAGGTGATCCCCGGGCTGTACGCCGCCGGGGAGTTGGTCGGTGGCCTGTTTTATTTCAACTACCCCGGCGGTAGCGGACTGATGAACGGGGCCGTGTTCGGTCGCATCGCCGGCACGGCGGCCGGCCAGCGCGCTGCCCAAAGCCCATAAGGCGCTTGCCGCCTCGGCCGTCAGGCGTGCCGGGCGGCCACCAGCTGGGCAATCACCCGCTCGCCGCGGGCGTCATCCTCCGCTGTCGCGGCGAGGGGATCACGGGCATTAAGCTTGTGCGAAACGAGCAGTCGCGCCAGATCCTCGCGCACGGGATCCTGCAAGGCTTGGCGCTCGCGCAGGAACAACGCCGCCGCGGTGGCGTAATAAAGCCCGCTCGCGGCCTGTCGCGCCAGCACCGTTGCATCAGGCGCGCCGGCGCCGGCGCGCTCGAGGAGTGACAGGGCCGCGCGCAAGCGCTCTTCGAGGTTGAGCCTCAGCTCGCTCGGTGCCTCGGCCAGGAAGGGTTGCAGCTGCGCCTCCAGAAGGCGATGGGCGCCGGCCTTGGCGGCAGCGCGCACGACGTCGAGCGCGATGATGTTGCTGGTGCCTTCCCAAATCGAACCGAGGTGCGACTCGCGTAAAAGCCGCGGCTCGATCCACTCCTCGATGTAGCCGTTGCCCCCCCGCATTTCCATGGCATCGCCCGTGAGCTTGCGGGCGTCGCGGCAGGCACGCAGCTTGATGAGCGGCGTCAGCACACGGCGCAGCGTCTGGGCTTCCAAGTCGCCCCGATCGGCGCGCTGCAAACAATCGGCCGTGAAAAACGCCACGCTGAGCGCGGCCTCGGCCGGCAGGATCATCTTGATGAGTTGCCGGCGCACCAGCGGCAGGTCGATCAGGCGTTGGCCAAAGGCACGCCGTCCCAGCGCCATGGTCAAGGCCTCGTGCACGGCACGGCGCATGATGCCGGTCGAGCGCACGCCGTTGGACAGCCGCGACTGGTTCACCATCTCGGCCATCTGCTTGAAGCCCTGGCTGAGATCGCCGACCAACCAGGCCACGGCGCCCTCCAGCACAATCTCGCCCGAGGCCATGGCGCGCGTGCCGAGCTTGTCCTTGAGACGGACGATGCGATAGCCGTTGGGCGCGCCCGAGGGCAGCAGGCGCGGCATCAGGAACAGGCCGAGCCCCGCCGTGCCGGCCGGCGCCCCTTCGGGTCTTGCCAGGACAAGCGCCAAATCCGCATCGGCGTTGGAGCAAAACCACTTGTCACCGTAGAGCCGCCACGCCTCGCCCGCGCGCACCGCCCGCGTCTCGGTCGCCCCCACGTCCGAGCCGGCCCACCGCTCGGTCATGAACATTGCGCCTTGCAGCTGATCCTCGCCAGCTTCCGCCAGCAGGCCCGGCAGGTAGCGCGCGAGCAATGTCTTGTCGGCGTAGCGAATGAGCGTGCGGGTCAGGCTATCCGTCATATTGACGGGACAGAGCAGGCCGAACTCGGATTGGGCGAACAGATAGGTCAGGGCGTATTTGCTGGCCGACGCAAGGGGTTGCGGCCAGCCCAACGCCGGGCGGTGCGAGAGCGCCGCCAAAGCCAATTCGCCAAAGGCAATGCGCTCCATGGCGAGGTAGGCGGGGGCTTTGACGATGGTTTGGCGATCCTCGCCCTGACGGCTGCGCGGCTCGAGCCGGGGCGGCGTCTTGTCGGCCTCGCGCGCCAGATCGTCGAGCCGGCCGCCGACCAGCCGACCAAGTTGCCTCAGATAAGGCTCAAGATGCGCGCGCTCGGCGGCGGCAAGATAGATCTGCAGCATGCCCCTGAGCGATGGATCGGAACCATAGAAGTCGAGGCCACGGGAGTCCTCCGAGGCCGAGGTCGTGCAACTGGACTTGCGTGCCTCAAGGTTCATGGCCTTTAATCAACTTTGGCTTCACGAGCTCAGGTTCAAGACCATGCACTATACCACGCTTGGTGGGACACAATTGAAAGTCAGCGTCGCCGGGCTCGGCTGCGGCGGCAACAGCCGCATCGGGCTTGGTGTCGGGCTGAGCGAGGCACAAGCGGTGGCCTTGGTGCACACAGCGCTCGATCTCGGCGTCAACCTGTTGGATACGGCGGCCGCCTACGGGACCGAAGCCGTCGTCGGCAAGGCCATCAAAGGCCGACCCCGCGACTCGATCGTCATCTCGACCAAAAGTCACGTCAGTGCCGATGGTCGCGCCCTTTCCGGCTCGGAGGTGGTTGCCAATCTCGAGAATTCGCTGCGCCAGCTCGACACCGACTATGTCGATGTTTTCCACCTGCACGGGCTGGCGCCGAGGGCCTACGACCACGCTATGGCCGAGATCGTGCCTCAGCTGCTGCGGCAAAAACAGGCGGGCAAGCTTCGCCATCTCGCCGTCTCCGAGACGGGCCCGCGCGATCCCGAGCACAAGATGCTCGAACGGGCCACCCAGAAAGGTCCCTGGGAGGTCGTCATGCTGGCCTTCCACATGCTGAACCAAAATGCACGCCGGCCGGTTCTGGAGCAAACGCGCGCCAACGCTATTGGAACCTTGTGCATGTTTGCGGTGCGCAACATCTTCTCTAAGCCCGGCCTATTGCAAACGGCCGTCGCGGACCTGATCGCGGAGGGTAAGCTCGGCAAGGATGGCCTCGATAAGGACAATCCCTTGGGCTTCCTGCTGCACCCAGGCGGGGCGCGAAGCATCGTCGATGCCGCCTACCGCTTCGCCCGGCACGAACCCGGCATCGACGTGGTCCTGTTCGGTACCGGCAACGTCGAGCACCTCAAGCGCAATATTGCCTCGATCCTCAGCCCACCGTTGCCAAGCGAAGATGCAGCGCGCCTGACGCGGCTGTTCGGCGGCCTCGTCGGCGTCGGCCTCGACCTGCCCGATCGCATGCGTGAGCCAGCGACAAAGCGCTGAAGGGCAACCCTTTTCGCCTCAGCGCCGGGCCGCTTTTTTGGCCGGCGTCCGGGCGGAGCGCTGCGGGCCTGCGCTTCGAGCCCGCCCAGCTGCGAGCTTGTTTAAGAGCCAAAGCTTGAGCGCAATGGCGTTGTTGTGTTGCTCGTCACGAGCGGCATAGAGCAGCGTCACCGGCGCGCGGGCGATGCGCGCAATAAGCTCTTGGGCGGCGCTGGCGCCGGGTTCCCGCGCCAGCTCGCGGCCATAGTCGAACACGAACTCATCCCAGGTCACTTCTTTGGCGTGCACGCGCCGCCGCAGCGCGTCGCTTGGGGCGATGTCCTTGAGCCAGATGTCGATCTTCGCCTTTTCCTTGGCGATCCCGCGCGGCCACAAGCGGTCGACCAGAATGCGCGTGCCGTCCTGCGCCTCGGTGGGCGCATAAACGCGCTTGACGCCGAGGCGGCTGCCAGCTCTCGACGGCGATGCTTGCTTCGGCATAACGGCTCGCCCCGCGCCTGACCTTGCTTCTGCTTTCGCCGGCGCCTGGCAGTGGACTGGATCGTTGCCGCTGGCGCGCCACGCCTGAGGTCTCGCGACGCGATTGAGGCGCGAGCTTCGAGCTTAAGATAGACAGTGCGCCCACGCTAGCAGCGCCGTCGCGGGCACGATAGATTGCCGGCTGGAACTTAAGAGGCGTTGCAGAGCTTTCGCAAGCCAGCCGCGACCTTCTGGGATCAGGGCACCATGATACGCGCGCGCCTCGCCGCCGAACTGCCTTTGCTGCTGCTGCTCCCCTGGCTCGTCGCCAGCGCCGCACTTGCGCAGGGGTCGAACGACAGCGTCGAGGTCATCGTCTCCCAAGCCGATGCGTGGCCACACACGCGCATGTCCGTGCGCGGGTTCTTCAACCTCGTCAAGCGCACCGCGGCAAGCCTCACGGGTTTCGCTTTGCCTCTCACCAAGTGCGAGAAGTGGACGCTCCCCAAGGACAAGCTCGACGCCGTCAAAAAGTCGGCCGCCAAACAGGGCTTGCTGGTCACCGAGCTCGGCGCCAGCTGGGATCACGTCTTGCAGGCAACGCCGGCCAATTTCAAAATCACGCAGAAACAACAATCCCTGGTCGACCTCGCCAAAAGCGGCAAGGCCACGACCGGCGTCAAGATCATGGCGGGACCGTCCCCCTCCATGCTGGAATATGCGCTCACCAAGGATGCCAAGGCCGCGGCGGGGACCGAGGCACCCAAGCTTACGGTGGCGCTCAGCGACCAGACGGTGCTGACGATTGCCCGCACCAGCCTCGACCTCAAACCCAAGCTGTGCATCTGGCGCGGGGAAGTGGAGCAGACGGGCGGCCTCGTCACCTTGATGTGGTGGCCGAACGGCAGGATGGCCGGCACGGTGCAAGATCAGGGCAAGATCTACTCGATCCGCCACATGGGCGGCCAATTCTACGCCGTGGTAGAACTGAACACCGAGCGCATGCCGCAGGAGCACGCTTCCCTGCCCTCGAGCGTGCGCGCGAGCGACCCCAATTTGCGCGACGATCCGCTGGTCCAGCAGGGCGATGCCAGCCTGCTGCGCCGGGTGGTGACGGCCATGCGCCGACCGCAAGCCGCCGCCGCGCCCGCCCAACCCGCCCCGCGCCAGACCGCGGCCGCTGCCGCCCAGGATGCGCGCGCTGCCAAGGCCGGGGCGAAGCGCCAGGACGTCGTGATCGACGTGATCGTCGCCTACACGCGCAAGGCCGCCAGCAACTATGGCGACGTCAAACGCGAGTTGGTCGAGCTCGCCATCGAGGAAGCCAACCACTCCCTGCGCCTGAGCAATCTGGGCAACATCAAGCTCCGGCTCGTGCACGCCTACCAGACGAGCTATGTCGAAGAGGGTCAACACTTCCAGCATCTGTGGCGCTTTGCCGACCGGGGTGACGGCTACATGGATGAGATCCATGCGCTGCGCGACAAGTACCGCGCGGACGTGGCCGTATTGATCGTCGATGACCCCGCCGGCTGCGGCCTGTCAACGCGGGTCTACGCCGATGCCGAAGAGGCCTACTCGGTGGTGCACCACGAGTGCGCGGCCGCATCATACTCGTTGGCGCACGAAATCGGTCACCTGATCGGCGCGCGCCACGAGTTGGCCTTGGACAAGAACATGACGCCATTTCCCTACGGGCATGGTTTTGTCAATGGCAGCAAATGGCGTGATATCATGAGCTACAAGGTGAGCTGCGGGGGATGTCCGCGTTTGCCCGTGTGGTCGAGCCCCAAACTCCTTGTCAAAGGCGAGCCCGCCGGCAGCGCCGAAATCGACAATGCACGCGTGATCGCCGAACAAGCCGCGCGCGTGGCCGCGTTCCGCTAACAGGCCCGGTCAGCTCTTCACAACTGCGGCTTACCGACAATCGTCACGATCAAGGCTTGGGTTTTCAGCACCTCGCGCGCGACCCGCTTGACGTCGGCGAGCATCACGGCGTTGATCTTCTGATTGCGCGCCTGCAGGTAGTCGGGGGTATCGCCATCGACCCAGATGCCGAGCAGCGAACTTGCCACCTTGGCATTGGTGTCGAAATCCAAGAGGAAGGAGCCGGTAAGGTAGCGTTTGGCATTCTCGAATTGGCTGGGATTTGGCCCGTCCTGCGCCATCTTGACGAGGACCTCCTTCAGCACACCGAGCGCTGAGCCCATCGTCTCGTTCTTGGTGGAAAAGGCGCCGAGCAGAAGCGAGGTGATGGAATCGTGCACCAGACCGGTTTGCACCGAATAGGCAAGCCCGCGCTTGACGCGAATTTCCTCGGTCAGGACGGCGTCGAAATCGCCGCTGCCGATAATATGGTTCAAGACCTCCAGCGCCGGGAAATCCGCATCTTTGCTGGCAAGGGCCGGAAGGCCGAAGGCCACGGTGGCCGATGGCAGGTCTTTTTCCACCACGATGGGCGCCGTCGGCGGGCGAGGGTCGACCTTGCCCAATAGGGTCAGCTGCGTCCGCTCCGGCAGGTCCCCGAAGATGTTGTCGAGCGCCGCCGCGGCGGTGGCCTTGTCAATGTCGCCGACGATGACAACCTTCAGCAGGCTCCGCGCCAGGAGCTTGCTGTGCTGAGTTGCCAGGTCCTCGCGCACGATGCGCGGCACGGATTGTGGCGTGCCGTCGGCGGGCCGGCCGTAGGCCGTGTCCGGGAACGCTTCTCGGTACCAACGGTCGACGGCCACGCGATTGGGCTCGTTGGCCGCCATCGCCAGATCGGCGAGACGCTGGGATCTTACCCGCTCGATCGCATCCTCATCAAAGCGCGGGGCGGTCAGCGCCAGCCGCAACAATGCCGCGGAAGCCGCAAAGCGTTTGCTGAGCGTCTCGAGCCCCCCGTAAATGGCATCGCGCCCAGCCGACAGCGACAGCCGCATGCCGAGCGAAGAGACCTGCGCCTTGAAGGCCTCTTCGGTGAGATCGCCGGCGCCTTCGGTGAGCATGTCCGCCACCATGGTGGCAAGTCCCTCTTTGCCCGCCGGGTCCAGCGAGGCGCCACCGGCGACGGCGAACCTGATGGCGATCAGGGGGACGCTATGCTCCTCCACCAGCCAGGCCTTGATGCCCTTGGCGCTGGCGATCTCCTCCACCCGGAGCGCCTGCACCGGGCTCGAGCCCATCGAGATGGCAAGGACAAGCAACAGCTGGCACAGCGCCGCGCGCGGCCACAGCCGGGCGGTGATCGTGGACATTGAGCGCTCCTTTCCGCTCATTGTTTGACCGCTTGCGGCCCGGCGCTGGCTTCGGCCTTCTGCGGCAACAGCAGCGAGCCGGTGACCGAACGTTCGCGCGCCAGATATTCGACGGCCACGCGCTTGATGTCGTCCACGCTCCTGGATTGCACGCGCTGCGCTATTTCGCCGATCTGGGCCAGGCTTTGGCCGAAGGCAACGCCCTCGCCGTAGCGCCGCGCGAGTTGCATCTGGTCGTCCGATTCAAAAACCCGCGCCGCCTCAATCGCGGACTTGGCCCGGTCCAGCTCCGCCTCGGTGACACCCTTTTCG
>Ga0075423_10007940_pt1 | contig 10049 bp, 10 predicted proteins | sample SoiMethybrSBSTD2_FD_80114 | JGI IMG/M metagenome (GOLD analysis project Ga0075423, IMG submission 80114) | Bulk soil microbial communities from a Populus tree surrounding site in Tennessee, USA - Soil MetaG P. TD hybrid SBSTD2 | ecosystem: Environmental > Terrestrial > Soil > Tree plantation...
GCGCCGCCGGTGTCGCGGATGCTCCTCAACAGCCTGGTCATGGCCCTCGTGATCGCCCTGGGGAAGATCGCGGTCTCGGTGATCTCCGCCTACGCGGTCGTCTTCTTCCATTTCCCCGGCCGCATGTTCTTCTTCTGGATGATCTTCGTCACTCTGATGCTGCCCGTCGAGGTCCGGATCATCCCGACGTTCAAGGTGGTGTCCGATCTGGGGCTGATCAACACCTTTCCCGGCCTCACCGTGCCCTTGATCGCTTCCGCCACCGCGACCCTGCTCTTCCGGCAATTCTTCATGACGATCCCCGACAATCTGGTGGAGGCGGCGAAGATCGACGGCGCCGGCCCGCTCCGGTTCTTCAAGGACATCCTGATCCCGCTCTCGCGCACCAACATCGCGGCCCTCTTCGTGATCCTGTTCATCTTCGGGTGGAACCAGTACCTCTGGCCGCTCCTCATCACGACCAGCCGCAGCATGGACACCATCGTGATCGGCATCACCAAGATGATCGGCACGGGGGACGCCCAGACCGACTGGAACCTCATCATGGCCACCGCGGTGCTCGCGATGCTCCCGCCGGTGGCGGTGGTGGTCCTCATGCAGCGCTGGTTCGTGAAGGGGCTGGTGGAGACCGAGAAGTGAGGCTCGTCATGCTCGCCAGCCTCGCCCTCGGGGTGCTCGCGACCCTGGCCGGCCCCGCGCTGGCCCAGCCGGCGGCGCGGGTGACCAAGTTCGCCGCCCACCGCGGCGGCGCGCTGCTCTGGCCCGAGAACAGCCTGCTCGCCTTCCGCAACGCCGCCGAGACCCTCGGCGCCGACTTCCTCGAGTTCGACGTCCACCTCTCGAAGGACGACGAGGTGGTCGTCATCCACGATCCCACCCTCGAGCGCACCACCAACGGCCGGGGCCTGGTGCGCGCCCACACCCTCGCCGAGCTCGGCGCGCTCAGGCTGCGCGACCGCACCGGCGCGCTCACCGACGAGCCCGTGCCCTCGCTCGACGACGTGGTGGCGCTCGCCATGCGCACGCACCGCCAGATGCTGCTGGAGATCAAGGTGGACGACCGCGAACACCGCTACCCGGGCATCGAGGAGCGGGTGTTCGAGGTATTGGACCGCCGCGGGGCCGTCGGCGCCACCGTTGTGATGTCGTTCGAGCGTGACACCTGGAAGCGCGTGCGGGCGCTCCGGCCGGAGGCGCGGGCGTGCGCGCTCTACTCGCGCCGCACTCTCGGCGACCTCGGCTCGACTCTGCGGGCGGAGATGGAGCAGGCGCAGCGAGCCGGAGTGACCATGCTGGGGCTGCACCAGAACCTGGTGGACGCCGACGCCGTGGAGCTCGTGCACCAGGCGGGGATGATCCTCGGGGTGTGGACGGTGAACGACGCGGGCGGGATCCGGCGCTTCATCGGCCTCGGCGTGGATCTGGTCATCACCGACCGGCCGGACCTGGCCAAGACGGTCCTCGGGCGGTGAGCGCGGCTCGCCGCTTCGTCCTCGCGCTGGATCAGGGCACCACCGGCTCGACCGCGCTCGTGGTGGATGGGGACGGCGCGGTGCGCGCCCGTGGCTACGCCGAGCTGCCCCAGCACTACCCGCGCCCGGGCTGGGTGGAGCACGATCCCGAGGACATCTGGACGTCGACGGAGACCGCGGCGGGGCAGGCGTTGCGCGCCGCCGAGATCACGGGAGCGGAGGTGGCCGCCATCGGCATCACCAATCAGCGGGAGACTGCCGTGCTGTGGGAGCGCGCCGGTGGCCGGCCCGTGCACCACGCCATCGTCTGGCAGTGCCGCCGCACCGCCCCGATGTGCGATCGCTTGAAGGCGGACGGCTTCGAGGCGCTGTTCCGGCGGAAGACGGGTCTCGTGCTCGACGCGTACTTCTCCGGGACCAAGATCCGCTGGCTCCTCGATCACGTGGTGGGAGCGCGGGAGAAGGCGGAGCGCGGCGAGCTGGCCTTCGGCACCGTGGATACCTGGCTCCTCTGGCGCCTCACCGGCGGGCGCGTGCACGCCACCGAGCCCAGCAACGCCTCGCGCACCCTCTGCTTCGACATCGAGAAGCTCGCGTGGGACGAGGAGCTGACCGCGGCGCTGGGCGTTCCCATGGCGCTCCTGCCCGAGGTGCGCCCGACCGCCGGCGTGTTCGGCGAGACGGTGCGCGGCGCCCTGCTGCCCGCCGGCATTCCCATCACGGGCATCGCCGGCGATCAGCAAGCCGCGCTGTTCGGCCAGAACTGCCTCGAGCCGGGCGCGGCCAAGAACACCTACGGCACCGGTTGCTTCCTGCTCGTCAATACCGGCGCGCGGCCGGTCACGTCCAGCCACGGCCTCCTCACCACCGTGGCGTGGTCCCTGGGCGGCCGCGTGGCCTATGCGCTCGAGGGCAGCGTGTTCATCGCCGGCGCGGCGGTGCAGTGGCTGCGCGACGGGCTCGGCATCATCGCAGAGGCCGCCGAGACCCAGGCCCTCGCGGAGTCGGTGCCGGACACCGGGGGCGTGTACCTCGTGCCCGCCTTCGTGGGGCTGGGCGCGCCGTACTGGGATCCCTACGCGCGGGGCACGCTGGTGGGCCTCACGCGCGGCACCGGCCGCGGCCATCTCGCGCGCGCCGCGCTGGAAGCCATCGCGTATCAGAGCCGCGACGTGCTGGACGCCATGGCCGCGGACGCGGGGGCCCCGATCACGAGCCTCCGGGTGGACGGAGGGGCCTCCGCCAACGACTTCCTCTGCCAGTTCCAGGCCGACATGCTCGGCGTCGAGGTGCTCCGGCCCGCAGTCACCGAGACGACCGGGCTCGGCGCCGCGTATCTGGCCGGCGTGGGCGCGGGGCTCTGGCAGCCGGGCGAGCTGGGCTCGCGCTGGCGCCTGGGCCGCCGCTTCACGCCCCGCCTGGCCGCGCCGGCGCGTGAAGCCGCCCATCGTGGATGGCGCCGCGCCGTCGAGCGCGCCCGCGCCTGGGTCGAGCCCGAGGCATGACCCACAAAGGAGGCACTGGATGATCCGCTTCGCCCTGGTCGCCCTTACCCTGCTCCTCCTCGTCGCTCCCGCCGGCCCCGCCGTCGCGCAGGCGCCCGTCGAGAGCGAGCTGAACCTCATCACGCCGGTGTCGAAGTTCATCCACGACGCCGCGCTCAAGGCCTTCGCCGACTATGCCAAGGAGAAGTGGAACGTCACCGTCAAGGTGAGCGCGATCCCCGCGGGCACGCCGGTGGCCTACGGCCGCATCACCGAGTGGAAGGGCAAGCCCGAGGTGGACATCTTCTGGGGCGGGGAATCGGCGCTCTTCGAGAAGCTCGCCGAGCAGAAGCTGCTCCAGAAGGTCGAGATCTCCAAGGACGCGTGGGAGTCCATCCCCGCGTCCATCGGCAAGCCCAAGCCCATTCCGTTGAAGGACAAGGACAGCTACTGGGTCGGCACCGCGCTGGAGCCCTACGGCCTCGTCTATCACCCGCGGCGGTTCCAGCGCCTCGGGGTGCCCGAGCCGAAGGAATGGGAGGATCTCCTCAATCCCAAGTTGAAGGGCGAGGTGGCCCAATGCGCGCCCACGCGCTCGTCCTCGTCGAACGCCACCTACGAGGTGATGCTCTCGATGCTGGGCGAGGACAAGGGCTGGGAGTGGCTGCGGAAGCTCGCCGCCAACACCGGCCACTTCACCGCGCGCAGCCGCGACGTGCCCACCGTGGTGGCCAAGGGCGAGTTCGCGGCGGGCTTCGCGGTGCCGTCCTACATGGCGTTCGAGGAGAAGCTCGCGGGCTTCGATCTCAAGTTCGTGGCCCCCAAGAACGCCTTCGTGACGCCGGAGCCCATGGCCATCCTCGCCGGCGCGCGCAATCCCAAGGCGGCACGCGCCTTCGTGGAGTTCCTCCTCACCGAGCGCGGGCAGCGCGTGTTCATGGAGCGCGGCCTCTTCCCGATCACCCCCAAGTACAAGGTGCAGGGCCCGCCGGGCTCGCCCGCGGAGATGGCCGTGCAGTTCACCGGGGGCGTGCGCTCGTACTTCGACGGCGACGTGGCCAACGTCTACGACGAAACCGTCGCGGCCAAGCGGTCGGAGGCGCTCAAGACGCGCTTCCGGAGCGACATCGAAGCCAAGTGGGACGAGCTGAAGAAGTAGCGTGAAGATCGCCATCCGCGGCGTCGTCAAGCGGTTCGGCACGGTCACCGCGGTGGACCGCGCCGAGCTGGACGTCGCCGATGGCGAGCTGTTCACGCTGCTGGGCCCGTCGGGCTGCGGGAAGACTACGCTCCTGCGTCTGCTCGCCGGCTTCTATCAGCCCGACGCGGGCGAGATCGCCTTCGGAGAGCGGGTGGTCAGCGGGCTCGCGCCCTACGAGCGCAACATCGGCATGGTGTTCCAGAACTACGCGCTCTGGCCGCACATGACGGTGGCGGGCAACGTGTCGTACGGCCTGCGCCTCCGCAAGCTCGGCGCCGCCGAGGTCGAGCGGCGCGTGCGCGAGGGGCTCGCCAAGGTGAATCTCGGCGGCCTCGAGTCGCGCTATCCCGGCCAGCTCTCCGGCGGCCAGCAGCAGCGGGTGGCCCTGGCCCGCGCGCTCGTGCTGAACCCCGACATCTTGCTGCTGGACGAGCCGCTCTCGAACCTCGACGCCAAGATCCGCGTGCAGGTGCGCGCCGAGATCCGCAAGCTCCAGCAGGAGCTCGGTATCACCACCATCTACGTGACCCACGATCAGGAGGAGGCGCTCTCGCTCTCGGACCGGGTAGCGGTGATGAAGGACGGCCGCGTGCTCCAGGTGGGCGTGCCCAAGGAGCTCTACGAGCGGCCGCGCACCCGCTTCGTGGCCGACTTCGTGGGGACCAACAATCTCCTCCCCGGCCAGGTGCGCGAGCGGCGAGGCGAGCGGGTCGTCGTGGAGACCGGGGTCGGGCGGCTCGAGGCCATTCCCAACGCGGCCGCGGGCGTCACCGACCGCTGCGTGCTCGCCATCCGGCCGGAGAACGTGGCCATCGCGGCCGCGGGGGCGGGGAGCGCCGGCGCCAACGGGGGCAACGCGATCAGCGGCCGGGTCGCGTTCACCTCGTATCTCGGAAGCACCCTGCGCTACGACGTGGAGACGGGGGCCGGCCTGGTCCTCAAGGCCGACATCCGCGATCCGTGGCATCACGATCCCATGCCCGTGGGCCGGGCGGTGACGGTGTCCTTCCCGGCCTCGGTCACCCTGGCCTTGCCGGAGGAGCCATGACGGACAAGCAGGCGCTGCCCAAGCTCGAGCTCTCGCACACCCTCATGCCCGAGAACGACGCCCTCCGCTTCCTCGCCGGCCATCGCATCACGATGGGCAGCCGCACCATGGATCCGAAGGCCCAGCTGGTCGGCGAGTTCGCGAAGTCGATCCGCGTGCCCGGGGTCTACCCGCCGCTGCCCGAGCTCCGGCAGCAGCTGCGCACCATGGTCATCCTCATGGACGAGCCGGCCCCCGCGCTCGCCCGCATCGAGGACGTGACGGTCCCCGGCCCCGCCGGCGCCATCCCGGCGCGGGTCTACGATGCCGCGAGCGGGGGCGGGCCGCGGCCCTGCCTCGTGTATCTGCACGGCGGGGGCTGGGTGCAGGGCGATCTGGAGACCCATCAGGGCCTCTGCGCGCGCCTCGCGCAGCGCGCGGGGATCGTGGTCGTGGCCATCGACTACCGCCTGGCGCCGGAGGCGAAGTTCCCCGCCGCGGTGGAGGATTGCCTGGCCGCCTATCGGTGGATCCGCGAGCACGGGCGCGCCCTCGGCGTGGATCAGGCGCGCGTGGCGCTCGGCGGCGACTCGGCGGGCGGGAATCTCTCGGCGGTGGTGTGCCAGCTCGCGAAGGCGGGCGGCCTGCCCCTGCCCACGTGCCAGGTGCTGATCTACCCCGCCACCGACTTCTCCATGAGCACGCCGTCCCACCACGAGCTGGAGAACGGCCACATCATCCCACGCGAGCGCATCGTGTGGTACGCGCAGCAGTACCTCCGCGGCGAGGCCGACAAGAAAGATCCGCGCGTCTCGCCGATCCTGGGCGACCTGCGCGGGCAGCCGCCGGCGCTGGTCATCACCGCGGGCTTCGATCCCCTGCGCGACGAGGGGCATGCGTACGCGACGGCGCTCCAGAAGGCGGGCGTGGACGTGCAGTATCACGAGTATCCAGGCCAGATCCACGCCTTCGTCTCGCTGACCAAGGCCATTCCCCAGGGCATGGCCTGCACCCACGAGATCGGCGACTACTTGCGGCAGCGCCTCGGTCGGGCCTAGCGGGCCGCGCCCCGTGGGCCGGCGCCTCCCGCTCGCCGCCGGGGTCACGCTGATCTGGCTCTTCCTGGGGCTGTTCCTCCTCTACCCGCTCGTCCGCATCTTCTACGACGCGGTCACCACCGAGGCAGGCCAGCTCACCCTGGCGCACTTCCACGACTTCTTCACCGACCGCTTCTATCTCCGGTCGCTGTGGAACTCGCTCTTGCTGGGCGTGCTCACGGTGCTGACGAGCAGCGTGCTCGGGATCGCGGTGGCGTTTCTCCTGGTGCGCTACGACTTCCAGGGGCGCGACCTCTTCAGCTTCCTCACCATCATCCCCATCATCTCGCCGCCGCTGGTCGGCGTGCTCGGCTTCACCTTCATCCTGGGACGGGCGGGGACGGTGAACGTGCTCCTCATGGACTGGCTCGACCTCCTCCGCCCGGTGAACTTCCTCTACGGCATCCACGGGGTGGTGCTGGTGGAGACGCTCCACCTCTTCCCGATGATCACGCTCAACGTGGTCGATGCCCTCGGCAAGATCGACCCCGCGCTGGAGGAGGCGGCGGAGAGCGTGGGAGCGCGGGGTTGGAGGAAATTCTGGACGGTGACGCTGCCCCTCACCACCCCCGGCTACGTGGCGGGCGCGCTCCTCGTGTTCATCTGGACCTTCTCCGACTTCGCCACGCCGCTGATCTTGGGCGTCCAGGATCTCCTCGCCGCCCAGGCCTACCTCAACATCGTGCAGTTCGTGGACAAGCGCATCTTCCGGATGGGCATCGTCATCTCGGCCCTCATGGTGCTGCTGGCGGTGCTCTTCCTCCTCGCCGCGCGGCACTACGTGGGCCTCAAGGACTATTCCTCGCTGGCCTACTCGCGGGTCGCGCGCCGCCGCCTGCGCGGGGTCCGCCAGGCGCTCGCCATCGCGTTCCTCGGCGCGCTCCTACTCCTGGCGTTCATCCCGTACTTCGGGGTCGCCCTCGCCTCGGTGGGGAAGGGGTGGTCGCTCACCCCGCTGCCCACCGCGTACACGCTGCAGTACTACGAGCGGGTGATCGTGGAGACGCCGAAGTACATCTTGAACAGCTTCCTCTACTCGGGGATCGCCGTGGCCATCTGTGTGGCGGTCGGGGTCCCCATCGCGTGGCTCCTGGGGCGCTCGCAGGTGCCGGGGCGCGACGCGCTCGACGCGCTCAACACCCTGATCCTCGCCATCCCCGGCACCGCCATCGGCATCGCCTACATCCGCGCCTTCCACTGGGATCTGCCCGGCTTCGACCGACCGCTCACGTCCTTCTGGATCGTGATGCCGCTGGTACTGGCGGTGCGGCGGCTGCCGTACACCGTGCGCGGCGCCTACGCCTCGCTCCTGCTCGTGCATCGGTCCATGGAGGAGGCGGCGGCTAGCGTGGGAGCGTCCGGCGCGCGCACCTTCCGGGACATCACGCTGCCCTTGATCTGGAAGGGCGTCCTCGTCGGCAGCCTCTTCTCGTTCATGACCTCGCTCCAGGAGGCGTCCGCCGTCCTCTTCCTGGCGCTCGGAGGCTGGGAGTCGATCACCAACGGCATCTTCGCCTTCTACATCGCGGGCAGCGCCAACGAGGCGGCGGCGCTGGGCGTGATCCTGATCGTTGTGGCCGCCCTCGCCACCTTCGTGATCAATCGCGTGGCCGGCACCCGGATGGGAGGCGTCTTCGGGTGAGCCTTTGTGCTGACCGAGCAGCGCAGGACCGATGAAAACCCACGCGTAATCAGGATGTTGCGGGGCCTTGTCAGGCCCGGGGGCGTGTGCTAGTGTTTCGGTTCACATGGCTCCCGGGATGGACCGGTCGTCATGGCGTGGCATCGCGAGCTATGCCCAGCTGGGGACGACGCTATTCGCATGCGTCATCGTCGGGCTGGTCGGCGGGTACTTCGCCGATCGGTTCCTGGGCACGCAGCCGTGGCTTCTGCTGGTGGGCCTGGGCTTCGGGATCGCGGCCGCCGCGTGGAACCTTTACCGCGCCCTGCAGGCGCTGAACCGCATGAGCGAGTGAGTGATGATGGCCGCTGAGCTGGTGAACCGCGTGACGCTGACGGGCCTGGGCGGAGCCGCCGTCCTCGCCGTAGTCGCCGGCTTCGTCGGCGGCCTCAGCGCGGTCGTCGGCGTGGCCGGCGGCGCCGTCATCACCCTCCTGAACTTCCGCTGGCTGGCCCGCGACGCCATACGGGCCACCTCGGGCGAGGGCCGCCTCTCCGCCCTCGGCTTCCGCAAGATCGCCGCGCTGCTCGCCCTCGGTGGTCTCGTCGCCTGCGGGGTAACGCACCCGGTGGCGGTGGCCGCCGGCCTGCTCGTGCTGCCGCCGGCGCTGGTGGCCCAGGGTCTTCTCGCCGCGCGAGACTGAGGACCGAACCGCATGGACATCATCGAGCACCCGCCGATCCTCCGACTGCCCGGCATCCCGGATCACGTCACCTATACGTGGATCGCGATGCTCTTCCTCATCGTGCTCTCCCTCTTCGCCACGCGGCGCCTCGCGCTGGTGCCGACGGGCGCGCAGAACCTCATGGAGATGGTGCTCGAGCAGTTCCACCAGATCCTCGACGAGGTGATCGGGGCCGGCGGGCGGCGCTACCTGCCCCTGGTCGGGACGCTCGGCCTCTTCATCCTCACGTCGAATCTGATGGGCCTGGTGCCGGGGATGGCGTCGCCCACCGCGAACTTGAACACCACCGCGGCGTGCGCGCTCATCGTGTTCTTCACGTACCACGTGATCGGCGTGCGCAAGCAGGGACTCATCCCCTACCTCAAGCACTTCGCGGGGCCGGTGCCGGGCCCGCTCAAGCCGCTCATGTTCGTCATCGAGGTGATCAGCCACCTCGCGCGCCCGCTCTCGCTCTCGCTGCGGCTCTTCGGCAACATGGCCGGCGGCCACATCCTCATCGCCATCTTCTTCTTCATGATGGGCTTCGACGGCCTGCTGGGCTGGGCGCTCACCGGCTCGTTCGGGGGCCTGGTGATCGGCGCGCCGGGAACCATCGTCGCCGCCGCGTTCGTGATCGGATTCCTGCTCCCGCTGAAGCTGCTGGTCGCGTTCCTCCAGGCGTTCATCTTCGTCATGCTCACCATGATCTACATCACGGGCGCCCTCGAGGAAGCCGAGCACGAGGCGACCCACGCCCCCGCGGGCCATCACTAGCAGTCATGACCCACATACCAAGGAGGAAGTCCGTGCGACGTACACTGATGTTCGCGCTCATGGCGGTGTTCGCGGTTCCAGGGATCGCGCTCGCGGCGGATGCCGCCGCGGGCGGCCCGGGTGAGTGGGTCAAGCCGTTCGCGGCGCTGGCTGCGGGCCTCGGGTTCGGGCTGGCCGCCGGTCTCTGCGGTCTGGGTCAGGGGCGCGCGGCGGGCTCGGCGGTGGACGCGATGGCGCGCCAGCCCGGCAACACGAACCGCATCCAGACCGCGATGATCCTGGGTCTCGCGTTCATCGAGTCGCTGACGCTCTTCGTGTTCGTCATCGCCGTCATCCTGCTCTTCGTGAAGTCATAACGCAGGGATTCCCTTTCCACTCCCTTCGCCCTCCCTCTCCCACAGGGGAGAGGGCAGGGGGCGAAGGAGGGGCGAGGGGGGGTGGACGCATGACGCCGCGCTCGCATTTCAAGATTCCAAAGATCCCCGAGATGACCGTGCGACGGCTGTCCGTGTACACCCGGTGCCTCCAGCAGCTCGAGGAGGACGGCGTCAAGACGGTGTCCTCGCAGGAGCTCGCCGAGCGCTTCAACTTCAACTCCGCGCAGGTGCGCAAGGACCTCGCCTACTTCGGCGAGTTCGGTGTGCGGGGA
>Ga0075423_10007943_pt1 | contig 10048 bp, 6 predicted proteins | sample SoiMethybrSBSTD2_FD_80114 | JGI IMG/M metagenome (GOLD analysis project Ga0075423, IMG submission 80114) | Bulk soil microbial communities from a Populus tree surrounding site in Tennessee, USA - Soil MetaG P. TD hybrid SBSTD2 | ecosystem: Environmental > Terrestrial > Soil > Tree plantation...
CGCCGCGATGAACGACCAGAAAAACCGTTCTTTGCCGTATCCAAATGGGTGCTTTTCGGATGCCGGCCGCTTGTAAAACCGCAAACCGAGCAACAGAAAGATCTGGTTCGTGGTATCGGCGAGCGAGTGCAAAGCCTCAGCCATCATGCCGGAGGATCCGGTGATTGCGGCCCCGATAAACTTCAGTATCGCGATCACTCCGTTGGCAAAGAGCGCGCCGATTACGGCCAGCATACGATCGATCCTTCAACTGTCGAGAGTTAATAACTCCGTCCGGATTATCGCGGAAAAAAGCGACGCTGGCAATTCAGGTAAAATGATGGGGAGGTGTCTAATTTCTCTGCGTTACCTCTGCGTATCCCTGCGTCTCTGCGGTTTTCTGTTTTCAAGCCTCTTTTACCGCAGAGACGCAGGGATACGCAGAGGTAACGCAGAGAAATTATTACTGGCTAGAGGCTTTGGAGCGTTTTGTGCGTTTGAATTTGCCCGTCTGAAGGAAGCCGACCAGTTCGCCGGTTTTTCCAACTACTGCGACCGACCCAATCCCGTTTCGCTTCATCAACTCCTGTGCGTAATCGAGAGTCGCATTTGGTTCGACGAAAAACCGCGGCGCGATGGGGCGCATGACGTCGCGTGCACGCGTGAGGTGCCAGCGCTCGCGCGGCAGAGACTTCAGATCTTCCAACGACAACATGCCGTGCAAACGGTCTTTTTGAGCGACGGGGAAAGCAACCTGCCTGTGCAGCGGAAGGACGGAATCGATCAAGTGACTGATCAGTAAGTCAGGCTCGATTGAAAACGGCGCCGACATCGCTTCGCTGACGATGTTCCGAAGTCGCCCGCGCACGTGCTTCACCACGCTGTACGCCGCGTCGAAAAGAAAAAGACCGACGAGCACCGACCAGAAACCCATGAAGTACGAACGGAACGTCGGCGCGATGGCCATGTAGACGCCAAAGATGATCAGGATCGCGGCGATTAACATGCCGCAGATTCCCGCCAGCCGGGTGGCCTGTTTGATATCGCCTGTGCGGCGCCACAGGATGGAGCGGAGGACTCGCCCGCCATCCAGCGGGTATCCGGGAAAGAGGTTGAAAATCGCGAGCAACAGATTGCCCGAGCCGAGTATGAACAACACCCCACCGGCAGTCGGATAATTCGCTTTCATCGACGGCCACATCAACGCGAAACTGATCGCCGCAAACAAAAAACTCGCCGCAGGTCCGGCAACCGCGATTCGGAACTCAGCGCGCGGGCTGTCAGGTTCGTTTCGCAGCCGGGCGAGTCCGCCAAACGGGTGCAACACGATCTCTTCGATCTCGATGCCTTCGGAGCGACCCATTAACGCGTGTGAGAGTTCGTGACCGAGAACTGAAAGAAACAATCCGATAGTTGTAACCACTGCGAGGAACCACGCCATGCCAACGCTCAGAGGGACCATTCGGTACTGGCCCACGTACATTCCGCCCTGGGACAGGTTCATCGCAATCAACCAAACGCTCAGCAGAAAAACGATGAACCAGCGGTAGTCGAAACGCACGGGTATTCCGAAGATGTGTGCAACCGTGATTTGACGTTTGAAAATATTAACCATTCATTTTCCAGCCACGGATTTTCACGGATGAACACGGATCAGGTTTCGAAAGCGGTGGCTTCGGTGTCTATTAACGGGTGGGGCTCTGTGCGCGCGACACGGCGGAGCAGCAGTGGTTCTTCATAAAGCTGCGCGAGGCCACGCACGATCGCGAATCTCGGATCGTCGGCAACTCGTGCGCTCAGTCCGAGTTCGTTCGTCAGATAAGTTGGAAGACCTTCCAGCGAGGCGCCGCCGCCGGTCATGATCAGTCCGCGATCGTAAACGTCTCCGGCAACTTCCGGCGACAGGTCCGCGAGTAACGTTCGGACTTCATCCGCGATGCGGCGCATGATGGGTTGCGTGATCGTATAAATCTCGCCCGCCGTGATGTCGACAGCGCCCGGACTGCCCGTCTGCACGTCACGGCCTCGCACATTGACCTTCTTGCCTGGATTGGAAGGTTCGGTGGCGGAGCTGAGTTCGAGCTTGAGTCGTTCGGCTGTTTGCACGCCGATTGTTAGACCCCGGTGGCGGCGCAAACGGTCCATGATCGCGACGTCGATGTCGGAACTTCCGATTCTTTCCGCACGCGATGCGATGATTGAGCCGCTGATGATCGCGGCGACATTCGTTGTGCCGCCGCCGATGTCCACGACGGCCGCGGCCTTTTCGTCGTTTATCGGGACGCCGGCGCCGATTGCGGCAGCCTGGCCTTCTTCGATCATGTAAACGCGGCTGATGCGTGCTTCTTCAGCAGCAGCCAAAAGCGCACGTTGTTCCACCTGCGTCACTTCCGACAGGACGCTCATGATCGCGCGCCGGCTGAAATGGGAGATACCGCTGCGCGCTTCTCTCACGAAGTGGTCCAACATCGTGCGTGTGCGCTCGAAGTCAGCGACGACTCCGTCGACCAGCGGCGCAATCACCGTGACGTCGCGCGCCTCACGGCCTTGCATTTTGTGGGCTTCGTTACCGACGGCGATCACTTCACCCGTGACTTTGTTGACAGCAACGACAGACGGCTCATCAACGACGACGCCGCGCCCACGCACGGCGATGATCGTGCTCGCTGAACCCATGTCGATTGCCATCGAATCCGAGACGAGGTTCTTGAGAGCGTTGAGGCCGAGGAAGGTTTTAGTTTTACCGATGAACGACATGCTAAAAAGATCCGCTTGCTCTTTGCCAATCGACTTCCCAAAGCTTTACAGGCTGCTCGCGATTCTTGACCATGATTGCTTCGCGTGGATTGAGCCTGTAACGGCTGTGGGCAGCCTTCGCTGTTGCATCGCTAATCAAAATCTCACCGCCGCGGGCGTTTGACTCGAGTCGCGACGATGTATTGACCGTGTCGCCAATCGCCGTGTATTCAGAGCGTCGATCGGAACCGATGTAACCGACAATCACCTCGCCGGTGTGAAGTCCCATTCCCACTCCGATCTCCGAAAAGCCCTCATCACGCAACTCAGTATTGATTCCCAGGAGCCGGCGCTGCATGGCGACTGCCGCGTTCAGTGCGTTTGATGCATCGTCGGGGGTTGCGGTGGGCGCGCCAAACAGGGCCATCAAACCGTCGCCGAGATACTTATCGAGCGTGCCACCATGCGCGAAGATGATGTCAGTCATCGCCGAGAAATAACGATTGAGCAGGTTGACGATCTTTTCCGGCGGCGCGTGTTCCGAGATACGCGTGAAACCGCGAATGTCCGCAAACAAGATGGTGATGGTCTGACTGACTCCGCCGAGCTTGAACGACTCGGGATTCTCGAGCATCTGCTTCACGACGTACTCAGGCAAAAAGCGACTGTAGTTGGCCCGCGCCACTTCCTCACGCGCAAGGCGCTCGTGCGCGCGCGCATTCTCAACTGCAATCGCGGTCTGCGCGGCGACGGCGCTGATCAGCTCGAGATCGTCGGGCTTGAACGCAGCGAAAGGATCCAGACGATCGGCATACAACGCACCATGCACGCGAGTCTCGGCTACCAGCGGCGCACAGATCGTCGAACGCACTCCCTGCGAAACGATGGAATCAACACCTGCGAATTGTTCGTCTGATGCCGCGTCCTGAGACAGTAGCGCAACGCGGTCCTTCATGACCTTGCGCGTGATCGTCCGCCCGATTGAAAGCTTGCGCGCGTGTGCTTCGAGCCGGTTGTCGCGAGCACGCATCGCGATAGGCGTCAGGTTTGCGTCCTCGCCGCCGTTTTGTTCGGCGAGCAGGGCCACAACACGGTCCGCCGGAGTCGATCGAAAAATAATATCGGTCGCTTTTTCAAAAATAGCGTTTAAATCAAACACCGAACCGAGCGTCTTACTCATTTCGTACAAGGCGGTCAGAATGTTTGCCTTGCGTTGTAACGTTTCGAGAACTTTGTCGCGCTGTGGGGACGGCGATGTCGTTACTTCGTCCTTGGAACGAAGCACGGTCGACATCACGTCATTCGCAGAGATCAGCAACTGCGTATGGCCCAGCGGCTTGTCGTCGTAGCGAACGTCAGTCGTTCGTTCTTCCGCCGGCTGCTCGAAGCGCAACGTGCTGGCGCCGATGGTGATTCGATCGCCGGTTTTGAGCTGGTGGTCGAACCGGGGTTCACCGTTGATGAAGACTTTATTCGCGCTGCGACGGAGTTGGCCGTTGATTACGGCGCCGTCGACGATCGTAAACGTGCCGTTCTCGGTTTGATTAATGTGGGCGTGATAACGAGAGGCACGAGGATCATCCAGCACCACCGTGTTGTCGGGGGCGCGGCCAATCGTGCAAGCGACGTTTGGCAGGAAGCCAAACTGCCACTGCCGACCGCTTGCGTCGGTGATCTTTAGATGAGCCATGGAGGGTGATCCTAACAGTAGAATCTTGAAGCTGACAACATGCGCAGCCGCAGAGAAATCGGGTCAGTACCGCAACGCGGTAGCGTCGGGTTCATGTTGCCGGTCGTGACCCGACGCTACCGCGTTGCGGTACTGACCCGGTCCCTCTGCGGTTGTACAGAAAAGAAATGATATGATGCCGCGCGCCTCAGCACACCCAAAGGAGTAAACCGGCAATGAGTTTCTCCGTTCGTTTTCTGCCCGCGGTCTTATTGACGCTCCTGAGCCTGACAGGTTCTCTGTGTGCTCAATCTACGACTAAACAGCCCGCCAAAGTTCCGCGCGGCTCGGTCTCCGGTCGCGTGACGATCAAGGACAAAGGCGTTCCGGGAGTGGCGGTCGGATTGCGCAAAGGTGAAGGCATCGTCACTCCGCTTGACCCGTACCTGAGAGCCACGACCGATCAGGACGGCTTCTATCGCATCGCAAACGTCGCACCCGGTAGCTACTCGATCTCGCCATCAGCTCCGGCCCTTGTCGGCGTTCCGAAAGACCCCAAGATGAAGACCGTTCTGCTCGGTGAAGATGAAAACATCGAAGGCATCAACTTCGCCCTCGTTCGTGGCGGCGTCATCACGGGCCGCGTGACTGACGCCGACGGACGTCCCGTCATCGAGCAGCAAATTAGTTTGTACCCCGTCGAAAATCTTGAGAAGCGGTTAGCGGACACCCCGATGTGGGCGGACCGGACAGTGCAAACTGACGATCGCGGGATCTATCGTTTTTTCGGCCTCACTGCCGGCCGCTATAAAGTTGCCGCAGGTCGAGCTGACGACAACGCGTTTAACTTTGGCCCTGCGGACCGTGCCAACTACCGGCAAGTTTTTCACCCTGACGCAACTGATCATGCGAAGGCGACTGTCATCGAAGTGAGCGAAGGCAGCGAAGCAACAAACGTCGACATCACTCTTGGTCGTGTGATGCAAACCTTCAGTGCCAGTGGGCTGGCAATCGACGCTGAAAAAAGTCTGCCCATGCCTTTCATGCGGTTAGGCGTGCAGCGTCGAAACGGCCAAAGAATCGAGTATGTGAACACTCAAGCGATCTCGAATAGTCGCGGGGAGTTTGTGATCGAAGGCTTGATTCCCGGCAGCTATGGGATTTACGTCTCGCCTCAGAGCAGCGGCGACATGCGCGCCGACGGCGTCAATTTCGACATCATCGATCAGAATGTCGAAGGGCTGACTGTCAGACTCACCAAAGGCGCGAGCCTGACCGGGTTTGTCGTGCTCGAAAACGAAGACAAGACTATCTTCGCCAAACTTGCACAACTTCAGTTGCGAGCCTTTGCGATGGTCAACACCGGTTTCAGTTCGGGAACGGCGTCGCCAATCGGTCCTGACGGCAACTTTCGTTTAGCCGGTTTGCCAGGCGGAACCATCAACCTGTCACTTGGAGCATTGATGAATCCGTTTCAGCAGCACGGATTCAACATCACGCGAGTTGAGCGCGATGGAATCGTGTCGACGGCGCGCGTGGAAGTTAAAGACGGCGAACAGTTGACCGGTCTGCGTGTGATTGTTTCTTACGGAACCGCGACCATTCGCGGCATCGTCAAAATCGAAAACGGGTCGATCCCGGGGGGAGTACGCCTGTTTGTCAGACTTACGAAGCCGGGCGAACAGTTTCCGAATTTCCGGCCCGTGACTGTCGATGCGCGTGGACACTATTTATTCGAGGGCGTCCCCGCAGGGACTTATGAAGTTTCGGTGATGGTTCCGGGTGGTCCTTCAGGCTCGCGCACCGTGAAGCGAGAGGTCATTCTGCAGGACGACCAGGCAGCAGAAGTGAACATGACCATCGATATGGGCGCACCCCCACCGAAACCATGATTAACAACTCACCACGCAAGCCTGAGCTGAGGTGCGCAATTCTCGTTGCTGTGCTGATGGCGATGTGCGTTTCGGTGCGCGCGCAGAATCCGGAACAAGCAACAACCGGCAGCATCAGCGGAAAAGTCGTGAACGAGAGTGGCCAGCCTTTAGTGGGCGCTCTCCTATACGTGAGAACAGCCGTCTCAACCAGCCAGGGCCGCAGCACCACCGCCGACATTGAGGGAAACTTTCGTGTGGCCAATCTCGATCCGGGCGTCTATACCATCGCCGCCAACGCGCCCGCGTACACAACTGATGTTCCCCTCGCAGCAACGTACTACCGTGTCGGTGACACGGTGCGATTGCAGTTGGTCCGTGGCGGAGTGATCACTGGAACCGTAACAAATGCGATGAACGAACCGGTGGTCGGCGTTCGCGTGCGCGCGTTAAAAGTTCGCGACGCCAACGGGCAGACACCAAAGATGGCAGCGTTCGCCTATAACGAGCAGCTTACAGACGATCGTGGTGTCTATCGCATTTACGGACTGGCTGGTGGCACATATTTCGTCAGTGCCGGCGGCGCAGGCGGGTTCACCTCGTCGTCGTTCATTCCTTACGATTCAGATGTTCCCACTTTCTCGCCGTCGTCAACGCGCGACAACGCTGCCGAGATCAGCGTAAAGGCCGGTGAAGAGAGCACTGCTGACATTCGTTACAAAGGCGAGCCGGGGTACACGATCAGCGGCAGCGTTCTGGTTACCGGCAACAACAGCGCATCGATATCGCTGACGGCGGTTGGCAGTGGGTTAACCGGCGCGAGCGCGTTTCAGATCCCCTCGACTCGCGGCTTCGCGTTCAACGGCCTCGCCGATGGTGAGTACAAATTGATCGCGCAGGAAATGACGGTTCAGTCGTCTGCCGCGTCACCCTTGATGGCTTTATCGGAAGTGAAGCGCGTCACCATCAAGGGCGCAAACGTCACCGGGGTAGAACTAATTCCGAAGCCACTCGCGTCTGCTTCCGGACGCATCGTGCTCGAACGGATCAAGATTGCAGAGTGCGAGGGTAAACGCCCGCCGTTGCTTGTCGAGACGCTGGTCCAGGCGCAGCGACATGAAAAGGATTCAGAAGACGACGATCCAATTTATGCGCGCGTCGCTTCGAGCTCGGCGGCGGTCGATGAAAACGGAGCTTTCGTAGTGCGAAACATGCGGCCGGGCAGGTATCGATTCGAGCTTCGTTTCTTTGCGCGTTACTGGTATCTCCAGTCGATCACGATGAACACCGCAGGAGCGAAGCCGCAAAAGATTGACGCGTCGTCAAATTGGACCGCAGTGAAATCAGGCGAGCAACTATCTACACTCACCATCACGCTTGCTGAAGGAGCCGCATCGATTCGTGGACGCCTCACGCTGCCGGAAGGAACAGCGGCGCCTGCGGGAACGGTTGTTTACCTCATTCCATCAGAACCTGACAAAGCTAACGACGTGCTGCGTTTCTTTGTTACCGACGTCGCAACCGACGGAACATTCACGCTCAACAATCTAGCGCCCGGCAAGTATCTCGCTTTCACTCAAACGAACGTCGACGCAGCGATCGCAACGTTAGCAAGACTCCGTGAGCCCGAAGCCGCAGCAGCGCGAACTAAACTGCGCCGCACCGCCGAAATACAAAAGAATGAACTCGAATTAAAGCCCTGCCAGAATCTCGGGGATTATCAATTGAAGTGATTTTAGCCGCAGATGACGCGGATAAAATCCGGATTTTATCCGCGTCATCTGCGTCCCGGTTCTGAACCTTGACCATTCGCAAGATAGCTTGCTAGACTCCAACTACTTACCAAACAGGGCTTCGACGCAATCCAGCGTCCTCGGAAATTCCCCAAGACCCGCGCGTGCGGCGCAGTCTGATAGATATTTCAAAATCGATGGAGGTGCATGGTGGGCTTCAAAGTCGGCCAGAAAGTCGTTTACCCGAATCATGGAATCGGGACCATCGAGCAAATAGAACAGAAGCAAATAGGCGCAACGCAACAACCTTTCTACCAGCTTCGTCTTGCTGCTAATAGCTCAGTGGTCTTAGTTCCCGTATCCAATGCTTCAGAAGTTGGCCTGCGAGCCCCAATCTCATCGGGTGAGTGTGACATGCTTTTCAAAGCACTAGCAGATGATTTCTCTTCCCCCGCTAATGATTGGAAGGATCGCTTCAAAGAATTCTCGGAAAAAATGCGCACCGGCGACATCTTCGAAGTTGCCGAAGTGCTCAAACATTTAACATATTTGAGCAATATCAAACCCCTCTCGTTTCGCGAACAACGGATGCTCGAACGCGCACGTTATCTCGTAGTGTCGGAGTTGGCAGCAGTGTGTCGCCAGCCGGAGTGCAATATCGAACCTCGCGTTGATCAAGCACTCGCTCGTGCCCACAGCAAGCATGATCGGCGTCCAATTCGCGCCCGCGCAGCCGGGGCGTCAGTCGGACACTGAAAACACGCCGCCTAAGCAAGAGTTTTAGCCGCAGATGACACGGATAACCAAGATCAGTATTTTATCCGTGTAGCTCCGTGGCTAAAAAATGGACGGACACTCAGCCAGCACTATTGTCATAAAACTCCTCGCAGTCCTGTTACTCGTCGCGGCAAACGGGTTCTTTGTCGCCGCCGAGTTTGCGCTCGTCGGCGTGCGCTCATCGCGCATCGAGACGCTGGCGGCGTCGGGCAGTGGATCGGCGAAACGCCTGATGGGACTGCTGCAAAACCTCAACGCTTACCTCTCGGCCTGCCAGTTGGGAATCACGCTCGCTTCGCTTGCACTCGGTTGGATTGGTGAGCCTGCAATCGCTCGCCTGCTGGAAAGTCCGCTCTCCGGTTTGTCGGATACCTGGAGACACGCCATTGCGTTCGCCATCGCATTCTCGATCATCACGTCGCTGCACATCGTTCTGGGCGAACAAGCGCCGAAGTTGATGGGTCTCGCGTTGGCGGAAAAAACTGCGTTGGCAGTGGCGCTGCCGATGCAGCTCTTTTATCGCGTCTTCAGTTTGCCGATACGTGCGCTCGACTGGGCCAGCGCGCGAACTGTCAATCTCTTCGGAATCAAAGCGACTTCCGAACACGCCTCCATCTACACGGAAGAAGAGTTGCGGCGACTAATTGACATGTCGCGCGAGAGTGGTCACTTGCGCGCGGAAGAGCGTCGCTTGATCCAGCGTGTCTTCGAGTTTTCGGACACGCTCGTACGCGAGGCGATGGTGCCGCGCACGGAGATGGCAGCCATCCCGAACACTTGCAGTATCGAAGAGATCACGAAAGCCTTCGATCAGCATCGTTATTCGCGGCTTCCGGTGTATCGAGAGTCGTTTGACGATGTGTGTGGGTTCATACACAGCAAAGACGTGATGCCTTACCTGCTGCAGCCGGAAAAGTTCAAGCTCGAAGACGTGTTACAACCGCCGCTGTACGTGGTCGATACCGCTCGGCTCGAACACGTGCTGCGGCAGATGCAAAAGGCAAAGGCTCATTTCGGATTCGTAGTCGACGAACACGGCGGGCTCGAAGGCATCATCACGCTCGAAGATCTACTCGAAGAGATCGTCGGCGAGATCTCCGACGAACACGACGAGGAAGTTAACGAGCAGATCACCGAAGTCGACAAGTGTACGTACGTGCTGGACGGCGGACTGGCGGTAAGAGATCTCAACAGGCGTTTGAAACTATCGGTTCCTGAATCCGAGGGCTACACGACGATCGGAGGGTTCCTGATGACGGAAGCCGGTCACGTTCTCAAGCCCA
>Ga0075423_10007944_pt1 | contig 10047 bp, 5 predicted proteins | sample SoiMethybrSBSTD2_FD_80114 | JGI IMG/M metagenome (GOLD analysis project Ga0075423, IMG submission 80114) | Bulk soil microbial communities from a Populus tree surrounding site in Tennessee, USA - Soil MetaG P. TD hybrid SBSTD2 | ecosystem: Environmental > Terrestrial > Soil > Tree plantation...
ACGAGATGAACAGGTCGAACGTGCCCTCGTCAGGATTGGCGTCGGCGGCGGCTTTCTGGCGCACTGCGCCTGAGTTGAACCACAACGACAGGGCGACGATCGAACCCGCGGCAGAAATCGACGCGAGGTCTCCGGTCAAGACCATGACGGCGCAGCCCACGGTGACGAGCGCGCCGGTGAGAAGGAGCCCCAACGAGAGTTCGCGACTGCCGATACGGGGATTGAGTGGAGCCTTATAGGGAGGCGCGGTCTGACGCGTGCGACGCAGCCGAATGAGCGACGCGATCGTGAGCACGAGCATCGTCGCAACGGCGATCCCGTAGCCGCGCGCCAGCCAGGAGACACGGCCGCTGCTGACGACCAGGATGATCGCCATCGCGCCAACCGTGACGTCGACGGCGCGCGCTGGAGTACCGAAACGCGCGTGAAGGGACGCCAGACCCGATGGCAGGGTGCCGTCGGACGAGAAGCGTTGGAGCATCTGCTCGGCATCGGCCAGCGCCGAATGCGCGGCTGGAAAGAGGATCAACGCCGCGGCACACGCGAGCGCAATGGCGAGCATGCCGCGAAGCGAGGCAGGGCCGCTCAGGTGTTGCGCCAGGCCGGCAAGCGGTGCGTTCATCCACAACGCGTGTTCCGTCACCGGCACGAGCAGCACTATCAGAAATGTTCCAACCGCCGCGACGAGGGCAACGAAAAGAACACTCACCATCGCGGTCCGCTTCAATGCCTGCACGCGAGGCGGCGGCAGTTCGTGAGCGGCACGCGGCAGCACGTCGCTGCCTCCGATCAATGGCAGTGTCAGTGCAAAGCCGATGAGGCACGCGAGCACCACGTCGGTCGGAGCCCAACCCGTCGCCTTGATCGATGGCGGCGGCGCGACGAGCAGGAGTGGATCGATACCTCGCCGGGCGATCGTGATCAGCGCCCAGATTACGGTCAGCAGCAGAATGCCGACACCGATCCATACGGCTGATGCCATGCGATCGCGTGCAACCGCCCGACCCATCCGAATCCGCAGCCACAAAACGCCGATGGTCGCGATCGCGACCGGCATCGCAAGATCCTCCGGCCGCACGAACCCGGTGAATCTCCACCCACCGATCGAAGTGGCCGACACGCTCGCCACGTAGTGGCCGATGACGAGTGAAGCGAGCGCGCCGAGCAGCACCCGCTCAATCAGGGCCGCAGCCCTGGCGATCCCTGCGGCGCCCGGCCCCAACGCTGACCCGATACGGCCGACAAAGCCGCCCGGAATCAGGAGGGCCCAACTCTCGATGTCGGTGGCCCGGGCGAACGCAGCAATCAACGCCGCGGCGAGAACAAACCAGACGGCCGAATTGCCGAGTACCGCGGGAACGATGCCGGAAATGAAAAACGCCGCGACGCCAAGCTGCGCCACCGTCAGTGCAGCCGCCTTCCGAACCGACATGAACGGCTGCAGCGCCGTCGATGACAGAACGACGCGAATCGGATGCCGACGCGGAATTGGAGAGAAGGGAGACATGCCCGCCGCTGATCGGATGATAGCGCGAGCCAGTACAGATCAAAGCGCTTACTCGCCGGCGCGAGTCGGCGGCGCGGCCTAAAGACCGCGCCCTACATTGATCCAGGATCCAGCGACCGCTATTTTTATTTCAGGACACCCGAGAGGAGCTTGCCGACGTTCGCGCCGCCCGACTTCGTCACAAATTGGGTAAGGATCGGAACGGCCTGGGCGACTAATTCCGGCTTGAGTCCCAGCTTGGTGAAAGCAGAGGCCGCGGCCGCCAGTCCACTCGCCGAACCCGCCATCTTCGACAAGGATCCCATCGCCCCGGACGTGCCGACCGCACCAGCTGGTGCCGCCTTGAGAAGCGCTCCCATGCCTGGCACGGCCTTCGAAATCTGCGAGAACTCCTCCGCCTTGAGTTGTGATTTCGCGACGCCGAACAACGCGCCAGCCGCACCAGCCGCCTGTTCCGGAGTCGACCCGAGTTCCTTCGAGAGTGCGCCAACCAGGTCGGGACTGGCCTTGGCCGCCAATGCCGCATCAGTGGAGAAGCCGCCAGCCTTCTTGGCTTCCTGCGATGCCTGCATATTGGATGACGCGAATCCCACGACAAGGGCGACGCATGCGACTCCGATGCGAAGGGTTCGTAGCATTGTGACCTCCCGATCACTCGGATTCGACGATCGCCGCCGTGGCGATAGCGATCCGGAATCGCGCCATGGCTGCAATGTCGAGTCCCCTTTTGGAGGGCGCGCCAGTCCTGGCGATGTCATGTTGTGAGTAGAGTTTACGGCGGTGAGGCGAGTCACCGTCTGACCCGGGCCGCCTCACCTGCCACGGGATGCCGTGGTCGGTCCGCAATTCGGGAGCCCGTGCTACGCTCCTCTCCCGATGCGACTGCGACGGCCCACGGCCAGCGAGATCGTATTGTCGCTGCTGTGCCTCATGTACCTGATCACGTATGTCGATCGGGTGAACATTGCCACCGCAGCCGGCGAGATCAAACGCGAACTCGCGCTCACCAATACGCAACTGGCGTTCGTGCTCTCCGCATTCGGCTATCCCTACGTCGTCTTTCAGATCTTTGGCGGCTGGGTGGGAGATCGCGTCGGTCCGAGGCGAACGCTGTTTGTGTGCGGACTGATCTGGGCGTCGGCGACGATCCTGACAGGCTTTGTGGGAAGCCTCGCCGCATTGTTTCTCGTTCGCGTGATGATTGGCGTCGGTGAAGGCGCGACGTTCCCGGTTGCGACGCGAGCGATGCAGGCCTGGACGGCGCCGAGCCGTCGCGGCTTCGCGCAGGGCCTCACGCACGCGTTCGCACGGCTCGGCAACGCGCTGACACCACCCCTGGTCGCGTCGCTCGTCGCGATCGTCACGTGGCGCGGGTCATTCGTCATCCTCGGGTGCGTCAGTCTTGTATGGGTGATGACGTGGGCCTGGTACTTCCGCGACGTTCCGTCCGAACATCCCTCGATTACGCCAATCGAGCTCGAGCCGCTTCCCCATGGAGGTCGTCGTCCAGGAGACAGTGGCCGCCCGGCGCCGGTGCCGTGGCGTCAACTCGCAGGACGGATGTGGCCGGTGAGCGTCGTGTATTTCTGCTATGGCTGGACGCTCTGGATGTACTTGAACTGGCTGCCTTCGTACTTTCTCCACGAGCACAAGCTCCAGCTCGCCCGATCGGCGCTCTTTTCATCCGCGGTATTCGCTGCCGGCGTGGGCGGTGACTATCTCGGCGGAGTGCTCAGCGATGCGATTGTGCGGCGTACCGGCGATCTACGGATCGCCAGGTGCCGTCTCGTACGATTGGCATTTCTGGCGTCGCTCCTCTCGGTGCTGCCGATTTTTGTGACGCACGATCTCACGATCATCGTCATCAGCCTCGCCGCCGCGTTCTTTTTTGCCGAGATCGTGATTGGGCCGATGTGGGCGATCCCGATGGACATCGCCCCGCGATACTCGGGGACGGCGAGTGGATTCATGAACACGGGCTCGGCGCTTGCCGCCGTTCTTTCTCCGCTCGCGTTTGGATTCATCATCGACGCGACGGGCAACTGGAACCTTCCGTTCATCGGTTCTGTTGGGCTACTGCTCGCCGGAGCGCTGCTCGCGTCAACGATGCACCCGGAGCGGCCGTTCGAAGCGGATGGGGGGTCAGACGGGGGTCAGACCAGTGTCAGACCGGGGTCACAGCTGGGTCGAACCTCCGCTCGGCATGTCAACTCGATAGGTCGAGCCAAAAACAACCGCTTTCGCACGTCGTTCGAGGTCTGACCCCGGTCTGACCCTCGTCTGACCCCGGTTTGACCCCGGTCTGACCCCGGCTACGTTCCGCTCCACTTCGGGCGGCGCTTCGCGACGAATGCTTCAACTCCTTCGCGAAAATCGCTGCTCGCGTAACACATCGCGACGACATCGCGATCGGCCTCAGGCGGCAATCGCCTGTTCGCCACGATGCGGCGAATCATTTCCTTCGTCGCCCGGATCGTGAGCGGCGCGTTCGACGCGATACCGCGCGCACACTCGCGAACGGCGGCCTCGATAGTCGCCGCGCTCTCGAGCCGGCTGACCAGTCCGAGCGTCAACGCTTCCGTTCCCTGGATGAATCGGCCGGTCAGCAGCATGTCCTTCACCAGGCTTGGACCGAGCACGTCGACCAGTCGGCCATACGTTGCGCCGGAGAGACAGTTGCCGAGCGTCCGCGCGACGGGAATCCCAAACGACGATTCGGGTGTGGCAATACGGAGATCACACGTGAGCGCGATGCCACAGCCGCCACCGGCTGCGACTCCTTCGACCTGGGCGATTGTCGCCTTCGTCATGCGCTCGAGCCGATCGAATACGCGATCGATCCGCTCTTCGTACGCGATGCCATCCTCTGAGCCACGAAAGGATGTGAACTGGCTGATATCAGTCCCGGCGACAAACGCTTTGCCGCCCGCCCCTTTAAGGATGAGCACGCGAACGGACGGATCCGCGTCGGCACGATCGCACGCGTCGACCAGCGCTTCATACATGTCCCAGGTCATCGCATTCCGGGCCTCCGGACGATTGAACGTCAACGTCGCGATTGGACCATCTGACTCGTACGTCGCCTGATTGGTGGACAAGCTTCCCTCCGTAATCAGTCCGAGGGGCTTCGCCCCTCGGACTCCCCCACACGCTCTCTCGCGAGCCGCTTCGCCGGCTCGCTCCGTTCGCGTGGCTCGCTTCGCTGCGCTCGCTCGCGTCTTCCCCCGACCGCCTTGCTAGCACCAGTCGCCAGGCTGCTACTTGGAGTTGAAAGCGGACTTCTAGTACAAACCTGAGGAGCCCTGATCATGACCGAATCACCCCAACGCCCACAGCCCGCCACAATGCCGCGCGCGCTCGAGGGCATTCGCGTGCTGGACGTGACCCAGTTCATGGCCGGCCCCTTCTGCGGCACGGTTCTGGCGGACCTCGGTGCCGATGTCATCAAGATCGAGCCACCGTCAGGCGATTCCACACGCCAGATGGTTGGCGCCACCGGCACCGAGAGCCCGAGCTTCAACGCGGTCAATCGCGGCAAGCGAAGCGTGGTCGTCAATTTCAAGACTACGGACGGTCAGCAGCTTTTCAAACGACTGGCACGCGTGTCGGACATCCTAATCGAGAACTATCGGCCCGGAGTGATGGAGGGACTGGGCTTCGGGTACGACGCGCTGTCGGCAATCAATCCACGATTGATTTATGCGTCGATTTCCGGATACGGACAGACAGGCCCCAATCGCACCAAAGGAGGATTCGACCTCATAGCCCAGGGCGTCTCCGGCATCATGTCGGTCACCGGCGAGTCTGGCAGGGCGCCGGTCAAAGCAGGGATTCCGCTGACGGATCTGGGCGCGGCACTCTTCGCGGCAACAGGAATCCTTGCGGCGCTGCATCATCGCACCGTGGCGGGTGTCGGCCAGTACATCGATACGTCGCTCGTCGAGGCCGGGATTGCGCTGTCGGTGTGGGAAGCCACCGAATACTTCTCCGGACTGGGAACTCCGGCGCCGTTGGGCTCGGCTCACCGCATGAACGCGCCCTATCAGGCAATTCGATGCGCCGATGGCTACGTGACGATTGGCGCGAATACGAATCGACTGTTCCAACGTCTGTGCGGCGTCCTCGGGCATCCGGAATGGGCCGATGATCCCGATTTCATCAACAACGGCCATCGCGTGCGCAACCGGGCGAGACTCGCCACACTGATCGAAAGCGTGATGAGCGGCCAGCCGTCGCGGCAGTGGTTGGCGTTGCTCGATGCCGCTGAGATTCCGTGCGGACCGATCAACGACTACGGCCAGGTGTTCTCGGATCCGCAGGTCGCCGCCCGCGGCATGGTGCTCGAGACGGATCATCCTGTCCTCGGACCGCTGCGAACCCTGGGATCGCCGATCAAGATGAGCGCCACGCCTCCCGACGCCACCCGCCGGGCGCCACTGCTTGGTGAACACACTGACGCCGTATTGACCGAGTTTGGCGTCAGCGCGGACGAAATTGCCGCGCTGCGACGCTCCGCCGCGATTCGGTGAATCCCTCATCACTAATCACTGATCCTGGATCCCTGATCCTTGGATCCTCGCATCCTTAATCCTCGAATCGTCGAATCGTCGAATCGTGGATTCGTGGATTAGCGATTCAAGGATTCGCGATTCAAGGATTAGCGATCAAGGATTAGTGATTAGTGATCAGGGATTCGAGCGCAGCCCCGCCGCGAGAACCTCGGCGAGGTGAACGGCTGCGCGTCCAGTGGCTTGGCGAATCTGCTCTCGACAACTGAATCCATCCGCCACGATCATCGTATCGGGCGAAGCGGCTCGAACTGCCGGCAGCAGGACCCGTTCACCGATCGCCCGCGAAACTGCGAACTTATCCGCTTCGAACCCGAAGGCGCCAGCCATACCGCAGCACCCCGAGTCGGGTGTGTCGACGGTAAGGTTCATCTTTCGCATCAGGGACTGCGCGTGATCCATCTTCATCAACGCTTTCTGATGGCAATGGCCGTGCAGCAGGACCCGTGCTGACATACGAGGGGGTTCATATTTCAGAGGGTGGGATTCCAGCAGTTCCGACAGCAGGACCGTTTGCCGGCTCAACGCGAGTGCGCGCGGGTCGGCCGGGAACAAGTTCCTCAGCTCGTCGCGAAAGACCGATGCGCAACTCGGCTCGAGCACGACGATGGGGCTGCCCGCTTCAATCGGAGCGCTCAATTCGTCCATGATCGACGCGAGGTATTTCTTCGCACGATCGAGCAGTCCAAAGTCATAGAGTGGACGCCCACAGCACAGATCGGCGCGCGGAATGGCGACCGAATAACCGGCCGACTCGAGGACTTCGAGTGCCGCGCGAGTTGTTTCCGGATGAAAGTGATTGTTGAACGTATCGACCCAGAGAATGACCTCGGTTCGATCACCGTCGCGGCCCGCTGTCTTGTGTCCTCGTCCAACACCGCGGACTCCCCGTTTCACCGCCCAGTGCCGAAAGGTCGTCCGGGACAGTCGTGGAAGCTCGCGTGCAGGCGCAATGTGAAGCATGCGTTTCACGAGAGAACCCAGAGCTGGGGCATGTATGACCGCGTTGGCAACTGACGGCATCGCTGCGCCGAGTTGAAGCCACCGGTTGACCAGGCCGAACGCGTAAGCCTGGACAGGACGCCGCTGGCCCTCGTAGTAATGCGCGAGAAACTCGGCGCGGTAGGTCGCCATGTCGACATTGGCCGGACATTCGGACTTGCAGGCTTTGCAGGATAAACAGAGATCCAGCGATTGCTTGACGTCCTCGTCGTGCCACCCGTCGCGCACGACCTCGCCTTGCAACAGTTCGAAGAGCATGTGCGCGCGACCGCGCGTGCTGTGCTGCTCCTCGAGCGTGACCATGTAGCTCGGGCACATCGATCCGCTGTCGTGTTTCCGGCACTCGCCAAGTCCGACGCACCGGAGCGACGCTCTCGCAAACGACCCGCCATCGTCTGCAAATGCGAAATGCGTGCGCGGTTCGCGAGGTGCGTAGTCACTGCCCAGGCGAAGATTTTCGGTCGGGAGGTAGGCGTCGACAAGTTTATGCGGGTTCAGTTTGTTGTCGGGATCCCAGATCGCTTTGCACTCGCGAAACGCGCCCACCAATTCGTCGCCGAACATTTTCGGAAGGAGCGCGCCGCGCGATTGCCCGTCGCCGTGCTCTCCCGAGAGCGATCCTCCGTAGCGGATAACCAGGTCGGCGGCACGATCGACGAACTCAGCGTATTTGCGAATGCCCTTCTCGGTTGCCAGATCGAAGTTCACCCGCATGTGGATGCAGCCGTGGCCGAAGTGTCCGTAGAAGCCGGTCTGGTATTGGTATTGGTCCAGCAACACACGGAGGTCGCGCAGGTAGGCACCCAGCCTCTCCGGCGCCACCGACGCATCGTCCCACCCCTCCCATTCAAGCGGGGCGCCTGGTGCTGTCGCGGCCGCTCGTGGGCCTGCTTCTCGAATCCGCCACATCGCTCGAGCTTCGGTTGCGTCGTACCGCCGGACGCTCGGGCCGTTCGGAATCCGGCTGATCCAATCGACGAACCGTGCCGCCGTCTGATTCGCTTCTTCAGCCGTGTCGGATCCGAACTCGACGAGCAGGTACCCGCGACCGGCGGGAACGAGATCGAGGTGCGGCGCGCGTTTCCTGCGGAGTCCGTCAACCATTGATCCCTCGAAGCCCTCGAGACCGATGGGGCGGAACTCCAGAATCTCCGGGACATGATCCGCCGCCGCGAACGTGTCGGAGTACCCGAGCCCGATCAACGCGCGATGTTGAGGGCTATGAATCAACTTCACCGTCGCATCCAGGACGATCGCGCACGTGCCTTCAGTGCCGACGAGCGCGCGAGCGATGTTGAAGTTATTCTCGGGCAGCAATTCATCGAGGTTGTACCCCGATACTCGACGCGGGATGCGTGGAAAGCGTTCACGAATCCGATCGGCGTATCGATCCCTGAGCGCGATCAATCTCGAGTAGATTTCATCGCCGCGGCTTTCGTGCCCGGGGTCGGCCTTGATCGCACTGGCACTGACCGTGAGTCTCGTGCCGTCGTACAACAGGACATGCAGACGTTCGACATTGTCGACGGTCTTTCCGGCAAGCAGCGAGTGCGTGCCGCAGGAGTTGTTTCCGATCATTCCGCCGAGCGTGCAGCGGCTGTGGGTTGACGGATCGGGACCAAACGTGAGTCGATGAGCCTCGGCGGCGTTGCGCAACGAATCCAGCACCACGCCTGGCTGAACACGCGCAAGACGCTGAACCGGATCGATCTCCAGGATCCGGTTCATGTATTTCGTGAAGTCGAACACGACCGCGGCGTTGCAGCACTGACCCGCAAGGCTGGTTCCTGCGCCTCTCGGCAGAACCGGAGCGCCGTACCCCCGGCATATCGCCACTGCGGCGACGACGTCGGCGGCGTCGCGAGGAACCACGAGTCCAATCGGTATCTGGCGGTAATTCGAACCGTCGGTCGCATACAACGCGCGGCTGCCGCGATCGAAACGGACTTCACCACGAATCTCACGCCTCAACGCGTGCGCGAGATCGGCTGCCTCCGGAAATAGGTCGAATGGTTTGGCGTGCGAACTGGGAGGAAGCGGTACGATCAGGTCAAGACCTCTGGCCGATGGGTTGTTCGGCGACGATTTCCTCGGTAAGACTGCGAAGCGCTGCGGAGACGCCGCCGTCGCGGTGTGGAACCGCCGCAAGACGCAAGCCCATTTCAATTCCGCTCAGCGTCCCGGCAAGCATCAAATCGTTGAAGCTGCCAAGGTGGCCGATTCGAACCACCTTTCCTGTCAGTTTGGAGAGGCCGACGCCGAGCGACATGTCGAAGTGATCGAGCACGAGTGCGCGCAAGCGATCCGCATTATGTCCATCCGGCATGAAGAACGCAGTCATCGAGCTCGAGTACTCGCGCGGATCCTCGCACACGATTTCCAGCCCCCATGCATTCACCGCCGCGCGAGTTGCACGGGCATGTCGATCGTGCCGCGCGAACACGTTCTCAAGTCCTTCTTCATGCAGCATGCGCAGCGCCTCGCGAAGGGCAAACAGAAGGTTCGTCGCCGGTGTGTAGGGAAAAAAACCTGCACGGTTCTGTTCGACGATAGGCCGCCAGTCCCAATAGTTCCTGGGAAGCTTCGCGTCCCGGCTGGCCGCGAGTGCCTTCTCCGACACGGCATTGAAGCCGAGACCGGGCGGCAACATCAACCCCTTCTGCGATCCGACGACGGTGACGTCGACTTCCCATTCGTCCTGGCGGAAGTCGATCGATCCGAGCGAAGACACCGCGTCAACGATCAGTAACGCCGGATGCCCGATCCGGGTCATCGCCGTTCGGAGCGCATCGATCCGGCTCGTCACACCGGTCGACGTTTCATTGTGGACCACGACGATCGCCTTGATCGTTCGGTTTACGTCGGCAACGAGCCGGGTCTCGAGCTCTGTTTCGGAGGCGCCGCGGCGCCAGTTGCCCGGCACATAGTCGACCTGGAGACCGAGCCGTTCCGCAATTCCGCGCCATACCT
>Ga0075423_10007946_pt1 | contig 10046 bp, 5 predicted proteins | sample SoiMethybrSBSTD2_FD_80114 | JGI IMG/M metagenome (GOLD analysis project Ga0075423, IMG submission 80114) | Bulk soil microbial communities from a Populus tree surrounding site in Tennessee, USA - Soil MetaG P. TD hybrid SBSTD2 | ecosystem: Environmental > Terrestrial > Soil > Tree plantation...
CCCGCGATCTGATCGTGAAAGGCGAGCCGTTCGACGTTGGAATCGTGGAGTTCCCCCACGACGCGGACGTCCTCGCTTCAGGCAACGTTGTGCCCGGGAGCGCAACGACGGTGGCGGTTGGCTGGATGGCCGTCGCGGTCAAGAAAGGTGCAGCCAAACCGGATATCTCCACTCCCTCCGCCGTGAAGCGCCTGCTTCTCACTGCGAAATCGATCGCCTATCCGGATCCGGAGAACGGCACGGGCGCTTCAGGGGTCAACGTCGTCATGATGCTCAGGAGGCTTGGCATCGAAGACGCCGTGAAAGCAAAGACCAAACTCACTCAGGGAGGCGGCCGCGCGATGGCCATGGCGGCCAGCGGCGAAGCAGAAATTGGGATGACGTATCACATCGGCATGTATGGGAATGCCAACATCGACATTGTTGGCATTCTCCCAGCCGAGATCTGTCCTCCGATGCCGCTGATCGGGTTCATCTCGTCCAAATCGACACACGCGGCAGCCGCCAAAGAACTCCTCACATTCCTTTCCGCACCGGAGGCGGCGGCCACGTACAGAAAATATCTGTTGCAGCCGGGGTATTGAGGAGCCGACGTCACAGCGAAGGCGACGCCGAGCTCATCGGCAACGCGGCGGGCATGTTGCTATCACCGCAACACTAAACATGTCAGGAGCCGCTCCCGCGGCAAGTCCGACCGCAGACGTCGACCCGCATCATGGGCAGCAGATTGTTTCCCATGGCTATACCGTCCTCCTTTCGAGTCCTGATGGGACGATTGCACCCGGCAGCCGGCAAGGGCTGTTCGATCACGACACACGCGTGCTGTCCACATACGAACTGTTGCTCGACGGCGTCGTCCCATCGCTGGATACGAGCGGACTGATCGACTCAGACCATTGGACTGCGCGGCTCACCGTCCCGCGTCCCGGAGGCGAGGCAGCAGGACCACAACTCCCGCAGGATGCGCTCGAGCTCACGATCTGCCGGCGCATGGCAGCGGCATGCTCGAGACGCTTCAGATTGACAACCACAGCGCCGTCGATGCGGTCACATCGTTTGCGATTCGAGTCGATGCGGATTTTTGCGACATCGGAGAAGTCGGGGGCGTACCCCAGCACCTCGGGCAGACGACGAGCACCTGGGACGAGAGAGACTTAGCGCTGACGCTCGATTACCGTGCGTCGTGTGGATCGCGGACTTTCCATCGTGCTCTGCGCATTCGCCTGGTGCGAAGCGATTCGCGGCCCGTATGTCGCGCGCGCGAGCTGACATTCGAGGTCACGCTGCCTCCATGCGGGTCGTGGCTGGCGGAACTTGCGTACGAAATCCTGGTCGATGGCCGTTGGCGTAGTCCGCTCGTCGATCATCCGGTTCTGGCAGAGCACAATCGACTTGCCCTCGGCTGGCGACGTGATCGCGCGCACATCGAGTCCGACCCGTCATCATTCGCCACGGTCGTTGAAGGTGCCGCCGACGACCTCGGCACGCTGCGCAACTGGGAAGACGACGTGGGACCGGAGGCGTGGATTCCCAACGCCGGTCTGCCGACCTACACGGGCCTGTTTGGCCGCGACACGGTCACCGCGGCATGGCAAGCTGCGCTCGTCAGCCCTGAACTTCTCCGCGGTGCGATCGCCGCCCTCGCTGCGACACAAGCGGATTTCGATTCCGCATGGCACGATGCGGAGCCTGGCAAGATGGTCCACGAGATTCGCCGTGGTCCGCTCTCCGAACTGAACATCATTCCCCAACGGCACTATTACGGCACCCAGACAGCGTCGTCTTTCTTCGTCGTGACATTGTCGGAGCTGTGGCACTGGACCGGCGATACACAGGCGCTGCGCCAACATGTCGACGCGGCGCAACGAATGTTCGACTGGGCGCATGGATTCGGTGATCGGGACGGCGATGGTTTCCTCGAGTACGAACGTCGGTCGGCTCGCGGCCTGAAGAACCACGCGTGGAAGGACTCCGACGAAGCGATCCGGTATCCAGATGGCAGGCTCGTTTCGAACCCCATCGCGACGATAGAAGAACAGGCGTTCCACTGGCTCGCGTTGCAGCGCATGGCGGAGATCCTCCTGGCCCTCGGTGAGGACGGACGAAGCGCACAGTTCCTGGAACAGGCGCGTCGGCTGCGTCAGGCGTGGCAACGGGCATTCTGCGTTCCAGAAGACGGCTTCTACGCGATGGCGCTCGATCCCGCGAAGCGTCCCGTGCGTTCGATCGGATCCAATGCCGGCCATGCGCTTGCAGCCGGTCTCGTCCCAGTTGATCCAGATGGCGCAAACCCTCCTCGGGATCTATCCATTCGCGCCCGCGCACTTGCTCGTGCTGGTGAATCCCACGCTGCCTCGGTGGGTGAAAACGGTCATTGTGCGGAATATACGAGTCGGCGACGCTCGCGCGTCGCTTCGATTCGAGCGTACCGAAGCGGGAGCGACCACGCATACGGTGTTTGAGAAGACCGGCCCGCTCCATGTGTTGAGGGTGGCGTCACCGCAGCAGCATGACGGACTCGGTTGGCGCGGGTTGGTATCCTGCTGGCTGCTCGAGCACGCACCGGGTCGGACGGCGGCAGTGCTCCGAATTGCACTCGGCGCGGACTCGTGACCGCGTCGTGCGGTGTGTGAGTGTCCCTACTTCCGTGCTGTGCGTCGTGCCGAGACCTCGGAGAGATCGGGCATATAAGTGACCAGGCCACCGTCGCGAGTGCTCTTCGAGTAACCCGCGACGAGTTGGTCTTTGTAGTGTGCCGGCGAGAAATCGAACAGATCTGTCGGGTGTTCGTCGACCAGCATCAGATCGGCATCCGTCATGGTGAGCTTTCCAAACCGAAGCGTTCCGCCTCGGTAGTACATGAAATTGTGGCTCGCCACTGGGGTCGTGATCGAAGGCGGTGGTTTGTCTCCGCCAAACTGTTCGAAGAGCATTCCATCGGCGATCCAGGCTTTGGTGAGCTTTCCCCGGATTCGAGGAGGAGGCAACGCATGCGCGGGATCCAGGATCAGATCGTCGCCAATAACCTGCATCGGTGATCCCGCTCTCACCTTCAACAGGCTGCCAAGGTGAACTCCAAAGAAATCGAACAGACCTTTCGGGATGAATCCTGCCGCCTTTATTGACGTGGGATGAAGACGGAGCTTTCCATCGCTGGTCACCTCGGGCGAAGCCCGCATGGTGAAAGGGATAGAGACGCCTTTCCTCAGCGTGCCGGTTTGTTTGAGCTCGGTACCTTCAGCCTCGACCGTCACGTTCTTGATCGGCGCATCAGCGCGAACAAAGAGCACGTTGTTCATCAGGTTGGTCAGACTCGTCATCGTCATCGACACCCGTGCCGAATCGATCTCGATTACGTATGAGTTCACATCGTCGAAGGTGGGGATCTTGCCCGGCGCGGCACCGACCAGTCGTCCAGTGAGGTGGAGGACCCGCAGTTCGACGCCATCGCCGACATGAAAGTTCACGTTCTCCATTCGCACGTGGACAGGCTCGGAGCGAGCGGCGAATGAGAGCGACGGTATCAGCAAGACCGCCAGAAGTGCGCGAACGTACGAGAGCTTCTTGTCCATGTCCCCAAAATGCGCAAGCGCTGTGCCCGTCGCAATGCGACTCGACGGTGTGGAGGCCTTGTCCTGTTCTCCAGCTCAACGCCGCCGAATGGCAATTCGGTTGAATGAAAAGCGTCGCATGAGCACCATCACACACCCACAACCGATCAGCGGCAGTTCGAAGCATGTGAATCGCGAAAAAACGGATGGCCTGCTCCGTCACACGCGCCTCGCGAACGAACCGCGGGAATACCTTCAGAAGCGAGAAGAGCTTCGATTGGCGGAATTGGAAATGTTCCGGAATATCGAGCGAGTCGCTGCCCTCCGCAGGGCGCTCCCGCCCGGCGCCGAAGTGACGGAGTACCTGTTCCAGGAAGGTCCCCGAGACCTCAACACCTCCGATACTCCGATCAGCTCTGTGCGTCTCAGCGAGCTGTTCAGCGGCCCAGGCCGGCCGCTGATCGTTTACCACTTCATGTATGGAAAACGAAACACGACGGCCTGTCCAATGTGCACGATGTGGATCGACACGTTCAACGGTATCGCCCCGCATCTCGCACAGAACGCCGACCTGGCGATCGTGGCCGCCGCCGATCCTGCGACCCTCCGCGCCTACGGACGGGCGCGCGGCTGGCACAACCTGCGCCTGTTGAGCGCCGGCGATAGTACGTTCAAGTACGACTTCCGGAGCGAGGATGCGGAGGGGCGCCAGGACTCGGCCCTGAGCGTGTTCACCCGCGACGCCGCGGGCACACTGCGGCACTTCTACACGACGCACCCATGGCTCGACGATGACATGAATGAACGTGGGATAGACCTGCTTCAACCGGTCTACAACATGCTGGATCTCACCCCTCAGGGACGCGGCAGCTGGTACGCCTCTCTTGATTACGGAAAACGCGTGAACTGGGTCCCGCACACCCGCTAGTCAGGCATCAATTCCTGTAGAACACGTAGTCCGCGGTGTACGGCACCAGCGCCCGCCTCCCGATATCCGCCGCACGCGCACAGCCGTCGACGGAGGTGCTTGCCGTCGCCGCCGACGCGCTACGTGCGGATGGCCACGTGGTGTTCACGCTCGAACGCGCGCCAGACGGCGAGACGAATGACGGCTACCGTTTGGAGTTACACGGCCGCTACAGTCATGATCCACGCTACGTCGAACAGTTGCTCGGCGCGGGTGGGCCTGCAGGCGAAGATGGTCTATGCCGATCTACGCACTGAGGGTGGCGTACCAGTGCGGGGCGTAGTGGTTCGAGCGACCAAGCTTCAATATTGAGCCTTGAGGTCGCATGCTGCATCTCAGACGCATCACCGTATTCGTGTTGGCTATCGCCGTTGTCGCATGCGGCCGGAACGCCGGCTACGACGCTCCCGAATACAAGGTCGCAGCCGAGGGAGCCAAGAGTGGATTCGTCGCGCCACTGCAAGACGACCCCGCCGCCGACATCATGTCGTGGGTCGATGGCGTGCCAGTGACTGACTGGAACGCCGAGATCCAAAAACGCGAAGGCGCGATCGCGGGATATCTGAACGAGGCGGATCCCGGACGAGCGGAGAAATACGGTTTTCGCAACGGTCAGAACCCGAAGATGGCGTGGGACTGGTTCAACAACAACCCCGTTGGCTTCAACGGCGTTCCTTATGTGCTGCTGAAGACCATCTTCGATCTCGATCCCAACGATCCGAATCCTACGGTCAGAACGATTGCGCGCATCTGGAAGCGAAGGGCGATTGTGCCCACGGCGTCCGGCGGCGAAGCCTGGACGATGGATCACATCGGCATCAGCCCGCGTCCCAGCGACTACGACAACGGTGTGGCGCGGCCTGCAGGGCCGGCATCAGTCCCTTACGGGTTCGCATTCGAGAACTCTCAGGCATTCACGCCGCTTGACGCCGTGCGGCGGGTCACAGTTGACGCGAGACTTGGCGCCCGAGAGCTGGCACAGAAGGCGTTCCTGCTGGCGGCCAAACTCAAGACGGTCGACCACGAGGACAACTGGGAGAAGGATCGACCCGGGTTCGGCACGCCGGGATCAATGGACCGCGTGTTTTTCTCCTGCGCCGCGTGTCATGTCGGCCGCGTGATGGTGAACGGAAAGATGACGTTCCTCCCAGGCATGCCGAACACGCAGATCGAGGCGCAGTACTACTCGAAGCTGCTGATGCTGACAGGCGCCGCACTGGTGAAGTCCGGGTTCGATGCCTCGTCTCCGACGCCCGTCAACCCGAACAACATCGAGGTCAACCGCGACGCAGTGCAGGCGCTTTACGGCACGATGATTGAGAAGGCCCTCCATCATCCCGAGACGTTCTACGGAGATTCCCCGGAAGCGCTCGCGCGCGGCAAGCTGCAGGCGCTGGCTGTCGCGAACGCGTTTCCAGAAGTCATCAAGGATCTTGTCGCCGTCGCCGTCAAAACGCACTTCATCTACTACGTTGTCGCGAAGAACAACGCCTACAGGGCTGCGTTGCCGGACGTGCTCGAAGATCGTCCAGGCCAGATGGATGCATTTGGCATCGCGTCGGGTCTTGTAGCCATCCACACACGGCGTCCCGACAACAGCTACATGCAATTCATTCAACGCGATAACCCGAAGAGCCCGTTCTTCACCGGCTTTTCCAAGGCGAACGGGTTGGCGAGCGATACCCCAGGGATGAGCGATCCTGTTTCGGATCTGAAGGTGGCCGGGGACCGAGTGCTGAAGAATCTGTCCGCCTGGGCGCCACCAGTGCCGGCTCCGGTGGATGTGAAGAGCGTGAACTGGGCGAGGCAACGCTATCACGCGAACTGGGATGGCAACCAAGGGGCCTCGTCCCGTACGTTGGCATCCGGGGCATCGGCGACCGGCGATCCGCGGATGGTCAACGTCCGCATTCACGAGCCGCTGAATCCGTTCATCAACAATCTGCCGCCGCCGCCGTATCCCTTTGCGAGTGTCGATCTCGCACGCGCGAAAGAGGGCAAAGCCATTTTTAAGGAGGAGTGCGCGTCCTGCCACAAGCCGAACAACGCGACGATCTATCCTGCGAAGAGGCTCGGCGTCGATCCGAACCGGACGATGGTCAACACCGACGTATCGCGATACGGAATGACTGCGCTGGTGATGGAAGCGTGCACGATCTACGGGTTGAACAACGAAGGAAAACCCGGCGCTCAGTGGTGCATTCCACAGGGCGACTGGAACGCACGACAGGAGGAATACTTCCGCGATACGCCGCGCCGGGTGGCCGACGGGACCAATGGCTACAAGGCGGACATGCTGTACGGGATCTGGGCGCAAGCGCCGTATCTCCACAACGGGTCGGTGCCGACGATCGGTCAGTTGATTTGTCCGTCAACCCGGCCGACGAAGTTTCTGCGCGGAAATCTCTATTACGATGAAGCGCTCGTCGGCTTTGAGTGGGGGAATCGTCCGACGGCACGATACGGACCAAACGACACGATCCTCGTGAAGGAATACGACACGGCCGTGCCGAGCAAAGCGAACACAGGACACACGTTTGGCTCGGATCTCTGCCCCGATACATCCGGGCTGGATCCGATCAGGGACCGGAAGGAAATTGAAACGCGCCTGCTCGGCTCGCGCGTGGGGGCATTGCTCGCATATCTCAAGACGCTGTAGATTGTCGCGACGAATTCTTTCCAGGCTCGCGATGGCGGCGTCGATCGCCGCTCTGACCAGCTGCATAGCTGGCGCGAACAGGCGCCCGTTCCCTGACACGTCGACACGCATCGCCGTACTCACCGACCAGCTCCCTGGCGGCATGACCGAAGCGCAGGTTCGCTTTGCAGCCACGCACTATGTCGGCACTCAGAAGCTCACGCTGAAGCTGGCGCGGCCCCTGCGCGCAATCAACCCCGGATTCCTGGTCCTCCACTATCACCTTGCGATGTGGCAGTCGGCCCCCAACGTCGCGTTCATCACCGATGGCAACGCCTGGGCGAACGACTATGCAACTGTCAACGCCCACGAGTCCTGGTTCTGGCACAACCGCGAGAATCAACGCGTCACCAGCAGCGCGGATGGCAAGCTGTTGATGAACGTGTCCGAACCGGCGTTTCGGGAGTACTGGCGCGACTCTCTGGTCAGGCAGGTCGAAGACGGCGAGTACGACGGCGTTTTTCTCGATTCCGCATCGCCGGCGCTCCTGCAGGGAGAGGCTCGGTCGCCGGCCGACCCACGGCTCTTTGCAGACGGAGTCCGCACGAACACGTTCGATGAACTCGGTGGAAAGAGTTGGATTGCGGCGTGGCAGGATTGGATCGCCGACCTCGATCGTTCGCTTTCCACGAAAGGGATCCCGCTCATCCCCAACGTCGGCGGCCTGGTGACGACCTGGGACAACACCGACTATTCGCTCACGGCTGGAGTCTTCTGCGAAGGATTTCTCGATCAAGGATTCAGCCCAGAAGACTGGAAAGCTGCCGCCAACCAGACACTCGCTCTGGTTCGAAGAAACAAAATCGTGATCCTTCAGAACTACCTGCGGTCGGCGGACGACGTGGCGAGACGTCGGTTTCTTCTGGCGAGCTACCTCCTCGTGAAAGATGCTCGCACCTACATCGCATACTTCGCGTCGGGCCCATTGGAGTGGTATCCGGAATGGGACCTCGAACTCGGTGCCGCGCAGAAGAACGCAGTCACCCTGGACGACTTCAGCTGGAACGGGATTTACCGGCGCGACTTCGACAACGGCATCGTCCTCGTCAACCCGGGTACAAGCGCCGTACAGGTGAACCTGGGAGCAACCTTCAAGCGCACCGAACCCGTGGGCGGAGGCGCGGTATCCTCCGATGGGACGGTGCAAGGACATGTGGAGACCGTACCGGTGACTACCCTCGAGATCGGTGCGAAAAGCGCGGAGATCCTGCTTCGCTAGTTCTTTCGTGGATCCACGCGCTACTCCTGAACTCTTTGATATCAGCGATGGTCGAGGCATAATCCTGCCGCTCGACAAAGTCCGGACGCGCCTACACCTGTTCACAGGAGATGCGCCGATGACGAAGCCGAAAAAGATTGCGGTGAACCGCCGCGGATTCCTGAAGGGTGCCGCAACGGCGGCCGCAGGCGCAGCGGCACTAGGCACCTCTGTTCCGATCCCCGATCTCGAAGCCGCACAGAACGGTAACGCAAACAGCTCGGCGCCGCCGCCATCCGCCGACCAGGTCAGCCGAGACGCCGGCAATGTGCGGCCTGTTGCGGCCGCTCGCGAGCGCGCGGTCATACGTCCGGGCTCCGACCTGATGGTGCAGGTGATGCGAGATCTCGGGATCGAGTACGTGGCGGCCAATCCTGGCTCGAGCTTCGAGGGGCTGCACGAATCGGTCATCAACTACGGGAACCCGCCGAACAAGATGCCCGAGTTCATTACCGCACTCCACGAGGAGTCCGCGGTCACGATGGCGCATGGATACGGAAAGGCCACTGGCAAACCGATGTGTGCGCTGCTGCACGGGACCATCGGCGTGCAGCACGGCGCGATGTCAATCTATCAGGCGTACTACGACAGGACGCCAGTCCTGCTCCTCGCCGGACGTGACCTCGGGTTCATCGCGGCGCACAGTGCGAATGACATCGCGGGAATGGTGCGCAGCTTCACGAAGTGGGACGCACAGCCGAAGACGCTCGAGGAATCCCTAACGGCGATTCAGCGCGCGTACAACGAAGCGATCACGCCGCCATGCGGCCCGACGATGGTGGTGATCGACATCGAGCTTCAGAAGGAAGAAGCGCGCGACATGAAGGTGCCTGCGTACAAGCCCCCGAGGATCGCCGGCATCGATGCCAGCCAGGCGCGCGAGATCGCAAGAGGGTTGCTCGACGCACAGAATCCGCGCATCGCCGTCGGTCGTCTGCGTACGCCGGAAGGCGTGAACCTTGCCGTGCAGCTCGCCGAGCTGGTGGGCGCGTCCACCGATTCCGCCGCCACGCAGGGGCCTATGAGCTTTCCTCAAGGACATCCGCTGTACGGTCCCGGCGCCCACACTTCGTACGATTACACGCTCGGCATCGAAGTGCCGGCCGGCACGGTGGCGTTGATGGGACCGACACTGTCGACGCTGCTGACTCGTGACGTCACCAACATCGGCTTCGGTGGCATCGCGCCTGGCGTTGGCGGTAATCGCGGTTCCGGTCGCGGCAACTCACCGGGCCGGACGATTGACGTGGACGCCGAGGCCAGTTTGCCGGCGGTCATCGAGGAAGTCCGCAAGCAGATGTCGCCAGACAAACAGCGCGTCATCCAGGAGCGACGCGCGAGACACGGTGAAGCCAACCAGCGGGCGCGCATGGACGCGCTCAAACGTGCCTTCGAGCAAAAGCGCGCCGGATGGGACGCGAGTCCGATTGCAACCGCCCGGATTTACGCCGAGCTGTGGCCGCTCATCGAAAACGAAGACTGGGTGCTCTCATCACCCAGCAACTTCTCGGGTGCGCACAATACCCAGCTCTGGATCCACAACAAACCGTATAGCTATCTCGGCGGACAAGG
>Ga0075423_10007947_pt1 | contig 10046 bp, 6 predicted proteins | sample SoiMethybrSBSTD2_FD_80114 | JGI IMG/M metagenome (GOLD analysis project Ga0075423, IMG submission 80114) | Bulk soil microbial communities from a Populus tree surrounding site in Tennessee, USA - Soil MetaG P. TD hybrid SBSTD2 | ecosystem: Environmental > Terrestrial > Soil > Tree plantation...
AGGTACGCGACCACGCGCCATTCGCTCGGATGCACTGACGTCCGCAAGTAGTCGAGCCGTGCTCCACTTTCTCACGCAACCCGTCGTTCCAGCCGGTACTCGTGATGAAGACCACCGAGAATCGATCGGACGGCCACCCGGTTACCTTCGCAAATCCGATGGCCGGAGGCCACCGGCGACGGGTCGGCTGGATCCGGGATGCCAGGGCCGAGACTGCTGTGCGGACGGCCGCGATTATAGTGTCCGACCCAATGTTGAAGGACGCATCGGAGATGGTCCGCATGGAACGGCATCATCCAGTCCAGGCATTCGCGCCGAATCGTGCCAATCGCTCGTTCGCAAAAAGCGTTGGCTTGCGGTGATCGGACCGGTGTCTTGAGGATCGCCAGACCCATCGCGGCAATGGTCCGATCGACCTTCGCTGAGTAGATGCTGTCGTGGTCGTGAATGAGGAATCGATGTGGCTCGTCGCCGGACATGACCATGCGGAATTGCTGCGCCGTCCACTCCCCCGTCGGATGGTCGGTGACGTTCCAGTGGCGGATCCGTCGCGTGCCGACCTCCAACACCACGAAGACGTAGAGGACGCGGAACGTGGCCGTGATGACCACGAAGAAATCGCACGCCAACACGACGCTGGCGTGATTGCGGACGAACGTGCTCCACGACTGCGACCGCGTGCGATCCCTAGGTGCGCAACCGGTCGGCATGTAGCGGCGCACCGTCCGAGGCGACACACGAATCCCCAGCTTCACAAGGAGTTCGGACGCGATCCGCTCTTCGCCCCAGGTGCGATTCGCTGCCGCCATCTCCGCGATCAACTGGCGCACGCCGGCCGGTAATCGAGGCCGTCCGCGCGGCCGTGATTTTCCACCGCCAGAACAATCGAAAGCCCTTGCGGTGCCAGCGGATCAGCGTGGCCGGTTTCACGATTGTCAGCACACGACGCCAATCGATCAGCCACGACAGCGCGACGAGCGCGATTCGCGTGGCATCGTCGGCGCGACGGGGCTTCACCTGGCGCTCGACGTACAACGCGAGTTGCTTCCTCAGAAACAGATTCTCAGCGGAGAGTTGGGCATGCGACCGCACGGTCGCCGACAGAAACCGCGCGAGATCACCAAAGAGACCCACTATCGTCTGGGCAGCAATGCGAACTCGGGACTGGGCCATGGTCACGAGATCCTACGCGAGTCGTTGGAGATCGCGACTGCATCCGACGCCCCGAAGGGCAGCTTGTCAGGATAGGGGCGGGAATGCAGCCGCGCGGATTTATTGCGGACGACAGGTGCCGCTCGGCGCATTCTTTTTCGTCATCGTGGCATAGTCCACGATCTCCCACTGGAGAATGACGTTCGCCGGAATCTCGGCGGAATCTGCAGCCGTACCACGGTCCGCGCGAGGTTCCGGCATCCAACACGCCTCGATGCTGACGGCGCGCGACCGCATCGATATCGGCGAAGTCTTCGTCAGTGAAACCAGACGTTCCCACAACGACCTCCACGCCTGTGGCGACCGCCGACAGGATGTCCTCTCCTTCGCTGTCTCTAGCCTTGTGCATTTCACGAACACGTCGCACGTATAAGCAAGCGTGTCGATCGCGGAGGCGAATTCGGGCGCGACGACGCGCGCGTGCGGAGGAACAGATTCTTGGCGGCGAGCCGGGGCTCGGTCGCAACGTCGACGACGCGAACCGGGTGACGTCTGCCAGAACGCATTCGATTGTGCGGATGTTCAGCGAAGAACGGCACTGGGCCATTGACAAGAATCGTACACTGGCGCGCGGGTATCATGACCTGCGAACTCTGCTCCGCGACCGCGACGACGGTCGTCGCCTACTCGAACTCTGGGCGCATTTCTGGCCGCACTGAATATTTGCGGATTACAAGAGCTTCGTGGACGGCACGACAACCCGCGAACCGTTCGAGTGGAACGGAAATGATCATGAACGCCTGAGAGAAGCAATAATTGATTCAGTTTCGAGCGACGGTGACACGCCAACGAGACGGGCTAGCGCTTTTTCGCATTGTGTGTATAGGCGCACCGCATCAACGTTTTTGCCGCGGCGGATCAAGAGACGCATTTGGCGCCGGTATGCTTCTTCATCCACGGGATTCACCCCAATCGCATGTTCGTAGAGCGCGGAAGCGCTGTCTAAGAGCCGCTCGCGTTCCAGCAAGTCGCCGAGTACGCGGACGGCGCTTGCAAACCGGTCCTGCAGGCGATCGACACGCGACGGCGGCGCGATCGTTTCGGCCTCACCTGCGAGAAGATGACCCGAATAGCTGTCAACCAAGTCTCGAGCCGCGCTTTCAAGACGATCGTGACCGGCACTTGGATCGCGACGCAGCGTGTTGAGACGCTCAAGTACGCGCTCGAACATCCAGACATCGAGGTGACACACTGCCTCGTTTAGGCTGATTCGACCGACGACAACATGATTGCCTGGTCAGAACCCAGCAGCCGACGAAGTCTGTGAAGAGTCACTTCTAGCGCACCGTTGGCCGCATCGCCGTCGGAATCCGGCCATAGCGCCTCCTTCAACGCGTCAGCGCTTACTAAGCGTCCGCCCCACGCCACGATGGTCTTCAGTAGGTCGAGCACCTTACGTTGAGGCTTGCGGTCGACAGGAATGGCGCGGCCGTCGACGAGTATCGTAAAGCCGCCAAGCGCGCGTATTTCAACCAGCCACGGCCAATTCGGCACATCTATGGACGGCGATACAAGACGCCGTTTCCTGATCAAAGCACGGACGTACTCTACCTTGAATCCCGTACGGAGTGCGCGCTCGCACAATTGCGCGATCACCTCAGGTATCCACACGGGGTGACAGTTCATGTACTGATGCTCGGCACCGATTGACAACGCGCGGTGGAGAAGTGCATCGCCTTCGATGATCTCGTCAGTCTGAAAATTAGACCAGGCCAAAGCCATCAACACCTGAAACTGCAGGATGTGACTGTTCATCGGCATGGCGAATGCCAACGCCGCGTGCAGGTGCTCGCGCGCACGTCGGTGCTGGCCGTCGAGCATCAGCATCTGGCCGAACTGGATTCGGTGCGTCGCCTCGCCGAACCGCGTCCCGAGTTCGGAAATCGTGGCGAGGATTTCTTCCGCCCTACTAATTGCCTCCTTTACCTGGCCGCGGCGCAGCATCGCCGCCGCCTCGAGCGAGCGCAGCTGAACCAATTCGACGAGTCGCGAAGGGCTGGTCGCGGCATACCCTGCCGTGATTGCAGTGTCAACCCGGTCGAGATCTCCGGCGCTTAGGGCAGTGAAGCCAGTGTGGATGTGAATCTGTGATTCCCACAGCGGAAACCCGTGCTCGCGCGCCGAGCACAGCGCCTTGTCGAGGACCGCGAATGCCAGCTCGTGTTCCGCGTCCTGCCACAGGAGACTGCCGTACCACACCCCGAAGCCAGACCACGCCCACGGCGCCTCGGCATCGAGAAATGGCGGAAACTGTTCCGCAAGCGTGCGGCCGTGACCGAATTCCCCGACGAAGAGCGAATGATTACAGAGATAGAATGCCACGCCGAGCCGATGCGAGAGTTCGGATAGTCGTCGGATCACGGCGTGACCGCGTATTGACAGCCGCACCACCACGGGATGCTCGGGTCGACCGATGATGATGCCGATTGCAGACGCAATCAGGCGCGCTTCCGCCTCGGGCGGTAACGAATCGGATGCAACATCGAGCAGTACCTCTAATTCGGCAATCCAGTGGTCCAGATCGCGATGGCCTATCATCGCCATGAAGTACGTGCGGAGGATCCCGGCGAGAGACGTTGCTTGCCCGTCGACGTCAGACGTGAGTCGGAACATCGCGTACGCGTGCTCGAAGTTTCGCCGAGCAGCCGGCGGATCACTCAATGCGAGCGACTCGCCGCGCCAATATACGAGCCACGGGTCAGCGTCAATCTGCCCTGGCGGCATCGCAGCCGTCCAGGCGGCGAGAGTCGCGAACCGTCCTTGTTCAGCCAGTCGTGGAGCGTGCGACCGAATCAGTCTACTAAGTGCAGTCCAGTCCTCTCCTGACACAAGCAAGGCCGCAGCATCCTCGATCGACCCACTTTGCTCGAGCCAGGCCGCAGCTTCGCGCGTGATTGCCGTACGCTCGCTCGCCGCAAGCATGCGCCGGCCGCGATTGAGCAAGAATTCCCGAAACAACGGATGGTACTCATAGACCGGCTCGTACTCGAAACCGTCTCTTCGGTCTGTGAACAGCCGATTGCGATGCAGCCGCGCGAGTATCTCTCGGGCGTCGTTTCGGCCCGTCAGCACGCACGCGGTTGTCGCGTTAATGCGCGGAGGAACCGCTGTCCGTACCAAAAAGTCACGGATTTCAGCAGGACTTTGGTTGAACACTTCGACGGCGAAATAATCGAAGATGCGCTGAAGGTGTTTCTCGTCCTCGTATGAATCAATTCTTCGACGACCGTCAAGCCCGAGGAGGAGTCTGAACCCAGCGGGCCAGCCGCGAACGATTTCGTTCAACTTTTCGATCGGGGTCGTCGTTGCGACGCGACGTGCTATAGCCCTCGCCTCGTCGGTCGTCAGACGAAGTTCGTCGGCGCCCAGAATCGTGGTGCCGGTTTCTGGGATCAGCCGGGCAAGGGTGTCCGGTATATCTTCCCGGCTTATGCAGACGAATAGCTGTCCCGCCGGAACGGCCGACCATGCGACGGCGAGGATCTGGAAAAACGGCGAGTTCGATGTGGCGGCATGGCAGTCATCGAACACTACAGCCGATCCGCGTGGTAATCCGGAAAAGTACGCCTCGAAAAATCGTCGCGCAAAGACGGCGAGACCTGGAACTCGATCGGGTGTTAACCGCGGAAGCTTCTCAGCATGCTTCGGTCGATCGCTGGCCGCAAGCCGCAGAAAATGAAAAAGTGAAGCAGGATCGGCGTCACCTGCATCGACTTGATACCAGACATGAGGAATATGTCGACTTTCGAGCCATGTGGACACAAGTGACGTCTTGCCGGCGCCGGCTGGCGCAGCAATCCACATCAGTCGGCCACCCTGCCTCGATGCATCCATAGGACCGAACAACCGCGAGCGGTGCACCAATCCCCCAGTCGAAGGCCGACTGAGTTTCGTGAGCCGCAAGCGTGGCGAGGGCATCGTGGTCGCGGACGAAGACAGGGAATTACGAATCCTACAAGCCTACTCAGTGCATTTCAAGCAGGACACCTGAGCGCGTAAACCTTTCATAAGCACGCGCGCGTGCACAAGAGTCGCTTGCAACGACAAAAGACTCGAGATGAACTTCACGTGCATCGACCTGCTTGCGGCAAAGCCTGACCGCTGTCGCGCTATATCGGAGCGTTTCGTACAGCCTTCGCGTTGGCCATTGCGCCTGGCTTCAGTCCGAGCGTTTGCCGCGCCTGCTATGTGACTTCCCTCCTGAATTAGCTAGTGCGCACCGTAGCGTCGGCGGCCTCTAACAGTATCCGTAAGCCATCCGTAAGTCCCTCTCCCGTAGAGTGCGATAGTAGACGGCTGACAGTTCAGCCCGTGACCAACTGCGAGTTGAAAAGCCGTTCGGTGCTCGAGCTGAACGTGCGGCGCGACCATACTTTGATGAAATTGCGCGCGCGTGGACATCCAAGTCGCCGAAGTGAAGAACGCCATCGGTGGCACGCCGCCCTGCACGGACGCGATAGCGGAGGATGTATGAACAGAGTCATCCCGGGCGTCCTTCGGCTGGCCAGCGACCGCACAGGACCGACCGATTGGACGCCGGTCCTATTCGATGCGGTCTCGCCGTCGGACCGGAGCGAGCTAGCGGACTTGATCTCCAGCGGCGCGGTCATGTCCGTGCACGACACGATCGTTGATCAGCTCGCCGAGTTGATGGAAACGCGAACACCGGAGCGGGACCTCACCGCTCGGGAGGTGCGCCAGCAGATCTCCCGCCATGTGGGGAACGAGGACGCCGAATGTTACGGAACGTGGGCGTATTACCCGTGGTCGCGCCGGCTCGTCCACGTCCTGCCGGACGCAGAGTTTCGCGAGTTGCGCACCAGCACGAATCGAAACAAGATCACCGCGTCGGAGCAGGCTGCCCTGCGGCGGCTGCGCATCGGGGTCGTCGGACTGTCAGTGGGACAGGCGACCGCCGTGGCGCTCGCGATGGAGGAGATCGGCGGAGAGCTCGTGCTCGCCGACTTCGACACGCTGATGCTGTCCAACATGAATCGCATCCGGGCGGCCGTTCATGAGATCGGTCTTCCGAAAGCCGTCGTGGCGGCACGGCAGATTTTCGAGCTGAACCCCTACGCGCGCATCCGGATCTTCGTCGATGGTCTGACCGACGGCAACATCGAAGCCTTCCTCGCCGATCCCTGTGCGCTCGACCTGCTCGTCGAGGAGTGCGATGACCTGTACATGAAGGTTCGCGTCCGCGAACGCGCGCGCGCGCACCGCATTCCCGTCGTGATGGAGACGGGCGATCGCGGCCTATTCGACGTAGAGCGCTTCGATCGTGAACCCGATCGACCGCTCCTTCACGGGCTGGTCGGCGATATCTCGTCGGAGACCTTGAAAGGGTTGTCGACCCTCGACAAGGTTCCCATGGTCCTGCGTATCCTCGGTAACCGGGCAGTGTCGCCACGATTCGCCGCTTCGCTCGTCGAGATCAAGACGACGTTGAAGACCTGGCCACAGCTCGCCTCGGGCGTATGTCTCGGTGCTGCAATCACTGCCGATGCCGTCAGACGGATCGCGCTCGGCCACTTCACCGACTCCGGACGCTACTACGTCGATGTGGACGGACTGGTTGGCGACGGCCTGGGCGTCCGGGTCGATACTCCGCGGCCGCCGAGGATTGCGGAAGAAGCGGTGAAGCCCGCGCGTCTCCCCCGGGTCTCGCGGGTTGCGGGGGACATCACGCGCGATCACATCGAGACGCTCGTCGCCTTTGCCTCGCTCGCCCCTTCAGGTGGAAACTGTCAGCCGTGGCGCTTCGAGGCCCACGCGAACGTGATCCGCGCGTTCGTGGATCCGGCGCGCTCGGTCTTCGATGGCAACGCGTCGTACTTGGCGGTCGGCGCCGCCGTCGAGAACCTGAGCATCGCCGCAACCGAAATGGGCCTCGCGTGCCGGATTATCCCGGTTGCCGGCGCCGTCGACCTCGTCTGTCAGATCGAGCTCGAGGTCGGAGACTCCACTCACGATCCGCTTTTCGATCAGATTCCCGTTCGAGCGACGAACCGACGGTTGGGCACACGGACGCCGCTCGGCAACGCCGCCGCAGAGCGGTTGACCCAGGCTGCCTCGGAACGAGGCGCCGCACTGACCCTCGTGACCGACGACGAGTCGCTAACGATCTGTGGCCACGTGCTCGGCGGATCCGATCGGCTCCGTTACCTGTGCGAGCCGCTGCACGCGGAGCTGATGAGTGAGCTTAGATGGTCGCCGGAGGATGTCATTCGGACGCGTGACGGTATCGACATCGAGTCACTGGAACTCAGCCCCGCCGATCGCGCTGGACTGGAAGTAACCGCGGCCTGGCCGGTCATGCGTTTGGTCGGGGAACTTGGCGGCGGTCGTTCACTCGAGAAGCCGTCGCGCAAAGCGATCGCGTCCGCGTCCGCCGTTGGCCTTCTCACGATGCCGGGAAGCCGCCCGTTCGACTACTTCGCCGCCGGACGGGCGACTGAGCGCGTATGGCTGACTTCTGCTTCCTTGGGGCTGGCGCTGCAGCCGATGACGGCCGTCACCTATCTCTTTTCGCGAGTGGCCGCCGGGGAGCACAAGGGCCTCGAGGCGGATGCGCGCGAGGAACTGATGCGCTTACGCACCCTGTTCGTGGACATCTTCGACCCTCCCGTCGGCCATAGCGAACCCATGCTGTTCCGCATCACCCGCGCTGCGCCGCCATCCGTGCGCTCATTGCGCAGGCCAGTGCACGAGATCTTGAACTTCGTTTAGACGGAGACGGATATGGACACCAGCCAGGCGGTCTCCGGGTTGTGGCCGCGCGGGAGCCATGCTGACGAGCAGGCGGAATCGATCACCGATCGCGCCCAAGTTTATGACATCCTCGATGCGCTCATCCGGCATGGCGGCAGCGGTGTGGTGCTCGACCGCGGAAAGCGGATCCCTGCGACCGCGAACTGGCTGGAACCAGACGGAGCGGCGATCGTGTGGCAACTCACCGCCAGGGTTGGGGATGTGACCCTCGCGGAACTCGTCGGATACAACTCGGTGTTTCGATTCACCTTGATCGCGAAAGCGGCCTCCGGCACGTTGTTGCTCTCGGAGCTCCCCTCAGAGTTACTCCGCGTACGTCGGCGACGAGTCCGGCGCGTGCGCGCCCTGAACGGCGAACGTATCGTCATCGAGGATCGGGGCCGCGGCGCACGACCCACTCCGACAGAACCGCTCCTCGATTTTTCCTACGATGGACTCGCGTTCTGCGCGTCCGGGCGTCCCGCAGTCCGCGTCGGCACTCTCCTATCAGGGATGCGTGTCATCCGGCGGGGCGAACTGGGCGTCAGCCTCGACGGCGAAATCGTCGCGATCGATCGGTCACGCGACGAGTCGATCTATCGAGTCCGCGTGTGTCCGGCAACCGCTTTCGACCTCGATCGCTGGCGGCATTTCGTCGACGCTGCGCTTCATCCCGATACAGCTGTTGATCCCGCGTATTGTGGGGATGTCTGGCGCCTGTACGGCGACTGCGGCTACTTCTCGCTGTCCGGGAAGACTCCGGAATGCTTTTCGACGCTCCAATCGAGCTTCCCCGCGGTGATGGAGCGGATCAGCCGATTCCCCGATCTCGGGTGCAACGTGGTCTGGCCGTCTGCGACGCGCGGCGTCAGTGCGGCCCTGTCGACGCTGAAAACATACAGCCACGGATGGCTTGGATTTCAGATGGCGAAGATCTCCGGCGACACGCCTGAAGGCGTTTCTGGACGCCGTGTGCTCCGGGAGATTCACCAGCGAGCGTACGAGCATATTCAAGCAGTTGATCCACAACCGGGATGGCTCATCGCATATCCGCAGGTGAAAAGAGTCTGGAGCCGCGCGGCCCACCACGACCTGCCGAAGCGTTACGAGCGCGAGGGTTTGGCTCACATCGCCCGATTTCGGGCCCTTGAATACCCCTGCGATCGTTGCATCGAGGGCCCAACCTTCTCAGTAAGTCTGGCGACACGATCCGAGACAGCTTCGTTCGGATCATGGCTGGAAAGAACAAGGCCGCCCGTATATCGAGATGCGCTCGATCTGGTGCCAGACCGAATGGACTTCGGCGCGATTCGGCATCAGTGGCGCAAGGCCGGCCTGCTGCGTGAGCGATGTCTGCTCGTGGCGCACGACGGTGTGCGGCCTGTGGCCGCCGCCGTCCTCGAAGTCGCTGCCGAGGCCACCCATGTCTACCGGCTCCTGGATCTGATGCGGGTCTACGCGATTGAACCGGGCGGGACAGATGCGTTTCCGGCGCTACTGGATGCGGGCCGGGAGTTCTACACCAGATACGACAAGCCGTCGTTCGTCCTGTTTCAGGAAGGCGATATGGAACTGCCCGACGCGACGGTCGCGCAGGCTTATGACATGGGCTTCGCTGATATGTCGATCCTTTCGGCGGCACTCGCGCCCGAACTGCTCGAATACGTCTATCAGATTACCGCACCGAAGTTGCCGGTCGGCACCTCTTCGATGGTTCGATGATGGCGCTTGAGGAACGCTCGCTGGGCCGTTGCCTCCCCACAGCTATTCGTGAAGCGGGTCAGAAGACCGCTGTTGCTCGCCTGCGGCATCGGCCGAACGGATTTCGCCCTTGATTCGTCGGGACAATTCTTGCGACCAGAGAGTGGCCAAATCGCGCCGCCTCTGAACGTGTGGGTGGCGAATTCCCAATTGTGCTGCAGACAGGGCGAAAAGTAGGGGCGAAAAAAGTAGGGGCGTTCCTTGGTCGCGCTCGCCGGCTGGGTCAACCAGCAGCAGCGCGACGTCATCCACTATCTCGTGGAAGAGAACCGCGTCTTGTGCGAACAGATCGGTGCCAGGCGTCTGCGCTTCACGGACGACCA
>Ga0075423_10007949_pt1 | contig 10046 bp, 8 predicted proteins | sample SoiMethybrSBSTD2_FD_80114 | JGI IMG/M metagenome (GOLD analysis project Ga0075423, IMG submission 80114) | Bulk soil microbial communities from a Populus tree surrounding site in Tennessee, USA - Soil MetaG P. TD hybrid SBSTD2 | ecosystem: Environmental > Terrestrial > Soil > Tree plantation...
AGACTGAGACCGCCGGCGAAACGTCGTTCCTGCTCCTCGAACCCGACGAGGGCGAGCGGCCGGAAGAGAACCAGGAACTCCAACGAACTGAAGAACATGGCGGCTACATCCCCCGCTCGAGCCGCGGGTCGAGCATGTCGCGCAGCCAGTCACCGACCACGTTGATGCCGAGCACCACGGCGAGGATCGCCAGCCCGGGGAACAGCGCGAGCCACCAGCCGGTGGTCAGGTAGTTCCGACCCTCGTCGAGCATCGCGCCCCAGCTCGGCGCCGGCGGCGGCAAGCCGAGGCCGAGGAACGACAGCGAGGCCTCGGCGATGATCGTGCGCGCCACCGAGAACGTCGCCACCACTGTGATCGACGGCAGCACGTTGGGCAGCACGTGGCGGCACAGGATGGCGACGTCACCGGCGCCGAGCGCGCGGGCGCTCTCGACGAACTCGCGGTGGCGGAGCGACAGCGTCTCGCCCCGCGCGATGCGGGCGTAGGTCACCCAGCCGGTCACGCTCAGGACCAGCACGATGCTGGTGAGCCCGGAGCCCACCACGGCCAGGACGGCGATGGCCAGCACCAGCGCCGGAAAGGCGAGCTGCACGTCCCCCAGGCGCATGAGCGCCTCGTCGAGACGGCCGCCGTAGTAGCCGGCCGCAAGCCCCAGCGCCAGGCCGAGCGCGCCGGCCACGATCACCGCGGAGAAGCCGACCACCAGCGAGACGCGCGCGCCGTAGAGGAGCCGGCTCACGACGTCGCGGCCCAGCGTGTCGGTGCCGAGCGGGTGACGCGTGCTGCCGCCGTCCATCCACATCGGCGGCGCCAGGCGCTCGAGCAGGTCGTTGCGCACCGGGTCGTCGGGTGCCAGCGCCGGAGCCACCGTGGCCAGCACGACGCTGGCCACGACGACCGCCAGCCCCGCCAGCGCCACGCCGTCCCGCGGAGCGTGGATCACGCGCTGCCCTCAGAACACGCGGGCGCGCGGGTCGAGCAGGCCCTGCAGCACGTCCACGACGAGGTTGACGGCCACGAACAGGATGGCGAACAGGAACACCGCCGCCTGGATGACCGGGAAGTCGCGGCCGGGGACCGCCTGCACGATGAGGCGCCCCAGGCCCGGCCACGAGAACACCGTCTCGATCACGATCGTTCCGCTGAGCATGAAGCCGAGCGACAGCCCGCTGACGACGAGGAAGGGACCGGCCGCGTTGCGAAACGCGTGACGATAGACGACGCCGCGCTCGGCCAGGCCCTTGGCGCGGGCGGTTCGCACGTAGTCCTGCTGCAGCACCTCCAGCATCCCGGCCCGGATGAGGCGGACGTTCTGGGCAAGCGGGGCGGCGGCCAGCGTGAGCGCGGGCAGGATCAAGTGGCTCAGCGTTCCCGAACCGTAGGCGGGCAGCAGTCCGCCCAGGGCCACGGCGAACAGCAGGATCAGCATGAGGCCCAACCAGAAGCTCGGCATCGATTGTAAGAAAAGCGAGCCGAGACGGCTCAGGTGGTCGAGCGCGCCGTGCCGGTGTGTCGCCGCCACCACGCCGAGCGGGATGGGCAGCACCACCGACAGCACGATGGCGGCGAGAGCGAGCTGGGCCGTGGCCGGCCAGAAGTGCTCGAGCACCATGCGCATGGCCGGCCGGCGCTCACGGATCGACAGGCCGAAGTCGCCGCGCGGGGCCGCAGCCAGGAAGTCCGCGTACTGCACGAGCAGCGGGCGGTCGAGGCCGAGGTCGTGCCGCGCACGGGCGACCTCCTCGCGGGTGGCGGTGGCGTCGACCAGCAGGGCGGCGGGATCGCCGGTGAGCCGCACCAGGAAGAACACGACGGTGACGACGCCCCAGACGACGAAGACGGCGTGCAGGAGGCGGCGGAGCAGGAACGCGCGCACGCTCCGTCGTCAGCGCCTGAGCGCGACGCCGCGAAAGTCGATGTTCAGCTCCTGGATGGGAACGAACTGCAGCACGCGAGCGGTGTGCGCGTAAGCCTTCTTCTCCTGGTAGAGCGAGACGACCGGGGCCCACTCGCGCACTTTCTGCTGGAGGTCGGCCAGCGCGGCCAGCCGCTTGCGGGCGTCCACCTGGCGCCGCGTCGACTGGTAGAGGCTCAGCAGTTCCGGCGGGTACGGCGTCCAGTTCACCAGCGTGGTCGATGCCCAGTCGCGGACGAAGTCGTCGGCGTCGAGGTTGTTGCTGGTCCGGCAGGCGGCGAAGCCGCCGTTGGCCGGCAGCGTGCCCTTGGTCAGGGTCTGCAGCAGGCTACCGAAGTCGAGCGTCTGCACGGTGACCTGCACGCCCACGGCCTTGAACATCTCGACCACCGCCGCCACCGTCTCGTCGAAGGCCTGACCGTAGTGCTTGGCCGGCAGCAAGAGCTGCAGCGTGAGCGGCTGGGCGGCGGTCACCCCGGCCTCGGCCAGCAGGGCCCTGGCCTTCGCCTGATCGTAGGGATACGGCGGCTGGGGGGCGTAACCGTAGGCGACGGTGGCGACGGGTGAGGCGTTGGCCAGCGCCAGGCCGTGGAAGATCCTGGCGATGATCGCCTCGCGGTTCACCGCGAGGTTCAGCGCCATCCGCACGCGGGGATCCGCGAAGGCGCCGTCGCGCCCGCCCGACTCGTAGGCGTCCTTGCCGCGACCGTTCAGGTAGATCCGACAGGCCAGCTTCTGCACGGCCGAGACCACGCGGATCCCCGAGGTCCGCCCGAGCACCTCGGCGTCCAGTGGCGGGACCGCGTCGACGACGTGGACCTGCCCCGCCCGCAGCGCCGCGATACGCGCGGCGGCCTCGGGGATCACCTGCAGTCGCAGCCGCCGGGTGAACCCCGGGGTGCCCCAGTAGCCGTCGTGGCGCTCGAACGTCATGTGGTCCTTGCGCTTCCACTCGACCAGCTTCCAGGGTCCGGTCCCGACCGGCTTTTCGTTCAGCCCCTCCACGCCGTTCTTGATGGTCCACGCTCGCGGCACCAGCGGCTCGCGCCCGATGAAGTCCCACAGGCTGGAGGCGGGCTCGCTGGTGTGCACGCGCACGGTGAAATCGTCCACTTTCTCCCAGCGCGTCACGAACGGGTAGACCTTGTCGAAGGCGGTGCCGGCGGCGACGTCCTTGATGCCCCAGCGGTCGAGGTTCCTGCGAAACATCCGGTCCAGGTTGAAGAGGACGGTGTCGGCGTTGAACGGCTCGCCGTCGTGGAAGCTCACGCCCCGGCGCAGGGCGAATTCCCACGTGAGGTCGCTGATGGGCTTCCAGGACAGCGCCAGGCCGGGTGCCGGCTTGCCCTCGCGGTCGACGTCCACGAGGCTCTCGAAGACCTGGCGGATGTAGGTGGATCGAATCGAGCCCATGCCGATCCGCGGGTCCAGGTTCGTCGTGTCGTCGGGCAGGGCGACCACCAGCTCGGCCTCGGGATCGATCGGCACCCCCTCGATGCTGGCCGGTGGCGGCGCGCTGGCGGCGGGCGAGAGGACGGCGACGGTCGCGAACGCGGCCCAGAGGACGATGCGGGGCAGAGGGGTCATGGCGGCGTTATCATACGCGCCGCAGGCAGCTCGATCCTCGGGAGGTTGTCCATGGCGTATTCGAAGGGTTCCAAGTCGGCGGCGGTGCGGGCGCGGCTCGACCATCCCGTGATCGATGGTGACGGCCACTGGCTGGAGCCCATCCCCATCTTCCTGGACTACCTCGAGGACGTCGCCGGCCGCGCGGTCGTCGACCGGTTCGTCGCGAAGGCCAAGGACACCACCTGGTACGACCTGCCACCGGAGGAGCGGATGCGGCGGCGCCTGCATCGTCCGACCTGGTGGGGAGAGCCCGCCGGCACGCTGGACCGCGCCACCGCGATGATCCCGCGGCTGTTCTACGAGCGGCTGGACGACTTCGGGATCGACTTCTGCATGCTGTACACCTCGCTGGGGCTCTTTTACGTCGGCAATCCGGACGAGGAGATCCGGCGCGCGGTCTCCCGCGCCGTCAACCGGATGAACGCCGAGATGTTCAAGCCGTACGCCCATCGCATCGCGCCGGCCGCGGTCGTGCCGATGTACACCCCGCAGGAGGCGATCGAGGAAGCGACGTACGCCGTGCGCGAGCTGGGTCTCAAGGTGGTCATGATCGCCAACCACGTGCGACGGCCGGTGCCGGCCTTCGAGCGCGCCGGGGCCCCGCCCACCGAGGTGCGCACCTACGTCGACTCGCTCGCCTTCGAGAGCGCGTACGACTACGACCCTTTCTGGCAGCGCTGCGCGGACCTCAAGGTCGCGGTCACGGCGCACTCGGGGAGCATGGGCACCCAGTGGCGCGAGTCGGTGTGGAGCTTCACCTACAACCACATCGGCCACTTCGCCAACGCCAGCCACGCCTTCGCCAAGGCGCTCATCCTGGGCGGCGTCACGCATCGCTTCCCGCAGCTGCGCTTCGCCATGCTGGAGGGCGGCGTGGGCTGGGCCTGCAACCTGGTGACGGATCTGGTGGGCCACTGGGAGCGGCGACGGCGCGCGGCCATGGAGCGCCAGACCCGACCGACCAACCTCGATCGTGCCGAGCTGGCGCGCCTGTTCCGCGAGTATGGCGGCCGCGGCTACGCGGACAAGCTCGACGAGCTGTTCGCCGCGATCAACACGGCGGAGCCGTTCACGAGCGCCGAGACGGCGACCGAGCGCGCCTACCGGCAGCCGAAGTTCGACGACTTCGCCGAAGTCCCCGTGCAGTCGGGCGAGGAGCTGCGCCGGCACTTCGCCGAGCGGTTCTTCTTCGGCTGCGAGGCCGACGACCCCATGACGGCCTGGGCCTTCGACCGCCACGGCCACCATCGCCTCCACCCGATCTTCAGTTCGGACGTCGGCCACTTCGACGTCCTCGACATGTCCGAGGTGCTGGAGGAGGCCTGGGAGCTGGTCGAGCACGGGCTGATCGGCGAGGACGACTTCCGCGAGTTCGTCTTCACCAATCCCGCCCGGCTGCACACCACGCTGAACCCGGATTTCTTCAAGGGCACCGTGGTCGAGGACGCGATCGACAAGCTATAATCGGCGGCGTGCTTGCGGTGCTCCGGCCGTGGTGACGGCATACCAGCCCACCTCGCGGCGGCCCATCGCAAGCACGTTCCGTCGGACCGCCAGGCTCGCGGTCGACCTGTGCGTGAGGTGGAACGTCCACCCCGACACCGTCTCCTACCTCTCGATCGTCGCCTCGGCGGGAGCGGCGCTCTGCTTCTGGCAGGGGGGTTCGCGGCCCTGGCTCCTGCTGCTTGCGCCGATCCTCTGCTACGTCCGGCTCTGGCTCAACATGCTCGACGGCATGGTGGCGCTCGCCTCCGGCAAGGCCAGCGCGCGCGGCGAGATTCTCAACGAGCTGCCTGATCGTCTCTCCGACGTCATGATCTTCGTGGGCGTCGCCCACAGCGGCCTCAACTCACCGATCAGCGGGTACTGGGCCGCCATTCTCGCTCTGCTCACCGCCTACGTCGGGGTGCTCGGGCAGGCGGTCGGCGTGCAACGCGAGTTCAGCGGCGTGATGGCCAAGCCCTGGCGAATGGTGGTCCTGCACGCCGGCGCCTGGCTCACTGCGCTGTGGCCCGCGGTGAGCGTCGCCGGTCCCGCCGGGCTTACCACCCTCGACTGGGCCTGCCTCGTCGTGATCCTCGGCTGCGTGCAGACAATCGCGGTGCGTCTGCGGCGGATCTTCGCCGCGCTGGCCGCGAAGGCGCGGCGAGCAGCGCCCTGACCCTGGGAGCCGCGAGGAGCGGAGCCATGACGGAGCTGAGGTCGACCGAGCATACGCTGACGAGCTGGGACGGGACCGCGCTGTTCTACCGGGCGTGGCTGCCGCCTCGGGCGACCGACAAGGCGCTCCTGCTCTTCCACCGCGGTCACGAGCACTCGGAGCGCTGGCAGGAGGTGGTGGAGCGGCTCGGTCTGGACGACGTCGCCGTGTTCGCCTGGGACGCCCGCGGCCACGGCCGCTCCCCGGGCGAGCGCGGCTCGGCGGAGAGCCTCGCCGTGCTGACCAAGGACGTGGACGCGTTCGTGCGGCACGTGGAGGCGCAGCACCGGATTCCCGTCGAGCACATGGTCGTCATGGCCCACAGCGTCGGCGCCGTCGTCGTGGCCGCCTGGGTCCACGACTTCGCCCCACCCATTCGGGGGCTCGTCCTCGCCACGCCTGCCTTCCGCGTGCGGCTCTACGTGCCACTCGCCGTGCCGCTCTTGCGGCTGCGCCAGAAACTTTTCGGACCCGGCCACGTGAAGAGCTACGTGAAGGCCCGGATGCTCACCCACGATCCCGTCGAGGCCGAGCGATACGCCCGGGACGAGCGAATCTTCCGGCAGATCGCCGTCAACGTCCTCCTCGACCTGCACGACACGTCGACCCGCCTGCTGCAGGACGCCGCCGCGATCGACGTCCCCACCCTGATGCTCGTGGCCGGCGCCGACTGGGTCGTGGATCGCGCCGCCCAGCGCCGTTTCTTCGACGGCCTCTCGTCTGCGATCAAGGAGATCCACACCTATCCAGGGTTCTTCCATGCGATCTTCCACGAGCGCGACCGGCAGCGCCCGATCGACGACGCCCGCCGCTTCATCCGCGCACGGTTCGACACCGTCGTCCGCCGCCGCTCGCTGCTCGATGCGGACCGCAGCGGGCCGTCGCAGGCCGAGTACGACCGGCTGCAGGCCCCCGGCGGCGGCCCTCAGTTCGCGATCGCGCGGGGATTTCTCAAGAGCGTCGGCCGGCTCAGTAGCGCCGTGCAGCTCGGGTGGCGCGCAGGCTTCGACTCCGGGGTGATGCTCGATTACGTCTACGAGAACCGCCCGCGGGGGGTGACGCCGCTCGGGCGGCTCATCGACCGCGCCTACCTCGGGAGTATCGGCTGGCGCGGCATCCGCCTGCGCCGGGCTCACCTCGAGCAGGCGCTGCGAACCGTGATCGAGCGCCTGCACGCCGAGGGCCGCCCGGTCCACCTGGTCGACATCGCCTCGGGGCCGGGGCGGTACCTGCTGGAGACGATCCGCTCGCTCGCCGCCATCCCGATGACGGCCCTGCTGCGCGACTACAAGCCCGAGAACATCGAGGCCGGCCGCCGTCTCGCCGCCGAGCGGGGCCTCGCCAACGTCTCCTACGAGCAGGGCGACGCGTTCGACCGCGCGGCGCTCGCCAAGCTCCGCCCCCGCCCGTCGGTGGCGGTCGTCTCCGGGCTCTTCGAGCTGTTTCCCGACAACGGCCCGGTACAGGAGTCGCTGCGCGGCCTGGCCGATGCCGTCGTGCCGGACGGCTACCTGGTCTACACCAACCAGCCGTATCACCCGCAGCTCGAGTTCATCGCCCGCGTCCTCACCAACCGCGAGGGCCGTCCCTGGGTCATGCGACGACGCTCGCAGGCCGAGATGGACGAGCTGGTCCGCGCGGCGGGATTTACCAAGCTCGCGATGGAGATCGACCCCTGGGGGATCTTCACCGTCTCGACGGCCCGCCGGCGACCCGCGTGATCGGAGCGGCCGCCCGGACATCGGCCGGGCTCTCGCTCCTCTTCCTGGCCGTCTACGGAAGCTGCAACTGGATCACGGCGCAGCGGTCAGACGTGGGGACGTGGTACTTCGAGTGGGAGCGCCTCATCCCGTTCGTCCCGCTCATGATCCTGCCCTACATGTCGATCGACCTCTTCTTTGTCGGGGGACCGTTCCTGTGCCGCGACCGCGCCGAGCTGCGCACGCTGCGCTCCCGGATCGTGCTGGCGATCCTCGTGGCCGGCGCCGGCTTCCTCCTGCTTCCCCTGCGCTTCGCCTTCGAGCGCCCGGTCACCACCGGGTGGCTCGGCGCGCTCTTCGACGGCTTCCGCACGCTCGACCAGCCCCACAACCTCGTTCCCTCGCTGCACATCGCGCTGCGCTCGATCCTCGTGGATCTGTACGCCCGCCACACCGCCGGGCTCCTGCGCGCGGGCATGCACGTCTGGTTCAGCCTGATCGGATTTTCGACCGTCCTGACCTATCAGCATCACATCGTCGACGTCGTGGCCGGGTTCGCGCTGGCCGCCGTCTGCTTCTGGGCCATCCGCGAATCGTCCTCGAAGCTGCCGGTGACCCCCAACCCGCGCGTGGCGACGCTGTATCTGGGCGGCGCGGTGGTCGCTGGTGGGCTCGCGGCGACGGCGTGGCCGTGGACGGCCGTGCTCTTGTGGCCGGCCGTCTCGCTCGCCGTCGTCGGCGTGGCCTATCTGGGCGTCGGGCCCGAGATTTTCCGCAAGGCCCACGGGCGGCTGCCGCTCTCGACCTGGCTGGTCCTCGGGCCTTGCCTCCTCGGCCAGTTCGCGTCGCTGCAGTACTACCGGCGGCAGTGCCGCCCCTGGGACGAGGCGGCGCCGGGCGTGCTGATCGGCCGCCGCCTCAGCGGCACCGAGGCGCGGCTGGCCGTCGGCGCCGGCGTCACCGCGGTGCTCGACCTGACCGCGGAGTTCTCGGAGGCGGCGCCGTTCTTGCGGCTGGCTTATTGCAACGTGCCGATCCTCGACCTGACGGCGCCGACGTCGGAACAGCTCGCAGCGGCGACGGCGTTCATCGCCGAGCACGCTCGGACCGGCGTGGTGTACGTCCACTGCAAGATCGGCTACTCGCGCAGCGCCGCCGTGGTGGGCGCTCACCTGCTCGCCACCGGCCAGGTTGCGACGGTCGCCGACGCCGAGGCTCGGCTGCGGCGGGCGCGCCCGTCGATCGTGATCCGGCCGGAGGCCATGGCGGCCCTCCGCCGCTTCGCCCTCGCCGAACGATGATCACCGCACTCATCGTCACCACCGCCCGGCTGCTCGCCGGCGCCCAGGCGTGCTGGGTTGGCTGCGAACCGAGCCTCCGGCAGCGGATCTATTTCGCTAACCACACGAGCCATCTCGACTTCGTGGTGCTGTGGTCCGCACTGCCGCCGGCCCTGCGGGCCTTGACCCGGCCGGTGGCTGGGCGTGATTACTGGGAGCCGAACGCCCTTCGGCGATACCTGGCCGCGCGCGTGTTCCAGGCGGTGCTGGTCGATCGCGGCGACGCGGCGTCGCCGCCCGCGGCGAATCACGCGACCCGGGTCGAAGCGGCGCAGCGGACGATCGAGCGCGTGGCGCAGGCGCTGGGCACGCGCCACTCGCTGATCGTCTTCCCCGAGGGCACCCGCGGCAGTGGCGCCGAGGTGGCACCGTTCAAGAGCGGGTTATACCACCTCGCGCAGCTCAGACCGGACGTGGAACTGGTCCCCAGCTATCTCGAGAACCTCAACCGGATCCTGCCCAAGGGCGAGATCCTCCCGGTGCCCATGATCGGCTCGGTCACCTTCGGGACCCCGCTACCGGTGAAGCCGGGCGAGGCGTGTGCGGCCTTCCTCGCGCGAGCGCGCGCCGCGCTGCTCGACCTGCGGCCGTCGTGACCGTCGTCCTCGACCGGCAGCTCGTGTGGTTCTTCGCCGGTGTGCTGGCGTTCCTCACGCTCGCGACCGTCGTGGGCCGGGTCCTGGCGCGGACCGCCGGTGAGTCACGTCGGGCGACGATTCTCAATCTGAACGCGCGCATCGGCGCGTGGTGGGTGATGGTGGGGGTCTTCGCCGGGGCGATCCTGGGCGGCCGGCTCGGGGCGCTCGTCCTCTTCGCGGTGATCTCCTTCCTGGCGCTGCGTGAGTTCATCACCCTGACGGCCACGCGCCGCGGGGACCACCGGACGCTTTTCTACGGCTTCTTCGCCGCCATCCCGTTGCAGTACTACCTGCTGTGGATCGAGTGGTACGGCCTGTTCAGCATCCTCATCCCCACCTACGCGTTCCTGTTCGTGCCGACGCGCAGCGTGCTCAGCGGCGACACCGATCGCTTCCTGGAGCGGATCGCGACGATCCAGTGGGGGCTGATGGTGTGCGTGTACTGCATCAGCCACGCTCCCGCCCTGCTCATCCTCGACATCCCCGGGTACGCGGGCGAGAATGCCAAGCTGCTGCTCTACCTGCTCCTCGTCGTCCAGATGAGCGACGTGCTCCAGTACGTCTGGGGCAAGTTCGCCGGCCGCCACCCGATCGCGCCCACCGTCAGCCCCAACAAGACCA
>Ga0075423_10007950_pt1 | contig 10045 bp, 10 predicted proteins | sample SoiMethybrSBSTD2_FD_80114 | JGI IMG/M metagenome (GOLD analysis project Ga0075423, IMG submission 80114) | Bulk soil microbial communities from a Populus tree surrounding site in Tennessee, USA - Soil MetaG P. TD hybrid SBSTD2 | ecosystem: Environmental > Terrestrial > Soil > Tree plantation...
AGCCGGAAAACCGGGAACGGCGCGGCGTGCGAATAGTGGCCGAAATGGTCGCCGAACGGCCCTTCCGGGCGGCGCTCGCCGGGCGCCACTTCACCTTCGAGCACGAACTCCGCCGACTCCGGCGCCCAGGCGTTCACGCGCGCCGCGCGTGCCAGCCGGCTCGGCCCGCCGCGCAGCCAGGCGGCGAACACGAGCTCGTCGACACCCTCGGGCAACGGGGCCACGGCGGAGATCAGAAGACAGGGATCGGCGCCGATCGTCACCGTCACTGGCAGCGCCTCGCCGCGCCGCTCGGCCACGTGATAGTGGAAGCCGCCACCCTTCTGGATCTGCCAGTGCATGCCGGTCTCGGCGGCGCCGAAGACGTGCATGCGATAGAGCCCGAGGTTGCGCTCGGCGGTCTCCGGATCGGCGGTGAGCACGAGGCCGAAGGTGACGAAGCGCCCGCCGTCGCCGGGCCAGCACTGAAGGATGGGCAAGCGACCGAGATCCGGCTCCTCGACCACCTCGCGCGCCGGGCCGGTGGCGCGCTTCTCGACGCGCGCTCCCCAGAACCGCCCCCACGGCAAGCCGCCCGAGAGAAGTCCGCGCGGCGTCGGGCGCTTGAGCCGCTCGAAGACGCGGAGGAGCTCGGCGCCCACTTCCTCGGGGGCGCGGCCGAGCGCCCACTCGACGCGCCGCGGCGTGGCCAGCACGTTGATGGCGAGCGGATAGCTCGATCCCTTGACGCGCTCGAAGAGGAGCGCCGGCTTGCCCTCGCGCACGGCGCGCTGGGCGATCTCGGCGATCTCGAACACCGGATCGACCTCGACCTTCACGCGCTGCAGGTCGCGGTTCTTCTCGAGATGGGAGAGGAAGGAGCGGAGATCGGGGAACGGCACGGGCGGCAGTCTAGCAGACGGGCGCTATTCGAGATCCTCTTCGCGCCAGCCGCCCGGAACCGCGACGCCGAGCAGGCGCAGGAGCTTGCCCGTGGTGGCGGCCACCAGGTCGTCCACCGACTGCGGCCGCCCATACCACGGCGGCGAGAGCGGGAACACGATGGCACCCTCGCGCGACAGCTTGGCCAGCGCCTCGAGATGGATCGTCGACAGCGGCGTCTCGCGGATGGCGAGGACGAGCCGCCGCCGCTCCTTGAGCGCCACCTGGGCGGCGCGCGTGATCAGCGTGTCGCCGATCCCGGCCGCGATCTTGGCCGCGGTCGACGACGAGCACGGCAGGACGACGAAGGCGTCGAGCGGATTCGAGCCCGAGGAGAAGGGCGCGGCGAGGTCGCCGTCGGAGAAGCGCGCCTTCACGTAGGGATCGAGGTCCTCCTCGCGCAGGCCGAGCTCGGATTGCAGGACGGCGCGCGCCCACTTGCTGACCACGAGATACTTCTCGCCCGGACAGCGGCGCAGGAAGTCGACCGCGTACGCCGCACCCGAAGCCCCGGTCATGCCGACGAGGACGCGCAGGCGCGTCGGCGGCGCGGGGGCCTCGGCCTCGGCGAGGAGCGTGCGCGCGAGATCGTCCATCACGAGAGCCCCGTCCACACGAGCGCCAGGACGACGAAGCCGAGCCAGGCGTTGATGCGGAAGAAGGCGAGCTCGACGGTCTGCGCCGCGCGCTGCTCCCACCACAGGAGCGCGCCCACCGCCGCGAGGCAGACCCACATCCAGAGTCCCGCGCCCTGGAGCGCGGCCCACCAGGCGAGGAGGCCGAAGGCCAGGGCGTGGAGCGCTGCCGAAACACGGAGCGCGGCCGGCGAGCCGATGGCCGCGGGCAGCGAGCGCACCCCGTGCGCGCGATCGTGCGCCTCGTCGAGCGTGGCGTAGATGACGTCGAAGCCCGCCACCCAGAGGAGGGCGAAGGCGGCGACCGGCAGCACGCGCTCGAGGCCGTGGAGCGAGCCGGTCACGGCGACGAAGCCGCCGAGCGGGGCGAGCGCGAGCGCGAGCCCGACGCCCAGGTGGCAGAGCGGCGTGAAGCGCTTGAGGTAGGGATAGCCGACGAAGACGGCGAGCGGGATGGGGGAGAGCGCGAGACAGATGGGCGGCAAGAAGAGCGTGGCGGCGTAGAGGGCCGCGAGTCCCGCGAGGGCCACGGCCCAGGCCTCGCCGAGCTTCATGCGGCCGCCCGGCAGCTCGCGCGTCGCGGTGCGCGGATTCTCGGCGTCGAGGGCGCGGTCGAGGATGCGGTTCATGGCCAGCGCGAACGTGCGCGCGCCGGCGCCGGCCACCAGGATGAGCGCGAAGCGGCCCCAGGTGAGCGTGCCGCCGGCCTGGCGGCCGATGAGCGCGCCGGCCACGATGAGCGGCAGCGAGAACAGCGTGTGCTCGAGCTTGACGAAGCGCGCGTAGGTGGCGAGGGATCGGCTCATGGCTCAGGCGGCGAGGATACGCGCCGCCCGCGGCCCTCGTCTACGCGCGCGCCCGCAGGTGCTTCACGAGCCCGATCTGGCCGCGATGGAGCGCCAGATGCTCGAGGATGTGGTGCAGCGTCCAGCGCACGTTGAGGATGCGCGCCCCGCCCTGGGGGCGCGGCCGCGTGATGCGCCGGTCGAAGTCGGCGTCCTCGAGCGGGCGCACCGCCGCCTCGCTCACCGCGAGCGCGCGATCGAGCAGCGATCGGTAATAGGCGAGGTCCTTGCCCGCGAGCGTGGCCGGCGGCTTGCCGTCCGCCGCCATCGGCAGGCCGTCGTCGTCGGGGCCCAGGCCGAGGGTTTCGGCGAGCCGGCTGTCCTTTGCGCCCTCGACGCCCACCTGGATGAGATGGACCTCGGAGATGACGATGTGCGCGAGCAGCATGCCGATCGTGTTGAAGCCCGGCGCGTGCTGCCACGAGAGATCGGCGGGCGTGAGTCCCTCGATCAGCGTGCCCAGCGACCGATGGCCATCGCGCAGCTGGGCGAGGAAGTGGGCGCCTTCGGCGGAGCGGCAGCCGTCGACGGCTTCGATCAGGGTGTAGACGGTGTCGGACATGATCCCTCAGCGATAGTTGGCTTTGAGCTTTCCCCAGGTCGCGGGCAGCGTCGGCACCGGCGCGCAGTCGGCGAGGTCGTAGTGGTCCACCTGGATGGCGCAGCCCTCGATCGTGCCGCAGTACACGGTGCCGAAGAGGCGCACCGCCGTTCCCGTGCCGGCCAGGGAGCGCAGCGCCTCCGACGGGTACTCGACGTATCCGCCGGTGCAGTTCCCGGGGCAAGGCTGAACGAACAGCGCCCACCCGTAGTCCACGAGCGTCCCCTGCGCGACCGGCGCCGACCCCATGGGACAGCTCACGAAATACTGGCCGAGCATTCCATAGAGGGGAAGGGGATGGTGATTCGCGTCCACCGGGAGCACCTGATACTCATACAGTTTCTCCGACTCCGGCGGCGTGTCGTTCCAGGTGCGCGAGTGATTGCCGAAGCTGCGCGGGATGATGAAGGCGTTCAAGCGGACCAGGTCGCCGCAGGCATCGGGGGCGCGGCGATAGATGTCGTATCCGATCCACTCCAGATGACCGAATGGTGCGTCCTCGAAGTAGCTCCAGCTCACGGTGACCGCACCGCTGGCGCACGTGGCGCTGCCGGAGATCGCGCCGTCCGCGAGCGCGGACGCCGGTAGGGCGAGCATCGCCAGGGAGAGCAGGAAGCGCATGGCGGACCTCCTTCGGTTGCGCAGGATTCGATTGTAGAGCACGTCCGCTCTGCCTCCTCGGGCAATCGCCCGAAGGCGCGGGCGATTCCCAAGTTTTCCACTGGCAACGTTTTCAGGCATCGACCTGAAAAAGTCATGCACAGGCACTTGCAATCCCGCCGGATACGGCTTACCACCATAAGAGACGAGACAGCCCCACCGAACGGCGCCTCGGGCGGAAGCCCTAGGGTGCCGCCCTCGGGTCTCGAAGGGATTCTCCGGCCAGGGAGATCGCCCAGGCGATCGCCCTCCCGCACCCGCCACCCGGCTGTTTCGCGTCATCCAGATGCCGCCCCGGCACCCGTCCGCGCTCCCCTCGAGCGAAGGAGCGAAGACATGACGTTTGCCATCGAGAACGATCTCGACATCGTGCGGGCTCGGGCCAGCGCGCGCGAGCTGGCGCGCGACCTGGGCCTGCCGCGATCCGCCGGCGCCGTGCTCGCCGCCGTGATCTCCGAGCTGTCGCGCAACATCCTGCTCTACGCCCGTCACGGAGAGATCGTGCTCGCCGGGCTCGAGCGCGGGAGGCGCCGTGGCATCGCGGTCGTGGCGCGCGACCACGGAGACGGCATTTCCGACGTGACCAACGCGCTGCGCGACGGCTATTCGACCTCGGGCCGGCCGGGGCTCGGGCTCTCCGGCGTGCGCCGGCTGGCCGACGACTTCCGCATCCAGTCGCTCGAGGGCGCGGGCACGACGGTGACGGTGAAGACGTGGTGGGATGGAGAGCCGGCGCGTGCGTGATCTCGCCGAGACGCTGGCGGCGGCGCTCGACCGGCACGTGCTCACCGGAGACGAGAGCTCGCTCACCCAGGCCTACGACGCCGGCCGGCGGGCCATGCGCGAGGGCTGGACGCTGCTCGAGCTCGGCCAGTGCGTGTGGCGTGCCGCGCGCGATCTCGTGCGGCCGCCCGACGTGGAGCCGGCGCTGGCCGAGGAGCGGCTCGAGAACGTCCTGCTCGAGTGCTTCTCGCCGTACGAGATGTTCCTGCGCGGGCCGCGCGAGGCCTCGGACGCGCTGCGCCGCCTCGAGGAGCGCCGCGAGGCCGACGCGCGCCGCGTGGCGCAGGCGCTGCACGACGAGACCGGCCAGCTGCTCGCGGCCGTGCACCTGGCGATCGGCCAGCTCAAGGCGCACGTCGACCCGGTGGGGGAGACGTATCGCGGGCGCGCCGAGCAGGGGCTGCGCCAGGCCGAGGAGGAGATCCGCCGCCTGTCGCACGAATTGCGCCCGCCGGTGCTCGACGACCTCGGGCTCGTGCCCGCGCTCCACGTGCTGGCGCGCCGCGCCGGCCAGCGCGCCGGGCTCGCGGTCACCGTGAGCTGCGCCGGCGGCGACCGCCTGCCTGCCGAGGTCGAGAACGCGCTCTATCGCGTGGCGCAGGAGGCGCTCACCAACACGGTTCGCCACGCCGGGGCGTCGCGCTGCTCGATCGAGGTCGAGCGCCGGCCCGCCGACGTGGCTTGCCGCATCTTCGACGACGGGCGCGGCTTCGACCTGGAGACCCACGGTGCGGGCCGCGACGGCCTCGGCCTCCTCGGCATGCGCGAGCGCGTCCACTCCCTCGACGGCACCCTCGAGATCTCGTCCCGGCCCGGTGCCGGGACGGAGATCCGCGTTTCCATTCCCTTGGAGGTCCAGCATGTCTACGCGAGTCCTGCTCGCGGATGATCACAAGATGTTTCGCGAGGGAGTGGCTTCCGCGCTCCCGCGCGACGAGTTCGAGATCGTGGGCCAGGCCACCGATGGCCAGGAGGTCGTGCGCCTGGCGCGCCGACTGCAGCCGGACCTGGCGCTCATCGACGTGGCCATGCCGGGGCTGAACGGCGTCGACGCCGCCCGCGAGGTCGTGCGCGTCTCGCCCGGCTCGGGCGTGCTCATCCTCAGCATGCACGACGAGAGCCCGTACGTGACCGAGGCGCTGCGCGCCGGGGCGCGTGGCTACGTGCTCAAGACCCAGCCGGTGGCCGAGCTCGTCGAGGCCATGCGCCAGGTGTCGCGCGGCAACGTGTACGTGGCCCCCGGACTGTGGCGCGACGTCGTCGATTCGTATCGCAGCGGCGAGGAGACCGCCCCCGATCCGCTCACGCCGCGCGAGCGCGAGGTGCTGCAGCTCATCGCCGAGGGCCACACGACCAAGCAGATCGCCGACTCGCTGGGCATCAGCTTCAAGACCGCCGAGTCGCACCGCACGCATCTCATGAGCAAGCTCGACATCCACGCCACGGCCGGCCTGGTCCGCTACGCCATCCGTCGAGGGCTCGTCCAGCCCTGACATTTGTTCAATGTGTAGGGGTGGTTTTGGTTGTTTCGGTCGCGTTTCGTGGTTTTCCCTCTCCTTGCCCCTCGTCCCGATCCTGAACCATAATCCCTATCGACTCACTTCCTTGGGTCGCCGAGCGCATCCGCCCTGATGTTGTCTCGGCCTGGCATAAACGGCGCGCCGCTCCGCCCGCGAGCGATCTCGCGCCCCACGTCGTCCGGATTCGGGAACATGGCGCACGCGAACGAACCGCTCTCCGTCGCCGTATCCGCGGACGAGCTGCAGCAGTTCATCGACACGTTCCCGCTCCTGCTCACGGTGTACCAGCCGGACACTCGCGTCCTGCTCTTGAACCGCGAGTTCCAGCGCCTCACCGGCTGGTCGACGGCCGAGGCCGCCGGCACCTCCCTGCTCGAGAAGTGCTATCCGGACCCGCGCGAGCGCGAGCGCATCCGCGCCTTCATGGAGGAGTGCGGCCCGGGCTGGATCGAAGTGCGCATGACCACGCGCGACGGGCGCGAGATCGACACGTCATGGGCCAACGTGCGGCTGCCGGGAGACCGGCGCGTGGGCCTCGGGGTCGATGTCACCGAGCGCCGGCGCGGCGAGGAGGTGCTGCGCGCGAGCGAGCAGCGCTTCTCGCGCTTCATGCGTCACCTGCCGGGTCTCGCCTGGATCAAGAACCTGGAGGGCCGTTACGCCTACGTCAACGACGAGGCGGCGCGCGCGTTCGGTCGGCCCAAGGAGGATCTCTACGGCCGTACCGATGACGAGATCTTCCCGCCCGAGACGGCGCAGCAGTTCCAGGAGAACGACCGCCTGGCGCTCGCGGGCGAGACCGGGCGCATGACCATCGAGTCGCTCGAGCACGAGGACGGCACCGTCCACTACTCCATGGTCACCAAGTTCGCCATCCCGGGCGCCGACGGCCAGCCGGCCATGATCGCGGGCATGGCGTTCGACATCACGGACTGGCGCCGTGCCGAGCAGGCGCTGTCCGAGAGCGAGGCGCGCTTCCGCTTCCTCGCCGAGATGATCCCGTCGTTCGTGTGGACCGCGGCGCCGGACGGAAGCATCACTTACGCCAACCGCCGCTGGCTCGACTACTGCGGTCAGACCCTGGCCGAAAATGCCGCCGACTGGGGACGCCAGATCGTCCATCCCGACGACTACGAGCGCTGCATGAGTCAGTGGATGGAGGCGTTGCGCGAGGGCCTGGAATTCGAGATCGAGGTGCGCAACCGGCGCTGGGACGGGGCCTACCGCTGGTTCGTCACGCGCGCCGTCCCGCTGCGCGACGCCGACGGGCGCATCACGAGCTGGTTCGGCGTGACCACCGACATCCACGACCAGAAGGAGATGCAGGAGCGGCTGCGCGAGGCCGACCGGCGCAAGGACGAGTTCCTGGCGACGCTGGCGCACGAGCTGCGCAATCCCCTGGCGCCGATCCGCAACTCGCTGCACCTGCTCCGCGTGGGCGAGCCGGCGGCGAATCCGACTGCGGTGGTCGACATGATGGAGCGGCAAGTCGACCACATGGTGCGCCTGGTCGACGACCTGCTCGAGGTGTCGCGCATCACGCTGGGCAAGATCGAGCTGCGGCGCGAGCGCGTCGAGCTGGCCGACGTCCTGCGCAACGCGCTCGAGACCAGCATGCCCTCGCTCTCCGAAGCCGGCCACCGGCTCGAGAGGCGCTTGCCGGACGAGCCCGTGCTCCTCGACGCCGACCCGGTGCGCCTGGCACAGATCATCGCCAACCTGCTCAACAACGCGGCCAAGTACACGGAGCGCCCCGGAGTCGTCGAGCTCGAGGCGCGCGTCGAGGAGGCCGACCTGGTGGTCAGCGTGCGCGACGATGGACGCGGCATCGAGCCCGAGTTCCTGCCGCGCGTCTTCGAGATGTTCACGCAGGCGGACCACTCGACCGGCCGCTCGCGCGGCGGGCTCGGCATCGGGCTCACGCTGGCGCAGAGCCTGGCGCGCATGCACGGGGGGCGCATCGAGGCGAGGAGCGACGGGGCCGGCAAGGGGAGCACGTTCGTCGTGCGCCTGCCGGTGGTGATCGACGGTGAGTCGGGGTCCCGCGAAGAACCGGGTACGGCGTCGTCGCCGGCCGTGGAACGGCGGCGCATCCTGGTCACCGACGACGTGGCCGACTCCGCCGAGAGCCTGGCCATGCTGCTCCGCCTGTGGGGCCACGACGCCCGCGTCGCGATGAGCGGGCAGGAGGCGCTCGACGCCGTGGAGCGGCATCCGGTCGACGTCGTACTCCTCGACATCGACCTGCCCGACATGCAGGGCTACGAGGTGGCGCGCCGCCTGCGTGCCCGGCCCGACGGCGGCGGGCTCCGGCTCGTCGCCATGACCGGCTTCGGGCAGGCGGAGGATCGGCGGCGCTCCGCCGCGGCCGGGTTCGACGCGCACATGGTGAAGCCGGTCGATCCCGCAGCGCTCAAGGCCTTCTTGAGCGCGAGTCCCGACGGCTCTTGAGGGCTGGCGGCGGCGATCTCGCTGTCGTAGCCTCCTCGTGCTTTCCCTCCCGCCCCACTCCCTTCTCCCGACAGGAGGTCCTATGAGAATGCGCTGGGTGCTTCCCCTTCTCACGATCGCGCTCGCCGTGGGCTGCGCGCGCCAGCAGGAGACGAAGCCCGTCGTCGACACCGCCGCCATCACCGCCCAGGTCGACAGCATCAATCACGTGTTCGCCGCCGCCATGAACGCCAAGGACAGCACCGCCGCCGCCAACTGCTACGCCGATGACGCGCGCCTCTTGCCGCACGGGATGGCACGCGTGGACGGCAAGGACGCGATCCGGTCGACGCTGGCCGGGTTCCAGGCCACGCCGGGCCTGGCCTTCGAGTTGACGAGCACGGAGAAGATGGTGAGCGAGGCCGGCGACATGGTGGTCGACATCGGCACCTATCACCTGACCTGGACCGGAGCCAAAGGCAAGCCGGCCGAGGAAGTCGGCAAGTACGTCACGGTGTTCAAGAAGGTGAACGGCGAGTGGAAGATGGTCGCCGACACCTTCAACAGCGACAAGCCCTCGTCCGGGATGTAACACGCGGAGGTGGCGGGGCGGCCGGGCCGCTCCGCCACTCTCTTGACAGGCGAGCCGCCCGCCCTTAGCCTGCCGCACGTATTGAGACTGCGTCTCAACTGGCGCCGAGCCGCCCGGCTCGCCCCGCTGCCGCGTCCCCTTGCCTGGAGGTGTGGATGCCGTCACTTCGAAAGCTGTCGCTCGCCCTCTTCGCCGTGACGCTCTTCGTCGGGGGGCCGAGAGCGGCGCGCGCCGACGAGAACATGTTCGGCTACGCCTACGGCTCCGAGACCTTGCCCAAGGGGAAAGGGGAGGTCTACGCCTGGATCACCCGCCGCTCGGGCAAGGAGTCGGGCACCTATCACGCCTGGGATCTCAGCACCGAAGGGGAGTACGGCTTCAGCGATCGCTTCCAGGCGTCGCTCTACCTCAACTGGCGCGCCCACGACATCCAGAACGTGCCCGGCCTCGACGACCGCGACAATCTTGGATTCCAGGGGGCCCAGGTCGCGTTCAAGTACCGCCTGACGTCGCCCTACGACAGCCCGATCGGGCTCGCGCTCTACTTCGAGCCCGGCTACTCGCACATCCACAAGATCACGGGCGAGCGGGTGCAGGAGTGGGAGTTCGAGACCAAGCTCATCGCCCAGAAGAACTTCGCCGGCGACCGGGTGATCACGGCCGCGAACTACATGATCGAGCAGGAATTCGAGCGCGCGTCGGGGGGCGGCCCGGACTTCGAGGGCGAGCTGGCCATGGAGCTCACGGCCGGGGCCTCGCTGCGCGTGGCGCCGGGCTGGTTCGTCGGCGTCGAGGGCCGCGGCCACACCGAGTTCCCGGACATGGATCTCGGCAACCAGGAGCACATGGCGTGGTTCCTGGGGCCCAACCTACACTACGGAGCGAAGGACTGGTGGTTCACCGCCACCGTCCTCCCGCAGGTCTCGGGGTGGCCCAACACCGGCGACTCGAGCCTGCACCTCGAGGAGCACGAGAAGTCAGAGATGCGGCTCAAGATCGGCATCAACCTGTAGGGGAGGCACCTTGCGGCACGGCTCGCTGATTCGCTTCGTCGGACC
>Ga0075423_10007951_pt1 | contig 10044 bp, 6 predicted proteins | sample SoiMethybrSBSTD2_FD_80114 | JGI IMG/M metagenome (GOLD analysis project Ga0075423, IMG submission 80114) | Bulk soil microbial communities from a Populus tree surrounding site in Tennessee, USA - Soil MetaG P. TD hybrid SBSTD2 | ecosystem: Environmental > Terrestrial > Soil > Tree plantation...
AACGATAACAATCCGGTAAAGTTAACTTCTGTTTATTGTCAATTTAACAAGGTGTCATTAGAAGCCATCTTGTGGTAAACTTTTAGAATGATAGCAGGATTGTTTTGTACGTAGTATATTGGGATATTGTAAAATCTTACAAAAGAGAACATTAACGGGGCCTCAGATCGACTTGTGGATATTAAGATCATACCTTATATCATCAAGTCTTCGAAGAATATCGTCAAGATTTGTCCACTGTTTGATTTAATACACTCATCACGTAGAGCATCGAAATATGCGAGAATACTTCAACTCTCAGATCAGACGATTGCTTGGATCGATTGCAACTGGAATGCGTGGTGAATGAATGATAACAGATATTTTCAGAGCAATTATGAATAACCAAGAGCCGGTAGACAATTTATCAATGAATAATGAATTGTTTAAGGAGCATAAGACAAGGCTTGGTCAGTTTAGCGAAAATATGCTCAAGGACATGTTTCACATTCAATAAATACGTCTGCGGCTTAATGAACACTACTATTTTTCATCTATCATCTTAGCTACTTGAAAGAAGAATTTGTCAAAGTTGACGGATCAGTCGATAAATTCTTAACTTGGATTAAACATAAACTTTAGTACGAGTAGTGAGTAAAATTTGTTATTTACAAAGATAGGAGCAGTAATTCTCTTAGTGTCAGATATAGAAAAATCCACCAGATTTTACAAAGAAGTACTTGATTTACCTATCAAAACGAGGACAGCTGATTGGGTAGAGTTCCTTACTAAAGATACAACATTGGCTCTGCATCCAGCAAAGAATAAGAGTAAAATTAGGCCAGGAGGCGTATTAGTGGGTTTCATGGTCAATGATCTCGAATCAACTGCAAAAATATTAAAGGACAGAGATGTTAAGTTCTTCAAAGAATTAAAAAATGAATCCTTTGGTAAACACGCAATAATTGAGGATCCTGACGGTTATTTGATTTCAATAGCAGAAATAAAATCCAAACCATCAGAGGAGTTCGACCTTTTGGGATTACTGGGTGCAGAATAGGGCAAAAAATGAAATGAAAAAAAGTTGAGTATCGTCAAGTATTACAAAATCAAAAGAAATAGACAGGTGGGTGATATCATACGTCGATTCCCATGGGAATTATTCAAGCTTTTATACCTTTGAGCGGCAGAATGCAGAAACGAAGAACCGGTGGTAGTGATGATCTTTATTGTTTTGAATCATTACCAGTACTAGTAGTACCATTGACATAGTGCCGCCGCTGAGAATGGCTACTACTGCTAGCCATTCCTCCGGCAAGTAAAATCTTCTTATTTGTAGCCTTATTACAATAAAATTTTTCTTCCGGTCGGATATTTGATAAGGTATTCCGAAAACTGTGTATGACATTTGTAAGGAATCTCTTCGTGACTTTCAGAAGCATAATATTTTGCTTACACTGTTTTTGCACGTCCAGCTAAAATGTCAGCTTCATTCATATCCCTGATCGTGCTCATAACATTATAGTGGATTTAAGGCGCTCAACAAACATGATTCCTGGTATTTTTGATAACTACTATGGTAAATCGATTCGACTTATTTATTATGTGAGTCTTGATAATCATCTTTGCTTGTTCCTGGGAGTGATCTGATTTGTCATAGTAAGAAGTATTTTTGGAAGGTTGTATCTTGTGTATAAATAATAAAAAATCGAACCACTAGCTGTTCCCATGAGAACCAGTGTAGGATAATAGCCTGCTAAAGAATATGACAAGGTAAATGTATGGGAAGTACCAAATATTTGTCCATTAATTGCATATACGATAATACGAAATGAGTATGGCGCATAAGTAATGATCCAAGCGGCTGCAAACAGTATCGAACCAAGTCTCTCATATTTATCATATATTATTGCAGGAATAATCGTGCCAACTATAAGAAACGGCATCGTAAAAGTGACATAGTAGTTCGAAATGAGAGTGGAGATTGCGATCGCTGCAAAATAAATGCAACTAACATAGATATGCTTGATACCTATGCTTCTAGATGTAACTGCAATTAAAACTGACAGGATTGGCATCATTAGAGCAGACACTATGAGGGACACAATCTGTGGAGGAATGATATAAAAAGATGTAATCTCTGTTCTGTTAGAAGCAAGTGAAAATTCGAGTAATAGGAAGGTAATTGAAAGCCAAAGAGTCCCCAAGCTAACGACCTTGCCAATTTCAGAATCTAATTCACATAGTTTTCGGAACAACAACCATGGTTGAAGTACAGCCGTAATCACTAACACGGTATGAGGTGGACTTAGAAAACTGTCGAATCCAAAAGCGTTATGCCACATTAGATCTGCAAATCCTGTTGCTAGTTGAACACCAGATATTATGGCCAACGACAGGTATCTTGTTTTCAACGCAATTACAATTCCTATCAGAAGAGCAGCAAATATGCTATTATAAATAACCAAATGGGCAGGCTGAAAAAACGTATCTACTTTGTTGAGTGTGTGATACGTAAGATCCCAGAACGCCCCTGTAATTCCGACTAACACTGGTATCGTAGCAATAACAAAAAGATAAGAAGATCTTTTATCGCCATTGATAATCAAGTGGAATTTCTTGTTGTTGTTATTCGTTGAAGATGACTTCATTAGAACTCCGTTGATATCTAAATTATGACCTTGGTTTATTTATATATTATTTATTATAACAAAACACAATTAACCTAGAATCAAGACTTCTTCTTTATTCTTTGGAATGTCCTATATATGGCCGTACTAATTCATTATGTGTGCATCTAAAACTCTATCCTGTCTTCATACAAGCAAGAATATTTTTGAGCGTGTACTTTGAAAAGATTAGGCCCCGTTATACTGAAAGGTAGATAAGGCAAAAACATTCAATTGTACATTCAATTCCAGTATATCGATACCATCCTATCCAATGTACCTCTGCAATAGTACTGTTTTCGTTGGCTGTCTCATATAATTCGCTACTGGAAGGATAGCTATCATATACTGATTCGTCAAGATTTCAAGACTTACCATCTGCATGGAACAAGTGCACAATAATGGACCAATACATAGATCTAAAGCCAGTAAATATTCTATTTTGAGTGCAGGAACTTCACAGACTTGGATTATTAAATAACGTAACGCAAGATGATCATAAATAGTTATATAAATAATCTGAAAGTGATTTTTTGGAATATCTATAATAACCTTTTTATTAAATAGATTACATATTCACTAATTTAATCTATGTCTGACCTCAGCCAAAATGTCGCTGGATATCTTATTCAACGATTACATGATCTTGGCGTTCGTCACATCTTTGGTGTCCCTGGAGATTTTGTGCTTGGATTCTATCATGAGTTAATCCAGTCAAATAAATTAAAGGTTATTAATACCTGTGATGAACAAGGAGCAGGATTTGCTGCAGATGCATACGCTCGCATTCATGGATTAGGGGTTGTATGCGTCACATATTGTGTAGGCGGATTGAAGGTTGTTAATGCGGCGGCTCAGGCATTTGCTGAAAAATCTCCGCTTGTAGTGATATCCGGTGCACCAGGAATAAAAGAACGTAAAAAGAATCCACTTCTTCATCACAAGGTTCGAGATTTTGATACACAGCAAAAAATCTTCGAACATTTGACTATTGATTCTGTTCTGATAGATAACCCAAGAACAGCTGCCAAAGATATTGATCGAGTACTCTCATCAGCCATCAGGTATAAAAGACCAGTATATATCGAGTTACCACGAGATATGACATCGACACCAATACCCATTAGTCGGGAGCAATTTGCTGACTCTTCCACATGCTCCAAAACTACTAAGAGAGAAGAAGAATATGAAACAGACATGGATTCCATGCAAGAAGCTATAGCGGAAGCAGTTGCAATGATAAATTCTTCAAAACGGCCGGTCATTATTGCAGGAGTAGAAATACAACGGTTTGGATTACAGGATAAGATACTGCAGTTAGCTATTAGGGCAAATATTCCTGTAGTGGCGACTGTATTAAGTAAGTCAGTAATAAGTGAAGTTCATCCTCTCTACCTTGGAGTTTATGAAGGTGCCATGGGACACGAATCAGTTAGAGAATACGTTGAATCCAGCGACTGTTTGATTTTACTCGGCGCGTTGATGACAGATATTAACTTTAGTATTTCTCCTACCCCTATAGAACAATCTAATAGTATCTATGTCACCAGTGAAAAATTATCAATCAAACATCATAACTTTGACAACATCCTTTCACAAGATTTTCTTGCTAGTTTGATAGAAGCACCTTTGGCAATAAAAGATTTTGTGTTTGTTGGAAAACAGAGTAATACAAATAACTACAACAATAAGCATTTCTCAGTTGCAAGAAACCAAAAAATAACTGTAAAACGTTTGTTTGAACGTCTTAACTTTTCTATAACTGATAGTTCAATCATAATAGCTGATGTTGGTGATTCTTTGTTTGGGTCTCTTGATTTAACTATCCATGGCCAAACGGATTTTTTATCTCCGGCTTATTATTGTTCAATGGGATTTGCTGTTCCCGCAGCTATCGGAGCTCAATTAGCTAAACCATTGCTTAGACCTATTGTAATAGTAGGAGATGGCGCTTTTCAGATGACGGGTATGGAAATATCAACTATTACTAGGTTTGCTTTAAATCCAGTCATTATTGTCTTAAATAACAATGGGTATGGAACAGAACGCCCCATGCTTGACGGCCCATTCAATGATATATTGCGTTGGAATTATTATCGGATTCCTGAGATAATAGGTCATGGAAAAGCTTTTTTGATAGAAACAGAAGGCCAATTGGAAGACTCTCTCTCGGCTGCTGAAAAATTTTATTCTAAAGATCTGTGTATCCTAGATGTGCGCCTAGACCCTCATGATGGGTCGCCAGCGTTACAACGGCTTACTGAATCACTGGGTAAAAAAGTAAATTAGAATATCAAGAATTAGAACATCATATTGTAAAGATATACTACAATATATTTTATTGACTTTTCAGACATCATATAATGTTTAATCTAAATACGAAATTGACACATTATTTGTTTTTAACTTCTAGGAAAATCCCACTGTTTACTTTAAGCAATAAGTGTCAATATGATTGATTCGCTATTGGAATAAGTTCTACAGCGTAGCGGTCTTTAACATATATGTTTAGAAGAGGTTCTATAGGTTTATAAATAAACTTTCAAATAAACCAGCTATAGTGAATTTCCTATAGCAGAAAAAATACCTTTTGAAGAGATTATAAAATTGATAGAATATATTCCTATTACTGGTAGTCTTCCCAGCAATGGCAAATTTGTTAATGGTACAACCATAGATTCCACATTCTACTTTGAACATATAGATAACGTAGCAAGCTTTAGAGATATTCTAAGAGTCATAAATAAAAAAATCCTAAAAGATGCACAATGGAAGAATCTCTTAGGACAAAATCGCCTTAAACAATTGCTCGATATAGGTTGCTCATACCCTGTTGAGTATCTTTTATTTGATTTTTGTCTGGCAGCTTTAGAGGGTGATTATCTAGATGCAAAGTTATATCTTTCACACTCTTTTCACATTCTTGGATTGCATCGATCATTTAATCTTATGCTATCAGTAATTATAAATGAACCATTAACCTATGATAAAGATGTTAGAGAGCTTTTGACTTTATTAGCAAGAGCAACTGAACCGCGCAATGCAAAAACATATCTTAAGACATATGGAAATGAATACGAAAGGCGATATAGAATTTATCTGCGTGAGTCAGAGAACCCCAGTGAGTGATCAAAAGAATGGTTCTGATTTAGCGTAATTTGGGAACGTAGTCACTTTTTGTTACGTTTGATCTACAGGTTCCGTATTTGATATTGTAAATAACCGCATACCTATCAGGATTAACCATATGCATGAAATGCTTGGACACGTATGAAGAATCAAGTATGAACGTTCTCGGTAATGTTTGGATATCTGGTATTCTGGTAGGCGAAGTACTACCCTAGATCTTCTACCTTCTTTGTTTGTAGTGGGTTCGTTACTAAAATAGCCAAGACAAGTAATAATTGTACTAAAATAGATTCAACCATTATTGCTAATAACTTAAATGAAGTAGGGCGCAGAAAATAAGAAACTGTACTTCCTGTCCTTTTCTGTTGATCCTCTAAGATAGAATCTTGCTTTGCTGCTTCGCTATTGTTGCCGTTGGATCACAAATTGTGGAAATTTTTTCCACGTTGATTCATATCCTTCTTTTATCAGCTTGTTGATTGTCTCTGAAGTAAAGTCACCAATCTTACTAGAAGTAGTATGGATATCATCTCTGCGTTCAATGATTTCTAATTTGGTTATTTCAAATTGTGTTTTTATAATATCTAAGTATTTGTTTGATTTTTCTGTTGTGAATCTGCTAGTCGTATGGTCCTCCAGAATCTCATTGATTTCTTTTTTTAATTCATAGTTCTTGTTATTTCCTAGTCGAAGAAGTTTCTCAATCAAATGTACATAGTGTGTAATAAGTATGGATTCATTCACATAATATTGGTCATGTGATTTAATATCCATATGCCTTTCTGTCATTCCATCAGGATCAGATGGAACAGAATTATCATCAGGGTGCCATAAGTTTACCAAATATATTTCTAGATCAGGGACTGTAAGGCTTGCTACATCTACAATTGAATTCTCCAACTCTGTCGAGCCAATCTTATATTCCCAGAATTCTTTATGTGCCTGGATTAATTCTCTTATTGGTGTATTACTTAATATACCTCCATCCCAAAACTTACGTCCTGCTATCTCTTCATACTCATAAAATTCTGGCAATGATGCACTTGCCAGTATATGTTGGATACTAATACCATCATTGTATTCTATAACTGTCGGTTCTTGATTGAAACCATCATAAACTGTTTTTCTGATTTCTTTCTCGTTTAGATCCTTACCCTTCTCATAGCTGTCAAATGCTACTGATTTACCTTCTGCCACGTCAGTACTTACTACGAGTAACCTTGGTTGTCCTTTCTCATATCTAGTTGCTATAGGAAATTTTGCAAACTTTTCTATACTTTTCTTCAAAGGCTGCTTGTCATAGAGGGCCCTCTTATTTTGGAGATCAAAGAATTTTTCATCGTCTTTAGGCGGCAGTATTGGAGAATATACTTTGTCTGTCCCAGACTTCAAGAACTCTTTTACAGAATAATATCTCCTAGCGGCCTCTTCTGAGGCAGCACCATGATTGTTTTTTTCATGTTCTTTTTTCCAAGCAGCAGATAATTTTGTTATATCCGGAGAAGGACAAGACAGATATTTCCAAAACTCTACAAGCTTTTCTGCTGAACCCGTCCATGTTTTATTCTCAACGACGTGGCTCACCAATACAGCAGCATTTATTGCGCCGATTGAAGTACCAGCGACAATATCAAATAATGGTCTTTCACCATTTCCACTTTGTTTGTCTTCTCTTGTAAGCTTTTCAGATAATGCTTTGAAAGCACCAGCTTGAAAAGCTCCTAGTGCTCCTCCTCCTTGTAGAATAAGAGCCCTAATTTTCTTTTTGTTCATATGTACATTATTCTGATTATAACTCTGTAAAGTTGCGTTCTCTGTACTTTTATTTTGTTTAGTTCCGAATGCATGCAAAAAAGCATCTGACCAGGAGTTATGTATCTTCTGTGAATATACAACAGCATCTTTGTACATCTCTATCCATGCTCTAGCCGATTGCTGCCATAAATCCATACATATCAGAGGATTATTGAAATAATCGCTATTATTATTCACACAATATAGGTGGTTACCATTGGATATTAAGAGCTGTAATAATCAATATTACTGTCCCTCTGCGACTAATACTCTAATCTTTTTTAATCGTTAGTAAAGGATAAAAACTATGCAACTGAAGTCATATGTCAGTTCATTGTACCCTAATGCATACATAAGCAGAAATGTATAGTTGATGTGGACAAAACTCTAAAGTCAGTAGTGAAGCGTCAAATACCGTTTCTGTTAGGTGGGACTATAACGGGCACAATTATGACCTATTACTATGGCTTTCCATTTACAATTATAGTAAATAGCGTTATTTGGTGGGTTATATCTTATCTTGTTAACAAATACTATTGGAAATCTACAGGACTTAACGATCAAAAATATCTCCTTCAATATGCAATGTCAAAAATTAAATCAAGAAAAAAGAAGAATTGATATTTTCCATGCTGTGAATAAGATTAATTTCATTATCCATAGATTAAACTCAGTATGTATCAAACAATAAAAGGAACTTTATTAGAATAAACAGGTGAAATAATTTTCTGTTTACAAACAACCATAATAAGAACGACACAGTCTATTGAATATCTAGTTATCTCCTATTCCATGAATTCATACGATTAGTACTATAACGGGACTAATATAAGCACCATGAGATTTGGGGATGGTAACTGAATGCAAATGATCGACAATATCATATTATGACGTGAGTATGGGTGCCGCGATTTTCCCTTTATCCATCCTTGAGTCTATATTATAAAAAAGAATGATCCAAGGTAGCAGAAGGTTGAAGATTTCTTCTCTACTTTTTTGAGCTGACGCATTTATGATCGCATTGATGTTCAAATACAAAAATGTGTCAAGGACCAATGTCATTAACAATAATACCAAAATTCGTCTAGGCTGTTACGTATTTTTAATTTAAGTTTTCTGGATAATGTAAAACATAATATCTACCACTAACTACTGCAAATCGACCAGCTAATACTTCAGCTTCACCTACTGATAATGCATCTCTAAATCTCATAACATTTAGCCTCTGTCCAAATTTCTGGGAAACTTGATGAGCTAACAACAACTCATTACTACCATGATAATTCTGTTAATGCTCAACCTAAAGCTGTCAGATGCAAGTTTTGTTGCCATTAAGCCAATGTTTTCGATGATACCTTTGTCCAATTCAACGTTATTATCCTCCTGATTATTAGCTGATAAAATGTAAGCTGCAAGGCTCGTACTTTTATCTCTTCTCCATTATACCTGTGCTTGCTGTTGCTGCTGTCCTATAGCTGAGCTCAAATGTTCCAGTTCCTATACGTGATTTTAAGGGGGTGTTCCATTTTCACGCTTAGTATCTCTAGCAAGTCCCAGATATTTGCTAGGAAACTTCCAGTGTAGACAAAGGGATTGGCTATTGATTTATGAAGATACCTTGCTTGAACTCTCTGTAAAGGATGCATATGATGAATTGGAAATTATAGTAGTTTGATTTATATCTTTTTTTAATATAAGATTGATTGTCTACAATTAACAACATACCACACTTTATTGTAACATAGGTTCTCTTATCCTAATGTTTTCAATTAATTTCTCAAGATGATTTAGAGTTTGCTCAAAATATGGAATTAATTTCATATTGGTTTTTGTGTAATTTGCAAGCAATTCAAAAGGATCTTGTGAAATCAAAGAATTATCTAATGAATCATTTCTTGGTTGCTTTATCATCCATATTAGATTGCCTTATCTAGATCATTCAAGATGTCAATACTCTTAGTTTACGCTGACAATGCACTTTGGACTTTCTATTTCGCCACTCTCAAATATTCCAATCATTTAGGAAAGGAATAAATCTATTTCTATCTCTGCACTAGTTCGAACCTCGCTTGAGGTCAGATCTTCATATCTCGATTGTATATGCTTTAAGTTCCTCAACTCTTGTTGGTAGGAAAAAAGTTTGAAGCCTATTCTATCATTTTGGAATTTGGAAAAGTCCTCAGTAGACAAAATCACTGATAAAGCAGATTCATTACACTTTTATAAAGAAATTCCTGACTCACAACCAAGGTAATAATGATTAGATAAAGGATTATGCAACATGTTTTTACACATGTATTGTCTGAATTTGGCTATGTTTAAATGCTCTATTAAATTGTATAGAATGTGAAACTGTCTTTAGCTTATAAGAAGCGACATGTATGATAACAGTGGGTATATTCCGTAATCCCAATAATTCCCAGTGCCTGTCATTACATAAGTTAGATCTTTTATGTTCAATTTGTCATCTATT
>Ga0075423_10007952_pt1 | contig 10044 bp, 6 predicted proteins | sample SoiMethybrSBSTD2_FD_80114 | JGI IMG/M metagenome (GOLD analysis project Ga0075423, IMG submission 80114) | Bulk soil microbial communities from a Populus tree surrounding site in Tennessee, USA - Soil MetaG P. TD hybrid SBSTD2 | ecosystem: Environmental > Terrestrial > Soil > Tree plantation...
CAGCGCGAAGCGGCGCGGATCGTGGCCGCGCCCCACCGATACGGTGCGGATGGCCCGCGCCATCGCGTTGTCGATGATCTCCACGATGCCGGCGGCGGCCTCCTCGACGTCGAGGCCGAGCGGTCGGCCGATGCGCGCGGCGATGGCGGCACGCGCGGCGGCCACGTCGAGCGGCAGCTCCCCGCCGAGCAGCGCGGGCGGGATGCGCCCGAGCACCAGGTGCGCGTCGGTGACGGTGGGCTCGGTGCCCCCGCGCCCGTAGCAGACCGGACCCGGCTCGGCGCCCGCGCTGCGCGGGCCCACCGTGAGGCGACCCGCGCTGGTCACCGCCGCGATCGATCCGCCTCCGGCCCCGATGGTGTGGATGTCCACGATCGGGAGCTTGAGGGGAAAAGGCCCGATCATGCCGTCCTTGGTGACCTCGGGTCGCCCGTCCCGCACCAGGCAGATGTCGGCGCTGGTGCCGCCCACGTCGATCGAGATGATGTCCCCGAAGCCCGCCGCGCGGCCCACGCTCACCGCCCCCACCACACCCGCGGCCGGCCCGGAGAGCACGGTCTGCACCGGCTGGCGCACGCAGGTGGCCGCGCTCGTCACCCCACCGTCGGACTTCATGATCAGCAGCGGGGCCTGCACGCCCTCGCCGTCGAGGGCCTTGCGCAGCACGCTCACGTAGCGGCTCACCGGCGGCATCACCGCCGCGTTGAGCGAGGTGGCCATGGTGCGCTCGAACTCGCGGAACTGGGGCAGCACCTCCGACGAGAGCGAGACCAGCACGCCGGGGTACTCCTCGGCCAGGATCGCCTGCATGCGCTGCTCGTGGGCGGGATTGGCGTAGGCGTGCAGGAACACCACCGCCACCGCGGGCACGCCGATCTGCGCGAGCTGGCGCGCGAGCGCGCGGGCCGCCGTCTCGTCGAGCGGGGTGAGGACGGAGCCGTCGACGTCGAGGCGCTCTCGCACCTCGAAGACCCGCTCGGGGGTGATGGGCCGCATGGGCTTGGACCAGCCGTACAGATTGCCGTGGCGGGGGATGTCGTGGCGGCCGATCTCGAGCACGTACTTGAAGCCGGCGGTGGTGACGAGCGCGGTCGGCGGGGTCTTGCCCTCGAGGATCGCGTTCGTCGCGGTGGTGGTGCCGTGGAAGACGCGCAGCACGTCGGCGGGGGCGCGCCCGGCCAGGGCCAGGACCTTCCGGACCGCGGTGATGAACCCGGTGGAGAGATCGCCCGGGGTGGAGGGCGTCTTGGCGATCCAGAGCGCTCCGGTGGCCGCGTCGGTGAACGTGATGTCGGTGAAGGTCCCGCCGACGTCGATCGCGAGCGTACAGGTCTTGGGCACGGGCCCGGCTATTCTAGACCGGCCGGCGCTGGCGGAAAAGATGCCCGGCCCCAGCCAAATCTGGAGGCGTCTGCTACACTTCCCCTTGCCGACTCAAGCGGCGCGGACTTCCGAGCCCGGCGCCGCTTCGTCGTCTAACAACATGGAATTCAAAGACTATTACAAGACGCTCGGGGTCGACCGGGGCGCGGACGACAAGGCGATCAAGGCCGCCTACCGGAAGCTCGCCCGCAAGTACCACCCCGACGTCAACAAGGGCAACGCCGACCGCTTCAAGGAGATCAACGAGGCCTACACGGTCCTCTCCGATCCCGAGAAGCGGAAGCGTTACGACACGCTCGGGCCCGACTGGGAGCGCTACGCCCAGGCCGGGGCCGGCGCGTCGGCGGGCGGCCGATCGCCGTTCGAGGGGCGGCCCGGCGGTCCCTCCGGCGGCGGTGTCCGCTTCACCCAGGAAGGCGACCTGGGCGGGTTCTCCGACTTCTTCCGCACCATCTTCGGGGGCGGCGACCTGGGCGGGTTCCGCCGGGGCGAGCCGGGGGGCGGGCGCACCGAGTATGAGTTCTCCGATCTGGGCGACCTGGGCGGCGGCATGGGCGGTCCCGCGCGCGGCAGCGACGTCGAGGCGGGGATCGAGCTGACGCTGGAGGAAGCCTTCGCGGGCACGCGGAAGACCATCGCGCTCGAGCTCGACGAGCCGTGTCCGCAGTGCGGCGGCTCCGGCAACGTGGGGGGCCGGCCCTGCCCGCGCTGCCACGGCAGCGGCTGGGCCAAGGCCACCCGCAACCTCGACGTGAAGATCCCGGCCGGCGTCGAGACCGGGTCGCGCGTGCGGGTGGCCGCCGGCGGGCCGGGTGGCGGGCGCGGCGATCGCAGCGACCGGGGCGACCTCTACCTGCGGGTGACGGTGACCCCCGACCCCCGGTTCGAGCGCAAGGGCGACGACCTGCACGTGGAGCTGCCCCTGCCGGTGACGGTGGCCGCGCTCGGGGGCGAGGTCTCGGTGCCCACCCTCAAGGGCCAGGTGTCGATGAAGATCCCGCCCGAGACGTCGAGCGGCAAGGTGTTCCGGCTCCGCGGCTACGGCATGCCGCATCTGAAGGGCGGCGGGGCCGGCGACGAGCTGGTGAAGGTTCAGATCACGATGCCGACCCGGCTGAGCCCGCGAGAAAAGGAGCTCTTCGAGGAGATGAAGAAGCTCCGGGCGGAGACCCCGTGATCACTCGATCACCTGGTCCGCGCGCTGCAAGAGCGATGGCGGGATCGTCAAGCCGAGGGCGTGGGCGGTCTTGAGGTTGATGACGAGGTCGAACTTCTTCGGCTGCTCGATGGGCAGGCCGCTGGGCCTCGCGCCCTTGAAGATCTTGTCGACGTACTCCGTCGTACGACGGAGCTGATCTTCGTAGCTCGGGCCGTACGACATGAGCGCGCCTTCATCGGTGTATGGCTTCTCTCCCGAGATGACGGGCAGCCGAGCGTTCATCGCCCGCTTCACGATGGAGGCGCGATGAGTGAAGAAGGGCGGACAGTCGACCACGTAGAGCGCTTCGGCGCGCGCCCGGCTCACCGCCTCGAAGGCGGGACCGATCTCCTCCGACGTTCGCGCGCTCACCGGGGCCAGCTCGACCGGTAGCGACGGCGCGGCCGTCTTGAGGCTCTCGAGGGCTCGGGCGTGATACGCGGTGGGCGGGTTCCAGAGCACGGCCACCCGGGTGAGCCGTGGCAGCGCGTCCTTGAGCAGCTGCAGCCGTTTGACGCTGAGCTCGGCCAGCATGATCGATAACCCGGTGATGTTCCCGCCGGGCCGCGAGAGGTTCGCGACCACGCCCGATCCGACCGGATCGGCCACGATCGCCATGACGATGGGGATGGTCGACGTGGCGGCCCGAGCCGCCTCGGTCGCTTGGGTGGTGTCGGCGACGATCACATCGACTCGGTGGCCCACGAGCTCGGCCGCGAGCTGAGGAAGCCGGGTGTAGTCGCCCCCGGCCGATCGCCATTCGATGACCACGTCACGTCCCTCGACGTAGCCCGCGTTCCGCAGCCCCTGACGGAACGCCTGGGCCTCCGGGCCCGTCGGGGACAGAAGAACGAGGAGAACCCCGACTCGCCACCGCGGTGCCGCCGGCTGCGCCTCGGCGATGGGCGGCACCGCGAGAAGGCTGCCCCCGATCATGACCAGGAACGCCCGTCGCTCGATCATCATGAGCTGCGGGCGGGAGTGTAGCAGAGCCGCCGGCAGGAGGGAGCGTATGCCAGCCCTGAAATCTCGGGCGTCCCCCGCAGAGAGTCGAATCACCTGCTAGACTTTGGACCGAGAGGGACGACCGCCCTCGGCGCAAGTCCACGAAATAGCTGAAATCAGCAGAACCGGGAGATGAACTTTGAGGCTAGACAAGCTGACCGTCAAGGCCCAGGAAGCGATCCAGGCCGCGCAATCGCTGGCCGACCAGGGCAATCATCAGGCGATCGAGCCCGAGCACCTGCTGCTCGCGCTCCTGCAGCAACAGGAGGGCGTGGTGGGTCCGCTGCTGGGCAAGCTCGGGGCGCGCCCGGAGACGCTCGCCCGCCAGGTCCAGGCGGAGGTGGACAAGCTGCCCACCGTCCGCGGGGGCGGCGGCCGCCAGTATGCGTCGCAGCGCTTCGAGGGCGTGATCAACCGCGCCCGCGAGGAGGCCGAGCGCCTCAAGGACGAGTACGTCTCCACCGAGCACCTCCTGATCGCCATCGCCCAGGAGAAGGGCGGGGCCAGCGCGCGCCTGCTCGCGGCGGCGGGGGTGAGCCCGGAGGCGATCTATCGCTCGCTGGTGGAGGTGCGCGGCTCCCAGCGCGTGACCGATCCGAACCCGGAGGACAAGTACCAGGCGCTCCAGCGCTACTCCAAGGACCTCACCGACCTGGCCCGCAAGGGCAAGCTCGACCCGGTCATCGGCCGCGACGAGGAGATCCGCCGCGTGGTCCAGGTGCTCTCGCGCCGGACCAAGAACAACCCGGTGCTGATCGGCGAGCCCGGGGTGGGCAAGACCGCGATCGTGGAGGGACTGGCGCAGCGCATCGTGGCCGGCGACGTGCCGGAGGGGCTCAAGAACAAGCGGCTGGTCGCGGTCGACATCGGGGCGATGGTGGCGGGCGCGAAGTACCGGGGCGAGTTCGAGGACCGCCTGAAGGCGGTGCTGCGCGAGATCACCGAGTCCAACGGCGAGATCATCTGCTTCATCGACGAGCTGCACACCCTGGTGGGCGCCGGGGCGGCGGAGGGCGCGGTCGACGCGGCCAACATGCTGAAGCCGGCCCTGGCCCGCGGCGAGCTGCGCTGCGTGGGCGCCACCACCCTGGACGAGTACCGCAAGCACATTGAGAAAGACCCGGCGTTGGAAAGGCGCTTCCAGCCGGTGATGGTGCGCGAGCCCTCGGTGGAGGACACCATCGCGATCCTGCGCGGCCTCAAGGAGAAGTACGAGGTCCACCACAAGGTGAAGATCAAGGACGCGGCCCTGGTGGCGGCGGCGGTGCTCTCGCACCGCTACATCGCGGACCGCTTCCTGCCCGACAAGGCCATCGACCTGATCGACGAGGCTTCCTCCCGGCTGCGCATCGAGATCGACTCGATGCCCGCGGAGCTGGACGAGATCCGGCGCCGCATCATGCAGCTCGAGATCGAGCGGGTCTCGGTGGCCCGCGAGTCCGACGAGGTCTCGCGCGAGCGGCTGGCCCGGCTCGACTCCGAGCTGGCCGAGCTGCGCGAGAAGTCCTCCCAGCTCCAGAGCCAGTGGCAGGCCGAGAAGGCCGCGATCATGACCATCGGCAAGATCAAGGAGGAGGGGGAGGCCGCGCGGGCCGCGATGGCCGACGCGGAGCGCCGCGGGGACCTCCAGAAGGCGGCCGAGCTCCGCTACGGGACCCTGATGACGATCGACAAGCGCCTCGAAGCCGAGAACGCGCGCCTGCACGAGCTGCAGAAGGGCGGGCGCATGCTCAAGGAGGAGGTCGACGAGGAGGACGTGGCCGAGACGGTGGCCAAGTGGACCGGCATCCCGGTCACCCGGCTCCTCGAGGCCGAGGTGCAGAAGCTCGTGAAGATGGAGGAGCGGCTGGGCGAGCGGGTGGTGGGCCAGCACGAGGCCATCGTGGCGGTCTCGAACGCGGTCCGCCGGGCGCGCTCCGGGCTCTCCGACCCCAACCGCCCGATCGGCTCCTTCCTGTTCCTGGGCCCGACCGGGGTGGGCAAGACCGAGCTGGCGCGGGCGCTCGCCGAGTTCCTCTTCGACGACGAGCGGGCCATGATCCGCATCGACATGTCCGAGTACATGGAGAAGCACACGGTGGCCCGCCTCATCGGGGCGCCCCCGGGCTACGTGGGCTACGACGAGGGCGGTCAGCTCACCGAGGCGGTGCGCCGCCGGCCCTACTCGGTGATCCTCTTCGACGAGATCGAGAAGGCCCACGGCGACGTCTTCAACGTGCTGCTCCAGCTGCTGGACGACGGCCGCCTCACCGACGGCCAGGGCCGCACGGTGGACTTCCGCAACACGGTGGTCATCATGACCTCGAACCTGGGCAGCCAGTTCTTCCGCGAGGAGAAGGACCCGGCGCGGGTGCGCGGGCTCATCATGGACCTGCTCAAGCAGGCCCTGCGGCCCGAGTTCCTGAACCGCATCGACGAGACGGTGATCTTCCAGCCGCTCGGCCGGAAGGAGATCGCCTCGATCGTGGAGATCCAGGCCCGGCACCTGGTGAAGCGCCTGGCCGACAAGCGCATCACCCTGGACCTGACCCCGGCGGCGCGGGAGCTGCTGGCGCGCGAGGGGTATGATCCGGTCTACGGGGCGCGGCCGCTCAAGCGCACCATCCAGCGGATGATCCAGGACCCGCTCGCGCTGGAGCTGCTCAACGGGACCTTCGGCGAGGGCGACACGGTGGTCGCGGACGCCAAGGGCGAGAAGATCGTCTTCCGGAAGCGCTAGGGGCGGAGGCCGGCGGCCTAGCCGCCGGCCAGGATCTTGGTCACCGCGCGGGAGAGGTCGTCGACCGCGAACGGCTTCAGCAGCACCTGCACGCTGGCGCCGTGGAGGAAGCCCGCGTACTCGGGCGACTCCACGAAGCCGGAGATGAACAGCAGGAGCGGGCGCGTGTCGGGCCAGCGGCGGCTCAGCTCGAGGTAGAGGCTCGGCCCGTCCAACCCCGGCATCTTCAGGTCGCTGACGATGAGGTCGAAGCCCGCGTGCCCGTCGAGCACCCGCAGCGCGTCCGCGCCGTCGCGCGCGGTCTCCACCGTATGACCGTCCGCGGTGAGCACCGCCGCCACCAGCTCCCGCACCGGCGTCTGGTCATCCACCACGAGCACGCGCTTGGTCGACATGGTTTGCACCGCGGTCGTGACGGAGCAAGGCCCGTTCCAGCGGGGGGCGACTCGGGGTTCGCCGAATTTTGGCGGGATTGGAAGGTTGCGCGCGCGCCCGCCGTTGGCGTCCGGACAGGACGGACGTCGACCCCCCGTCGATACGAATCTGGCGCTCCGCGCGCAGATCGTGCGCACGCGCGGTTCAGCGTGGCCGAGTCTTCGGCTTCGCCTCGCGACGGCTGATCGAATCGAGGAAGGTGGAGACGAGCGTCTCGACCTGCCGCGCGTCGAACGGCTTGGGGATGAAGGCCACCGCGCCGTGACGGAGCGCCTCCGCCGCGACCTTGCTGTCCTCGGTCGCCGAGATCACGATGATCGGCACGCGCGCTTCCACGTCGCGGACCTGCTTGAGCAAGGTGAGCCCGCTCATGCGGGGCATCTGCAGATCGAGCAGGATCAGATCGGGCCGGTTCCGCACGACCGCGTCGAGGCCCGCCTGCCCGTCGGCGGCTCCCTCGATCTCCAGCGAGTCGGTGCCGCGCATGGCGCGGAGGATCTCGGTGAGCGCACTGCGCACCTCGGCCTCGTCGTCCACGATCAGCACGCGGCGCGTCGCCATTGGCCTGGTCTCGCCTCCCGGCCACTGTACCCCGAATCCGACCGGGCCCGATCACCATCTCAAGAGGCGCCGGCGTGCGGTGCCGGGGTTTCTCCATCTTACGGGGAGGATGCATGAAGGCTTCGCGGGGTACGCTGCACTACGCCTGGGTCGTGCTGGGGGCGTTGGTCGTGGTCATGCTGCTCGGCTCCGGGCTGCGGGCCGTCTTCGGCGTGTTCATCAAGCCCATGGAGGCCACCTTCGGCTGGGATCGCGCCGCGCTCTCCGGGGCGGCCGCCATCTCGCTGCTGCTGCTGGGCGCGGCCGGCCCGATCGTGGGCTGGCTCGCCGACCAGTGGGGTCCGCGGCGAGTCATCTTCGTCTCCGCGATCCTGCTCGGGCTGGGCGCGGTGCTCTCCTCGCGCGTGTCGGCCCTCTGGCAGGTCTACCTCACCTGCGGCGTCCTGATGGGACTGGGAGCGGGCGGGGTGGGCATGTCCACCGGCGCGGCCCTGGCCGCGCGCTGGTTCGAGTCCCGGCGCGGGCTCGTGATGGGCCTGGTGGGCGGCGCGATGTCGGCCGGCCAGCTCGTCATCGTCCCGCTCGCGGTGTGGCTCACGCTGACCTACGGCTGGCGGCAGTCCTTCCTCTACCTGGGGCTCCTCCTCTTCGTGATCGCGATCCCGATCACGCTGCTGTTCGTGCGGGACGATCCCGCCCAAAAGGGGCTCCGGGCCTACGGCGCGGGCCAGGCGATCGCCCCCGGCGGCCCCGCGGCTCCGACGGAGGGTCGTACCCGCGTCTCCGACGCCATGCAGGTGCCGGCCTTCTGGCTGCTCGCGGGCACCTTCTTCGTCTGCGGCTACACGTCGAACGGCCTGGTGCTGACGCATCTGGTGCCGCACGCGGCCGAGCACGGCTTCTCGGAGATGCACGCCGCGCAGGCCCTGGGTGTGATGGGCGCCATGAACATCCTGGGCACGGTGGCCTCCGGATTCATCTGCGACCGCTTCGGGCGCAAGGGCCCGCTCGCCTTCTACTACGGGGTGCGCGGCCTCTCGCTGCTCTTCCTGCTCTACGTCTGGAACGTGCCGTCGCTGCACATCTTCGCGGCGATCTTCGGCCTCAACTACATCTCGACCGTCCCTCCCACCACCACGCTGACCGCCAACATCTTCGGCCGCTACTCGGTGGGATCGCTCTCGGGCTGGATCTTCTTTGCCCACCAGGTGGGCGCCGCCCTCGGGGCCGCGATGGGCGGCTGGGTCTTCCAGTCCACCGGCTCCTACTCGTGGGCCTTCATTTCCGCGGCCTTGCTCGCGTTCCTGGCCGTCCCCATGGCCCTGGCCATCAACGAGGTTCCGGTGACCCGGACACCTCAGCCCACCCCGGCGCCGGCTGGTCTGCCCGCGGCCGCGAGCTAGCTCGTCGAGGGCTGGGCACGAGGGGTAGAATGATGGGCATGAACAATCCGACGACGTCGCTAGCGGGCATCCAGAAAGACTTCCCGTTCGAGAGCCGCCTGAGCCTCGGGCTCTTGATCAAGTTCTGGGAGGACCTGGCCAAGGTCGACAACGTGCGCGGGGAGCAGGCGCGCAGCCTGCTGGCCCGGCTGCGCGCGGTGCCGGCGCTGACCGGCCCCATCGACGACATCACCCTGCTCGACGAGCACGGTCCGCTGGTCGACGCCCTGATGAGCGCGGTCTTCCCCGGCGCCTTCCTCGAGAAGGCCTACATGGGGGCACTGATCCCGTTCACCCTGCGGAGCGTGTACGGCACCCGGGCCTTCGAGAACATCATGGGCCCGGACGGCGTCCTGTACGGCAGCCTGAACCTCGACACGCAGGGGCTCAAGGACTTCCGGCTCGTCAACGCCTACGCCCTCGCGCTCGAGCGCCTGTACGGCATCGAGTTCCCGGTGGACTATCCGCTGATCCTCACCGCGATCGAGCCCGGGACCGGACTGGATCGCCACTACAAGATCCAGTTCGACGGTCGCTTCGTGGACGTGGACCGCCTGCTCCCGATCCCGCCGCTCTCCGACGACATGCGTCGGCGCCTCGAGGCGCAGGCCCTGGACCTGGAGGGCCTCGCGTCCCTGATCCCGTCGGGCAGCGTGCGCTTCTCCGGCTTCACGGTGGTGAAGGCGGCGGACGTGACCGACCAGGAGGTGCTCTCGTCGATCAAGCGCGACCTGATCGACAAGGAGTCGATCGTCGCCAACGCGCGCTTCGAGAAGCTGCAGGCCAAGCTCCGCACCCTCTTCCGGCGGGCCGAGCTGCGCCTGACCCTGGCCGCGGTGGAGGGCGACCGGATCCTCATGCTCAACTCCGGTCACCAGCTCGAGCAGGGCAATGGCTGCATCTTCGCGAGCTCGGTGCACGCCAAGACCATCGACTACGCGGGCTCGGTGTTCGAGAAGGCGACCCGGCGGGGCACGCCGGTCTTCGTGGAGGACCTCGCCGCGCTGCCCCATCGCTCGGCCAAGGAAGAGATGATCCTGAGCAAGGGCATCCGCAGCCTGGTGGTCGCGCCCCTGCACTACCAGCGCGAGCTGATCGGCATGCTGAGCCTGGGCTCGCCGCATCCCGGCGACCTCAACACCCTGCTGGTGCCCCGGCTCCAGGAGGTGCTGCCGCTCTTCTCGGTGGCGGTGAAGCGCAGCGTCGACGAGCTGCACTCGCGGGTGGAGTCCTTCATCAAGGAGCAGTTCACCGCCATCCATCCGGTGGTGGAGTGGCGCTTCCGCAAGACGGTGCTGGGG
>Ga0075423_10007953_pt1 | contig 10044 bp, 12 predicted proteins | sample SoiMethybrSBSTD2_FD_80114 | JGI IMG/M metagenome (GOLD analysis project Ga0075423, IMG submission 80114) | Bulk soil microbial communities from a Populus tree surrounding site in Tennessee, USA - Soil MetaG P. TD hybrid SBSTD2 | ecosystem: Environmental > Terrestrial > Soil > Tree plantation...
CCGGCCGATGTTTGCGGCGATCCTCGAAGCTGTCGAGATCCCGCCAGCACCCCTCAGTCCGCCGCAGCGAGCCGAGGGATAGGCCGGAAGGGCACAGGGTGGCCGATGCGGTGATCAAGGCCCATTTTTGTACAAATAAAATATACCACAAAGCTAACGAAGTAGTACTAAGGTTATCCAGGGCGATCACCCAGCCATTCGTCGCCGCAATGATGAGCTCCCGTTCCTCACGCGATGTGGCCCGCAGCGGGGCCGTGTTCGGATCGACGAAGGCACGGACCACCCGCACCAGGCTACTTTTGGCACTCCCCTGCTCGCCGTATACGATCAGGACCGGATACGGCTCAGTCGGGCGCAAGGCAAGCAGGAGCCACGCCACCAGCAAGCGCCAGTCTGCCTCGCTCCCCACATTGACAAAGGGCCGCAGGGCCGCCAGCGTGCCGCCGCGTATAGGCTCAGGCAATGACAACAGCCCTTTTGCACGCCGAAACTTCACGGGCGGCGTGTCAATGACCTGCCAGCCGCTGGGCGTGATCTCGACGGCTTGCCACGCCATATTGCCGAGATCGAGATAGATGGTGCCCTGGTGCTCAGTGAGGCGGATAAAGACGGGCAGCTCCTGGCCTTTGAGGGCTTTGCCTTCCAGCACCGCCAGCGCGTCTTGGACTGCTTGCGAGCCGGGAACTTTATCCTCCTCCTCGTTGAACAGATCCGCTAACCAGCGCCGGAATCTGCGCACCTTGAGTGGCCAGGTCTCTTTGTGGCCGTCCTACCTCGATCGTGGCGTAGGGGTCGCCTTCTGGCGTATGGAAGAGTTCCACGCCCGCATCGATCGCCAAGGTCACCAAGCGTGTGGCCTGCGACTGCCCCTCAGCCTGGCCATCCGCATCCATCTGGCGGAGGATGGCTTCCACGACGACGGCCAGCTGCACCAAGGCATGGGTGACCGCAAACGCCTCTAGCCCCACAATCCCCGCAAACTCGGCGGCCACGGCCTGCTGCTCCACCAGATCGCCCACGGCCAGTGTCCTGCAGGCCTGGGCCGTCCCATTAAACAGCGTCGCGCTCATTCGCAGGCCCTTCGATGAACGCCCGCCCTCACTCGCCACAAGGTCCCAGCCGTTTGCCAGATTCTCGGTCGCCGCGGGATTCAGTGGCCTTAGCGCCATGAGGGCGCCTCCTCTGCAGCGATCGTGGAGAGGCGCCCCGTCCAGACGTGCGCCTGCCCACGGAGTGAGGCGCCAAAGGCCAGGGCTGACGATTGCTGCATCGGGGTGTGCCCAGCGGCGAGCAGATCGTCAACTCCTTTACCCAATGCCGGATCCCAGTCTTCGACCTGCACCTCGTAGCCAGTCTTGACCAATGCGAAGGCGGTGTGCCCGAGGGCCTGCGCTACATGGGGATTGGTCCGCCAATCGGCATCAAAAGCCAGCACTACCTGCTGGGGCCGCAACCCCTCGAGCGCCGGCAGCGCCTTGCGCCACATAGCCACACCCGGGATGGATATGGTGAGCAAACGACTGAGCGCGGTGGCGACATCGGCCTTGAGTTCTCCCTCTGTCAGCCGAACAGTGTCCCCCCGCAGGCCCTGGTGGTGTCCCTCGATAGCGTGTAGGAAAGGGCGACGCAGTGTCCTCAGTCGGTGGCTGCGCGAGCCGGTCGCGCAAGTCTGGGGGCCCGCGCTCGCTCAGCACCTCCTCCATGGTCCCCCCATGGGCTGTCAGGCCCGCCGCCAGCGCCAGCGTGACCGCTTGCCCCCTCTGGGGTGCGCCAGCGCCCCGGGTCGGGTGCGGTGCTGGGACACGATGGCGCCAGCGGTCCGGCGGCAGCCCCAAGTGCGAAGAGGCCCCGCGCACCCCTCGAGGCTTCTCGCACCAGGGCAGGTCTGTGGCGACGCGGAGCACCGGGCGAGCACGCTGGCCATGACCCGGGCGACCCGTCCAGGGGTGGTGTGCCACGCCACGGGTCTTGCGCATCTGCCTGACCGTCGAAGCGGCGCAGCGATCGGGCCCGGCCGCAGCCGAGCCGACGATGAGCGTGGTGGGGCCCTCCACCCCGCGCCCGCGTTGCCGGCGTGTGACGACCTGCGCCTCCTGCCAGTCCGCCGGGGGGAGGGGCGTGGGGGGGCTGGGGGCCGCGTTGGCCCGGGAGGGGCAGGCGCACCTCTGGCCTACCCGACACAGGCCATAAGGCCGGGGCCGAGGGCGGCCCCGGAGCCCGGGGAAAGCACGGCATAGCCCCACGGACAGCGTGCCGACGCGCCCGCCACACGTGGGCACGCGCTGGGTGGCGTGGGCCCCCCCCGCTGGCGGCTCCCAGGCGCCATCCCGGCGCGCAGGCCCGCCACAGCCAGGCCGCGCCCTCGAGGGCCTGGACCTGCGCGGCCACGGGGCGAGGCGCTTCGTGCTGGCGCCCCCAGCTCCAGCAGGCGTCCCCTGGGCACGCGGTGCGAGGCACGGGGTCGACCAGCCAGGCGGGCACGGCCCGCCCAGGTCGCCCGGCGCGCTCCCCCCAGCCACCGACGGGATCCGTATCGCCACCGCCGAGACGGCCAGGGCCGCGGAGGGCATGCCCTGCTGCCAAGGCCCGCCTCGCGCTCGGGTCATGCGGCTCCTCCGCGCGTACCCCGCCGTCTGCCGTGCCCTGGCGCACTGACAACGTGCCCGCACCCATGGGACACCGCAGGCGAGGCATGCTGCGCGCGGCTCTACGCCGGAGCCGAGGCGCGGCGCAGCCACGGTGGCCGTCATGCGTGCACGGTGGCTGCGGACAGGAACAAGTGGTGCACGCCATGGCTCCCTCCTGAGGCGGACCGGATGTCGTGCAGCAGGAGGGTCCGGCGAGCGTTCTCGCTGATCGCTCGTTCGTCTGCCTACGCGCTCTCGAGGGACACCACCAACATTAACCACCTCAGCGAGATCTAGAGATGGACGCCACCAGCGCAATTGACCAGATGTTTTCCCATTTCGCCGTTGTCCAGGACCCACGCCGCCAGCACCCCATGACGCATCATTCGCTCGAAGCAATCCTCATCATCACGATCTTGGGCACCATGTGTGGAGCTCAAAATTGGGTCGAAATCGAGCCGTGGGGAGAGGCTCGCCAGGCATGGCTGTCGGAGTTCCTTGAGCTGCCCTATGGCATTCCGTCGCATGACACATTCGGCCGTGTCTTTGCACTGCTAGACCCGGCGGGACTGCATCAGGCGTTTCTATCAGGGATGAGTGTGCTGGCGACCCTGTGCGAGGAAGTCATTGCTCTGGATGGCAAAACGATTCGGCACTCCCTTGACCGCGCCGATGGGAAAGGCCCCATGCATGTGGTCAGCGCTTGGGCGTCACGCAATGAGCTGGTGCTAGCCCAATGCAAAGTCGACGCCAAAAGCAATGAGATCACTGCCCTGTCCGAGCTGTTGTCCATGTTGCACCTTGAGGGCAGCGTGGTAACAATCGATGCCATGGGTTGCCAGGTCGAGATTGCTCGTCAGATTCTTGACCAAGGTGGCGAGTATGTGCTCAGTTTAAAAGAGAACCAGCCCAGCTTGTACATTGATGGCGAAGAGCTATTTGCGTGGCTCAAAGGGCCTCATCCCATCGACACGGAGATTCGCCTCGGCTATCACGAACAGGTCGATGGCGGGCATGGGCGTGTCGAGACTCGTAAGGTGCGGTGCACACCAGCCCTAGAGAGCTTGGTGTCAGGGGCACGTTGGCCGGGCTTGATGTCGTTGGTGATGGTGGAATCGACTCGGTATATCAGCGGGCAAGACCATCTTGAACAGCGCTATTCTATCAGCTCGCTGGCAGGGGACACAGACGCCGATGCAAAGCGTTTCAATGGCGTCATTCGCACCCATTGGGCGATTGAAAACCGGGTACATTGGGTGTTGGATGTGGTGATGGCAGAGGATAGCAACCGCACGCGTAAGGGAGAAAGCGCGCAGAATCTCGCCCTCATGCGCAAGCCGGCACTGAATCTATTGCGGCGAGAGACCTCGGTGAAGGCGGGCTTCGCTGCCAAACAGAAGCGGGCAGGTTGGGATCACAACTATCTGTTAAAAATCTTGGCACAAACGTGATGCGATTGCCCTGCGGGTCATTCAGTTTTCGCATGGGGGTTGCATGACAGGTTTCAAGAAGGGATACAGGGTTGTGTTCGAGGCGGGGCTTTGCTGGCCCGGCATTCCCCACGTGCGCCACAACCCTCGCCAACGGTGGAGCCTGATGAGAGCTCAGCCACGTCCGCTCCTGGTAGTGTTCGCTGCCGTGTTGGCGCAGGTGTTGGAGTTGGGGCGTCACGTCCTCTTGCAAAATACAGGACAGGAGGGGTGCAGGTGCTATCACGCACGTCCCTCCGGCACGGGAATTTTTTGCCCCCAGGATGCCTCTTCTCCTTTCAAGGAATCATGCGTCGCCACGGGGCGACCGTCTGCCTGTCCCGGGCCTCTGCGGATAGCTATCATGGGGAGGGGCATGTCGTGGGCGTAGGGGAGGAGCGCCCCAGCGACACCTCACGGAGAAGGGGATGCTATGCGATTGAGCCGACCGCTCGTACGCTGGACGGATGTGCTGCTCGGCATCATGGTCGTGCTCGCCGGGTGCACCTATGACGCCGCGATACAGCGGCTTTCCCCCCAGCGGAGCAAGCAGAGTTTGCTCTCTATCGTCACGTCATGACCGCAGGCCACGTCCACACGTACGTGGCGCAGCCCACCGCCGCGGCGCGTACGGCCTACCTCCAGGAGCTGGGGCTAGTGCAGCGCTTCCAGGCGCTCGATCCCCTCGACCAGGAGGCCATCCGGAGTGGTGCCCTCAGGGTGGGAATGAGTGCGGACGCGCTCCGGTTCCTCTGGGGGGAGCCCTACGCCACGGCGGGTGATGCTCGCCGGTACGCGCACTGGCACTACCTGGGCTCGTCCTTGAATCGGAGTCCTTCGGGCCCCCATCCGTGGGATTTTGGGAATCGCGTGGATGTCTATCTCGTCGCGGGCAAGGTCGTGGGGTGGGTGGAGGCGCCCCCGAGTACCATCGGGATGAGCAGCGGTGCGAGCGGCAACTAGGGGGGCCAGCATACATCTCGCGTCACACCTCGTGCGCGCGAGTGCGGGACAGCCTGCCCCAGCAGGGTCAGCTCCCGCTGTATGAGCAAAGCACGCATGGTCTGAGGGCAGACCATGTGCCGCAGCCACGGTGCAGGATGCGCGGTAACGCGTCTGGACGCTGCACGCTGTCAACAGCCTCTGAGGTCCCAGCAGGCCTCTGTCCCTCTCTCCATGCGTATCAGAGTCTTGCGTCTGTCTGGCCACGGCTGTGGCCACGGCGCTCGGAGGTACCAGAGGCACCAGCACGCCGTGTCGGTGCTACGGCGTACGCGTCCCCGGAAGGGCGAGTGGACGCGAGGAGGGAACGCACGCGCTGCAGACGGCCCACGACCCCGCTGACGCATACTGCTTCTGGCGTGCCCCTGCGTGGAGGCTCCTTGCAGCCGTCCTCCGCCAGCACAGCACCATCCCGGAGGGGCTCCTCAGAGACCATGACGGTCCGTCTGCCTGGTGGGCTCCCGCGTCACAGTGTGTCCCCTTATCTGGCGTGTGCCAGCTTACAGGAACGCTGTGACCTCTCTCATACCCTTTGGAGCCCAGAAAGGGGTACATTCCCGCGCATCAGCGATGCATGCCAAGAGGGGGGCTATCGCCGCAGGACCTTTCAGCATGGTTTGATCCGCTGCTCCCCCTAACAAGGAGCCGAAGCCTCCGTCTTGCTGGGAGGCGATGTGGTATGCAACCCTGTCCGAGCATAACACCTGTGGGGGGGCGTGCGGGGCGTCCGCACGCCCCGCATACCTGGCGCTTCCTCGCGACCGACGGCGTGAGCCTGCTCGCCTACCGCTGGCGGCACCGGCCGCCGGTAGCGGAGGCGCTCGGTGCCAGTGCCTCTGACACCCCACGCGCTTGCGGTACGGCAGAGGACAAGGGGCACCGGGTGTGAGACGTCCCCAGGTGCGTGGTATACTGGGCACGCCGCCGGAGGCGTACCGTCTCATCACCCCTAGCAGACCGAGGGCGTTGTGAGGCTGCCCCGCGCCGACGATGCCCTTGCGGAGACGCGCCTCGTGCGCTGACCACAGCCGGACCAATAGAGGTTGACGATGACAAAAACGGTGACCAGGGGGCGAGACGCCCCGACAGCGTGATGGAAGTCTGATCCGCACGCCCGTCGCTCCGTGGAGCGGTCTCGCCACGTTGTCAGCAGTGGCGTCTTCCAGAGCACGCACGCGGGAAGACGCGGAGAGGATACGCGATGGGAAAGAGACAACAGGGCAGAGGCAGCCCACCCCAGTGGGGGGGGATCGTCGTGATGCTGGCGGTGCGACTCGTGGCCAGCGTGGGGGCAGGGCAGGCGAGGGGGGGCGCTCACGGGTTTGGTGGGCACCATGGGTTTCGCGGCCATCATGGCTTCAGAGGCCATCATGGCTTCGGAGGCCCCCGTGTGTTCCTCGGGATCGGGTCGTACTGGGGACCGTATTGGGGACCGTATTGGGCTCCCTATGCCTACCCACCGGTGGTCGTCGCACCCCCTGCGGCAGTCTATGTCGCACCGTCCCCACTGGGCTCGACCCCGCCCCCCCAGGAGTATTGGTACTATTGTGACGACCCGCAGGGCTACTACCCGTCTGTCCAGCAGTGCCCTGGTGGCTGGAGACCCGTCGCGCCGACCCCACCATGAACGGCGGCCAGCGTACACCCATACACAGAACAGAGGCGCCCCGGCGCCAGAGGCTCTAAAGCGCGTCGTGACGCTGTGCCGTGCGCCTGAAGCCTCTGGCGTCCTCTATACCCCAGCACGAGGCAGGGTCTTTCCCGAGCCTGGCGTATGGTCAGTCAGGCCGCTACCGCGGATACAAGAGTCTCGCTAACCGTGCTGTCAGCTGTGCGGATTTTTGGTCCGGACACTGACCGTGATAATGGAGCCCTTCGAGGTCGCCGCAAACGCGGCGCGCGCCTGCGCCTCTGCAGCACGAGGGTGCGCGGCCTGCTCCACGACGTCGACCGAGCCTGTGCGTACGTAGGCGTTCCCAGCTGCATCAACAAAAGTTGATTCGAACTCGATCGTGACGAGGAACGTTTCCATACGTCACCCTCCAGGGCTGCGGGTCGATCGCTGTGCGTGCGGTCAGCATCACCCACAGTAGTCAACAACGGTGTCACACCACCCCGTATGCGTCGTAGGCGTCATCGTAGCCTCCTGCCACCACACGCACGAGGGAGGAAGCAGCCCAAACGGCTCAGGTTGCCCTCGAACGCATCTTGACGTGGCCCCTGCCCATGTGAGAAACGGGAGGAAACCCCGCAACATCGCCACCTGCACAGGCAGTCGCGTACCTGGCTGAGGCGGATAAATATTTCGGACCTCTTCCCAGCCGTCTGCCTGGTTTGCATCAGCCACTCATGCGCTCTTGTATCGGGTTTTCAGGACCTCCGTCCACGCTCGTTGCCTGGTCACGGGCGCACTGGAGCCACTTAGCTCCACGCTCATCCTCTTGCCCTACCTCTTATACTGCTTGGGGTTGTGGCCATGGCGGGACCCGAAAGAGCAGCACTTCTCTCAAAGTCCAGACACGGTCTGTCAATCCCGCTCTCATGGCCGGTGTACACGGCCGCCACAGCTTGGCTGAGCCCGTGCCGTTAGTAGGCTCGGGCAGGGGCAAAGCCTAGCGCAAACTGGCATGCGGCAACACCAAATTGTGATACACCTGGAAGAGCGTCAGTTGCTGGCGTAATCCTGCTGTGTGTTTGCACAACGTGTTGACTCATCGCTCCACCGCTGCCACGTGCTGCCGGAGGTCGAGATTGAGGCGCTCCACAAAGGCTGTGTTGATCTACCAGCCGTGCATCGCCAGCCCCTGCTGCACACCTTCCAACGTTCCAAATACCACGCGGTGACACACCCGGACCAGGCGCCGCCGGCGCCTGATCTTGATCACTTGAGCGTAGCACAGCTGCGGCAGTGGCATCCAGCGCGGTTTGGACGCCAGCCCCTTGGTTTGCAGTCGCGGCGGCTGCACCCAGTGGCCGAATCGAAGTGTTCTATAACCGCCAGCGCTGTCATTTGGCGAATGGCTACCTCGCTCCGCTGGCATCTGAGCAGGCTTTAAAAACCAACGGGACTCTGTGTCTGGAAAAGTATTGCCACATCAGTACGGGAAGATAAATGCGGTGAACTCTCTCGCGGAGAATTGGACGGGAATGGGCGTGGTTGCAGGCTTTGGTGCTGCTGTGCTCATGAGGAATTAAATTGTTTCAGATACTACAAGAGGTTAGGAGTATTTGCAAAACTTGCAACCACTTATATTGGTGGAGTTTTCGGGCAGTTTTGCTCGCTGTCTCTTATGAGCCAACCGGGGCGCTCCGCTCTGCAGGCGATCATAGCATAGTGATGTCAGATATAGGCGGAGGTTTTTTCTACAGGATTAGACATTTGGCGTCAAAGGGTCTCATATTTTAAAGTCTCCAGTGTTGGCACGGCACCAGCCCGCCACGCCTCGCTTTCCCTTCGTTGCCCTTCTGTGCATCGTGTAAGGGAAAAGAGTATCATATAAATCTACGCGCCATACCTCTGTAACATTCTAGGCGAGAGTGTTGCAGGAAGAGTATCTGGAAGACTCACAGCCATATGCGCGCCCGTGCAGAGACGCGCCCGTGGCGCTCCGAAGACTCCAGGTGCTCGCGCTTCTGGCAGATGCGCGAGAGGACGCGGGACGCAACGCTGTGCAAGGAGAAGGAGAGACTGCCATGCCGTTTTATGAAAAGGGCGACGTCCGCATCCGCTACGAGGAGGTCGGCTCCGGCTTCCCGCTTCTGGTCACACCCGGCGGGGGCTTGAACTCCCGCGTCAGCAATTGGGCAACCGCGGTGTTCAACGCAATGGAGGAATTCAAGAGCGAGTTCCACTGCATCACGATGGACCAGCGCAACGCGAACGGCGGCGAGTCCAGCGGGCCGATCCCGGTCAACGACCCGTGGGGAGCCTTCGCTGACGACCAACTGGGGCTGATGGACCACCTCGGCATACGCGAGTTCTTCTTCATGGGCTACTGCATCGGTGGTCCGTTTGCACTCAAGCTCATAGAGCGGGCCCCCGACCGCGTCGTGGCCGGCGTGCTCTGCCAGCCGGTCGGGCACCGGCCGGAGAACCCGGACGTCATGTACAACTCCAGCCGTGATAACTGGGCACCCGAGCTGTGCGCCCGACGGCCGGACGTGACGATGGAGATCGTCGAAGCGTACCTGCACAACCTCTACCGCGTCCAGCCCGACTTCGTGTACAGCGTATCGCGCGACTTCGTCCGTTCCTGCCAGACGCCCATGCTGGTGATGCCGGACGACACACCAGCGCACCCGTACCCGGTCGCCATGGATATCGCGGCGCTGGCGCCGAAGGCCGAGGTGACAGTCTATCCCTGGAGAGAGCCAAAAGACCTGCTCGCCAAGACGGTAAACCAGGTGCGCGACTTCCTCCGGGCGCATCAACCCGTGACATCCGCCCGCTGAGACGGGCAGTGAGGCGCTGAGCGACGGCGCCACCGTTCCCCCTGGCTGGAGGGCGGGCTCCCTCACCCCGCCTGCCGGTCCCCTCTCCATCGCCATGGAGAGGGGGGCGACGATGCGCCGTTGTCCAAGCGGGCGTGAGGCTCCTCGCTGGCGCGATGGCGGCGGGGTGAATTGATCATGTCTGGTCGCTGCGAGAGGGGTGGCTCTTTCGGGTTCCGCCCCATTGTGCATGTGGCCGTGTTTCCTTATACTTGAGGGCCTTGCAACGCGTCCAGACGTCTCGGATGACCATGATTTGCGTTGACCTCTACGGGATGGTAAGTGTTTTGGAGTCAACACGACCACGAGATGAGCGGGCCAGCATGATTTGGACAGCACGACCCGTGAAGTTCGCAGGTACTGCAAGGCATGGATTAAACTCATAGGCATACGAAGCGTCTGTAAGCTGGTTCGTTGCTATGGGCCATGACTGTGCCCGACTTCCAATGCTCAGG
>Ga0075423_10007955_pt1 | contig 10043 bp, 8 predicted proteins | sample SoiMethybrSBSTD2_FD_80114 | JGI IMG/M metagenome (GOLD analysis project Ga0075423, IMG submission 80114) | Bulk soil microbial communities from a Populus tree surrounding site in Tennessee, USA - Soil MetaG P. TD hybrid SBSTD2 | ecosystem: Environmental > Terrestrial > Soil > Tree plantation...
ACCTGGCCGGGCGGAAATCGCTTGCGCAGGTCCGCGGCGAGGTCGCGGTCGATCTCGATCACATGCAGATGGCCGAGTTGCCGCACGAGCTCGTCCGTGAGGATTCCGGTGCCGGGCCCGATCTCCGCCATCGCGTCGCCGGGCTTCGGGTCGATCGCGCGCACGATGCGATCGACGTAGTGCCGGTCGGTGAGGAAGTGCTGGCCGAAGCGCTTGCGGGCGCGCGGGAGCGCGGGCACGCCTAGCCCTTGCGCGCGGCGAGCTCGAAGGCGAGCGCGACGGCCTCGCGCAGGCTCCCGGCGTCCACCTCGCCCGAGCCCGCCATGTCGAGCGCGGTGCCGTGGTCGACCGAGGTGCGGATGACGGGAAGCCCGAGCGTCACGTTCACCGCGCGCCCGAAGGCGGCGTGCTTGAGCACCGGCAGCCCCTGGTCGTGGAACATGGCGAGCGCCGCGTCGCCGCCGGCGAGCACGCGCGGCGTGAAGAGGGTGTCGGCGGGGAAGGGGCCGCTCACGGCGATGCCCTCGCGCGCGAGGTTTTCGATGGCCGGGGCGATGACCTCGATCTCCTCGCGCCCCAGGTAGCCCGACTCTCCCGCGTGCGGATTCAAGCCCGCCACGAGGATGCGGGGCTTCGCGATCCCCCAACGCGTGCGCAGGTCGCGGTCGATGATGCGCACGATCGCTTCCAGGCGCTCGCGCGTGATGGCGCGCGGCACCTCGGAGAGGGCCAGGTGCGTGGTCGCGAGCGCCACGCGCAGCCCGCCGCCGGCGAGCAGCATCACGACGAGCGGCGTGCCCGTGCGCTCGGCCAGGTATTCGGTGTGGCCGGTGAAGGGGATGCCCGCGTCGTTCAGCACGCTCTTCTGCACCGGCGCCGTGACCATCGCCGCGAACTCGCCCGAGCGGCAGCCGTCGAGCGCGCGATCCAGCAGCGCCAGCACATGGCGCGCGTTGCGCTTGTCGAGCGTGCCCGGCGTGACGGGCGTGGCCACGGGGATGTGGACGACGGGCGCATCGAAGGAGGTGCCGCGCATGCGGGCGCGTTCGGCGATCACGTCGCGATCGCCGATGATGACGAGCCGCCCGGGAAAAGCGTCGCGCGCGATGAGCGCGCAGAGGTCGGGGCCGATGCCGGCGGGCTCGCCGGCGGTCAGCGCGACCGTGGGCTCGCTAGCGCTCGTCGTAGCGGTTCTCGACGAAGGCGCGGTCGCGCGACTGGCGCAGCCAATCCTGGAACGCCTCGTCGGCTTTACGCGCGCGGATCGCCTGGCGCGCGGCCGCCTTCTTGCGGTCCTCGGACAGCTCGTCGGAGCGCCGCTCGATCACCTGCACCAGGTGCCATCCGAACGGCGTCTGGATGGGCTGGCTCACTTCCTTGTCGCGAAGCGCGTTCATGATGCGTTCGAATTCCGGCACCGTGTCGCCGGGAGCGACCCATCCCAGATCGCCGCCCTTGGCAGCGCTGGAATCCTCCGACTGCTGCTTGGCGATCTCGGCGAAATCTGCGCCGCCCAGGATGCGCTCGCGCAGGCCCAGCAGGCGCGTGCGTGCTTCCGACGACGACAGGCCCTCGCGCGCGCGCAGCAGGATGTGGCGCACGTGCGTCTGCTGCACCCCGGTGGGAGCGGCCTTGCCGCGCTTCTCCACCAGCTTCACGATGTGGAAGCCGTTGGGGCTTCGCAGGATGTCGCTCACCTCGCCGGGATTGAGCTTCTCGAGCGTCTCGAGGAAGAGCGCGGGCAGGCGCGCCGACGGGCGCCAGCCGAGCGTGCCGCCCTGCAGGGCGTCGGGCGCGTCGGAATACGTGGCCGCGACCTGCGCGAAGTTGGCGCCGCGGCGCAGCTCCGAGAGCGCCAGCATCGCCTTCCTGCGGCGCTGCTCGACCTGGTCGGGCGTGGCCTGCGGCGGCACCAGCACCAGCACGTGCGCGATGTTGAATTCCGATTCGCCGGCGGCATCCCGCACCGCGCGCGCCATTTCCGTCTCCACCTCCGCGTCGGTGACGACGATGCCGTTCTCGACCTCGCGCTCGCGAAGGCGCGCCAGCAGGATCTCGTTGCGGATGTCCTCGCGGAATTTCGGGTACTTCACGCCGTCGCGCTCGAGCGCCGCGCGGAAGTCCGTCATGGCGAGGTTGTTCTCCTGCGCGATGCGCTCGATGGTGCGGTCGAGCGTCGCGTCGTCGACCTTGATGCCGGTCTCCTTGGCGAGCTGGACCTGCAGCAGGTCGTTGATCATGCGCTCGAGGATCTGGCGCGACAGCACGTCGTTGGCGGGTAGCTGGCCGCCCTGGCGCTGCAGCTGCTTGGTCACGAGGCTCACGCGCTCGGTGAGGTCGTTGGAGGTGATCACCTCGTCATTCACCACGGCGACGATGCGGTCGACCGGGATGATTCGCGAGGGCGCGGTGGCGAGCTGCGGGGCGAGCTTGGTCTGGGCCTGGGCGGCAAGGGCTACGCCGCACAGGCAGGCGAGGATGAGGCGCGTCGTGGGGGCAATCATTGGGCGATCTCGTCGGTGCGGCGGTATCCGCCGATGTTCTGCCGAAGCGTTTCCAGCGGATTGATGCCGATCCTCGAGAGGCCGGCGAGCTCGAGCTGGATCTGGAAGGACGTCGAATATTGTTGTGTCGCCGTGATGAATCGGTGGGCGACCGCGCGCACCTGCCAGCAACCCGCATTGTACTCGAAGCCCGCCAGTCCCTCGAGGAGCTTGCGGTCCTTGGTGCTCCAGTTCCAGCGGGCCAGCGCCGACAGGTTGCGGGTCACCGGCCACTGCGTCGAGAGGTCCACCTGCTGGATGCCCTGGCGGGAGGGATCGGCGATGTCGGAGACCCCGCGCACGTAGCGATAGGCGAAGTTCACGACGCTGCCCGGCTCGGGCGAATAGCGGGCGCCCGTGGTGATTTTTTCCGAGCGCTGCAGGTTCGGCGTGTACTGCCACGCCGCCTCCAGCGACACGGAGGGCGACAGCTGGCTTGCGGCGTAGCCCAGGATGTCGGAGGACTTGGAGGGCGGGGGCGTGTCGCCCAGCGTCACTTTCGGCGGGCGGAAGTAGTACACCTGCCCGATCCCCGCCTTGAAGCGCTCCAGGCCCGTCGCCGTCTCGATGAGGCGCGAGGTCACCGCCATGGTGAGCTGGTTCGCGTCGCCGATGCGGTCGCCGCCGACGAAGCGGTTCTCGGTGAAGAAGCGCTGGAAGTTGAAGTCCGACTCGGCGGTGGTGAAGTTCGGCAGCCCCGACTGGTCCTTGTACGGCACGTCGAGGTAGAAGAGCCGCGGCTCGAGCGTCTGCTCGAACGCGCGTCCGCCCCAGGTCGTCCGGCGGTCGAAGTAGAGCCCCGAGTCGAGGCTCACGATGGGCAGCGCGCGCGCCTCCGGGTTGGGAGCCGACGAATTGTCGTCGAGGTTGTAGCGCGTGTAGTGGTAGCCCACCTTCGGGATCACGTAGCCGTAGCTTCGCCGGAACGGATAGGAGATGGAGGGATACGCGATGAAGCGCTGGCCGTTCACCAGCACCGGGTGGCGGAAATTCGAGAGCTCGCCCGCGAACTGCCAGTCGAACCCGTACACGTTCTGCCGCGCGCCGTTGGCGAGGAGCTGCGGGAGGATGTTGTACGGGATCGGGATGCGAGGGCCCAGCGGATCCTGCAGCGTCTGGTAGCCCAGGGCGCGCGCCGAGACCGCCCACGTCTCGTCGTTGTAGGCGAGCATGGCGTCGCGCGGCAGGTTGGTCTGCGACGTGAGGGCGATGCGCGTGGAGAGGTCTCGGAAGTACTCATCGTCGGAGACCTTCTGCGCGTTCACCAGGAACGAGATCCCGTGCCCGAGCTGCTGCGTGTGCTTGGCGCCGAGGAAGTAGCGGTCGAAGCCGGCCACGCGATCCCGCGGCAGGTATTCGCCGTCGAGCTGTCCCGTCATGGACGGCGTGAGGTAGCGGAACTCCGCCCCCAGCTGCACGCCGCGGCGCGTGAGCAGCTTCGGCGTGAGCGTGGCGTCGTAGTTCTCGGCGATGTTCCAGTAGTACGGCAGCGACACCTCGAAGCCGCTCTTCGCCGAGCTGCCGAACGTGGGCGCGAGGAAGCCCGTCTTGCGCTTGTTGTCGAGGGGGAACGACAGCCAGGGCGAGTACAGGATCGGCACGCCGAGGAAGAAGACGGTGGTGTTGTACGCGGTGCCCACGTTGCGCGAGCCGTCCAGCTCCATCTCGCGCACGCGGATGAACCAGTCGTCGCGCGGCACCGGGCACGAGGTGTACTCGGCCTGGTAGAGCCGGCTCTTCTGGTTCTCCTCGAGCACCGCGCGCGAGGCCTGGCCGCGGGAGGCCACGCGCCGCTCGGGGCGCTTCGGGAACTCGAACACCGGCGAATCCATGTCGCCCGTGTCGTTGTCGAGGTTGTAGTTGAGGCGCGGGCCTGAGGCGACGTCGCCGTCGCGCTCCAGGCGCACGTTGCCCGTGGCCACCAGCGTCTGGTCGTCGCCGTGGTACTCGACCCGGTCGGCGCGGATGGTGGCGCCGCGCTGGCGCAGCGTCACGTCGCCGGTGGCGACCACGTTGTGCTGGGGATCGCCCATGATGCGGTCGGCCTCGAGGAACTTCGCGCTGTCGCGCTCGGGACGTGCGGGCGCCATGCGCATCTGCTTCTCGAGCCGGAGGCGCAACCCCTCGGAAATCTGCGCGGCGGCCTCGGCGGGGACCATCGCGATGGCGAGCGCGAGAGCGGCCGTCCGCGTGCGTCTCTGCGTCAAGGCGTCCGGAAGGCGAATGCTAGAATGAATGGCGAAGGATACACGCATAACCGCATCGGTTTCGCCCATGGATGACCGTTTTCGCGCGCTCGACGCGTGGCTTCGAGCGCAGCTTGCGGGCGAGCCATTCCGGGTCGAGCGCGCTTCAGCCGACGCGAGCTTCCGCCGCTACTTCCGCGTTTTCCTCGACGACGGCCGCACCATCATCGCGATGGACGCGCCGCCGGATCGCGAGAACTCGGCCCCCTTCGTCCATGTGGCGGGGCTCCTCAGGCAGGCGGGGCTGAACGCCCCCGAGATCCTCGTCGCGGACCTGGAGCAGGGGTTTCTTCTCGTGACGGACCTCGGCAACAGGCTGTATCTCCGGGAGCTGCAGAAGGGCGATCCGCGCCCGCTCTTCGCCGACGCCACGACGGCCCTGGTGCGCTGGCAATCGGTGACCAGGCCGGGCGTGCTGCCCGAGTACGACGAGGGGAAGCTGCGGCGGGAGCTCTGTCTTTTTCCCGATTGGTACGTGGCGCGCCATCTCGGCGTGACGCTTTCCGCCGCGCAGCGCGAATCGCTCGAGGGCGTGTTCCGGAAAATCCTCGCGCGCAACCTCGCCGAGCCGCGCGTGTACGTGCATCGCGACTTCATGCCGCGCAACCTCATGGTCTGCGAGGCCAATCCCGGCATCCTCGATTTCCAGGACGCGGTGCACGGCCCCATCAGCTACGACGTGGCTTGCCTCTACCGCGATGCTTATCTCAGCTGGGATGAGGAGATCGTCCTGGACGGCACCATCCGCTACTGGGAGAAGGCGCGCGCCGCGGGCCTTCCAGTCCGTTCCGACTTCGCCGACTTTTGGTGGGACGTGGAATGGATGGGGCTGCAGCGCCACCTCAAGGTGGCCGGGATCTTCGCGCGCCTGTACTACCGCGACGGCAAGACGGGCTACGTCGAGGACACGCCGCGCTTCCTGGGCTACATCCGCCACGCGGTCTCGCGCTACGACGAGCTGGCGCCCCTCGGGCACCTGCTCGACGCGCTCGAGGGCAACGCGCCGAAGGTGCGCTACTCGTTCTGATGCGCGCCGCGCTCATCCTCGCCGCGGGGCGCGGCGAGCGCCTGCGTCCGCTCACCGACGCGCTGCCCAAGCCGCTGCTCAAAGCCGGCGGGCGCACCCTGGTCGAAATGCAGGTGGAAGCCCTGGTGCGCGCGGGCTTCACCGACCTCGTGGTGAACCACGCCTATCTCGGCGAGATGATCGTGGAAGCGCTGGGCGACGGATCCCGGTTCGGCGCGAGCATCCGCTACTCGCCCGAATCTCCCGCGCTGGAGACGGGTGGTGGCGTGGTGCAGGCGCTTCCGCTCCTGCCGCCGGGGCCATTCCTCCTGGTGAGCGCGGACATCTATACCGATTTCGATTACGCGTCGCTCGGGCCGCGCATCGACCACATCGCCGCGCATCCCGACGATTGCCTCGCCCATTTCGTGCTGGTGGATAACCCGCCCTGGCACCAGAAGGGGGACATGGGCATCGCGAACGGGCGCGTCATCCGCGACGGGCCGAAGCTCACGTATGGCAACATCAGCGTGTTCCATCCACGGATGTTCCAGGGGATCGAGGCCGGCAGCCACTTCCGGCTCTTCCCGTGGGCGTACCGGTTCGTGGAAGCGGGACAGGTGACCGGCGAGCGGTTCGCCGGCGAGTGGGACAACGTCGGCACGCCCGCGCACCTCGCCGCCCTCGACAGGAGGCTCTCGAAATGACGCTCTACATTCCCCCGCACTTCCGCGTCGACGAACGCGAGCGGCTGGTGGACTTCATGCGCTCGCATGCCTTCGCGACCCTGGTGTCGAGCGGCGATGCCGGCCTGCAGGTGAGCCACGTGCCGCTGCTGGTCGATGTCGACGGCGAAACCATGCGGCTGCGCGGCCACGTGGCGCGCGGCAACGGGCACTGGGAATCCATCGAGGGCGCGCGCGACGTGACCGCGATCTTCCATGGCCCCCACGCCTACGTCTCGCCCACGTGGTACGTGACGCATCCGTCGGTGCCCACGTGGAATTACGCCGTCGTGCATGCGCACGGCAAGGCGCGGCTCACCGAGGAGGCCGAGCTGCACGAGATCGTCCACGAGCTCTCGGCGAAATACGAGGCGGGAAACGCGCCGCCGTGGAAAATGTCGGAGCTTCCGTCGGCCTACGTTTCGTCGATGCTCGGGATGATCGTGGGCTTCGAGATCGAGGTCGCGCGCGTCGAGGGCAAGTTCAAGCTTTCCCAGAATCGCCCGGTCGAGGTCGCGCGCGTGGCCGAGCGCCTGGACGCCGCGGGGGAGGCGGAGCTCGCCTCGCTCATGCGGCAGCATGCGCCCCAACCCAAGGGTAAAATCACGGCATGAAACTCGAAAACCCCCTGCAGGTCCGGCAGTTCAAGAAGCGCCGCGGGCGCCTGGCGAAGAACCTCGGCGACGGCATCGTGGTGCTGCCCACCGCGCCCGAGCGCTCCCGCAATGCCGACACCCACTACGACTACCGGTGGGACAGCGGCTTCTACTACCTCACGGGCTTTCGCGAGCCCGAGGCCGTCCTGGTGATGGTCGTCGCGGACGGCGACGCGCGCACCATCCTCTTCTGCCGCGAGAAGAACCTCGAGCGCGAGATCTGGGACGGCTTCCGCCACGGGCCCGAGCTCGCGCGCGAGCATTTCGCCTTCGACGAGGCGTATCCCTTCGGCGAGCTCGACCAGCGCATGCCCGAGCTCCTCGCCAACCAGGAGGTGCTGCACACACCGGTGGGCAGCGACCCCTCGTGGGACCTGCGCGTGGCCGGGTGGCTGAACACCGTGCGTGCCCGCGTGCGCACCGGCGTCACGGCGCCCACGCAGATCCGCGACGTGCGCGCCGAAGTGAACGACATGCGGCTTTTCAAGGACGACCACGAGGTCGCGATCATGCGGCGCGCGGCGCAGATCTCCTCGGCTGCGCACGTGCGCGCCATGAAGATGGCCTCGCCCGGCATGCGCGAATACCAGGTCGAGGCGGAGCTGATCCACGAGTTCTGCCGCAACGGCGCGCGCGCTCCGGCCTACGGCTCCATCGTCGCCGCGGGCGCCAACGCCTGCGTGCTGCACTATCGCGAGAACGCCGCCGAGCTTCGCAAGGGCGAGCTGATGCTGATCGACGCCGGCTGCGAGCTCGACAGCTACGCCTCCGACATCACGCGCACCTTCCCCATCGCATCGCGCTTCTCGAAGGTGCAGCGCGACGTGTACGAGCTGGTCCTCGCATCCCAGGAGGCGGCGATCGCCGAGGTGAAGCCGGGCGCCGACTTCATCAACTACCACGACGCCGCCACGCGCGTGCTGGTCCAGGGCCTCATCGACTTCAAGCTCTGCAAGGGCACGGTGGACGCGGTGCTGGAGAACGGGACCTACAAGCAGTTCTACATGCACCGCACCGGCCACTGGCTGGGGCTCGACGTGCACGACGCGGGCGACTACATGCAGAAGGGCAAGTGGCGCAAGTTGAAGCCCGGCATGGTGCTCACCGTGGAGCCGGGCCTCTACATCCGCCCGGCGGACAACGTGCCCAAGGCGTTCTGGAACATCGGCGTGCGCATCGAGGATGACGTGCTCGTGACCGCCAAGGGACGCGAGATCCTCACCGCCGATTGCCCGAAGCGCGTGAAGGACGTCGAGGACACCGTCCTCGATCGCTGATCCCATGCGCGACGTCGCCGTCATCGGCGCCGGGCCGGTGGGCGCGACGCTCGCCGCGCTCGCAGGCGCCGCGGGCCTGGACGTCGCGGTGTACGAGGCGCGTCCCGGACCTTCCGGCGAGGAGCGCATCCTCGCGCTCTCGGAGGCGAGCCGGCGCATCCTCGAGGAAGCGCGCGCGTGGCCTGAGCCCGCCGCCGCCATCACGTCCATCCACATCTCGCAGAAGGGCGGCCCGGGGCGCACCCTCCTCGAGGCCCGCGAGCAATCGCTGCCTGCGCTGGGCTACACCGTCTCCTATGCGGCGCTCGAGAACGCGCTCGCGGCGCGCTTGCGCGGGTCGTCCGTTCCCATCGTGTACGGCGCCGCGTGCCGCGACATCCACGTCGAGGCGGATCGCGCCACGGTGCGCATGGCGTCCGGCGACGAGGTGCAAGCGCGGCTCCTCGTGCTCGCCGACGGCGGGGCCAACGCCGGGAAGATTCCCGGCATCGCGTTCTCCGAGAAGGACTACGGGCAGCACGCGGTGATCGGCCTCGTGGCCACGGACCGCCCGCACGCGGGGCGCGCCTATGAGCGCTTCACCCCGCAAGGGCCGGTGGCGCTGCTGCCGGTCGAGGGCCGGTATGCGCTCGTGTGGACCGCCGCACCGCAGGAGGCGCAGCGCCTCCTCGCGCTCGACGAGTCGCAGTTCCTCGCCGGATTGCAGGCGCACTTCGGTGACCGCGCGGGCCGCTTCACGCGCGTGGAGCGACGCGCCGCGTTCCCGCTCAAGCTGCGCACGGTGAACGTCCCCGTGGCGCTGCGCACCGCGATCGTGGGCAACGCGGCCCAGGCCCTGCATCCCATTGCCGGGCAGGGATTGAACCTCGGGCTTCGGGATGCGCATTCGCTCGCGGCCCGCATCGGCGCGACGCCGCGCGAGCGCTTGGGCGATGGCGCGATGCTCGACGACTACCGCGAATCGCGACGCCGCGACGCCGGCCGCGGCGTCGCGTTCACGGACTTCCTCGTCTCGGCTTTCGCCGATGGCCGGCGCCTTCCCACCTGGGGACGGGGCCTCGCCCTCGCGGCACTGGACCTGTTTCCGCCGGCGCGGCGCGCGCTGGCGGGCCGCATGATCTACGGCGCCTCGCGATGACGCGCCCGCGCATGGTGATCGCGGGCGGGGGGCCGGTGGGCCTTGCGCTCGCGGCGGCCTCTCCCACGTTCGACGTGCGCGTGATCGAAGCGGCCCCGGCGCGCGTGGCGCCGTGGCCCGAGGAATTCGACGTGCGCGTCTTCGCGGTGAGCCCCGGCAGCCGTGACCTGCTCCGCGACCTCGGCGCGTGGGAGCGCATCGACGCGCGCCGCGTGGCGCCGGTGCGGCGCATGGAGATCTTCGGCGACGAGGGCGCGCGCCTCGCCTTCTCGGCGCGTCCCGGTGCCGCGCTCGCGTGGATCGTGGAAGCCGGGCGGCTCGCCCAGGCGATCGAGGAGCAGGTCGCGACCCTCGACAACGTGCAGGTGACGCGCGGCGCGGCCGCGTCGGGCTTCGGCGCCGAAGCCTCCGGCGCATGGGCCACGCTAGAGGGCGGCGAACGCATCGAGGGC
>Ga0075423_10007956_pt1 | contig 10042 bp, 9 predicted proteins | sample SoiMethybrSBSTD2_FD_80114 | JGI IMG/M metagenome (GOLD analysis project Ga0075423, IMG submission 80114) | Bulk soil microbial communities from a Populus tree surrounding site in Tennessee, USA - Soil MetaG P. TD hybrid SBSTD2 | ecosystem: Environmental > Terrestrial > Soil > Tree plantation...
CGCGCCGCACGAACGGCTCGCGCGCGGTGCGCTCGCGGTAACGCTTCTCGCGGGAACGATCCTGCCGCTCGTGTTCGGCGGACGGCAGCTGGCGCTGACCTACCAATCGCTCTCGCCGTACTTCTTCGCGACCGCCTTTCTCTTCGTTGTGCTCGTCGTCGTCGCGCGCCGGCTGAACGCACGCGCGAGTGCGATCCAGGTCACTGTTGATCGCACTGATGTGTCGAGCAGAATTCCTCGAGCGCGCGTCGCATCTCGGTGACCGCTTCGCGATCGGTGTGCGCCTTGCGCGCCGCACGGATCAACGGAAGCACGTCGAACGCGATGAGCGGCGGCGTGCCGACGAACGGAATGGAGGGCGCGCTTCGTGACACCGTGGGCGGAACGCCGCCGCCCGAGAAGTCCCATCGCCAGGGCCGTTCCGTGAAAAACGGATGCGCTTGAACCTGGACGCGGAAGGTCGGCGGCGGCTGGCAGGGCCACTCGATCCGCAGGCCCGCCGGCCGCGCCAGCGCTGACCGGATCCGGCTGAGCGCGGCTTCGTCCTCGAGAAGTCCAGCTGCAGGAACGCGACCCGCATCCTGGCCTGAAGCGCCCAGCGCGAGCAGCAGCAGCGCGTGCGCGAGCATGATCGCCGTTTCGACGCCGCACGCGCCCGATTGGCCGTTCACTGTGGTCCGGACCCGCGACGGACTCCCAACCCTGCCCATCGCTGCCGTTCCCGCGGATTCGCGTGCCGTCCGGCACGCCGGATGATCACAGCCGGTCCGGTCGGCGCCGCCGCGGCGGAGGCCGCCGGCAAAACCGCTTACAAGTGGCGCAGTTGGCGGGTCAACTCGCGACACTGCGGCCGGCTGGCGAATTACCAAACAGTCATTGCACTACGCAAATCGTATGTGAGGGGTTGGATGACGAGCATTCGTACGGCTGCGAGAGTTGGCGTGCTTGCACTGGCCGCCGCCGCGATCCTGTTGACGCTGTCGTCGCCTCGGACCATCAGCGCGCAGACCGACGACTGGTCGGCGCCGCATCCGATGCTCCTGACGCCCGAGCGCGCGCTGGCGCTCGTCCGCGCCACCGATCAGAACCTCGATTACGTGCCGGGTGAGGTGCTGGTGAAATTCCGCGAAGGCGTCGGCGCCGACGGGCAGCAGCGGGCGATGACTTCGCTGCGCAGCCGCCCGGCTCCATCCGACCTGCGGTGGGTCGGCGACGTCGCCGTCCTGCGCGATGCGACCGAGCCCGATTCCACGATTCTCGCCGCGCAGCTGAGCGAGCAGCCGGAAGTCGAATCGGCGCACCCGAACTACATCTATCACACGAGCGCGACGCCGAACGATCCGGGATTCTCGCAGCGTCAGTGGAACCTGCGCGCGCTCGACATGCCGCGCGTCTGGGACATCAACCCGGGCGCGAACGACACGATCATCGCCGCAGTCGTCGACACCGGCGTGACGCAGGTCGCGCGGGCGTACGCGTTTCAAACATGGAACGGCCGCGCGACGCAGACCGTGGCGGTCCCCTTCGCGATCAATCCGGATTTCGACGGGAGCCGCATCGTCAAGCCGCGCGACTTCGTGTTCTGGGACGGCCCCGTGCTCGACATGCACGGTCACGGCACGCACGTCGCGTCGACGATAGGCGAAGACACGAACAACTCCATCGCCGACGCCGGCATCGCTTACAAGGTGAAACTGATGCCGGTGAAAGTGTGCGTCGGTTTCTGGGAGGTGCAGTTCGCGCTCTCCGCGAGCGGCTTCCGTGGATTCGTTCCTGCGAACGTGGGCGGCTGTCCCGAGTCGGAAATCGCCGACGGCATCCGGTACGCGGCAGACAACGGCGCCAAAGTGATCAACCTCAGTCTCGGCGGTCCTGAACCGTCCGACGTGATCCGCGACGCGTTGAAGTATGCGGTCGACAAGGGCGCGTTCGTCGCGATCGCGATGGGCAACGAATACGGGGACGGCAATCCGGTCGAGTACCCGGCTGCGTATGCGGCGGACATCGATGGGGTGATGTCGGTCGGCTCGGTCGGACCGTCGCTGACGCGCGCGTATTACTCGTCCACCGGATCGCACATCGAGATCTCCGCGCCCGGAGGAAACGATCAGGAAGGCGGCGCGGCCGGCATGATCTGGCAGGCGACGATTCTTCGCAACGACTCCACGCCGATGACGATCATCGCGCCGCGCTTCGATCGATATGCCGAAACGCCGTTCGAAGGCACGTCGATGGCGACGCCTCATGTCGTCGGGATCGCCGCGCTGCTCATGAGCCAGGGCGTGACCGATCCCGCGGCGGTCGAAGCGGTCATCAAGAAGAGCGCGCGGTTCCTCGGCGAGAAGAACGCGAGCACGCCCGGACGAAACGACGAGTACGGCTACGGACTGATTCAGCCGAGACCCGCGCTGCGCGGATTCGGCCTTGCGAAGTAGGAGACCATGAACGCCATCTGCCGCACGTCGATATTCCTGTCGTTGTTTCTCGCTGCGATCGCCGTCAGCGCATCCGCCCAGTCCATCGTCAGCGTGACGCAGGACCAGTCGACGATCTGGACCCGGGATTTCGAGAGCCCGGCGGCGGTCGTCGATGCGGGCACCGTCCTCACGGTCGTCGGACAGCGCAAGGACTGGTACGAAGTCGTCGTTCCGGGAAGCGACACCGCAAACGGCACGGTGACCGGCTTCATCTACAAGCGCCTCGTCAAGGCCGCAGAAGAACGGACGCCCTCGATTGACAACGGATGGCAGACGTCGATCTCATCAGGATCCGAGCGCTCGGACCACGGTGTCGGCCTCTTCGGGTTCGCGCAGTTCGGCTACGCGCGATTCGCCGCGCAGAACACGTTTCAGGCGATCTTCGGAAACGCCGGCGGCGCGTTCTTCGGCGGCGGCGGCGAAGTGCGGCTCGGGCCGAACGTGTTCGTGAACGTGGCGGTCGAGCGCTTCAAGAAAACCGGACAGCGTGTCGTCGTCGTCGGCAGTCAGGTATTCGGGCTCGGAATTCCTGACACCGTGACGCTGACACCAATCGTCGGGACCGCAGGGTGGCGATTCGCGCACGAGCACGTGACGCCCTACTTCGGCGGCGGGATCGGAAAGGTGCTCTACAAGGAAGAGTCCGGCTTCGCCGACGATGGCGAGAACATCGACACGCGGTTCACGAGATATCACGTGCTCGGCGGGATCGAGGTCCGGAACAACTGGGTCGCGACGGCGTTCGAGGTCGAGTACGCGCGAGTCCCGGACGCGATCGGCGTCGGCGGCGCGTCGGCGGCGTTCGACGAGTCGAATCTCGGGGGCATCGTCGGCCGGATCCGGGTCCTCATCGGCCGCTGACGAACGATCTTCTGACCTCTGACGAAAAATCGACCGGACTCTACGGCGTCACCGCGTACAGCGTGGCGCAGCGCACGAACGAAATCGGCATCAGCCTGGCGCTCGGCGCCGATCGCACGAAGGTCATCGATCTCGTCCTCCGCGGCGTATTCAAGCGCGTCGTCGTCGGACTCGCGCTGGGCCTGCCGCTTGCGGTCGGCGCCGGCCGTCTCATCTCCGCCCAGCTGTACGGCGTGTCGTTCTGGGATCCGCTCGCGCTACGATTGCCACCAGCTCGCTCGCGGCGTGCGCATTTTTCGCGGCGGTCATTCCCGCGGGACGCGCCGCGTCGATCTCGCTGATGAGCGCGCTGAGGACCGAGTAGTTCGTATTGCGATTGTGGCGGGCTGCACCCTTATGTCGGCAGCCCCGCTGGTCTCGCTTGCGATTTCCACCACGAGAGAGCCGCTGCGCCGGCCGCGAGAAGAATCCCGGGCGGCGGCTCCGGCGTGGGCGACGCCGACCGGGTTCCCTGTACTTCGAACACGCCAGCCACTTCCACCGGAAACAGCACGCCCACGCCCGGAATGTTGAACGGTCTCGTTCGATTGAAGAAGAATGTGGTCTGCGTGAACGACAGCGACGTGACTTTTTTGCCGTCGTTGGGGTCAGGCGGGATTCATGAGGTAGCGTTCGTCCGGAAGTGTGATCGGTGGAGGTCGGACGTCGCGCAGAATGTGGAGGGGGCCATCAGACGTACGTGAGGTCGGACCATGCCGATGCAATACGACTTCGTCACGATTGACGGATCGATCGTTCCTCGCGCGTCGAATGCGCTGCTGCAACATGCGCTCGACACGTACGCGAGCGAGATCAACAAGGTTGCGGGCGTCTGGCGCGTGTTCGACGACGAGCATCTGTCGTATCGGCCGCACGATCGATCGATGACCGTCGAGGACGTGCTCAAACATCAACTGCTGTCCGAGCGCCGCTTTTTCGGCGAATTCCTCAGCGGACCGGAGCCGCCCGCTTCGCAGGTGCTTCCATCGGAGCGGCGCGTCGCGATCTACATCGATCGGTTGCGGGATCTTGCGGTGCCGCGCTTTGCATTTCTCGCGACGCGACCCGATCAATGGTGGCTCGAACGCGTGCCGTTCTTCGACGTCGAGCGCGAGCGAATCTGGATCTTCTGGCGCCGCGTGCTGCACACCGCCCACCATCGCACGCAGCTCTCGGTCTATCTGCGTCTGCTGAACCGTCCCGTGCCGCCGACCTACGGACCGACGGCGGACGCGACCTGGAGCGGCGCCGACCCGACCCACAGCGTCGAAGCCGCAGGACGGTAGGAATTCGGAATTTGGAATTTGGAATTTGGAATGCGTTACGGAGCGAACGCGAGCAGCACGTTTCCGGGTCGGAGCCCGAATGCGCCGTAGCCGGAGCTCACGAACAGCATGCCGCCCGCAATCGTCGGTGCGGGACCAGCCATCGAACCGCCGCGCGCCGCGACGGCATTCACGGTCCTGAACGTGCGATTCGTGTCGTAGCTCCAGACGACGGTGCCGTCGGCGGTCGAGTACGCGCGCACGGCGCCGTCGTTCGACGGCGAGAACACGATACCCGGCATGACGCTGACGGCCGAGAACTGAGCGCCGCTGCAGGCGCGCGTTGGTTTGCCGCACGCCGGTGGCGACGGCGGCGCATACCACGCGCGCGCGCCGGTCGCGAGCGACACGGCGTGGAGCCCGCCTGGCATCTCGTTGTAGATCTCGGCGACCGGCACATACACGCGCTCGCCGTCCGCCGCGATGCCCCATTGAATGCCGCCGAGCCCGCTGCCCCCGCCGGCGCGGTAGTGCCACACTTCAGCGCCCTGCCTGTCGGGGTCGAGCGCGTAGACGACGCCCGATTTCTGACCGGCGATGATCAACTCGCGGCCGCCTGGAAGCGTCGCGAGAATTGGCGAGGCGCCGAAATCGAAGTCCGGACCGGGATGCTCGGAGCAGTTCGTTTCACCGGCGGTGCAGCCGAAGACATCGCGCTGGCCGGGGCTGGTTTGATGCGCCCACTTCATTCGTCCGGTCGCGAGATCGAACGCGACGATCGCGTCGGTCGTCGACTGCGGCGCGCCGCTGTAGGTGTTCCCGACGCCGACGTAGAGCGCATTTCTCTTTGCATCGATCGTCGGCGACGACCACACGGCGCCGCCCGATGGTCCCCACACCTCGGTTCCGTCTGCGTACGTGCGAATCAGCGCAGGGGCCTGCGCGATCGTGTACGCGCGCCAGATCTGATCGCCGGTCCGCGCGTCGAGCGCGACGACGCCGCCGCGAAACGTGCAGCACGCATAGCCCGGCGGCTTCCCGCCTTCTTCGTACGATGAGATCGGCACGTACAAGCGCGCCGCGTGATATACGGGCGCACCGGTCAGCCGCACGAGCGGGTGATCGTCGACCTTGCGGCTCCACAGCAGTTTTCCGGATGCGGCATCGACCGCATAGGCGTATCCCTGCTGATCGGAAAAATACGCGGCGTATCTGGTCGCGCCGCGCGATGTGTCCTTCGGACCAATCGTGACGGCGCCGCGCACACCCGCGTGCGCCACGAACGTCCACGCAATACATCCCGTTTTCGCGTCGAGCGAGTACACGATCGCGTTCTGACTGCCGACGAAGACGCGTCCGCCTGCGACCGTCGGCTGCCCCCACGACGAGGTGCTGTCGGGAAATCCGAACGCCCACTTCAACGCGAGCTTCGGGATCTGATCGGCCGTCAATCCCGGCGACGGTTGAAAGTGCGTGTTGTGGACGTCCGCGCCCCATCCGTTCCATAGCGGCGCGGATTGCGGATCTGCGAATGGCAGCGGACGCGGACAGCGGCCCGTGATCGTCGACGCCGCGCCGCGCATTTTGCGTCCGGTGACGTACTCGGCAATCGCGCGCCGCTCGGCACCGGTGAGCGCCAATCCCTGATAGCGCATCGAACCGGCGGTGAGCGCGTCGACGATTGCCGCCGGCGATCGTCCGCGCAGCGCGTCGCGGCCGGGCGCGCGCGGATCGCCGCCGTCGTGGCACGTGCTGCACGCCGAATTGAACAGCTTCTCGGCGTCGACCGTGGGTGGACGGCCCTGTGCGCCGATTCGGAGCGAGAGGAGAGCGAGCGCCGCAGCCGCGGCGATGACGGGGCGGTATGCCGACAAGGAATTCAGAAAATTTTCAGATGCGAGCGCCGGAGCGGCTCGGCTACTATTCTCTCAAGATCGCAGGAGGTTCCGTGAGACGTCATCTCGGCGTGCTCGTCGCGGCCATCGCGCTCCTCACCGCCGCGTCAGCATACGCACATCACTCCTTTGCCGCCACCTACGTGGTCGACAAGGAGATCAAGATCGAAGGGGACCTCGTTTCGTTCATGTTCCGCAATCCGCATTCCTTCGTGCACGTCCAGGCGCCCGACGACGGCGGACAGATGCAGCGCTGGGCCATCGAGTGGGCCGCCGCCGGCCAGTTGAACGGCGTCACGCGCGACACCCTCAAGCAGGGCGACCACGTCATCGTCACCGGCAATCCGGGCCGCACGGTCGAAGATCATCGCATCAGGATGCGCAGCATCTTCAGGCCCAAGGACGGCTGGAAGTGGAGCGGCGATTTTCAATAGCGGTCAAAACGCGTTGCCGATGAACGGCAGCATCCGTCCCCAGTACATCACGCCAATCCACAGGATCAACGACGCCGCCGCCGCGATTTTCGCGGGAAACGGGACGTCGTGTCCCGCGCCGACGCCGTCGACGCGCCGATAGAGACCGCTGACGTAGAACAGAATCACGTTGACGCCCGCGAGCGCGATGAACAGGAGCTTGAAGAAGAACGCGATGTTGTGGATGTACTGAAACGGATCGCCGGTGAAGAACAAAAACCCGGTGACGAGATTGATCGTGAATCCGAGCACGGCCCACGGCATCAGCCGCTGCAGCGGTCCGAGCGGCAGCTCCTTCGCCATCCCGAGCATCCGCAGATCGAACACGCCGACGACTCCCATCAGCAGGGCGAGCCCCATGAAATGCAGCGTCTCGCACAGCGGCCAAATCCACGGAATGCCTCCCGCGACCGCCCACGACAGCCGCGTACTGTGCAACCACGTTGAGAAAGCTTGAAGCATTACGTTTGACCGCGGAGAACGCAGAGGACGGTGAGAAACTTAGTACAAAGAATGTCTGCGTGCTCGGCGTTCTCCGCGGTTCCTGTCATAGTCGCTAGGGAATCCGGTTCTGCAGGCCCGGCGCCCCGGACACGGGACCGAAGTACGCCATCAGTCTTCCTGCGGTGATTGCGCCGGCCCAGAAGAAGAGCGAGGTCATTGCGAGCACACGCGTGCTGCCGGACAGCGGCGTCAAATCGAGCGACGGCCGTCGGAACACGCGGCGCCTGATGATCACCATGTTGACCACCGCGAGCGTGACGAACGTCATCTTGATGTAGAAGACCGGATTGGTCATCTTCGTTGTCGCGTCGGCGATGAGGAGCGCGGTGCCCGAGAGCGCGTTGATCCAGAACGCCGTCCACATAATCGGGTAGAACTTTTCCAGCGGCGCGAGCGGCATCCGCGGGGCGGCGCCCAGCATCCGAAGATCGATTGCCGCGTTCAACCCCACCAGAAACCCGAGACCCACGGTATGCATGAACAGGATCGTCGGGTACGCGAGCAGCGAGCTCGATTCGCGCACCCACGTGCCGAACGCGCTGTTCTCGAGCGACGCCAGAACCTGCATCATCGGCAGACGAAACTCGCAGCCTCGTCGATGCTGCCGGCGCCTTTGTACGTCGCGAGCTGAGGATACGGACAGAGCGGCCGCGTACGATCGACGGTCCCGTTCGTCGAATGCGACGCGAGAACCTGATCGGGCGGCTTCCCGTGCTCGACCCACTGCTCGAGCGCGGTGAGCATGTCGAACGTGTTCGGTCCTTCGCCGCCGCTGCAGTGCCCCATCCCCGGTACCATGAACAGCCGCACCGATTCCTGTGTCTTCGTCTGGCCGAGGACCTTCGACACGCTGTTGAAGTAGTTGATGCTCGTTCCGGGACCGACCAGCGGATCGCTCCAGCCGTGATACATGATCAACTTCCCTCCGTGCGCGGTGAACGGCTTCAGGTTCGGATCGATCGCGTTGATCGTCCCGTTGTCCACTTTGTCGGCGGCGGCAACATCGCGATCGAGATCGAACGTGCGCCAGTCCCAGTTGGGATCTTTGAAGACGACGTACCTATATTGATCGATTGCGGTCACCGTCGGCTCCGGACCGCCGACGAGCGCCGCCCATCCAAGCTCCGCGCCCGGCGCAAATCCGGGAAAGATCTCTTCGCCTTTCGACGTTCTTGCCGGGCTCATGATGAAGCGCACGGTTTCGATCTGCCGCGGAGTCAGACAGTTGTCTCCGCTGCCGGTGTTCACACCGTCTTGTCCTGCCCCGCTCGACGCGCCTTTGCACAAGAGAACCTTCGGATCGAAATGACAGCGCACCGGATCGTTCAGCAGACCGTCCTTCATGCCATCCGACGCGTCGCACGCGTCGAGCACGGCCTTGTGAATCGCCGGATACTTGCTCGGCGGAATCGTCGCGGCGGGATCGGCGAGCGCCGCCTTGCCGATCGACAGCTGCCACGCGTTCAGATGCGTGCGCGGGTTCGCCTGCGCGCCGGCGATGATGCCCTCGAAGTCGTCCGGGAAACGCTGCGCCTCCGCGAGGCCCTGCCGCCCGCCGGTCGAGCATCCATTCCAGTACGAGTACTTCGGCGCGTTTCCGTAGAACGCCTTCACGATCGCCTTCGCCTTCTCCGTCATCTCGTGCTCGGAGCGGTACGCGAAGTCGATGAATTTCTCCGGATGACCGAGCGCGAACGCGCCGGAGGTGCCGGTGTGGCCGGTGTCGGTAGAAGCAGTCGCGTACCCGCGGCGCAGCGCCTCGGCCATCGCCGGATAACTGATCGTCCCCGCCCATCCACCGTTGCCAACCGCCTGGAACTTGCCGTTCCAGCCGGCGACCGGCAGCCACACCTCGACTTTGATGTCGGAGTCGGATGTCGGCTTCAGCGTAGCGGCCACGCGACAGAACGATTGCAGGCTGCCGAACGGATTCTGCGACGGCCCTCGTCCGCCTCGGGCGGCTGCCGGCGGTACGAACGCGCCCTCGTTGACCACCTGCGCCATCGTGATCGTCGTGTCCGGCAGGGCGATCGACGCGAGACGGTCACACGTCTCCGCTGACGCCGGACGCGCGCCGGTCAACATCCAGGCTGCGACTGCGAACGCTGCGATGAATCGCATATCGATCTCCCTGTCGTCGCAAACGCCGTGCATGACGCCGTAAACGGTGCAGCGCCGCGGAAATGGTCGTGGCGCTCAGGACGATGCCGCCCGCGCTCAGGACGATGACGACGAGGTCCCAGAGCGGACGCCGATAGTAGAGGAACGGGAAGTCGAGGCTGTGAAGGCCGTGGTAGAGCCAGCGATTGATGCGCGTGAGGCGCACGTCATTCCTCACGATCGCGCCGCGCCGCGCGTCGAGGTAGAGCGATGTTCGTTGCGGATCGTCAAAGCGGATGCGGACGACCGGCAACGGCAGGCCGCCGTTCCGGTCGTAGTAGTACGCATCGTAGTCGTCGAGCCACGCGACATCGGCGATCGGCGCGTCGGGCACTGCTCGCCGTGCGGCTTCGACGAGCGCGTCGCGC
>Ga0075423_10007957_pt1 | contig 10041 bp, 11 predicted proteins | sample SoiMethybrSBSTD2_FD_80114 | JGI IMG/M metagenome (GOLD analysis project Ga0075423, IMG submission 80114) | Bulk soil microbial communities from a Populus tree surrounding site in Tennessee, USA - Soil MetaG P. TD hybrid SBSTD2 | ecosystem: Environmental > Terrestrial > Soil > Tree plantation...
CCCGCACAGCGTCACCAGGCCGAAGACGACCCACAGCCCGAGGATCGTCGCGGGGTCGCCCACGTCGCGGGCCAGCGTGTAGGGCTTGCGGAAGACGCCGCTGCCGATGGTCGTGCCCACGATGACGGCGAGGCCGCCCCAGAACCCGATGACCCGCGGGAGCCCGTTTCCCCTGTCCGCGCTGCTCACGGCGGGCAGTATACGCGGGGCCTCGCGCCGCTTCGCGACCTCGGGCCGATTATCGGAGGGTCACGTCCGGCGCAGGCGGCTGAGGAGGGCGGCGGGCAGGCAGTCGAGCGGCAGCGCCGCGTCCACCGCCCCGCGCGCGATGGCCGCGCGCGGCATGCCGAACACCACGGACGTCTTCTCGTCCTGCGCGAGCGTGACCGCGCCGGACTGCCTCATCTCGAGGAGCCCGGCGGCGCCGTCGTCGCCCATGCCGGTCAGGATCACCCCCACCGCGTTCGGCCCCGAGGCCTGGGCCACCGATCGGAAGAGGACGTCGACGCTCGGCCGGTGGCGGGAGACGAGGGGACCCTCCGTCACCCGCACGAAACGCTCGCCCCCGCGCCGGTCCAGCATCATGTGGCGGTCCCCCGGCGCCACGAGCACGCGGCCGGCACGGACCGCGTCCCCGTCCGCCGCCTCCCGCACCTCCATCCGGCAGACCTGGTTGAGGCGCTCGGCGAAGGGACGGGTGAAGCCGGCGGGCATGTGCTGGACCACCAGCATCGCGGGGGCGTCCGCGGGCAGCGGCACCAGCAGCGCGCGCAAGGCCTCGGTGCCGCCGGTGGAGGCGCCGACGGCTACCACCGTGTCGGTGAGGAACCCGACGCGAGGGCGGAAGGCCGGGAGCACCGCGTCCGCGCTCAGCCGGGGCGACGGGGGCGGAGGCGCCGTCCGCCGCCGGACGCGCGCCTGGGCCGCGCCCCTGACGGTGTCGATGAGAAGCACCGCGGACTCGAAGAGGAAGCCGCGCACGTCGAGGCGGGGCTTCTCCACCACCGCGACCGCGCCCTGCTCGAGCGCCTGCACCGCCGTCAGCCCGCCCGAGAGGCCGGAGCAGACGACCACGGGCAGCGGGCACTCCTTCATGATGTAGCGCAGGAACGTGACGCCGTCCATGCGCGGCATCTCCAGGTCGAGCACGATCACGTCGGGGCGCGCGCGATCCATCTTCTCGATCGCGAAGAGCGGGTCGGCCGCGCTCAGGACCTCGAAGCCCTCCTCCGCGGACAGCACCGCGGCCAGCGTCTGCCGGACGACGGCGGAGTCGTCCACCACGAGCACTCGCGTCGGCGGCTCGCCGGCCAGCCGGTCCGCGCTCTTCGGCCCCGTGGCCATGGCGCTACCGGCCCCGGGCCTTGTTCAGGATCTCCAGCGACGACGGGCCGAAATACTTCACGACGAGGCGGCTCCAGGTCGACGTGCGTCGCAGGTTGGAGATGTACGCGTTCAGCGCTTCCCGCAGCGCGCGGTCGTCCTTCCGCACGCCGTAGGCGAGCGAGCTGGGCCGGCCGAGGAACAGGCCGCACTGGAGGTCGGGGTCCTTGGCCTTGGCGGTGAGCGCGGCCTCCAGGCCGTCGACGGCGGCTTCGATCCGCTCGGTCTTCAGCGCGAGGGGCAGTTCCCCGGTGGCGATCGTGGTGTCGACGTTCCTGACGCCGGCCGCGGCCAGCTCCTCCTCCATGAAGGTCCCGCGGATCGTGCCGACCTTCCTGGCCTTCAGCTGTTCGATGGTCTGGACGACGGCGCCGGGCCTCCGGGTGATCACGACGCTCCGCGTGGGGAACACCTCGGCGGTGAAGTCGATCTGCTGGCGGCGGCTCTCGGTGTCGGTGAAGCCGCCGGCGATGAGGTCGCCCTTCGCCTGGCGGAGCAAGGGGATGAGGCCGTCCCAGCGCGGGACGGGCACCACCTCGAGCTTGAAGGCGTGCAGCTTCGCGAAGCCCTGGAGGATCTCCACGTCGAAGCCCGGGGGCAGGTCGGCTCGATGCGAGACGAAGTAGGTCTCCTCGTCGGAGACGACCGCGAGCACGCGGAGCGTGCCCCGCTTCTGGATCTCGCGAAGGTCGAAGGCGGAGGCGGCGCTTGCCGACAGCGCCAGGGCCAGGGCGACGAGCGCCGGCCAGCGCGGGCCCCCGCCGGGCGCCGTCACTGCTGGACGGCGATCGCCCGGACCGTCGCGGGCAGCGGCGTCGCCTCCGACACGTACCCGATGCCGCCCCGCTCGGCGGCCACGAACGCGATCACGTCCTCGTCGGACCGCTTGGTGACCGGCGGGCGCCGATCACCGGACATCACGAGCCGGAGCCAGTGGTTCTTCACGCCCTCGACGGACATCGCCAGCATCGTCTCGGAGAAGGCCTGCCTCACCGACGACGTGCTCGAGAGGTCCACGGCGTCGATCGGGCTGCCGTCGCCCCAGCGCTGCGCCTTCCCGAGGTAGACCTGCGCGACCGCGTCGCGCCCGATCGCGCGCCCCGCCGACTTGGCGTTCACGATCAGCTTGAACGGCGCCGGCTCCGTTGCCGCCGCGCCCAGCGCGGCGGCGAGCGCGAGCCCCGCCGCCATCAACGTCATCCTTCTCAACATGTCGTCATTCCTCCAAATGGTCATGGCCGCCGGTAGACCGTCGGCCCCACGCTACGGATACGGTGCTCCATCACGTTCAGGCTCTCGGCGTGCCCGAGAAACAGGTACCCGCCCGGAGCGAGGCGGCCCAGCAGGCCCTCCACCACGCGCGCCTTCGTGACGGGCGTGAAGTAGATGAGGACGTTCCGGCAGAAGATCAGGTCGAAGGTGCCCGAGGGCCATTCCCTCTCGTCCGCGAGGTTGCCGCGCTCGAAGCGGGTTACCTTCCTCAGCGCCGCTCCCGCCGTCATGTTGCCCTCCTGCGCGCCGTACCCCTTGAGGAAGTGGGGGTTGAGGTATTGGGGCGGGATCTCGGCCGATCGCTCGAGAGGCCACACGGCGCGGCGCGCGTGCTCGAGCACGCGCGTGGAGATGTCGGTGCCCAGGATGTCGATCGTCCAGCCGGCCTCCGCGGGCGCGTGGCTGAACAGCACCGCCCCCAGGGTGTAGGCCTCCTCGCCGGTCGAGCACCCCGCGCTCCACGCCCGCACGCGCCGGCGCGGCGGCGTCGAGGCCGCCCACTCGGGCAGCACGATCTTCTCCACGAACTCGAATTGCGTGGGATCGCGGAAGAACTGCGTCTTGTTGGTCGTCACGCGGTCGAGCATCCGCACGCGCTCCTCGGCGTCCTCCTCGACGCGCCGGTAGTAGGCGCCGAAGGAGTCGAGGCCCAGCTCGCGAAGCCGGCGGCTGAGCCGGCTCACGAGCAGCGGCTTCTTGACGTCGGCCAGGTGAATGCCCGCCTCGCGCTGGATGAGGCGCTGGAACAGGCCGAACTCCCCGTCGTTGAGCGCGGGCAGCGAGCCCGTCGCCGTCTCCGTGGTCACGACGCCTCGCCCGCCGGCGAGGTGGCCGCCTCCGCGGCCAGCAGCAGCTCGCGGGCCGAGAGCACGCGGTCGATGTCGAGGATCAGGACGAACGCGCCGTCCACGCTGGCCATGCCGTGAAGGAAGTCGACGCGCACCCAGGACCCGAAGGTGGGCGGGGTCTTGAGGTCGTCCGGCCCCAGCTCGATGACCTGGCTGACGGCGTCGGCGACGACACCCATCGTGGTGCGCTGCCCGTCGAGGTCCACGTCGACCATGACGATGCAGGTCCGCCCCGTGACGGGGCTGTCGGACAGGCCGAGCTTCACGCCCAGGTCCACCACCGGAACCACGCTGCCCCGCAGGTTGATGACGCCGCGGATCCACGCCGGCGTCGACGGCACCCGGGTCACGGTCTCGTACTCGATGATCTCCCGCACGCGCAGGACGGCCACGCCGAGGTCGTGGCCCCCGATGTCGAAGGTCAGGTACTGACCCCGGCCGGTTTCTTGCGTCGTCTCCATGTCGCGCCTCACTAGAAGTTGCGGAACTCGTGCTCGGCGCCCGCCGCCTTCGCCCGGACGGCGTGGAGCACCGGCACGGACACCGCCGGAACCGGCGCGGGCCGCGTGCCCAGCGGCTCGCGCCGCGGCGCCGGCGTCGCGACGTTGTTCTCGATCCGGAAGAACGCGACCAGCTGCTGCAACGCCTCCGCCTGGGCCGCCATCTCCTCCGCGGTCGACGCCAGCTCCTCGGTGGCCGACGCGTTGCGCTGGGTCACCTCGTCCACCTGCGCCATCGCCTTCCCGATCTGCGCGACGCCGCTGGACTGCTCGCTCGATGCGGCCGCCACCTCCTGCACGAGGCTCGCCGTCTTCTGGATCGACGGCACCAGGTCCTGCAGCAGCTGGCCCGAGCGCTCCGCCACCTTCACGCTGGACGACGACAGCCCGCTGATCTCCTTCGCCGCGGCCTGGCTCCGCTCCGCCAGCTTCCTCACCTCCGTCGCCACCACCGCGAAGCCCTTCCCGTGCTCGCCCGCGCGGGCGGCCTCGATCGCCGCGTTGAGCGCGAGCAGGTTCGTCTGGTACGCGATCTCCTCGATGATCGAGATCCGCTCCGCGATCGAGTTCATGGCCGTCACCGTCTCCCGCACCGCGCCGCCGCTCTCCTGCGCGTCACGGGCGCCCTTGAGCGCCATCTGCTCGGTCTGCCGGCTGTTGTCCGCGTTCTGGCTGATCGACGCCGTCATCTGCTCCAGGCTCGCGGTCGTCTCCTCGACCGACGCCGCCTGCTGGCTGGTGCCCATCGACAGGGCCTGGCTCGACGCCGACACCTGGCCGCCCGCGGACGCCAGCGCGGTGGCCGCGGCCCGGACCTCGGCCATCACCTGCTTCAGCCGCGCGACCATCACCGCGAGCGCGTTGCCGAGCAGGTCCTGATCGGATCGGGGCACCACCTTCACCACGAGGTTTCCCTCGGAGATCGCCACCGCGACGTCCGTCATCTCCCGCGTGGAGCGCAGCATTCCCCGCATCGCCTCGACGAGGCGGGCGGTCTCGTCCCGGCCGTCCGCGGCCAGGAGCTCGGTCTGCAGGTCGCCGCGGCCGATGCGCTCGGCGGCGCCCACGACCTCCAGGATCGGCCGCGTGATGCTGCGCGTGATCACCAGGCCGACGAGGGCGGCGAGGGCCATGGCCAGGCCGACCGCGGCCAGCATGAGACCGGTGGTCCGGGCCATCTGGCGCCCGATGTCGTCGCGGCGCGCCTGCATGGCCTCGGAGCGCTTGACCGCGAAGTCGTAGGCGGTCTCCTCCAGGCGCCGGATCTCGTCCTTGTAGGGCGTGATCGCCTCGTTGGCCTTCGCGGGCGTGCGGATCTGGCCCTTCTTGATCTGCAGCACGACGCTCGTGAAGCCGGAGTCGTAGGCGTTCATGTCCTTCCGCATCGACACGACGACGTCCCGGTCCGGGCTGCCCGCCAGGAGGTGGTCCAGCTCCTGCAGACGCTCCCCCAGCCGGCGCTGCTGGTCCGTCCACTTGTCGACGTACTCGTCCACCTTCGCCGGCGTGGCGATGTTGAGGAACACGTCCTTCTCGAAGCGGCGGAGGCCGAGGGTATTCGCCCGCGCCCGCTGCGACTGTTCGACGAGCGGCGAGTCGAGGTCGAGCACCTGGCGCGCCAGCCTCGCCGTGTCGTGGAGGCCCCAGTAGCCGGCGCCGGCCACGCCCAGCATCAGCGTGAGCAGGGTCCCGAACGCCAGCCCCAGGCGTTTTCCGATGGGAAGGTTCTTCAGCATCTCTCGTTACCTCACGAGGCCGCGCCGGCCTCTAGAAAATGAACTGCACCTGGACGCGGGCCTCCGCGTCCGTCCGGCCGCGGGCCGCGTCGCGCAGCCGGCGATAGTCGGCCTGGAGCTTCAGCGTCTTCGGCGTCGCGAAGTAGCTCAGCGCGGCGCCCAGCTCCCGGCGCTCGTCGTCGTCCTTCAGGCTGGACGGGTCCCACTGCGCCCAGCGCAGCGCGACCTCGAGGCGCCGCGTCAGGACGAACTGTCCGGCCTGCGCCTGGAACCCATTGGACTTGAACGAGGGACCGGCGAGCGGAGTCAGCCGGCGGTCGAACGCTTCCGCCATCACGGAGAAGCCGCGGAGCTTGAAGCTGATGTCCACGCCGGCAACCGCGCGCTTCACCGCGTCCGCGGGCGCGGTCACCGCGGTTCCCGGCCGCGGACGCGTGTCGTCGCCCTCGACGTTGACGCCGACGGCGAGAACCGGCCGGGAGCTCGACGGGAAGTCGCCCTCGGAGTAACCGGCAGGTGTCCAGGGCTGGAACACGAGGCGCGCGTCGTACTGAAGGCGGCCATCGTCGTTGGTCGGCCGGCCGCGCCCGTTGCCGTTGAACACCCCGGCGCGGTACTCGAGCTTCTCGCTCCCCACCTGGCCCCAGACCTGCACGCCCACGTCGCGTCCCTTCTCGAACTCGGCGCTCACGATCGAGCGGTCCACGAACTGCAGCGCGGTGTCGGAGGTGAGCTCCTGCCGGCCGAACGGAACCTTGAACTGGCCGACCTTGATCTGGAGGGCGCGCCGCCCGGTCGCGTCCCAGTTGAGGTTCAGGTCCTCCACGATGGGCGAGTCGACCCAGTCGACCATCAGCTCGAAGCGGAGGGTCTTCGAGTGGAGCCAGCCGTCCACCAGCGTGCGCGCCCGGCGCAGCCGGAAGCTGTCGATGCCGGCGTCGCCCTCGGGAGCCGTGTCCGTGAACCGGATCTGCATGCGGTTCGAGACGCCGATCTCGGCGCCTTCGAACTCGAAGCTGGTCCGGCCGTCCTGCCACTTCGCCGCGGGCCCTTCGCCCGCGGCCGCCATCCGCGCCGTCGTGCCCAGCGCGAGCACGAGCGCCCACGAGATCCGTCGCATCGCCTTCATGCCTCCGGTGCCGACGGCGCGAGCGTCTGCCGCAGCAAGCCCGGCACGTCGAGGATCAACGCCACCCGCCCGCTGCCGAGGATGGCCGAGCCGGCGATCCCGGGCAGCGCGCGGAAGAGCGGGCCGAGCGGCTTGATCACCGTCTGCCGCTCGCCGAGCAGGCCGTCCACCACCAGTCCCGCACGGCCGCCCTCGTGCCGCACGACGACCACGTTCTCGCGCTCGGCGCCGCGCCCCGGCAGGGCGAAGTGGTCGCGGAGGCGAAGGCACGGCAGGGGCTCGCCGCGCAGATTGATCACGCCGCGTCCCTCGGCCAGGCCCCCGGCCGCCCGCGGCAGCTCCAGGCACTCGATCACGGCCTCGGTCGGCACCACGTACGTCTCCCCGCCGGCGACGGTACCGAAGCCGTCGATGATCGCGAGGGTGAGGGGCAGGCGGATCGTGAACGTGGTGCCCTGCCCTTCGCGGCTGGCCACGGCCACCGACCCCCGCAGCGCTTCCACGTTGCGGCGGACGACGTCCATGCCCACGCCGCGGCCCGACAGCTCGGTCACATGCTCCGCGGTCGAGAAGCCCGGCTCGAAGATGAGCCGGTGCAGCTCGGCGTCGCTCGCCCGGGCCGCCGAGTCGGCGCGGCCACCGGCGCGGGCCCGGTCGGCGATGCGCGCGCGGTCGAGCCCGCCGCCGTCGTCGGACAGCTCGATCACGATGTTCCCCGCCTGGCGGAAGGCCCGCAGCCGGACGGTCCCACAGGGATCCTTGCCGCGGGCCCGGCGCAACGCCGGCGCCTCGATGCCGTGATCGAGCGCGTTCCGGACCATGTGCGTGAGCGCGTCGCGCAGGTGCTCGATGATCGAGGTGTCCACCTCCACGTCGTCGCCCTCCACCACGAGACGGGCCTGCTTGCCGTGCGTGGCCGCCACGTCGCGGACGGAGCGGGCGTAGGCCCGGAAGGCGGGCCCGACCGGCACCATGCGCGCCCGCAGGATCAGCTCCTGGAGGTCGAGGAACGAGCGGTCCGAGTCCCGGTGGGCCGCGAGCGCGTCACTCACCGCGCCCGCCTCCAGCGTCTGTTGCACGCGTCCCCGCGCGATGGCGATCTCGCTGGCGAGGTCCATCAGGCGATCCAGCTTGGCGATGTCCACGCGCAGCGTGCGCTGCTCGGCGGAGACGCCCGGAGCGACCACGCGGGCGCCATCCCGCGGCGGCTCGCCCTCGCCGGCGGCCACGCCCTCCAGAGCCTCCCGAAGCGCGTCGACCCCCCCGAGCAGCGTGGCCACCCGGTCCGGCCCGAGGACGATCCCGCCCTGCCGCGCGCGGTCGAGCACGTCCTCGAGCGCGTGGGCGTGGTCGGCGATGGCGGAGAAACCCAGCGAGACGGCGTTGCCCTTGAGCGTGTGGGCGTCGCGGAAGATCCCGCCGAGGAGGTCGGGGTCGTCGGGGCTGCCCTCGATCGCGAGCAGCGCCTCCTCCATCCGGCCCAGGCGCTCCTCCGCCTCGGCGATGAACACCCGCACGATCGCGTCGCGGTCCACGTCGATCACAGCAGCCTCACCCAGGCCTGTCCCGTACGCAGGTCGAAGATCACCCTCCGCCCGCGGCGGCCCCCGACGTCCCCGCCCACGACCGGTATGCCTTCGCGCCGCAGCATGTCGATCGCCGTTTCCGCGTTGCGCAGCCCGAGGTGGTCGGCGCCGTCTCCGCCGTGGAGGACGCGGGCGCCGCCGAACACCTTCGCGTCCACCGTCTCCCGCCGCCCGCCCAGGGCGAGCAGCCCGCTCACCAGCTCGGGCACGGCCACGTCCCCGAAGCGGGGCGACGACGGCGCGCTGCCGGGCCGGCTGGGGAGGAGGTAGTGGTTCATGCCCCCCGCCCCCGTGATCCGGTCCCACAGGCAGACCGCCACGCAAGACCCGAGGATCGTCGACAGCGTGCGCGGCTCCGCCGAGAGCACCATCTGCCCGGGCTGGACGTAGTTCACGGGCCCTTCGGGGGGCCGGGAGGACGGGGGGGGCGCCGCGCTCATGCCCGAGTCCTTGCTTCGAGCCGCTCCTGCAGACGCGTGCAGTAGAGGGCGGTCGCGGCGTGGGTGCCGAGAAGGTCGAACAGCTCGCGGTCCACGCTCTCGAACCCGTTTTTCTGCGGCAGCAGGCGGAAGAGGGCGATGGCGCCGATGACCCGCCCGTCCAGCTTCAGGGGGATGCACGCGCTGAGGTCCGCCTCCACCGTCCGCGCGGCCACTTCGGCGCCGCCCCCGATGTCCGGCTCGCCGGTGGCGGCGACGCGGCCGATGCGGCCCGCGCCGACCGCCACCCGGTCGTGCGCGGTGGGGTCGATACCGACGGAAGCGACCAGCCGCAGCGTGGCCTCCTCGGGCTCCAGCTCGTAGACGCCGAGCTCCTCGGAGCCGATGAGGTTGACCACGATCTCCTGGATCGCGCCGAGCACTTCCTGACGGTCCAGCGTGCCGTAGAGGCGGTAGCTGGCCACGTAGAGGTTGGCGAGGTTGGTGTTCTGGGCCTCGACGTGCACGTACTGCTCGGCGAAGCGCCGGCTCTCCTTCTCCACGTCGGCCACCTGCTGCTCCAGGCGCTCGCGCTCCTGGCGGTGGCTCTCGAGCTCCTCGCGGGCGGCGAAGAGCTGCACCTGTACGGCCAGCTTCTCCCGCTCGAGGTTGGAGACCGCCCCGCGCAGGAGGTCCAGCTCCTGCAGGATGTGCTCTACGGACCGCGCCCGCTCCGCGAGCCGGACCCGCTCGCTCTCGAGGGCGGCGATGAGCCCGCGCAGTCGGTCGTTCTCGCCCATGAGGTCGCGGGCGTACTTCCGGGTGCCCTCCTGGACCTTGCGCACGTAGGTACGCTCCGCGGCCGGCTTCTTCATCTCAATCTCCCAGCAGATTGCGGATCTTGGCGAGCAGCTCGGGGCCGTTGATCGGCTTGGTGATGTACTCGCTGCAGCCGCTCTCGAAGCCCCGCTCGACGTTGCCGGCCTCGCCGCGGGTGGTCACCATGATCACGGGGATGGCGCGCGTCTCCTCCCGGGCGCGCAGCGCCCGGCAGGCCGCGAAGCCGTCCATGGTGGGCATCACGACGTCCATCAGGATCAGATCGGGCCGCTCGACGGCGGCGGTCTAGACGGCCTGGGCCCCGTTGCCGGCGGTCACGAGCCGATAG
>Ga0075423_10007958_pt1 | contig 10039 bp, 7 predicted proteins | sample SoiMethybrSBSTD2_FD_80114 | JGI IMG/M metagenome (GOLD analysis project Ga0075423, IMG submission 80114) | Bulk soil microbial communities from a Populus tree surrounding site in Tennessee, USA - Soil MetaG P. TD hybrid SBSTD2 | ecosystem: Environmental > Terrestrial > Soil > Tree plantation...
ACCGCGGTCACCCGGGCGGGCGCCACGTTTGCCACGTCGTCGAGGCGGGCGGCGGCCCACCCAAATCTTTCGTATCGCATGTTGTGATGCCCGACCATGGCGTCGAGCGTGTTCACCGCACGGTAGCCCAGCAGCCCGCCGACGCCGGCCGCCGCGCCCCACAGCAACGGCGCGACCACCGCGTCGCAGGTGTTCTCCGCGACCGACTCCACGGCCGCGCGGGCCAGTTCGGCGGCGGTCAGCCCGGCGGGGTCGCGCCCGCACAGCGCCGGCAGCCGGCGCCGTGCGTCATCCAGGTCGCCTGCCGCCAGGGCGCGGGAGATCCCGGTCGCCTCCGCCGCCAGGCTGGTCCCGCCGAGCACCGCCCAGGTCGCCGCGGCGGCGAGCGCCGCACCGGGCAGTGGCCGGCGACCGGCCAGGTATTGCGCGGCCCAGCCGACGGCGGCCGCCGGGCCCGCGCAGGCCAGGGCGAACAGGGCACCCCGGGCACGGCTTGCCGCCCAGAACCGGTGCTCGGCACGGGCCGCGGCGGTGCCAAACGCAGCGACCGGGTGGCCCCGGCGCGGGTCGGCGAGCACGGCGTCAAGAGCGGAACCGAGCAGCAGCCCGGAGGCGAGCCCGGACCGTCGCGGCATCAGCGGGGGCGCGGCGGGCGGCGGGCCGTGGACGGAGAGCTTGGCGGGTCAGGTGAGGACATCATGGCGGGCCTTCCTCGGGGTAACCACGCCCCGGTGGGCGAAGGATCGGCGGCCGGAGTGTCCTGGCTCCCGGATCGAAGCTCCCCTCGGCCTTCCCACCGCATCGCGGTCGTGGCTAACGTGAGGGCCGCTCCCCGGTCACAGTGGCGGGACCGCGTCGGATTCGCACCGACTTCCTCCACTGCCGTCGATGGACGGGTCAACATCACCATAGTGCGCCAGGCTCGTCAAGCGGCCTGCGGGCTGGGGTGTGGCCAGGCGCACCGCGACGCGCGCCTGGCCACGCGGCGGGCGGGGACGACCCGCGCCAGGCTTGTCCCTCGGGCCCGCCCAGATTTGCCAGTGGATGCTCAGCACCCTGGCGGTAAACCTGCCGTGCCGCCGACCGCACCGCAACGAACTGGGCAGGACCGTCACCCATTCGTAATAGGCCACGGTCCCGGCGCCATTGAGGACGGAGGAGCGGCGAAGCCGCAGCCGGCCGTTCAGGCGGCGGTGCCCGGGCGGGCGGGCACCTGGGCTGCGGCGCTCAGCCGCAGCGCCAGGGCCGCGGCCTGGACCCTGATCTCCGGGATGGCCGTCGTCTCGTACCGCAGCCCGCGCAGCGGCGGGCCGAGCGTAAACAATGTCCTGCTGGGCCGTCCCGCGGCGTCGATCACCGCGCCGCTGGGGCTGGCGTCGATGCCCAGCCGCAGCGGGTCCGGCCGGGCGAGCCCGCGGTCGAGCAGGTCGCGAAGCAGCGGATCCCCGGCGCGGGTGATATCGGCGGCCGGGCCGGTGGCGTTCACCAGCCAGCCCGCCCGGTACCCGGTGCTGGTCCCCGGGGTGTCGATGCGCACCCGCAGCACGCCCCGAGTCCGGGCGACCGCGGTGACCCGGCCGGCCTGCACCGACAGCCGGCCGGCGCAGCGCAGTTCGCTGATCCGGCGGGCGGTCTCGGGCGGCATCCGGTGCCTGTGCACCTCCCAGTAACGCGCGACGTGCCTCAGGAACATCTCCCGGTCGGCCACGGATAGCTGCTGCCACAGCCGCGGCACGTGCGGCCGGAGTGCGTCTATCACCTCTTCCCAGGCAGCCGGGCGGTCCGCGAGCACGGCGCGGACCTGCCACATCAGTTCGCCGAGCCGCACCTGCCCGCCCGGTCCGGCCAGCACCGGCAGCCAGACCGGCCGTCCCGGGCCTGGACGCCTGCGGTGCACCCGGGGGAGCAGTGCGTGCCGGGACACTGCTCTCACCACGGTCCGAGGGTGCGCGCCGGTCACCGCGATGGCCACGTCCATCGCGGTGAGGCCGGTGCCGAGCACGACGACGGGCCTGCCGTCTCCGGTGCGCCGCAGCGCACCGGGCGCCCAGGGGTCGGGGATGTAGCGGGGGCTGTCCGGCAGCGGGAACGGTGCGGTCGGCGCAGGGCCGCCGACGGCTAGCACCGCCAGGTCGGCGTCGATGTGCCCGCCCGCCGTGAGGTGCAGTCGCATCGGATGCCCCGCCGCGCCACCGGTGATCCGCACCACCTGCGAGGTGACCAGGGCGAGGCTAGCGGCTGGACCTGCCCGGTGCTGTGCCTCGGCGAGGGTCTCGCGCAAGTAGCGTCCGTAGTCGGATCTGCGCAGGAACCAGTCGTGGGCGATTCCGTTCGCCCCGGCCCAGCGCAATAGGTGGCCCGGGTCGCCGGCCAGCGCGCTCATCGTGTCGGCGGGGGAGTTCAGCAGGTGACGGGGGTGCGTCGTGGCGTACGCCTGGCCGAGCCCGTGTCGGCCGTCGCGGTCAATCAGGACGATGTGCATCGGCCGCCCGGCGACGGCGAGGCGGAGCAGGTGGATAGCGGTGAGCGTGCCGCTGGCGCCCCCGCCGATGATCGCGATGACCGGCCGGTGGCCGGGAGCAAGATGGGGGAAGTGCACCCCTTCACCATAAACTAGTATCTCGATAGGATAAATAGCTAAAGCGACTTTCGGCGGGGTACAGGCGAGGGAGGCTGCCTTGATCGAGGTTGCGGTGATCGACACGTCTTCGCTGGGCGACCGCAGCTACCTGGTGACGGGTGGGACGGCCGCGCTGGTGGTGGATCCGCAGCGGGACGTCGGCACCGCGTCACCGGGCAGGAAATGCTGGGGCTCACCGGGACGGGTCCCGGCTGACCGGCGCACCGGGGCCCGCAGCCGCGGTCAGCCCAGGGCCTGGATCAGTTCGCGCTCCCGGCGCGCGCTCAGCCCGGCCCGCCGGGGCCGGTCCAAGCCCTGGCCGCGCTCCCACGCCAGGGTGTCGGCGAGCAGATCGGCGCGCGGCCGGTGCCGCAGCCCGGCGGCGAACGCCGCCGCGCCGCTGCGCCCGGAGAAGCCCTCCCAGCCCGGTTCCGCGACCCACATCGGCAGCGACTCCTTGCCCATCCACTCCTCGACGCCCTGCTCGCGGAGCCACGCCGGGTCGGCGGTGACCACCGCCCCGATGTGCCCGCCCGCCGTTCGTGACATGTGGATCCACTCGCCGAACGGGAGCACCGGTCCGACGGTGTCGTAGGTCCCGGTGGTCCCGGCCTCCGCGCGGGCAAGCAGCCAGGCCGCGAGGTCGCGCACGTCGACGACCTGCGTGGGCATGTCGGGGGAGTCGGGAACCAGCATCGGCCCCCCGGGGTCCCGGGCGGCACGCGCGACCCAGTAGCCGGACCGGTCGCTGTGGTCACCGGGGCCGCCGATGAGCCCCGCACGGGCCACCAGCAGCCGGTCACCCGCCGCGGCGGCGGACGCCTGCTCGCACGCCACCTTCGCCTCGCCGTACTGCTCCGCGCTGGCTTCGTCGCCGTCCGCCGGCGCCAGCACCGCCGCCGACTCGTCGTCGCCCAGCACGGCATGGGAGGCGTACACGCTGCCGGACGACACGTACGTCCAGTGCCGCGCCCGGTCGCCCAGCGCGGCCAGCGCGCCCCGGACGAAACCCGGCTGCCAAGACACTTCGAGGACCGCGTCCCAGTCGCGCCCGGACACCGCGGCGTACGCGGCAGGATCGCTCCGGTCGGCGACGGCGAGCACCGCGCCCTCCGCCATCGGGCCTGCCTTGCCCCGGGCCAGGCAGGTGACCGCGTGCCCGGCCGTCACCGCCTGGCTCGCGTATTCGCGGCCAAGCCATGCGGTTCCGCCCAGAATCAAGATCTCCATGACCGCATTGAAATACGGCTGCCGCCGTGCGCACACCCCTTTCCGCGGGCGGCGCATTCCGCCACGAGCGCAACCCGCGCCGGTGGCACCGGCCCGTCGCGCACCGGCCCGGAGGCGGTGGCCCATAGTCTGGCGGACGTGTACGACCACGACCCAGAGGATGTGGCGGCTCTCGGCTGGGAGGAGTTCATCGCTCGGCAGTGGGAGTCGATCTTCGCCGGATACCGGTCCAAGACCGGCCTGCGGAAAGTGGGCCGGCGCTGGAGTGACCTGCTGGAAGCGGGGCTCGGCTGCCCGCAGGACGTGGCCGACCTGCTGGTCCGCAAAGAGATCATCGACCGCGCCGACCGGGACCTGGAGGGCGTCACCGACGCCCACGGCCTGGTCACCGGGATGCTCGCGGTGCTCGCCGACGTGCGGGCCGACCTGCTGGAGGTGCCAGGGACGCCGGACGGCGAGGCGGGCCTGCTCGAGGCGCACACAAGGCTGCTCACCTTCGTCCGCGGCTACGCCCTCGGCCTCGATGCTGGCTAGCCGCCCGGTGCGGGTCACGCTAGCCACCCGGGTGCCGGACGCGCGGGGTGCCCGGTTCCCCCGCGGTTCCACAAATGCCGCAAAACACCACAACTCGCCGCACCGGGCGCCGCGATGTTTGTGGTCGTTGTGGCAACGCCCACAATCTTTGGTAGGCGTTGTCGTGGCGACCACAATCGCTGGCCTTGGGAAAGGGGGCCGGGGCAGCCCTTGCCCCGGATGCCGATGGAACTTATGCCCGGTGCCGCCGAACTGGCGGAGGCGTTCGCCCGTGACGGCGTGGTCTGCGTCCGCTCTGCCCTGGACCCGGCCGCGGTGGCTACCGCCACCCGTGGCATCGAGGCGGTACTCGCCAGCCCGGGCCCGCTCGCCCTGGTGGCCAGCGCCGCCGACGATCCAGGCAGGTTCACCGAGGACTTCTGCCGGTGGCAAGAGGTCGCCGAGATCGAGCACCTGGCCCGTCACTCCAGGGTCCCGCGGATCGCCGCCACGCTGATGCGCACGCCGCGGGTCCGCTTCTACCACGACCACGTCCTGGTGAAGGATGGCGGCACGGGCCAGCGCACCCCCTGGCACCAGGACCAGCCGTACTACAACGTGGACGGCCGCGGCGTGAGTGCCTGGATCCCGGTGGATCCGGTGCCGCTGGAGGGCTGCCTGGAACTGGTGGCCGGTTCGCATAGCGGGACATGGCTCATGCCGCGCACCTTCCTCACCGGGGAGGCACGCTGGTTTCCCGAGGGGAGCCTCGCCGAACTGCCGGACATCGACGCCGACCGTGACGCGTACGACATCCGCCGGTTCGAACTTGCCCCCGGCGACGCCATCTTCTTCGACTTCCTGACCGTCCACGGGGCGCCGGGGTTCCCGTTCCCGGGCGCGCGGCGGGTCCTGTCGCTGCGGTACCTGTCGGCCGAAGTCAGGTTCGCGCCGCGCAAGTGGCGCACCTCGCCGCCGTTCGACAGCCTCGACCACGAGCTCGCACCCGGCGCGGACCTGGACCACCCGCTGTTCCCCGTCGTGTGGCCGGCCGGTCGGTGAGGCCTGCCTCGTGGTTAACAGCACGGCTGCCGGGTAGGCGCCCGGCCATGGGAGCACCCGGCAGCGTCGTGCTCGGCCGCCGGTATGCGCTGGAAGAGAAGATCGGCGCGGGCGGCTACAGCGAGGTCTGGCGCGGAACCGATGTCGTCTTGGCCCGGCCGGTGGCGATCAAGTTGCTGCACCTTGGGTATGCGCAGCACGCCGAGGCGCTTGCCCGGTTTCGCGCCGAGGCCCAGCACGCCGGTGCCCTGTCGCATGAGAACATCGCCCGGGTCTACGACTACGGCGAGTCGGACCCGCCGCAGCCGCCGTTTCTCGTCATGGAGTTCATCGACGGGCCGTCGCTGGCCGGGGCGCTGACAGCCGGGCCACTAGATCCCGCCCGGACGATGGACATCGTGGCGCAGGCGGCGTCGGGCCTGCATGCGGCGCACCTTGCTGGGCTGGTACACCGGGACATCAAGCCGGCCAATCTGCTGCTCGCCCCCGGCGGCATCGTCAAGATCACCGACTTCGGCATCGCCCACGCCACCGATAGTGCGCCGGTGACCATTACCGGCCAGCTTGTCGGGACGCCCGGGTTCCTCGCCCCGGAGCGGGCCATGGGAGCGAAGGCAACCGCGGCGAGCGACCTGTACTCGCTGGGCATCGTCGCCTACGAGTGCCTGGTGGGCGCGCCGCCGTTCACCGGGCTCGCCCTGGCGGTGGCGCTGGCGCACCACGAACGTCCCTTGCCGCCGCTGCCCGCGCAGGTGCCCGCCGGGGTGGGCGCGCTGGTACGGGAGCTCACCGCCAAGGACCCCGCCGACCGGCCGCACAGCGCCGGTGAGGTGGCCGCGCGGGCGGACGAGCTGGCGCGCCGCCTGAGCACGGGCACGAGCGGGCCAGCGGGTGTCCCGCCCGGCGATGCAGCCGTCACCGTGGCCGGGCAGACGATGCGGTACCCGGTGGCCGGGGCGGAACCGGTCACCGAGTCGCCGACCAGGCACCTGTCCGACACGGCACCACCGGCGCCCTGGCCGGTGCCAGACGAGGCCGGAGCGCCATGGCGGCGCCGAGCCGGCCGGGCCGCCCTGCCCGCCGCGGCCGCGCTGCTGGTTGTGGTGGCCGCGTTTCTCATCGGCAGCGTGATCGATCCGGGGCACGCGCCGCGCACGGGCGCCATTCCGTCGGCCACGCCGTCCGGCCCGGCCCGGCCGAGTTCCACCGGGGCCACGATGGTCCACGTCAGGCTCGGCGCGCTCATCGGGCAGCCGGTCAATGACGCCGCTCGCCGGCTCCGGCAGCAGGGCCTGACGGTCCGGATCCGCTGGCGGCACAGCGACGGGCAAGCTCCCGGAACGGTGCTCTCGGTACGGCCCGCCGGGCCGCGTCCCGTCGGCAGCCTGGTCACCCTGACCGCGGCGCTCAAGCCTGCGCCGGGCGGGCAGGGCGGTGACGGGCAGGGCGGCGACGGTCAGCAGGGCAATGGCAACGGCCATCACCACGGTCATCCCGCCGGTAACTCCAGCCTGGACTCGGCCGCGCCGGCCGGGAGGCCGGGCCCGCCGCACAGGCGACCCCGGCCAGACCCGGGTCAGACCGCGCCGACCACCCGGGTGCTGTAGGCGTCCAGCGTGGCGTCCTGCGCGTCGTGCATGAGGTAGACGCTGAAGTTGTCGGCGCCTATCTCGCGCAGTTCCGCCAGCCGCTCCACGTGCCGTTCCGGCGGCCCGAGCAGGCAGAACCGGTCCACGATGTCGTCGGGAACGAAGTTCGTGGACGGGTTGTCGGCCTTGCCATGGTGGGAGTAGTCGTAGCCCTTCCTGGCCTTGATGTAGTCGGTGAGGGCCCGGGGCACCGCGTCGCCGGTGTCGCCGTACCGGGCCACCAGGTCGGCGACGTGGTTGCCCACCATGCCGCCGAACCAGCGGGTCTGGTCCCGCATGTGCCCGTAGTCGTCCCCGACGTAGGCCGGCGCGGCGACGCAGATGGTCAGATCCGAGGGATCCCGGCCCGCCGCGGCCGCGGCGGCGCGGGCGGCGCCGATCGTCCACCGGGCGATGTCAGGGTCGGCGCACTGGAGGATGAAGCCGTCGGCCTCCTCACCGCACAGCTTCAGCGCCTTCGGCCCGTACGCGGCCATCCACACCTCCAGGCGGCCATCCTGCACCCACGGGATCTGGACCTTCGTCCCGCCGTAGTCGACCTCCCGGCCCTCGGCGAGGTCCCGGATGACGTTGATGGCGTGGCCGAGCGTAGCCAGCGAGGACGGGGTCCGGCCGAGCACCCGCATGGCGGAGTCGCCCCGGCCGATGCCGCATACGGTGCGGTTGCCGAACATGTCGTTCAGCGTGGCGAACAGCGACGCGGTCACCGACAGCTCGCGCGACAGCGGGTTGGTGACCATCGGCCCGACCTTGACGTTGGACGTCCGGGCGAGAATCTGTGAGTAGATGACGAATGGTTCTTGCCACAGCACGCTGGAGTCGAACGTCCAGACGTGACTGAACCCGCCGAGGTCCGCGCGGGCGGCCAGCTCGGTCACCCGGCTCCACGGCGGATCGGTCTGCAGCACCAAGCCGATATCCATCAAGGCCCCCCTATCTCAGGTACTGGGATGCACCGCGGGGCAGGAATCGCCCCCGCCCCGCCTGGCCGTGCCACTGCCCGTCACTGACCAGGATCTCACCGCGGGACAGCACCGCGGCGACGCCGCCTTGCACTTCCCTGCCCTCGTAGGCCGAGTAGTCCACCGCCATGTGGTGCGTTTCCACGGACAGCACGTGCCGCAGCGCCGGGTCGTAGACCACGATGTCGGCGTCCGACCCGGGTGCGATGGTGCCCTTGCGCGGGTAGAGCCCGAACATCCGCGCCGGGGTGGTCGAGTTCACCTCGACCCACCGCGCGAGCGACAGCTCGCCGTCCACCACGCCCTGGTGCAGCAGGTCGACGCGGTGCTCGATCCCGGGCATACCGTTCGGGATCTTCGAGAAGTCACCGCGGCCCATTTCCTTTTGCTCCTTGAAGCAGAACGGGCAGTGGTCGGTGGAGACGATGCTCAGGTCGTTGGTGCGCAGCCCGCGCCACAGGTGCGCCCAGTGCTCCTTCGGCCGCACCGGCGGTGAGCAGACGTACTTGGCGCCTTCGAACCCCGGGGCGTCAAGGTCATCCTGGGACAGGTACAGGTACTGCGGGCAGGTCTCGGCGAAGACGTTGCGCCCGTCGTCGCGGGCCTCGATGACCGCCTGGAGCGCCTGCTGGGCGCTCAGGTGGACGATGTACAACGGGGCGCCGGTGACCTGGGCCAGCCGGATCGCCCTGGCCGTCGCCTCCCCCTCCAGCTCGGGCGGCCTGGTGCGCCCGTGCCACCCCGGATCGGTGCGCCCGCTGGCCAGCGCCTGCGCGACGAGCACATCGATCGCGATGCCGTTCTCCGCGTGCATCATGATCGTCGCGCCGCTGCTGGCGGCCCGCTGCATCGCCTGCAGGATCTCGCCGTCGGTCGCGTAGAACACGCCCGGGTAGGCCATGAACATCTTGAAACTGGTCACGCCCTCGCCGACGAGGACGTCCATCTCCTTGAGCGTCTGCTCGTTGACATCGGAGATGATCATGTGGAACCCGTAGTCGATGCTGGCCTTGCCCTCGGCCTTGGCGTGCCACGTGTCCAGCGTCTCGCGCAGCGAGGAGCCCTTCGGCTGTACCGCGAAGTCCACCAGGGACGTGGTACCGCCCCAGGCGGCCGCGCGGGTCCCGGTTTCGAAGTCGTCGGCGGAGAAGGTCCCGCCGAACGGCATGTCCAGGTGGGTGTGCACGTCGATGCCGCCAGGGATGACGTACTTGCCGGTGGCGTCGATCGACCGGTCGGCCAGGGTGGCGAACGAGCCGGTGTGCACGGGGTCGAGCAGCGCGACGACGGTCTCGCCGTCGATCAGCACGTCGGCGGCTGATGCCCCGGTCGCGGTGACGACGGTGCCGCCGCGGATCAGAGTGCGCATGGCTGCCTCCCCGTTACGGCTGGGCCAGCGGGCCGTAGGAGTCCGGGCGCCGGTCGCGGTAGAACTGCCAGAGGTTGCGTACCTCTTCCAGCAGCCCCATGTCCAGGTCGCGGACGATGACCTCCTCGGCGGTGTCGGACGCGGCCCCGCCGATGATCTGCCCGCGCGGGTCGGCGAAGTAGGACTGCCCGTAGAAGTCGTTGTCGCCGAGTGGCTCGACCCCGACCCGGTTGATGGTGCCGACGAAGTACTCGTTCGCGACCGCGGCGCTGGTCTGCTCCAGCCGCCACAGGTACTCCGACAGGCCCCGGCTGGTCGCCGACGGGTTGAAGACGATCTTGGCTCCGGCCAGGCCGAGCGCCCGCCAGCCCTCGGGGAAATGCCGCTCGTAGCAGATGTAGACGCCGATCCGGCCGACCGCGGTGTCGAACACCGGGTAGCCCAGGTTGCCAGGGCGGAAGTAGTACTTCTCCCAGAACCCCTTCACCTGCGGGAGGTGGTTCTTGCGGTGCTTACCGAGGAAAGTGCCGTCGGCGTCGATGACCGCGGCGGTGTTGTAGAGGACGCCTTCCTGCTCTGCCTCGTAGACCGGCACGATCAGCACCATCTGGTGCTCGCGCGCGACGTCACACAT
>Ga0075423_10007962_pt1 | contig 10038 bp, 13 predicted proteins | sample SoiMethybrSBSTD2_FD_80114 | JGI IMG/M metagenome (GOLD analysis project Ga0075423, IMG submission 80114) | Bulk soil microbial communities from a Populus tree surrounding site in Tennessee, USA - Soil MetaG P. TD hybrid SBSTD2 | ecosystem: Environmental > Terrestrial > Soil > Tree plantation...
GCCCTCTACCCCGGTCGCTCGGCGTTCGCGACGCCCGACCTCATGCTGTGGACGGTCTCGGGCGAGCTCATCATCATGGTGATGATCGGCGGGATCGGGACGCTCGTCGGCCCGGTGATCGGCGGCGCGTTCTTCGTCCTCTTGCAGGAGAAGGTCTCCTCGTTCGTGGACTGGTACTTCATCGTGATCGGCCTCGTGCTGATCTTCATCGTGCTCTTCATGCCCCGGGGCCTCCTCGGCCTGCGCGGGCTCGTCGGCGGGCGACGATGGCGCGCGACGGCGTAGTCCTCGAGGTCGACAACGTCTCCAAGAGCTTCGGCGCCCTCGCGGCGCTCTCGAGCGTGAGTCTCGCCGTCGAGGCCGGCCAGATCTTCTCGGTGATCGGCCCCAACGGCGCCGGCAAATCCACGCTCTTCAACGTGGTCTCGGGGCTCCACGTGCCGACCACGGGCCGCGTCCGGTTCCGCGGCCACGACATCGGGGGGCTCGAGCCGGAGCGGATCAACCGGCTCGGCGTCGCCAAGACGTTTCAGATCACCAACATCTTCCCGGAGATCTCGGTGTTCGAGAACGTGCGCGTCGCCGCACAATCGCGCGCGCGCGAGTCGGGCCGGCTGTCGTCGCTCTGGCGCTTGCCTGATGTCGAGGGCGCGGCCTCGGAGCTCCTGCAGGCCTTCGGCCTCGCCGCCCGGCGCGATGAGCTGGCGGAGAACCTCTCGCACGGCGAGCAGCGCTATCTCGAGATCTGCCTGGCGCTTGCGACCGAGCCCACGTTGCTCCTGCTCGACGAGCCGACGGCGGGCATGACGCCGGGCGAGACGCGGGGGGCGACCGCGCTGATCAGGCGCATCGCGTCCGCGCGCAGCCTGACGGTGCTCTTGATCGAGCACGACATGTCGGTCGTCATGGGCATTTCCGACCGCATCGCGGTCCTCCACTTCGGCGAGAAGATTGCCGAGGGCTCCCCGGAGCAGATCAGGAACGACCCCAAGGTGATCGAGGCCTACCTGGGTCCCCAGGACGCCTAGCGATGCTCAAGCTCACGGACGTTCACGCCGGTTACGGAGCGACTCCGATTCTCTTCGGCGTCTCGCTGGAGGTGCGCGCCGGCGAGGCGGTCGCGCTGCTCGGGCGGAACGGAATGGGCAAGACGACGCTCCTGAAGACTGCCATCGGCTTTCTCGAGCCCTGGCGCGGGGAGATCGAGTTCGAGGGCATCGTTCTGACCCGGCGCGCGCCGCACGAGATCGCCCGGCTCGGCGTGGGCTTCGTCCCCGAGAACCGCCGGATCTTCCCCGGACTCACGGTGCGGGAGAACCTCGAGCTCGGGCTCTCGGCCGCCGCGGATCGATCCGCCGCGGTCCGTCGCCGGCGGCTCGACGAGGTGTTTCATCATTTCCCGCGCCTCTCCGAGCGCATCGAGCAGCTGGGCAAGACGCTCTCCGGCGGTGAGCAGCAGATGCTGGCGATCGCGCGGGTGATGATGGCCGGCGCCCGGCTCATCCTGATGGACGAGCCGACCCAGGGGCTGGCGCCCGCGTTCATCCGGCACATCCGCGACATGATCGCCGAGCTCAAGCGCCTCGGCGTGACGGTGCTGCTGGTCGAGCAGAACGCGCGCGTCGCGCTCTCGGTCTGCGACCGCGGCTACATCATGGAAAAAGGCTCGATCGTCTTCGCCGCCTCGTCACACGAGCTCAGGGAGAGTCCGGTAACGCGTGAAAAGCTGGGCGTCTGACGCGATCTTCGGGGCGACCCGGCGCCAGTCACTGGTCCGCGCGGGCCTCGCCATCGTCCTCCTGGGCGCGGTCCTCTGGTTTCTGCCGGTGCGCCGCCCTGGAGAAGAAGGCGGCCATCACGGGGCCGCGGCGCCCCGTGTCGATCTCTTCGAGAAAGCCGGCGTCGTCGAGCTGAAGGAGGGTCAGCCGGCGCCCAGCTTCTCGCTCGCCACGCTCGACGGCGGGATGGCCTCGCCGGCGGACCACCGCGACAAGCTCGTCATCCTGAACTTCTGGGCCACCTGGTGCCAGCCCTGCACGCTCGAGATGCCGTCGCTCGAGGCCTTGTGGAGCCGGTATCGCGACCGTGGTCTGGTCATCATCGCCGTCTCGGTCGACCGTGGCGCGCCCCGGGCCCTCCTCGAGCCCTACGTCCGCAATCTGAAGCTCACCTTCCCGATCCTCCTCGATCCGGACGCCAAGACGTCCGCACGGTGGAGAGTCACCGCGATTCCGGCGACGTTCATCGTGCGGCCCGGCGGCGACGTAGCCGGCATGGTGACGGGCGCGCGCGAGTGGAACAGCAACGAGATGCGCGCGCTCGTCGAGCGCCTGCTGTCGCACGGGCAGGCCCACCGGTGACGCACGCGAGATCGCTGGACGCCGATCGGCGGCGGGCGCAGAATTCTCCTGTCCACGGACCCGCAGACGGAGGCTCGGACATGTGGGGCGACCGCCGGGCGTTCCTCAGACGCGCGGGCATGAGCCTGGTCGTAGCCGGCATCGCCGGTGCGACGCGGGACACGATCGCGCAAACCGGGAGCAGGAAGATGAAGCCGACAGCGCACGACGTCCTTCTCGTGATCGACGTGCAGAACTGCTTCACGCCGGGCGGCTCGCTGGCCGTGAAGGACGGCGACCAGATCATCCCGCTCGTCAATCGCCTCGCGGGTGCCTTCGAGCACGTCGTGCTCACGCAGGACTGGCACACGCCCGGCCACATCTCGTTCGCGTCGTCGCATTCCGGCAAGAAGCCGTTCGAGACGACACAGCTACCCTACGGAACCCAGGTGCTCTGGCCGGATCACTGCGTGCAGGGCACGCCGGGCGCCGATCTGCACAAGGACCTCCGCATCCCGCACGCCGAGCTGATCATCCGCAAGGGCTATCGCAAGCACATAGACTCGTACTCGGCGTTCTATGAAGCCGACGGCAAGACGACGACGGGGCTCGCCGGCTATCTGCGCGACCGCGGGCTCACACAGGTCTTTTGCGTCGGGCTCGCCACCGACTTCTGCGTCGCGTGGTCGGCGATCGACGCGCGCAAGGCTGGGTTCGGGGCGCTCGTCATCGAGGACGCTTGCCGCGGCATTGACACCGAGGGTTCGCTGGCGCGGGCGTGGAAGGAGATGGTTGCTGCCGGCGTCAAGCGCATCACTTCCGCGGACATCTCCGCTTAGCGTCTCCGTGACCACCGCCGCTGGAGGCGGGCGTGGGCTCGCCTGGTGCGGTCGTGCGTCGCTCGGGCTGAGGGCGTCGAATGCCGCCGATCGTTCGCCGTTACATCAAGACAAGCTTCGTGTTTCTCGTGGCTGGGCTGCTGCTCGGCGGTTATGGGCTGGTCGCGGAGTTTGCGGTCGGTCGGTATCCGTCGCGCCTGTTCATCACGGCGCACGTCCATCTACTGCTCGTCGGCTTCATGCTGATGCTCGTGATGGGCGTGGCGACGTGGATGTTCCCGCGCCCGGCCCGGGACGACGCGCGGTATCGGCCGGCGCTCGCCGAGGCCTTCTACTGGATCACGACGCTCGGCACCGCCCTGCGGGCGATCGCCGAGGTGGCCGGGGGCGTCGTGGAAAGCCCCCCGCTTCGCGCCCTAATCGTGCTCGGCGGCTCAGCCCAGCTCGTCGGCGCCTTGCTGTTCGTCGTGAATATGTGGTGGCGGGTGCGCATGCCCGTCACGCCTGCCACCAGCCCGTTAGACCGGCGCGTCGCTCCCGGTCACCGCGACGATTGAGCCGCCTGCTACGAGATGGCGCGGGCGATCAGAAAGGCGGCGGCCGCGGCGAGCCCGCCGATCAGCACCGTCTGCAGCGCGCTCCGGGCCGGCCGGGCGCCGGTGAAGCGTCCCTTGATCCAGCCGAAGACGGCAAGCGCCGTTCCGGTCACGGCGATCGACCACGGCAGCGCGCCGTGCGCGCTCGAGTGCAGCATGTAGGGGCCGAGCGGGATGAGGCCTCCGACGACATACGCGGCGGCGATGACCGCGCCGCTCCTCACTGCCCGGCGCGGATCGGGCTTCTCGAGCCCGAGCTCGAAGCGCAGCATGAAGTCGCGCCATGCCTCCGGGCGCTTGCGCAGCGCTTCGACCACCGGAGTGCTCTCCTCGGCGGTGAGGCCGTGGGACTGCAGGAGCTCCATGACCTCCAGCGCCTCCACCTCGGGCTTCTGCTCGATCTCGAGCTGCTCGCGTTGGCGCTCGTTCGCGTAGTGCTCGACGTCGCTCTTCCCCGCCAGGTAGCCGCCGAGCCCCATCGCGATCGAGCCGGCCGCAATCTCGGCCAGCCCGGCGGTGACGACGAGCGAGGGCTGGTCGATGGCGCCGGTGAGTCCCGCCGCCAGCGCGAAGGGGACAGTCAGGCCGTCCGCGAGGCCGATGACGGTGTCCCTCACGACGAGGCCGGAGGTGAAGTGGTGCTCGACGTGCGGCGTGATCGGCATGGCTCCTCCCCCCGAGCTACGCTCTCGCGCCAGGCGGCCGGGCCGCGCTACCGCGCGAGCGGAAGGTCGTCGCGGTTTCCCCACTCGCTCCACGACCGGTCGTAGCCGACGAGCCGCGGATAGCCGAGCAGGCGCAGGACAAAATAGCTCTGGGCGGCGCGATGATGGGTCTGGCAGTAGGTGACGACCGTCTTGTCGGGCGTGATCGCCTGCGCGGCGTACATGGCGCGCAGCTCGTTCACCGGCTTGAAGGTGCCGTCGGGGCGCAGATTCTGCTTCCATTCGACGTTGACCGCGCCGGGAATGTGGCCGCCCCGCTTGGCGCGCACGTCCTTGCCGGTGTACTCGGCCGGCGAGCGCGAGTCGAGCAGGGCCACGGTCGGATCGTTCAGCCGGTCGCGCACCCATTCGGCGCTCGCCACACGGTCCGGCGCGAGGGCCGGACGATAGTCGGTGCGCGCGACCGAGGGCACGACAGTCGTTTCGGGCCGCTTCGCCCGGCGCCACACCGGAATACCGCCGTCGAGCAGCGACACGGCGCGATGCCCGAAGACGTCGAGCGTGAAGAAGAGACGCGCGGCGTCCAGGCTGTCGCTGTCGTCGTAGATGACCACGTGGGTGTCGGGGCCGATCCCGAGGTCGCCGAAGACGCGCGCGGCCTCCGCCGCAGTGGGGAGCCGGTAGCCCCCCTCCCGCACCTTGACCCGGATGTCGTCGACGCTCAGATAGACCGCGCCGGGAATATGGCCTCGGCGGTATTCCTTCCGCTCCGACACCATGTCCACGATGCGAAGATTGGCGTCGTTCAGATGCGCCTCGAGCCACGCTCCGTCGACGAGACGCTGGGCGGCGAGCACCGGACTCACCGACAGGAGCAGCGCCCACGTCGTCGTCAGGAGAATCGCGAGTCGTCGCGGCATAGGCCCATCTTACATGTCAGCGCATCTCGGCCAGCGTCACCTTTAGCTTCACCGACGTCTTCTCGCGGCGGGCGGCCATCTCGATGACGTCGCCGACCTTGTACTGGCCGAGGAGGTTTCGCAGGTCGCCCAGGCTCTTTACCGGCTGGCCGCCGACCGCCACGATGATGTCGCCCTGGCGCATCCCGGCTTTCGCGGCCGGTCCGCGGGGATCGAGCCGGGCGACTAGAACGCCGCGGTCAACCGGGAGATCGTAGGCCGCGGCGACCTGGGGCGTCACGCTGACGGGCACAATCCCGATCACCGGACGCACGATGCGTCCGTGCGCGAGCAGCTCCTGAATGATCGGCTTGGCGCTGTTGATCGAGATCGCGAAACCGATTCCCTGCGCCCCCTGGATAATCGCGGTGTTGACCCCGATCACCTCGCCGGTCATCCGGATCAGCGGGCCGCCGGAGTTGCCGGGGTTGATCGCCGCGTCCGTCTGGATGAGATCGTGCAGCGTCGGGCCGCCCGGATCCTCGATCGAGCGCGCGAGCGCGCTGACCACGCCGACGGTCACTGTCGGGCCGCCTTCGAGCCCGAGCGGGTTACCGATGGCGATGACCGTCTCGCCGATCTCGAGCTTGGCGGAATCGCCGAGCTGCGCCACTGGGAGGTCGCGGGCGTCGATCTTGACGACCGCCAGATCAGTGATGGGATCGGCGCCGATCAGTTTGCCGGGAAACGCGCGCCCGTCTGGCAGGGTCACCCGGATTTGCTGGGCGCCCTGAACGACGTGGTTGTTGGTGAGCACGTAGCCGCGGGCGTCGAAGATGGCACCGGAGCCGACGCCCTGCGCCGGCACCGCCCGCAGCAGCGCGTCGTAGGTCACCTGCCGGGTCGCGATGTTCACCACCGCCGGCCTCGCCTTCGCCACGACGGCGGGAATGCCGGTGCGCTCCTGAGCGCGGGCGGGCGACGTCAGGAGCAGCGCGGCGACGATCGTCAGGGCGAGCCTCGGCAGGGCGTGTCTCTCCATGCGAGCGCATTATCCCCGCGCGAGGGCTCGATGGTCCAGCGCCTCTCGGCGGCGGGTGGCGGGCCGACCAGGATGCGGGGCGACTACTCGCGGCATCCGAGTTGCCCGATAATGGCGCTGTTGGGCATCATGCAGAACCACACGTTCGACGAGATCAAGGTGGGCGACCGGGCGAGCCTTCGCACGCTGATCCGCTTGGACGTCGAGGCAGCTCGAGTATCCCGGCGACGCTCAGCTCGCGGGGCTCGCGCTCGGCGCATGGGTGCCGATCGTCCTCACCAGTCGCGCCGACGACCCGCCCGCGCGGATGGCCTCGTGCGCGATCGCGCTCCTGTTCGCACGGGGGGCCCGAAGCCTTGAGCCGGGTGCTCCTGGTTCTCAACGCAGGGTCGTCGTCCATCAAGTTCTCGGTGTACGAGGTCGGCGAGCAATCGGCCGCGCTCGCGCCGCTCTTCCGTGGAGAGGTCGACGGCCTGGGGGCGCGCCCGCGCTTCGTCGCGCGTGACCAGGCCGGGACCGGGCTGGCCGACGAGGCGCTGGCGTCCAGCGCGACCCACGACGACGGGCTCGGCGCGATCCTCTCCTGGATCGAAGCCGGCACGGCGAACGCCGCAATGATCGCCGCGGGGCACCGCGTGGTCCACGGCGGGGTCCGCTACGCGAGCCCGGTGCGCATCACCCCGGACGTGATGCGGGAGCTCGAGGCGCTGGTCCCGCTGGCGCCGCTCCACCAGCCTCACAATCTCGAGCCTATCAAGGCGCTCGCGAAGCGTCGCCCGGCGCTGCCGCAGATCGCGTGCTTCGACACGGCCTTTCACACCACCCAGCCGGCGGTCGCGCGAGCGTTCGCGCTCCCGCGGGCCCTCGGCGAGGCTGGCATCAAGCGCTACGGGTTCCACGGTCTCTCCTACGAGTACATCGCGAGCGTACTGCCCGAGCATCTCGGCGACAGCGCCGACGGTCGGATCGTGGTGGCCCACCTGGGCGCGGGGGCCTCGATGTGCGCCATGCACGGCCGGCGAAGCGTCGCAACGACGATGGGCTTCACCGCCCTGGAGGGGCTGCCCATGGGCACGCGCACCGGCTCGATCGATCCGGGCGTGATCCTCCATCTCATGACCGAGCGCGGAATGTCCGCCGACGAGGTCACCGAGATCCTGTACAAGAAGTCGGGGTTGCTGGGGCTGTCCGGTGTGAGCTCGGACGTGCGCGATCTGCTCGCCAGCGACTCGCCGCACGCGGCCTGGGCGCTCGACGTCTTCGTCTACCGGGCGGGCCGCGAGCTGGGCTCGCTCGCCGCCGCGCTCGGCGGGCTCGACGCGCTCGTGTTCACCGCGGGGATCGGCGAGCACGCCGTACCGATCCGCGAGCGGATCTGCCGCGAGGCGGCGTGGCTCGGCGTTCAACTCGACGACGGGGCGAACCAGCGGGGCGGACCGTGCATCAGCGCCAGGGGCAGCCGCGTGACGGCGTGGGTCATCCCTACCGACGAGGAGCTGATGATCGCGCGCTACACGCTGAGTGCCACGTGAGGATCGTTGGCATGGCGGCGAAGACGAGGACGAAGTAGAGCGCGCCGGCCCGTAGCGGCGTCGCTATCCGGCCCGTAGCGTATTCCCGACGAGCGAGGTGGAGGCGAAAGCCGCGAATGGCTTGGCGAGAAACGCGGCGGTGCGCGCCGCCATGGATGCTGTCCGGCTCGCCTCGGAGGCGAAGCAGGATCGGCGCCATCGACGCGCCGCTTACGCGGTCTTCACGAACGCGCGCAGCAGGTCGGTCTCCGAGATGATGCCAACGAGCACGCCGCCGTCGACGACCGGCAGGGCGCCGATCCGGTGATCGAGCATGAGCACTGCGGCGTCTCTCGGATCCCTTCCGGCGACGGAAGGTTGAGCCGGATGTCTCGGTCGGTGACGATGCCGAAGAGCTTTCGGCCCGTCCATGACCAGCAGGTGACGGATGTGCTTGACGACCATGAGCTGGCGCGCCTCGATTACCGGCGTGTCGGGATCGCTCGTGATGGGCTCGACGGTCAGCAGATCGCGGACCTTCACGGTCGCCTCCTGCTCGCCCCACTCCACGGCGGGCGCCGCGGCCCCGCGACAGCGCTTTCGCTTCACGATCTCCCCCTGACGGTCAGGACCGGGCAAGTCGCGGCGGCGACGACGCGCCCGGCTACGCTACCCATGAACAGCTTGGCGAGCCCGGAGCGCCCGTGGGTCCCCATGACGATCACGTCCACGCGCTTCGCTCTCGCGAAGCGGACGATCTGCTCGTGGGCGACCCCCTCCAGCAAGGTTCCCGAGGCGCGGACGCCCGCCTTCTTCACCTGCGCCAGCCGCTTCGCGAGCTGCTTCTGCGCCCACGTCCGGCTCGACGCCGCGATCTCGTCGTAGACTTTCGGCGAGATGTACCCCTCACCGGCCACCGGCACGACAGGGCTGAGCACGTGGGCGATCAGCAGCTGGCCGCGGCTCGCCTTCGCCATCTCGACGGCCTTTCTGAGCGCGGCGTTCGACGCCGCGGAGAAGTCGGACGGGTGAAGAATTCGACGCGTCATGTAATGGCCTCCCAGGCGGCGCGGGCGGACATGCGCCGCCGTCTGGCGCATGAGGAACACTGGCATCTCGGCCCGTCCGAGTCGAGCATTCCTGACATTATAGGGTGCAAGGCCGGTCGTCGACGGGGCATCCCTCCCTGGGGCAGAGGTTCTCGGGCAGGACTCGCGTAGACTCCCTGCGTGCCGACGCTCGGGCCGGAGGGGATCTCACGAGCGGACGCCCAGGACCACTGGGGCCATGGTGCCGCTCCCGAGGTCCGGCGCTTTCTTCAGGGGCCTCAGCCCCGCGGCAAGGAGCTCCTCCGAGTCCTCCGTATCATGGTCGAGTTCGTGCGGGGCTTCCGCGCGCTCCATTTCGTTGGACCCTGCGTGACGGTCTTCGGCTCGGCCCGCTTCAAGGAAGATCACCGGTACTACGGGTTGGCGCGTGAGGTCGGGCGCGAGCTGGCGCGCGCGGGCGGTGATGACGGGCGGCGGCCCGGGCATCATGGAAGCCGCGAACCGCGGGGCCAAAGAAACCGGAGGCTACTCGGTCGGCCGCAACATCGAGCTGCCGGCGGAGCAGAGACCGAATCAGTATCTCGACCGCTGGGTCACCTTCCGCCACTTCTTTGTCCGCAAGGTCATGCTCGTCAAGTACTCGTACGCGTTCATCGTGCTGCCCGGCGGGTTCGACACGCTCGACGAGATCTTCGAGACGGTGACCCTCGTGCAAACCGGCAAGATCAAGGGATTTCCGATCGTGCTCGTGGTGCGCGACTTCTGGCAGCCCCTCGTCGAGTTCCTCCGGACCCGACCGCTCGCCGAGGGGACGATCAGCCCCGGGGACCTCAAGCGGCTGACCGTCACCGACTCGCCGGCGGAGGCCGTCCAGGAGGTCACGGAGATCGCGCAGCATCGCTTCGGTCTCACCTACGGCCCGCGGGTGAAGCCGCGCTGGTATCTCGGCGAGCGGAGCGCCCGCGACGCCGGCTCAGTACAGGTGGCAGGCTACCTGATGGCCCGGCGCGACGGCCTTGGCCTCCGGGGCCACCCGCGAGCACTGCTCCATCGCGAGCGGACAGCGCGGGTGGAAGTGACAGCCCGAGGGCGGATCGA
>Ga0075423_10007964_pt1 | contig 10035 bp, 6 predicted proteins | sample SoiMethybrSBSTD2_FD_80114 | JGI IMG/M metagenome (GOLD analysis project Ga0075423, IMG submission 80114) | Bulk soil microbial communities from a Populus tree surrounding site in Tennessee, USA - Soil MetaG P. TD hybrid SBSTD2 | ecosystem: Environmental > Terrestrial > Soil > Tree plantation...
CCGGTGCTGGCGAGCGACGTGCCGGGGGAACAGGCCTCGAAGACACAGCCGATTCCGTCGAAGCCCGCGCCCTACTCGCAGCAGGGACTCGTGGAGGCTGATCTCATCGACTACACGCCGGCCATCAAGGACTCGGCGCTCAAGCTCGCGCAGAAGTGCCGGATGGGTCCGTACTACATCCCGGGCTCGACGACTGATGGGAAGAGCAAGCTGAAATGCTCGTGGTACGCGCCGGGTGCGAGCGGGGGCGTGAACATCGACGGCGGCGGCGCGGTGGATCCCGAGACGGGCATGCTGTACGTCGGGTCGCAGACGGGCATGAGCACGATTCAGCTACAGAAGGACCCGTGCTCGGAGTTTCCGTACAGCTCGATCCACGACAACTGCGGCCTGATCGGCGCGCTGCCGGCGCCGCCGGGCTACAAGCCGGCGAGCGAGCGTGCGGGCGGCTTCGATAATCGCGACGCCGGCTCGCGGATTGGCGGTATCTCGATCGTGAAGCCCAAGGAGTACGGCGGCATCACGGCTTACGATATGAACTCGGGCGACAAGAAGTGGTGGGCGCCTAACGTCGGCATGACTCCGCAGACGTCGAACGATCCGCTCTTCTCGGGCGTGACGCTGCCGCCGGTGGGTGGCCGCGGGCAGGCGCAGATCATCACGACGAAGACGCTCGTGATCTACGGCGCGGGCCGCAACGGCGGGGTGCCGGGGAAGGGGCCGGAGCTCTACGCGGTGGACAAGGCCACCGGCAAGCAGGTGGGCGCGGTGAAGATCCCGGCCAAGACCACGGCGGTGCCGATGACGTTCCTGCACAACGGAAAGCAGTACATCGTGTTCGCGATCGGGGCGGGGTCGAATACGTCGCTCGTGGCGCTCACTTTGCCCAAGGCTGGAGCGGCGGGAACGGGCGGGAATCGGGAATAGGCGGCGCGCTTTGCGCGCGCCCGGGAACAGGGAACCGGGAACCGTACCTCTCTACCTGGATGATCGCGATCCCTCGCTTCGCTCGGGATGACACAGCTTGTCATCCCGAGCCGACAGGCGAGGGATCGCGCTCGTCCCGATAGAGAGCCCGTTCGGGTTCCCGCCAGCAGCAGTCGCTACCGCAAGACCTCGCTGAGAGGACAGGAGAACCCAGCAAGGACGCCTTCTCCATCCAGCGGCTCGTCCTCGCCGACAATCGTTAGGCTCCCGTCCTGGCGATACAAGCGCGCCTCGGCACGCTGCGGATCGATCACCCACACGAGCCGAGTGCCAGCCTCGAGCCATTGGGCGACTTTCGCCAGGTATTCACCCGGCCGGTCATCGGGCGAGAGGATTTCCGCGACGAAGTCCGGAGCGAGTGCCGCGTAGCCCCGGCGCGGGATCTCCGCGGCGCGTTCTCGAGAGACGAACGCGACGTCCGGACCTCGAACGGTGTCGGGTTTGGACGCGATCCTGAATCCCGTATCCTGGCCGAACACCACTCCGAGCGCATTCCGCCGTACATGGTCGGTAATGAAATACGCCAGGTTTGCCTGAATCCGTCCGTGCTCCGTGCTGGGCGGTTCTCGAACGACCAGCCGCCCGTGCACGAGCTCCGTGCGTTTGCCCGGGAGGCGGATCTGCTCGAGGTCCTCTGCGGTGAGCAGGTTCGATTCGGAGGGCGCAGGCATGACCATACGATCACCTCGGCTCGGCGAGTCCAGCAAGGGAGCCACAGAGTAGGCCAACCGATACAACTTCGCATCACCGTTATTGCGCGTGGCCTGGCACGTGGTTGCACCGAGCTTTCCCGCGGGCTAGACTCCGCCGCTGAACCCCGTGGCCGATCAAACTCATCAATCGAGGTTCGGTGTTCGAACTTCGGACGTTCGGAGGCGTCGCGCTCCTTCGCGACGGTATCCCCGTGACCGGCCCCGCGATCCAACGCCGCCGGCTGGCTGTGCTCGTGCAGTTGGCGGCCGCCGGTGAGCTCGGAATAAGTCGCGACAAGCTGGTCGCCCGGCTTTGGCCTGAGAGCGGCGAGGAACCGGCACGCAAGGCGTTCGCACAGACCGTTTACGCCCTGCGTCGCGCGCTTGGCGATGATCATCTCGTCGATGGGACGTCGGTGCTCCACTTGAACACCTCGCTCATGAGTAGCGACGTCCGACGGTTCAACGACGCGATTGCGCGAGGCGATCTCGTCGGCGCCGTCGCGGAATACGGTGGACCGTTTCTGGACGGATTTCACGTCCCCGACTCGGTGGAGTTCGAGCACTGGGGGGACGAAGAGCGCCAGCGGCTGCAGCGAGAGTACGCGCGGTCGCTGGAAAAGCTCGCGGAGGATGCCAACGGGCGCGCGGACCACACCGTCGAGGCCGAGTGGTGGCGGCGTCGCGCCGCGATCGATCCGCTGGACACACGCGTTGGCGCGCGACTCATGGAAGCGCTGCATGCGTCTGGCGATCTCGCGGCGGCGCTGCAGTACGCGCGCGTTCACGACGCGCTCGTGCGCGAAGAGCTCGGAGACTCGCGACAAAGTCCGCTGGTGGAGCTCGGGCAACGCCTCCGTTCCCGCCCGGTCGCGGACCTTCCATCGCGGGCAACGCCGGGATCAGGGACGCCAGCGCTGGTCCCGGTAGCGGCATTGCCGCCGGTTCCTGTAGAGCCGCGACCGGCCGAGTTGCCACGACCGGCCGAGTTGCCACGACCGGCCGATGCCACGCTCGGGCCGCCCAAGCGTCCATGGCGGTTGGTCGCCGGGGTCGCTCTCGCCGCGGCACTCGTCGGCATCGGGTGGATCTACGCCACCCGCCCCGACGACCGCGTGATGGTCGCTGAAGGCAACCATACGACGCTCGCGGTGCTTCCATTCGTGACGCTCACGCCGGGAGGCGACCTGGATTTCCTGCGTGTCGGCATCGCCGACGCGATCATCACCCAGCTCGCGAACGCGAAGCAGCTCCGGGTTAGGCCGACGAGCGCGATCCTGAGGTTCGACAGCCAGCGCGTCGACCCGCGCCGGGCGGGGCGGGCGCTCGCCGCGGAGTATCTGCTGCTCGGCACCGTCCAGGACATCGGTGCCCGCCTCCGCGTGAGCGTCCAGCTGATCGGCGCTGGCGAAGGCACACCGCGGTGGGGAGAGAGCTACGAGCTGTCTCGCGCCGACCTGTTCGCGCTCCAGGACTCCGTGGCGCGCCGCGTGGTGGATGTGCTTCCCGTTAGGCTGAGCGAGGCCGAACGGGAGCGGCTGTTCCGGCGATACACGGCCAACACCGCGGCGTACGAGGCGTATCTCCGGGGGCGGGGCGACCTCGCGCGACACACCGAGACCGGGACGAGGGCCGCGATTCGAGCGTTCTCCGAGGCACTCGCCCTGGACTCGGGCTATGCGCTCGCGTGGGCCGGACTCGGCATGGCGAGCGCCGAGATGCATCTGCGGTTTGCGACGGGGCCCGCTGCGAATGCATGGAGAGATTCGGCACAACAGCAGACGCAGCGCGCGCTCGCCCTCGACTCATCGCTCGCCGAAGTTCACCAGTCGCTCGCCGCGGTGGCGCGGAAGAGCGACTTCGACTGGGACCGCACGATATCCGAAGGCCGACGCGCTATCGAGTTGAGCTCGAGTCTCGACCTGCCGTATTACTACGTCGCCGGAGCGTTCTATCACCTCGGGTTGTTGAACGAGGCCGAGCGCGAAGTGCGCGCCGGAAAGGAGGTGAATCCCGCCGGTGACGATCTCGAACAGCTGCTCTCGCACGGTGTGACGTCGCTGCTCGCGGGGCGGTATCAGGACGCAGTCAACGCGCTCGAGCAAGCCGATCGGCTGGGCGATCGATCCGTCTCCGGAACCTATCTCGCGGAGGCGAAATACTACGCGGGTCACCGGGCGGAGGCGGAGGCGATTCTGCGCGAGCTCATTCGTTCAGGCTCGGCGTCGGCGGCAGCCCGCGCACGAGCCATCCTGGCCAGCACTCTCGCGGCGGCCGGCTCGCGCGATGAGGCGCGCACGCTCCTCCAGAGCGCCGAGGGTGGCTACATGGGCCATCATGTCGCGTACAGCATCGGTACGGCGTACGCGCAACTCGGTGACCCGCGCGCGGCGGTGCGCTGGCTGGAACGCGCGGCGGCGACAGGGTTCCCGTGCTACCCGTGGTATGCCCGCGACCCGCTGCTCACGCCGATCCAATCGGATTCGGGGTTCAGGCGATTGCTGGATGAGCTGCGCGTGACGACGGACCGTGCGCGTCGGCGGTACGCGTCGCCGGCCGCGGCCTCCGGATTGCCGACCTAACGGCGCCTAACGAGCCAACGCATCGAGGACCGGCTCAGACCGGGTGTCCGCCCGATGTGTCGTCTCACGATCCACGATGAGGCGAAGGTGTAATGGATTAAGCGCCGCGTCGAATACGATCGTAAGACGCTACGCCTCGTCTCGTTACCCTTCGCCCCATGAGGCATGGGCACTCGAGCGCTCCTCCACGACACTGTGCGAGCAATCGGCCGACCCGCGGCGATCGGAGCGCTGCTGAGCGCGCTGATCGCGGCACCCGCCCAGGCGCAGGTGTTGATTGGCATGCTGCTCGGCGGCTCGCTCGCATCCGAGACCTTCAACATCGGGTTCGAGATCGGCATGAACCTGTCCACCGTGGAGGGGTTGGATGGAGCGTCACGGGCCCGCGGCACGCTCGTCGGCCTCTTCGCCTCGTGGAGGTTCAGCGAGCATTACCACCTCTACACCGGGATCATGCCCCTGTCGAGCAAGGGGGCGAAGGATGCCGATCCCATCCCGCTGAACGATCCGACGCTCGATCCCATCCTTGCCACCGGCAAGATGGAGCGCGACCTCGGCTACTTCGACATCCCCATCATCCTGCAGCTCGCACAGCGACGCGATGGCGGCTTCCGCGTCGGCGCCGGCCCGCAGATCGGGATTCTTTTGTCGGCCAAGGATCGCTACGCGGGTGTGACACCGCAGGGCACTCCGGTGACCATCGAGAACGACATCGAAAACGCCACACAGCGATTCGACGCGGGTGTCGCGTTCGACGCAGAGTACCGGTTCACCGGCGTACCGCTCGCGATAGGCGTGCGCTACTACTATGGGCTCACCGATGCCATGAAGGGCTCGGGATCAGCGCTCCACAACCAGGTCCTGAGCGGGTCAGGCCGAATCTCGCTGGGCGTCAATCGCCAGAAGAAAGAGCCGGAGCCGAAGAAGTGACTCTCACTTTATCCCGCATTGCGAGGACGGTCAGGAGCACGGCTTGTGGTGTCTCACGCAGCGGTGTATGCTCTCGTGACCACGCCAATGCCGGCTGACTTGAAGTGTGAGTCTTTCGAGGAGGCCGCATGCATTCGCGCGCGCGCCGTCGCCCGGTTGATCGTCCCCTGTTGGCCGCTGTCGCAGTTATCGTCTTCTCGGCATGTCAGGCCCCGAATGATCCGGTTGACGCGCGAACGGGTGCGCTGACGACGTCGGTCCAGGCCGCGCCCGTGGTGGGCGCGAAGGCCAAGATAAGAATCAAATCCCTGTCGCTGTCGACGACGACGTTGATCGTTGCCGGCCTATCATCCAGCTACACCGTCACGCTCCAGAACAGCGGGGCTGACGCGGCGAACCTCGCGTTGAGGGGAGAGGTCGTGCAGGGCGCGGCGAACCGCGTAACCGGCGACACCAACAACGTCTGCGGTAGCGGATCCGGAGTCGCGCCGAAGGGCTCGTGCAGCACGTCGAATCCCATCTCGGTGTCGAACGTGACCGCGGGAAGCGGATGGCTGGCCGGCGGGTCGGCGATCTTCCGACTCACGCTGCTCCAATTCGACCCCACTGCACCGAGGGGCACTCCGCCCACTATCCTCGACGTCCGCGAGGTGGCGGTGACACTCGTCGGCATCCTCTTCACGTCCATAACTGACCTCACCAACGACACATTACGGATCAACCAGGACTCCATACTGTTCTCGATCACGTTCAACAACAGCACGGGCACCGCACAGGACAGCGTCTTTGTATTGACGTTTGTGGACCAAGGATCTGTGACGAAACTTGAATCGTTTCGTGACGCGGATTGTGGTGGGGCACCCCGTCAAGTCCCCGTCGGCCCATGCACCATGGGGATGGTCGCGAAGGCGTTCTCGAGTGGGGCTGACTCGCTCACCATCGGTCCCGCGGTCTTCCGGGTAGACATCGTGCAAAAGGCGGGCGTCGTTCGCGACCGTAGAACCTTCCCGGTTTTCCTACTCAAGTTCGGAACGCCCTAGGCGCAGGTCCAGCGCGTCCCGGTCACGGATTCAACCAGTAGTTCACCTTCACGACGAAGATGTTGTCCGGCCGTGCGCTGAACAGCGCGCGCCGGTCACGGCCCAACGCGAAATCGCCATAGGGCGCCATGTCGGCGCGCTGCTGCTGCCACGCCACGTACAGGGTGGACCCTTGGCGCCACTCCCATCGTAGAACGGCATTGCCGCGCAGCGACCGCAGATTGAAGTCGAGGTCGGGCGTCGTACCCGTGTAGGGAACGAAATCGAACGTCTTCGGCGCCACGAGCTGCGTGGTCGCGCCGTAATCGGCGCTCGAGATGAGCGGCTGCACGTACGTCTCCAGCGTGAGACGTGGCGTGAACGTGAGGTTGAATCGCGTCTCCAGCCCGACCTCGGTTTGATCCAGCGGCGCGAAGACGTAGCGCTTCCCGAACGTCGGCGTGTACGACGAATCATTCACCGTGGCGACGTACTGAGCGGCGACGCGTTGCCTTTTCACCGACGGCGCCACCGTCAGGTTCCAGCGACTGGATCCTTTCACCCCCACCTCGACGCTCGCCTCCGAGCTCCACTGATCGTAGTCGCCGCGCGTGACGCTCAGCCCCAAACCCACCGTCACCGGCTTCCGCGTATCCGACTCCATCATCAGGTTCGCCGCGTTCTGCGCCGGCCGAAGCGCCATCGGCCCGCCACGCGTTAGGCGGTCATCGTACGCCGTGAAGAAGCGCTGGGCATTGGCGAACACCGTCCAATAGCCCACCGTCTGTGCCTCGAAGCTCAACGTCCCGATCGTCAGGATGGGATCGAACGCATAGTTGTGCTCCGAGCGAATCGCCGCCCCCGTCTCCCACCGACGCCAGACCGCACCTGGACGGTTCTCGACGTATCGGACATCGAGCTCCGCGTCCTGCCTATCGGTGCGATACGAGAACCCCATGTCGTTCACCTCGTACCGCGGGCTCGTGAGCGCGCCGGCGAGCGATCCGCGCCAGTGCTCCCCCTGCTGCTTGGCCAGCGACATGTTCACCGAATACCCCGCGAGCGATGTCGCACTCGAGTCGACGCCCAGATGATCCGCGTCCGGGCGCTGCAGGTAGTGGTTAGGCTGCTCCTGCACGAGCACCATCGCGCTCGGCGTCCCCGCGATTCGACTTCCCTCCGCGTCGCCCTGAATCACCCATGTTCGATCTCCGATCTCGTGGCGGAAGTCCATGCCGCCCGCGTAGGCCGACTCGCGAAGCGTTGCCGCCAGGGCGTCGGTGTCGAGTCGCCGGTTGACCGCGCTCACGATTCCGCCAACGAACGTTCGGCCATCGTGCATCTCGCGTCGTGCGCGGCCTACGAAGTAGTTCGACAGCGGTTCGACGGTCATCTCGCGATCGACATCATCTGCTGTGCGAAAGCGGGCCGTCTCCTTGTCGGTGACGGCCTCGAGCACCCCGAGGGACCAGCCTCCAGCCTTTCCGGAAAGCTTGGCCGCTCCGAGGATGGTCGTCGCGTGGGGCACGTCAGCTTCCGGCGTCGGTGGGGCCAAGCTTGGCTCGCGGCCGATGCGACGACTGTAGAACAGCTGCCCGCCACTCGTTCCTTCCGCGCCGAACGCGAAGATCTCGCTGCCCTCGACGAAGAACGGGCGCTTCTCCTCGAAGAACGTCTCGTACACGCCGAGGTTCACGACGGCCGGGTCGACTTCGACCTGCCCGAAATCCGGGTTGATGGTCGCGTTCACCGTTAGGTTCGAGCTCGCGCGCATCACGAGATCGAGCCCGGCTGTCGCGCTGTATTCCGAACCGGTCTGGTAGGGATTGAGGCCGCGATCAATGTACTCGGCGCGACTCACCGTATACGGAAGAAACTCGAGCCGCTTGCCCGCCTGCACGTTATGCAGGCCCGACAGATGGCCGTACCGCGGCACACCACCGCGCTCTTTCTTCGGCACGAACGTCGAGACGTCGTACTCGTGGTTGCGGCCGATCACGCGCTCGAAGAGGATGCCCCACACCTGGGTCTCCGCGGAGCCGAACCGGAGCTGGCTGAACGGGATCCGATACTCGGCGGTCCAGCCGGTGCTGTCGCGCGACGTCGCGACGTCCCACACCGGATCCCACGAGTTGTCGTCCTGATCGATGGTCTTCACTTCATCGCGCCGGACTCCCGCGGGGTTCACGTCGAAGCCGAAGGCCGTTCGGTGATCGTGGTAGCTGTCGATCATCACGCCGAACCAGTCGGAGTCGCCGAGCGGCATGTCGCGGCGCCCGAGCCTTGCCGTGATACGCCCCGAGTCGTGAAGTCGCGTGCCGACGTACAGCGCATCGTCATCGTAGACGACTCGAACTTCCGTCTTCTGCGACGCGGGCTGTCCCTCGAGGGGATCGACTTGAGTGAAGATGTCGGTTACCGGCGCCTCGGCCCATGCCGCCTCTTCGAGCTTGCCGTCGAGATGAATACGGCCGGTGGCGCGTACCGCCCTGGACTCGGGCAATGATGATGGCGCGATCGAGGTGCTATTGGCTTGCGCGTGCGCTGACGCGGCGGACGCCGTTACGACCGACTGTAACAGAACAGAAACGAGAATGCGGCGCTGACGGCCCATGTGACGGCAGGCGTGATCGCTCGGTTAGGCGCGTGACGGACAATCCAGGAGTCCCATGCGAAAGTTGTCATCGAGTTTCGTAGTCACAACACTCCTCATGCTTTCCGCCTGTGACCGTGACACGACCGGTCCAGCGAAGCCAGACAACCGAACCCTGTCCGCCGTGATCGATGGTGCGAGCTGGAGCGCAGTCTCGATTACCATCGATAGCCTGGCGCCATCATCGATCGCCATTTTCGGCACGAAGGCGAACCAACCGCTTGCGATAGCAATCCCGGCGGACCAGGGGCCGGGTACGCAGACTGTCGGGTCCACGACTCCGGTTTTTGCGGGGCTCATCCTCGGGTCGCAATCGTGGTTGGCGAGTCGGACGCAGGGCGGGGCGGGCAGCGTCACGCTCACGACGGTCACGCCGGGCCACATCGTGGGCACGTTCGAATTCACCATGGCGGCGCATGAGGGCGCATCCCCTGCGGAACGACGGGTGACCTCGGGCAAGTTCGACGTGAGATACTGAGATACGGCCGCGCGGTTGGAAGAGCGCCGATCAGCGCAACCGCCCTATCAACCGGCCCGCACTATCCTCGGCGACGACGAAGCGCGCGACTTGCCGGCCCAGCTCGAGCCCGACGTCGTTGTCGAATCGGTAGTGGACGCCCGCGTACAAGCGCGACATCGCCGCCTCCTCGGCGAGCCTCGTCACCTCGGCGCGAGCCTCAGGCACGAAATGGCCGAACGTTTCGGCGATCGCGCCGGAGAGGCAGGCGTGCCCGGACGGATACGACGGGAAGTTCGGCAGCGTTAGGCGTTCGGCAAGGCGGATCGTTGAGTCCGCCTGCGTTGGCCGAATCAGCCAGTAGTGGTACTTCGCGTCAGTGCACGCGATCCCGGCATCGTAGGTCGCGATTCCGACGAGAGCGAGGGTGTGCGCCGCTCTGACTTCGTCCGCGCGATATCGCGTCAGCGCGTCGTTCATGATTTTCGCCCACGAATCCACGGCCGCCTCGAGGCCCCAGCGCTGCGCAATGCTTGTCTGCTCGGGCGTACGCTCGCGCGCGACACGCCGCACTAGGTCGATCACTGCCTCCTGGTAGCGGACATCGAGACTGATGAGCGGCTCGTCGAGCAGCAGAAGCTGCGGCTCGCCAAGCAGCGCCTGCGCCAGCAACAAACGCTGCCGCTCCCCGCCCGACATATCGGATAAGGACCGA
>Ga0075423_10007965_pt1 | contig 10034 bp, 4 predicted proteins | sample SoiMethybrSBSTD2_FD_80114 | JGI IMG/M metagenome (GOLD analysis project Ga0075423, IMG submission 80114) | Bulk soil microbial communities from a Populus tree surrounding site in Tennessee, USA - Soil MetaG P. TD hybrid SBSTD2 | ecosystem: Environmental > Terrestrial > Soil > Tree plantation...
CGTTGACAGCCTCGCCATTGTTACCGGAGATCACGTTCCTGGCAGCCGCTGTTTCGCCACCGATGAGTGTGTTCGCACCAAATGAATTAATACCAACAAAATTCGGTAGCGATTTCGTGCCGGTAATGTCCGTTCCGATCAAGTTACCTTGAATGGTAGTACCGAGCCCGTTGGTTGAGATCCCGCTTGAGTTTCCGGAAATCAAATTGCCGGCGCCCGCTGTGGTCCCGCCGATCACATTATTTATAAACGGCGTACTCGGGATACTTATTCCGACGTTGTTGATGTTGAACGTTGCCGTTCCTGCCGCATTGGTTCCTATAAAGTTTCCCTGAATCAGGTTGCTGTTGCCGGTTATTTCAATGTTCACAAATCGACTCGCAGAAATAACGTTGCGCGCTGCGGCGGTGGTCCCTCCTATCAGATTGTTTGAAGAAGTGAAAACAGAAAGTCCCACATTATTTGCGCGCGCGCTGGTGCCTGTGGCATCGACGCCGATGTAGTTACCCTGAATTACGTTGTTGTCGCAGGTGTTCAGCGAGAGACCACTACCGTTATTGAAGTTAATAATCGACAGACCCTTCACAGTACTGCCGCCGGCTTTGATAACCAGGCCGTTGCCGTTGCTGATTAGGGTTCCATCCACTTCGACGCGCGGTGAGCCTGCGAATCCGGGTTGGGTAGTGGCATCGATCACGACCTGGTCGGTTATTTCCGGTAGCGCCGTCAACAACTTGATGTTTTTTATTTCCGAACCCGGAATATTGAACGTAATCGTGTCTTTGCCGGGCGTGGCGTTCGCATTGAGAATGGCCTCGCGCAGCGAACCCGCCCCGTGATTGTTGTCATTCGTCACCACAAAATTTTGCCGGGTGGCGGCGAAGTTTGCTGCTTGCACTGCGCTCAGGTTGTTGAAGGTTTGGCTTGGCGGTGTGAAACTGAAACCAATCATTGACGGCGTGACGGTGTAGTTGCCACCGCCGGCGAGTTCAAACGAATAGTTTCCGTTGCTGTCGGTCGTCCTCAATCCGGGCTGAGATCCACTGAGTGTCACGGTGACACCCGGGATGCCGACGCCATTCTCAGTCACCTGTCCGCTGACTACGAAAAACGCCGCGCCCGTCGCGGTCGCGGTGAAATCCAAGACTTGATCGCTGTTCAGATTGTTGAAAGTCTGACTCGCCGGCGTGATCGTGAAGTGCGGCTTCGTCGCACTGACAGTAAAATTTCCACCTTCGCGCAGATGTGAAAACTCGTACGACCCATCGCCATCAGTTGTTATCGAAGTTAACGACGAGCCGTCACTCAAAACGACGTCGACTCCACCAACAGGCGTGCCTCCATCCAGCACGTGACCATTGATTATGTACGAGTTTGACAACTTCGAAATGAAGGCGTCGTTGCCCCCACGGCTGAAGGGTTGATAGGAATTCGGAGTCACCGGGAAAATTTGGGAGAAGGCCAGACCGGTAACATAAGCATTTCCAGCCGAATCGAGCGCGATCCCATAAGCTTGTGCGTTGATACCAAAAAAGAATTGCGAGGGCGGCCCGCCGCCGAGGAAGGTCGAATAAACAAAGCCATTGCCGGCCGCATTGATCTTCGTGACGAACGCGTCGTCACCACCCCCGCCGCCTGACGCGGCAAGATACAGAGTTGAAGGCCTCAGAGGATCGATGGCAAGCGCTGCTATGGCGGTCGCGTTGACTCCTTTATTCATCAGCACCCAGGTTTGCCCGCCGTCCGTGCTCTTGAGCAAACCCTGATTGAACTGTGAAAGATTATTCGTCAAAAAATAAAGTGTGGACGCATTTACCGGATCGAAAACGATCTTTCCTGACAGATTGGTCAGCGACGGCACGAGAGTCCAACTGTCTCCGCCGTCCGTACTCCTGAACATGCCCTGAGAGGCCTCAACGTAAATCAGACCAGGGGTAAGCGGGCTGACACTAAGCGAGCGAAGAAATGGACCTGTTTGAGCCTCACTGACAGATTGCCAGCTCGCTCCTGAGTCTGTACTTCTAAACACGCCGCCGGCGCTCGACGACTCCGCTGCATAGACCGTTGTATGCGTGAAGGGATTAACCGCCAGACCAATCGGGGAGAATGGTGGAGTCGGCGTCGGCGTCCAGTTGTCAGCTCCGTCAACAGTTTTGTAGATTGGACCACCGTTGGTTCCCGCGTACAGGATCGTGGGGCTGACAGGATCGATAGCCAAACTGAGGATGCCGGTGTTTACCATGCCGGTCTTGCGCAAGGTCCAATTGGCTCCGCCGTCAATAGTTTTGTAGACACCTCGGGTGTTGGAGTTGAAGAAATCGTCTGTCGCTGCATAGACGATTGACGGCGTTGCGGGATCGATCACCATCGCCGTAACCCTGCGATTGTCCAGACCGTTATTTACCGCTGTCCACGTTCTGCCACCGTTTACGCTTTTGAAGACGCCAACATTCGTTCCCGCATAAACAATCCACGGTTGGGCTGGATTAACAACGATATGCGTGACGGATGAAGCCGTTAAGCCGTAATTATCGTTGCTCCAGTTGGCGGCGCCGTCGATGCTCTTATATAAAGGACTCCTCGTGCGCAAGGCGCCCACCGTCACCGGAAATTCGGGCGAACTCGTAAAGCCGGTTACGTACGCGTTCCCTGCTGAGTCGACTGCAATGCCGCGACCTACGTCGCCATTCGATCCACCGAGATACGTCGAGTAAACAAGTCCGAGACCTTGAGGGTTGAGCTTTGTTACGAAAGCGTCGCCGGAAAAACCGTTGTTCGTTGGCTGGATCGCGTTTTGGGTCGGGAAGTTCGACGAAGAGGTCGTGCCGGTGATGTACGTGTTACCCGAAGCGTCGACAGCAATTGCGTTTCCGTTATCGCTGCTGCTGCCACCCAGATAAGTTGAATAAACGAGTGGGCCATTGGGTCTGAGTTTTGTGACGAAAGCGTCGCTACTGAAATTACTGCCAATGGTCGGCTGAAACGCATTTTCAACAGGAAAGTCAGTCGAACTGGTGACGCCAGTGACGTAAACGTCGGCGGATGGATCCACGGCGACGCCGTTGGCGGTATCACATTGATTGCCACCGAGGAACGTCGAAAAAACATACGACGGCGCCGAAGGATTAATCTTGGTCACGAATGCGTTGCCGCAGTTCGTTGGTCCAAACGTAGACTGCGCCGCATTCACAATCGGGAAGTTTGTTGACGACGTGTCTCCAACGACGTGAATGTTGCCGTCGCCATCCAGGGCAATGCCGTTGCTGTTTTCGTTACTGCCTCCTCCGAGAAGAGTCGAAAACAGTAATCCGGATCCCGCCGGATTCAGTTTGCTGACGAAAGCATCCTGACCAAAAGTCGTACTCGTTCCGGCAAACAAAATCGATGGGTCAGACGGATGGCCCACAAGCGTGCGAATCTGATTGCTGCCTAAACCGCCGTCAGCGTTGGTCCAGTTGGTCCCCCCGTTTATGGTTTTGATAACGCCGTTGCCGCTTGTCCCCGCGTAGATAACGCCAGGTCTGGCAACCATCGACGTGACCGATATGAAAGAAGAAATACCGTTATTGACAGGTGTCCAGGAAGCTCCACCATTCGTACTCTTGTTGATGCCTCCTGAGAAACTACGGCCTGCATAAATTGTCGAAGAATTGGAAGGATCGATGACGACCGAACTCACCGAGATAAAGCTGGTGTCCGGCATTCCATTGTTCATCAGGGCCCAGGTGCTTCCGCCGTTCGTGCTTTTGAAGAAGCCGCCGTTGCCGGACGTGCCCGCATAGACTGTCAAAGGCGTTGTTGGATCGACTGCAATGGCGCGGACGTTCGGAGGGTTGAGCGTGCCGAAGTTGTTAAGCTGCGTCCAGGTGGCGCCGCTGTCCGTACTCTTCAACGCACCGCTGCCCGCACCAACATAAATAGTGGAAGGCGTGACGGGATCGAACACGATGCAGTTCACGAGGACGAAGCTGAGAGGCGCCGTAGAAACAGCACTCCAGTTCTCGCCGGCGTCAACTGTCTTGAAGAGACCTCCGTTTTGGAAGCCGGCATAAACAACCGACGAGTTGTTGGGATCGACAGCTAGCGCAGTGGCGAATGAACCGGTTGGCAAACCTGCGCCGGTCGGCTTGGTCCATGTACTTCCACCATCGTTGCTGCGATGGACTCCGATCGGAACTCCCGCGTAGAGAATGTTTGGAGCATTCGGCGCAACTGCGATTGCATTCACGTCGCCGGCAAGGCCCGTGACTCTGTTGTTCCAGTTTGCGGCAGCGTCAGTAGTTTTATAGAAGTTGGCATTCGTCTTTAGACCATTAACGATTGGGAAGTCACTGCCCGAAGTATTGCCTGTGACGAACGCGTTACCAGATGCATCGACGGCGATGGCCTTCCCTTGCGAACTGCCACCGAGTGTGCCGCCGAGAAACGTCGAATAGACCAGCGAACTTCCCGTCGGGTCGAGTTTGGTGACGAACACGCCACCGAAATCGCTCGTCGTTTTGAAAGCGCCAGCCGTGGTTGGGAAGATGCTGCGATCGGTATTACCGGTGACGTATGCGTTACCTTGTGAGTCAACCGCGATGCTGTTCGTGAACTCGTTACCGGGACCACCAAGAAAAGTGGAGTACGCCAAAACGGGATCGATGACGAGCGGCTTGCCCGAATCAAAGTTCTGAACTTTGAACCTGATTTCAGTTCCCTTGATTACATACTCGCCCTTGATTTCGCGACGGCTACCCGCCTCGTCCAGTTGGTAGATCAACGGCTTGTTCAAACTCACTTCGCCGTGTTTCAAACTGAGCAGCAGATTGCCTTTTTCATCGAGACTGATCTTTTCCGCGCCTGCGACTGAGAACTTGATGACCTTCGGATTAGCGCCGGGAGCGACTACAAAGTCGTATTCGAGCTGGCGCTGATTTCCGTAGTACACGACGTCAATTCCGGGATAGACCTCTTTGTAATAGACCTTGCGATACGTCGGAATATTGCGTTGCCATTTGTCTGGATCGTTGCCGAAGAAATAATTCACTTTGCCGGGCAGTTCGTCCTGACCGTCGACTTGTGGAGCTGCGTTAGCGCCAATCATCTTCAATCGCAGGACCGACCCTTCGCGCACGTTCGCATCGGCCGCCCGTTGTTGAGACTTGTCCGCGCCCGGAGGAGACTTGGGCTTTTGCAGTGTGAGCACTGCTTCGTTAGCCGTCAGAAACAGGTCATAGCCGGGACCGCGCGAGAGGAACTTGACTTGTTGTTCGATCTGGCCTTTGTTGACCTCGAAGCTGAGTGGCAAGTTGCCAAAGCTTTCCGCAACTCGGGCTCGCATGTTGGGTCTGGTACCGTCGGGTGGGGAGTTGGGAGCGTCGTTGCGGGCAGCAACAAAGATCACGCCGGCGAACGTTGTGACCAGACAAACAATGCCGATAACGAGCACAACACGATTGATGCGCGAGAAGAGGGGGATAAGTGATTTCATTTTTTGTTTAAGGAACGATTCTAGGTTGCCGCCGGCCCGAGGTTCTGAGTTCAGTTTGGGAGCAGAACTTCTCCGGATCGCAGAGAGAAGACTTTTTGCATCTGGGACGAAACGCCTGTTATTTTCCGTTTAACAACGAAAGATGTCAATTACGAACTTTAATCCGCGTTTTTTCCGCGAAAATCCGCGGCTAAATAACGTTGACAGCTTCCGCCCGCTAAAGTATTTTTTAAGCCTCGATGATAGTCACATCTAATCAGCTCTGTTGTTGTACGCCGGCGAATGAGCGGACTGATGTGTATGTGACATAGATTCAACGCAATCATAAGCATTCACCAGGGCCGCTCCTTTCGAGCGGCCTTTTTTGTGCTTTAAAACGCCGAGAGGCAAGGAGAAATTATGAGTATCAAGACAGCAACCACACATTCGGCGCTCGAATTGTTTGCCAACATTTCGAGGTTGCGACTGGTCAACCTCAATACGCCGATCGAGCCACTCAACCGGCTCAGGCGAGCAATACCTGGCGCACCTCAGCTTTGGATAAAGCGCGACGACTTGTCAGGCTATCTCGGCGGTGGCAACAAGTTGCGCAAGCTCGAATACGTGATGGCTGATGCGCTGTCGCGCGGAGCTACGACGATTGTTACCACCGGCTCGATCACTTCGAATCTGGCTCGCAGTGCTGCCCTGATCGCGAAACGTTTGGGATTAAAGTGCGAACTCATTTTGAGCGGTGGCAATCCGGAAGCGGCTCGCGCAAACTGGCGCGTCGCGGAGCTTCTCGGCGTGAAGATTCATACCGTGGCCGCGAGCCACGAGCGTGCGTCGCGAATGGACGAAGTCGCACGCGCTTTGGAGGAGCGTGGAGAGAGCGTTTATCAGATTCCGTTGGGTGCGTCGAATGAAGTTGGATCGTTTGGAATGGTGGCAGCGTTTGAGGAGCTTGGGATCCAACAACTCGAACTCGGCAAGCAATTCGATGCGGTCGTTTTTGCAACTTCGTCGGGAGGCACACAGGCAGGGCTCGAAGTGGGAAAGAGACTGTTTAACTATCGCGAGTTGCGATTGATGGGAGTCAGTGCGGACGATCCCACAGGGTTGATTAAAGAGAATGTGTTGAAGACAGTCGGACCGATGCTTTCAATGCTCGGGAAATCGGATGAGCTTACGGCGGATGAACTGTTTGTCGACGACGGTTTCATCGGCGACGGTTATGCGATACCGACGAAGGAGTCGTTAGCAGCCGCTCAGCTCTTTGCGGAAACAGAAGGGATCCTGTTGGACCCGGTGTACGTGAGCAAAGCGGCTGCGGGTTTGATACGCTATTGCTGCGACGGAAGGTTCAAGCAGACGGATCGAGTGCTGTTCTGGCATACGGGCGGAGTGCTGACGCTCTTCTGAAACCGCGGATGAACGCGGATGAACGCGTATTAGTCACAAGACAATCAGGAGTACAGGATGAAAACTTTTTACCGGCTGTTAACGGCCATCGTGCTTCTTGTGATGGTGGCGTCGCTGGTTTCATCGCAAGAGAAACAAGAATCGAAGAGTGAGCCCGCGCACAAGATGGTCGAGTTTCACATGGCGCTGCTGAAGCACGGCCCAAAATGGACGGCCGCGGAGAACGACGAAACGAAGCGTTTCCATCAACAACATGTCGAGTACGTCATTTCGCTGCTTGACTCCGGCAAAGCGATCATCGCCGGTCCATTTACGGATGATGGGGAGATAGACGGCGTGTTTATATTTCGCGCGAGCACTGCTGCGGAAGCAAAGGCGTGGGCGGATGCGGATCCCACCGTCGCGTCGGGATTCCGAGTTGCGGAAATGCACCCGTGGTGGTCTGAAGATATTTTCAGCAAGCCGGCAAAGCCGATGAAGCTGACGCAGACGTTTCTCGCGTTCCTCACGCGCGGTGAAAAGTGGACGCCGGAAAAAACGCCGGCGACTGAAGAGATTCAAAAAGGCCACATGGCCAACATCAACCGGTTAGCGGAGATGAAGAAGCTCGTAGCCGCAGGGCCATTCGGAGACAATGGACGGTTGCGTGGGATCTTCGTGTTTCGTGTCGCGTCGTTGGAAGAGGCGAAGGCTTTGACGGCGAGTGATCCCGCGGTTCAGGCGGGCAGACTCGCGATGGACATTCATCCGTGGATGGTCCCCGAAGGTGGGTTGCCGTAACCAATTCGCGTTGCGTGTTGCGGGGCACGGGCGGCGACAGAGGGGCCGCCCCCTACAATCACTCCCACAAATGTTGATACCCGGAGGAACTTGTTATTGGGATGCAACTGTAGGGGCGGCCCTCTGTGGCCGCCCGTCCGTGGAACTTGCGTAGGTGGCATCTACGAGCGGTGAACCTCACGTCAGGTGTTACCGTACTCTTATCGCGGTGAGCTAAAATCATCTAAAACTTGAGTTTTTTGTATTGTCCTAAATTAATCACCGTAATCTTCGTGATCGGGTGAATCTCCCACGCCGTTGCGCGCCAGTTGTTCGGATTGCCGGCGGCGGTGTTCTCCGCCTCTTCTGCGTGACCAACATCGAAATACAACCAGCCTTCGAATTCACACCAGTGGCCCACTAGCTGCGCTTGCAGAGTTTTTTCAGACCAGTCCATTCCCTGCCCGCTGGCCCAGTCTCCTAACTTCGGAGTGACTTCGACCACGACGTGCTCATTCTTCGCAGCGCCCTTGCGGGTCGCAACCAGAATGTGGATGTCGCGACGACACGGGCTGTAACAGTTTGTTGCTTCGGGACGCGCATGCTCGACGTCGATCACTTCGCCCTGAATTCTCGCGGCGCGATCGGTGGACCAGCGATTCGTATCATCACCCGGCTGAAGTAACGCATCGAGCGTGACGTTCGAATCGAAGTCACCAGGTTGTGGAAATGCAGTTCTGTTCTTTAGACGGTGAAGGTGTCGCGCCCTCGGTGTTAGAGCAATCCCGGCGCTCGGACAGTTTGCCGCCAGAACGAGCCAAAGCGCGATGAGCAGAGCGAAGACAAGAGCAACGACCAGCAGTGTCCGCGTTCTGATAAACATCAGCCACAGATTACACGGATTAGACTGATTCCCTAAGTCTTGTCAGTTTCGTTATCTCTGCAACCAGCTGTTCGGGAGTGCATGGCTTTTCGAGATAGCCCTGTGCGCCACAGGCAAGCGCCGTCTGGACCTCTAACGGAAAGACGGCACCGGAATAAAAGAGTATCGGCGTGTGTGGATCGAACGAGCGCAGACTGCGGCATAACGTGTTGTGGGTGTCGCCCTCAATCCAGTTGTCAAGCAGATAAAGGTCGAACCCGCCCGCAGTCGCGACCTCGAGCGCCGCTTTCCCGTTTTCGACGGAGACAACTTCCCACCCCTCGCCTTCCAGCACAAAGGCTACGAGAGTTCGCGTGTCGTGATCATCTTCGACGTGTAGGATTCGCATAATGGCGCCTCCGAAGTTAGCAAGCTGACACAAAAAACCAGCGGGAGCGGAGCAACCCTATTGCCCTTGAAAGAGCCCCGCTCCCACCTTAGCGACGCACACGAACGCTTACTCCGAAGCGTGCGGCGAAACGAGTAAGTCGATTCGCAGACGTCACCACTCGACAGAGTTCGCCTGATTAAATTGTTTTGGGGAAAGTTTGCGGTATCCTTGAGTCGGTTGGGGATAACGACGCGCGGCTTAGAGATATGGACGAACCGATTGGTTGCACATTTGCATCGTCAAACCGAAATTTTTTCAGGGGACGGTGCTGAAGCCTACATGGGAAGGTGGTAAGGAAGTGTCACAGACGGTGATAATTGTACGCACAGCCCTCTTGCTCGTCGCTCTCCTCTGCGTCCCAGCTTCCGGTCAGGACGAACAAAGGCGCATCGGCTCCATCGACTTCTTCGGTCACGCCGGACTCAACCTCGAGCAGATCAGATCGGCACTGCCACTTCACGTCGGCGACCGCTTCTCGGGTCCGTTCGAGACAATTGAGGGGATCAACAAAGCCGTCACTTCCGTCACCGGTCGTCCGCCGACAGACGTCTCGCCGGTGTGCTGCGACGCCCAAGGCAACTACATGATCTACATCGGCCTTCCGGGAACTTCGCTCAAGCACACCGAATACAATCCCGTTCCGAAAGGCACGACTCATTTTCCGCCACAAATCGTAGAGCTTTACAAGCAGGCAATGGAGACCAATAGCGCGTCAGTCATGAAAGGAGATGCGGGTGAAGACACGTCGAAGGGCTATGCTCTCTCGACCTATCCGGCGCTGCGCGAGAAACAGTTGGCCATTCGGGCCTACGCAACTCAACACGAAAGATTGATCCGTGCGGTGTTGGATTCCTCGAGCGACGCGGAACAACGAATCGTCGCAGCACACCTGCTCGGTTACGCTCGTCAGTCGAGCCAACAGATCAACGACCTTGCGCGCGCCACTCATGACGCGGATGAGATCGTTCGAAACAACGCAACGAGGGCGTTAGCAGTCCTCGCAGAGTCGAATCCGAAAGTGGCGGCACGAATTCCGGCAGGCGGATTTATGAGGATGCTCAGTTCGGGTTCGTGGAGTGATCGCAACA
>Ga0075423_10007966_pt1 | contig 10034 bp, 10 predicted proteins | sample SoiMethybrSBSTD2_FD_80114 | JGI IMG/M metagenome (GOLD analysis project Ga0075423, IMG submission 80114) | Bulk soil microbial communities from a Populus tree surrounding site in Tennessee, USA - Soil MetaG P. TD hybrid SBSTD2 | ecosystem: Environmental > Terrestrial > Soil > Tree plantation...
ACGAGCTCATGCACGTTTCTTCGCACCCGCAGACAACATTCCCGAAGACCCGGCGACAGGAAGTGCTTGCGGGGCTTTAGGCGCGTACCTTGTTTACCATCAGGCGTTATCACTCCAACCGGAAGAGGGCAGATACAAGTTCGTAATCGAGCAGGGAGATTTCATTCATCGTCCGAGCAGGATTCGCCTCGACGTAAAAGGTCAAAAGGGTTCTATAGAAGAAGTGAAGGTTGGCGGTGCATCTGTTCCGGTGGCATCTGGGGAAGTGTTTGTGGATTGAGCTTTGTTGTTCGGTGGTTGTATAGGACCTATCCGACCTATAGGACCTATTCCAACTATCGTGACAAGGCAGAACCAAGCTCATTACTAAGCTATGCAAGAATTCGATCTGATCATTATCGGTGCCGGACCAGCGGGATTATCGGCGGCTGAGGCTGCCGCCAACGAAGGTCTTAATTATCTCGTCATCGAAAAAGGCACTATCGCCAACACCATTCGACAGTATCCGATCGGTCGAACCATGTTTTCGACACCTAATGAAGTGGAAATGCATGAAGGTACGCTTCAGCCCATTCGTGAGAAACCAACTCGCGAGGAGCTGCTTTCGCACTACGTCCACTTCGTGCTCGACCATGATCTGCAGATTAATACTGACGAAAGAGTTGTTAATGTTTCGGGCGACATCGATCATGGCTTCTCAGTTGTGACTACGCGAGGAGAATACCAGGCAGCAAGAATCCTGTTTGCGATCGGTGCGATGGAGAGGCCTCGAAGCCTTGGCGTGCCGGGCGAAGAGCTATCGAAGGTACATCACCTGTTCATGGACGCGTATCCATACGTTCGCAAAGATGCACTTGTGGTCGGCGGGGGAAACAGCGCGGCTGAAGCAGCCCTCTTCCTTTCCGAAGAAGGTGCACGCACAACTATGGCAATCTGGCGAGAGGACTGGGAGAACCGCGATCCAAAAGCAGGCGCAATGAAACATTGGGTGCGTACTCCGTTAGAAGCGGAAGTTAAAGCGGGCCGCTTGAACGTAGTTCTCTACAGCCGCGTCGATGAGATCACTGAACACTCAGTCACACTCACGACAGAGAGCGGCGAACAACTGACAATTCCAAACGACGTTGTCTTTGTGCTGGTGGGAAGCGATGCCGACCTCAGCTTACTTACAAAGCTTGGTGTCACAACGGAGCAAGGGAAAGCAAGTGCGATTCCCATATACGATCCTGAGACTTTTGAAACACAAGTCGCTGGTATTTACGTGGCCGGTCATTTTACGCACGCGCGACACATCAAAGCCGCTATCGATGTTCCGCGAAAGATCGTGCCTTTGATTGCCGCGAGTCTTCACGAAAAAGTCTCCAGGTAGTGAGTGGGACCTTGGAAGCGGTCAGCAGATAGGACTATATGACCCATTGGACCAATTCAACTGACCATTGACCACCGACAATTCTCACCCTCACGTTTCAGGTATCTCACCGCCGCGGTCCCTGCGAGCCACACCCGTCGCGTACGCTGCAGCTTCCACTTCTCGCGCGACCGCTTCAGCAACTCGTTTATCGAACACTGATGGAACAATGTACTCGGGATGAAGCTCTGCATTGCTGATGATCCCTGCGATAGCGTTCGCCGCAGCGAGTTTCATCGCCTCGTTGATGCGTGAAGCTCTGCATGCAAGAGCGCCGCGGAAGATTCCGGGAAAAGAGAGCACGTTGTTGATTTGGTTCGGATAGTCAGATCTTCCCGTCGCCATTACAGCTACGTAAGGAGCGGCATCCTCAGGCATGATTTCAGGAACCGGGTTCGCCATCGCGAACACGATCGGTTTCTCAGCCATATTCTTCACGTCTTCTACATCAATAACACCGGGAACGGACAATCCGAGAAAGACGTCCGCGCCTTTAATCACATCATGAACAGTGCCCTGCTCGTTATTTGGGTTCGAGTTCTGCGTGTACCAGTCTTTTACCCAATTCATGTTCTCTCTACGACCTCGATAGAGGGCCCCGGTTTGATCGCAGCCGATAATACTTTTGACGCCAGCAGCCATGATGATCTTGGAACACGCGACGCCGGCCGCGCCCACACCGTTCACAACAACCTTCACCTTCTCCATCTCTTTGCCAACGATTTTCAGGGCATTAATGAGGGCGGCGAGAACGACGACGGCAGTGCCATGCTGGTCGTCGTGAAAAACGGGAATATCCAGCTCTTCCTTCAATCGTTCCTCAATTTCAAAACAGCGAGGAGCGGAAATGTCTTCAAGGTTAATACCGCCGAACGCTGTGGAAATGGCTTTGACTGTGCGAACGATCTCATCCGGGTCCTTCGTGTTCAGGCAAATGGGAAATGCATCTACACCCGCGAACTCCTTGAAGAGCATTGCCTTCCCTTCCATCACCGGCATTGCGGCAGCTGGGCCAATGTCGCCCAAACCAAGAACGGCTGTTCCATCAGTAACTACCGCGACCGTGTTCTTCTTAATCGTGAGCGTGAATGCTTTTTCCGGATCTTTTTGGATAGCGTCACAGATACGCGCAACACCTGGCGTGTATGCCATGGATAAGTCAGCTCGAGTCTTCAGAGGCACCTTGGAAACAACTTCGATCTTCCCACCGAGATGCATCAGAAAAGTTGGATCAGAAACGTGGACGAGTTCAACACCATCAACGTCTTTAACTGCCTGGACGATCTGCTCACCGTGGGCACTCGACGCAGAACTGACAGTGATGTCGCGAATGATGAAGTCGTTTCCCACGTTGACGATGTCAATCGCACCGATGTCTCCACCAGAGCGTCCAATCGCCATCGTCAACTCGCCGAGCGAGCCGGCACGGGACGAAAGCTTGACCCTTAACGTCAAACTGTAACTCGCACTTGGGGTGGGTTGCATAACCTGTAGTTGTTAATTGGAGTGGCGAGATTTAACGATAAAACGAATGTACGGTGCAAGTATGGCTTCTATCGGTTGTGACCTAATTTAAATCCTCTTTGCCGATCCTCGGCGTTCTCCGCGTGCTTGTGCCTTCGTGCGTTTCGTGTAATTCGTGGATCGTTTTGTTTAGCTTACGAAAGAACGATCCACGAAATACACGAAGGCCACGCGGAGAAGGCCGAAGATGGACACACAAGATTCTGTATCTTCTATTCCAGAAGTTTCCCTATCTTTCTCGCCGTGCTTTTATCCAAACCTTTTTCTTCTGCTAATGCCAGGGATTTACGTCCCAACAGGCGATACAACTCTCGAGTGTCTCGAAGTTGCTTCCCGGCGAGCGCCCTAAGGTGTCGCTCAACCGTCGAGACGTCACCACGAGAGAAAGTGCCAGTTAGCGCTTGCGATGGTGAACTCTTAATAAGGTTCGCCATGGTCGATTGCAACAATGGGATCAGCACTTCGTGAGCTCTGTCTCTCTTCAGGCCTGCACGTTCGAGCATATCAAGAGCGGTATCAAACAAGGCCATGACGTTTCCAGAAGACATTACAGCCGCAGCGTGATAAAGAGGCTTGGCGCTGGCCTCGATCGAAAAACTGTGGCCTCGCAGGTCTTTGACGATGTTACGTGCTTGTTGCAGTGCCTGACGATCACCTTCGAGACACCAAAACGCTGAAACTAGCGACTTGGCTCCGGCTTCGGGCTCGCTAACCGAAACCAGCGGATGAATCGAACCAACCCGCCACCCTCTATCCGACAACGGTGACAAAACTTTCGATGACAGAGCTCCGCTGGTATGAAGGGCGACGCGCGTCCGGCGTTCGTTGACGTTTAGCGTAGAGAGGTGCTTCGTAACTGATGACAATTGATCGTCTGGAGTAGTTATCAAAACAACCTGTCCAACTTCTCGAAGTTCTTCTAAGATTCGGAGAGAAACTGTTTCGTCTAACAAACGGGCGGTTTGTTTCAATCGCGCGCGGCGCCTGGACACTAAGGCGTGAATTGGGTACCCGACGCTCGAAAGAGCTATCGCCATCGCAGTGCCCAGTCGTCCCGCACCGATGACGGTTAGTGATGGTTTTGTCTTGGGCATTTAGCCTCTATTGGAGCCTGCTGATTTCAGGTTTACTCTACCGATCATTGCCAGTATAGTTGAACCCGTAAACGTAGCAGTTTAATAACGTAAATCCGATTCCCTCCTGGCGAAGTTGATAGGCTAAGTTTATTTAGGCGCACAACCTTGCCGCCATTCCGCAGCATCATAGACTGCGCGCCGAATAAGCAAGATTCATTCGACCCCACCCCAGGAAGTCAGCTTGAAAAGTTTTGGCTGCGCAGTTGTTAAGAGATTCGGTCCGGTCCCATCCTTGAGTTTTTGGAGGTTTTTCAAAATGAATAGCTTCTCCCGTGCCATGACTGCTTTGGTTTTGGCCGCTTCTCTGTTGGCAAGTTCTTTGGCAATTGTTGCACAAACGCCACAGTCAACCGACCAGAAGCAAAACTCAACTACGACTCAGACCGATCCGAAGGCCACTCAGACCGATCCGAAAAAAGATCCAACCCAGGCGACTGCAACTGCGGCGACGCCGGCAGCACATGCAACAGCTCGTGATACCAAGCCCTTATCAACTAATGAAAATCCGGACATGATTGGCAAACGCAACATCAACACCGGGATCATTGCGAAGATGAGTGGGTCGACCGAGAAGGAAGTGCGAATGGGACGTGAAGCGGCTGCTGAAGTTGACCGGCAGGCCAAGTTCATCGAAGACCCGGTCATTACCGAATACGTAAATCGGGTCGGCCAAAATATCGTTCTGCATTCTGACGCAAAAGTTCCTTTCACGATTAAAGTCATAGACTCTGACGAGGTGAACGCCTTCGCGTTGCCTGGTGGATTCTTCTATGTAAACAAAGGTCTGCTGTTGGCGGCGGATAATGAAGCCGAGCTGGCCGGCGTGATGGCTCACGAAATTGCACACGTTGCCGCTCGCCATGCCGTGGAGAACCAGACGAAAGCAAGTCTTTTGGAATACGCCGCACTTGGTGCGTCGATATTCCTGGGCGGGATTCCGGGAATGATTTATCAGAACACTGCAGGCATCGGCTTGCTCGGGATCTTCATGAAGTTCAGTCGCAGTGCAGAAGAGGAAGCCGACAAGCTTGGCGTTCAATACATGTATGCCGCAGGATACGACCCCGGAGCAATGGCGACGATGTTTGAAAAGCTCGAGGCGAAGAATAAGAAGAAGCCCGGTTTTATCTCCCGCGCTTTTGCTACGCATCCGGCACCACCTGATCGACGCGCCGCAGCTTTGGCTTTGGCAGCGCGGTTCCCAGAGCATGAAGAATACGTGATCAGCAGCTCGGAGTTTCAGCGAGTTAAAGCCCGACTGCTTCGTCTGTCGAATGCCCGAGCAACTTCATCAGGCGCCATTCAAGCCGGTGACGACAACGGAGCTCCTGGTCGTCCGACTCTAAAGCGGAGGCAGCCGACGCCCGACGACTCGACAACAACGACGACGGACGGTGATCAGAAGCCAGCGGATCAACAGCAGGCGCCGCCAAAGTTGAAGAGGAATGACGGTACACCGACCTCAACAACTAAGCCGTCTGATAAGCCATAAGTGAGCGCGAAGTTTTAAACTCTCGAAGCTCCTCGGCCTTGCCGGGGAGCTTTTTGATTTCGCTGTAACGACAGGCCGTCACCCTGTCGTTGCGTGCGAGGAACCCTCCAGAACCGAAGGGCGGGAACTGTGGACAGGCTAACAGCCTGTCCTACACAGAGATAAGAACACTGCGCAACTTGACATTATTTTGAGCCGTTCGGTATCCTACCCGTTCGCGTTTTACTCGCTGAAAACAGAGATAGTTAACTATGTCGACATACTTTCCCAGCGGCAAGGAACTCGCTGGACAACGAAAATGGTACGTGGTGGACGCAGCTGGCCAAACATTGGGGCACCTGGCGTCTGAAGTCGCGTCAATACTGACCGGAAAAAGAAATCCGAAGTGGACCCCTTTTCTCGATACAGGCGATCATGTGGTTGTGATCAATGCTCGCCAAGCGGTATTGAAGGGCAATAAGGCAGAGCAAAAGGTTTATCGCCATCACACTCGCTTTCCTGGTGGACTGCGAGAGATTAATGCGCGTGAGATGATTGCCAAGCGCCCCGAGCGAGTCGTAGAACTGGCAATCAAGGGGATGCTGCCGAAGAACAAACTCGGCCGCGCCATGGCGAAAAAGCTCAGGGTATACGCCGATGCCGAGCACCCGCACTCAGCCCAACGCCCGCAAGTCTACAATCCCATTCAAAAAGATTAATAAACGGACTAAAGAATAAGGAAGATTACTGTGGCTGAAATTCAGTATTACGGAACGGGACGGCGCAAAACCTCAACCGCGAGAGTTTACCTGCGACCGGGTTCCGGCGAAGTTAAGGTCAATAAAAAACCATTCGACCGATATTTTCCCAACGAAACTCTGCGAATGATCATCAGACAACCGCTACAACTGACAGAGACAGTTGGAAAGTTTGACCTGGTGGTCAACGTAACCGGCGGTGGTCCAGCGGGACAAGCGGGCGCAATTCGACATGGCATTACTCGCGCCCTTATCGAGTTCAATGCAGATTTGCGACCTACCCTCAAGCATGCAGGGCTTGTCACTCGCGATCCCCGAATCAAAGAGCGCAAGAAGTACGGTCAAAAGGGCGCACGCAAACGCTTCCAATTTTCGAAGCGCTAATATCAGTTCACAATTCGAATCTTCCAGATTCGAGTTTTGCTTGAATCCATTGTCGCAGCACGATTGGTTGCTTACGCTAAAAGAAGTCGAGAGGCTGCGGCGAGTACATAAAACCAATTAGCAGAAGGAGAAGGTAGTTTGGTTTCGGTTACCATGAAAGAATTACTGGAGGCCGGTGTTCACTTCGGCCACCAGGTTAGACGTTGGAATCCAAAGATGAAGGAATACATCTTTGGCGAGCGCAACGGCATTTACATTATCGATCTGCAGAAGACGCAGAGAATGTTTCGCGAGGCAATCGCTTTCGTGACCAATCTCATTGCCGAAGATAAAGGCAGAACAGTTCTTTTCGTAGGCACTAAACGACAAGCACAAGATGCTATTCGTGAAGAGTCTGAAAAGTGTAGTCAGTTTTACGTCAATCAAAGATGGTTAGGCGGTTTGCTGACGAATTTTCAGACGGTGCAGAAATCGATCAAGCGTCTTAAAGATCTTGAAGCGATGCAGACCGATGGTCGTTACGAGAAACTGACAAAGAAAGAACGCATCAAACTGGACCGCGAGCGTGAAAGTCTTAATAAGAACCTCTCCGGCATTAAGAATATGAATCGTCTTCCGGACGCGATTTTTATTATCGACGTCAAGAAAGAGGAAATTGCCGTTGCCGAAGCCAACCGGCTTGGTATTCCTATCGTCGCCGTTGTTGACACTAACTGTTCGCCTGAAGGCATCGATTACGTGATACCGGGAAATGATGATGCGCTCCGCGCTGTGCGACTCTTTGCCTCCAGGATTTCCGATGCAATAGTCGAGGGTAATCAAATCGCTACTGAAGGTGGCGTACTTGCCCAGGAAGGTGAGACTTCCCTAGAGACATCGGACGATTCGAGAGCTGAAACAAGTTCTGGGTTAGCGGAAAACACCGATACATCGGCGCCTGATGAAAGCACCGAAGACGATGACCTGAATGGCGAGGGCGCGCAAACAAGTTCTGAGATAGCGGAAAACACCGAAACATCGGCGCCTGACGAAAGCACCGAATCAGTGGTGGCAGCCAGCTAACGATATTCTTACTCAGCGGCGAGCGCAGCCTTAGCGGTTCAACCGCCGGGCTGCGTTTTTCATTGAACGATTTAAAGCAGACTCCTGGTCTGCCCAAAAAAGAGAGTCGGAGAAATCAGCAATCATGGCGGAAATAACAGCAGCTGCAGTTAAGCAGCTTCGAGAGAAGACCGGCGCCGGAATGATGGAGTGCAAGAACGCACTCGTCGAGTCCGGAGGAGATGAAAACAAGGCCATCGACATTCTGCGCGAACGCGGATTGGCCTCGGCCAAGAAACGCGAGGGACGCATCGCCGCAGAAGGCATCGTCGGTTCCTACATTCACATGGGCGGAAAGGTTGGTGTGCTCGTTGAATTGAATTGTGAAACTGACTTCGTCGCTCGCGGCGATGAGTTTCAACAGCTCGTCAAGGATATTGCAATGCACATCGCAGCGGCCGAGCCTCACTTTGTCACGCGCGATGAAGTACCAACAAATGTTCTTGAAAAAGAACGCGACATCGCGCGGGCCCAGGCTAAGAATGATCCAAAGAACGCAAACAAGCCTGATCAAGTGATCGAAAAGATCGTCGAAGGACGCTTGAATAAGTTCTACGAAGAATCAGTTTTAGTGGATCAACCATTCGTGAAAGACCCGGCAAAAACGGTGGGAGAGTTAGTTACTGAAAAAACCGCAAAGACCGGTGAACGAATCGCGGTCCGCCGATTCACCCGCTACAAGATGGGCGAAGGATTGGACAAACGCGGTGATGACTTCGGTAATGAAGTCGCTTCTCTCTTAACTTAGCGTGCGGAATGCAATCTGAAAACAACGTAAACCCACTCGCCTACTCCCGCGTTCTTTTGAAAATCTCGGGAGAAGCTCTAATGGGCGAACAGAATTACGGCATCGACGTCGATGTCGCTCGTAGTGTCGCTGAAGAGCTAAAAGCGGTTCACGACCTTGGAGTCCAGGTTGCAGTCGTTGTTGGGGGCGGAAACATTTTTCGAGGTGTTTCCAAGAGCGCCGGCAACATGGACCGTTCGTCAGCAGATTACATCGGCATGTTGGCAACGGTAATGAACGCTGTTGTCCTACAGGATGCACTCGAGAAGATCGAAGTTCATACACGAGTATTATCGGCGATCGACATTCCACAACTCGCGGAGTCTTTCATTCGACGACGTGCAGTGCGACATCTTGAAAAGGGTCGCATCGTAATCTTTGCAGCCGGCACCGGCAATCCCTATTTCACTACTGACTCGGCGGCAGCATTGCGTGCATTGGAAATAAAGGCCGACATTATTCTCAAGGCTACGAAAGTCGATGGTGTTTATTCCGCCGATCCAATGGCGGATGCAAAAGCGGAGCTCTACAACGAGATCACGTATCAACAGGTGCTTGAAAGGCAACTCAAGGTCATGGATGCTTCGGCTATTTCGCTATGCATGGATAACAATCTGCCGATAATCGTCTTCAACATGCGCGAGCCGGGAAACATCCGAAGAGTCGTTCTGGGTGAACTTGGAGTCGGCACTCGAGTGTGGCTTGGGCAGTAACGACCGAATTTATTAGCGGGAGTCGATGAGATGAGTGAGAAAGACGTATTAAAAGAGACACGTCCTCGAATGGAAACGGTCATCGAGGATTTCAGGCGCAAGCTCGGAACAATACGTACAGGTCGCGCTGCAGTCAGTCTGCTTGATACAGTGATGGTTGACTACTACGGCACGATGACACCGCTGAGTCAGATGGCTTCCGTTCATGCACCCGAGCCGCAGATGCTAACGGTCCAACCCTGGGACCAATCGCAAATTGGTGCCGTTGAGAAAGCGATTCGTTCAGCCGATCTGGGACTAAACCCTTCGAACGACGGGAAGCTGGTTCGCATCCCGATTCCACCGCTCACCGAAGAGCGTCGTAAGCAACTCGCGAAGCAAGTTCACGACATTGCGGAAGATCATCGGACCGCAGTTCGTAATGTCAGACGCGATAGTAATGAGCGGTTGAAGAAGATGCTGAAGGACAAAGTAATTTCGGAGGATGCGGAGCGCGACGGATTGGATGAAATTCAAAAGCTAACGAACGCTTTTATCGGAAAGATCGACGAGTTCTCAAAGAGTAAAGAAAACGAGATCATGAGCGTTTGATGTCCGATATGCTTTAGCTTGTCGGGACTCAGCCAACAAGGCCACTGAGTTTCTAATACATGACTAGTCTTTGGTGCCTTGTTGGCTGAGTCCCGACAAGACAGACGCATATCGGACATTTTTTAGTTGGGCATCGCAAAAACATCCTCACCGAGAGTTTG